>ERZ761602.8607-NODE-8607-length-10204-cov-443.127993_pt1 | contig 10204 bp, 10 predicted proteins | sample MGYA00512165_ERZ761602 | MGnify/ENA primary metagenome ERZ761602 (study PRJEB28899, sample SAMN02445085) | bioreactor sludge metagenome | biome: EBPR sludge; isolation source: Thorneside wastewater treatment plant | place: Australia: Brisbane, Thorneside...
TCGGCACGGGCAGCGAGCGGGTGCGCTCGTTCACGGCGCTGGCGGTGCCGCCGGTCGTCGCCGCCAATGCGCCAGGGCGCTATTTCCGGCTGACCGCGGCCAACCTCGGCTCGCTCGGTTTCGGCACGCCAATCTACTTCCGGCGCCTGCAGGTCGGCCAGGTGGCGTCGTACCAGCTCAATGACGATGGCCGCGGGCTGACGATCCGGGTCTTCATCAACGCGCCCTACGATCGTTACGTCAAGAACGAGACGCGCTTCTGGCAGGCGAGCGGACTCGACGTCTCGCTCAACGCCAACGGCCTCGAGGTGCGGACCGAGTCGCTGACCTCGATCCTGATTGGCGGTCTGGCCTTCGATACGCCGGCGGACAACGCCGATGCCGAGCCGGCGGCGGCCGACACCGCCTTCGAGCTCTTCGGCGACCAGGTGGCGGCAATGAAGGCGCCGGAGCGCGGCTCGATCCACTATGTCCTGCACTTCGACGAGTCGGTGCGCGGGCTGGCGGTCGGTGCGCCGATGACCTTCCTCGGCATGCCGATCGGCGAGGTCGTTTCGGTCCGGCTGGTAGCGGATCGGCGGAAGAAGGATGTCTCGGTGCGCGCACGCGTGCTGGTGGCGGCGTATCCGCAGCGCTTCATCGACGTACTTGCCGATCCGCAGGTGCTCACTGGCGGCAGCAAGGCACTCACCCCGGCGGTGCGGCACGCGTTGATGGACGGGCTGGTGGCACGCGGCTTGCGGGCGCAGTTGCAGCCTGGCAGCCTGCTCACCGGCCAGCTCTACGTCGCGCTGACCTACGTGCCGCAGGCACCGAAGGCGAAGATCGACTGGCACAGCGATCCGCCGGTCTTCCCGTCGGTCAAGGGCAGTTTCACCGACATCGAGGCGCGCCTGACGAACATCCTGGCGAAGATCGAAGGGATGCCGCTCGAGGCGATCGGCAGGGATCTGCAGCAGTCGCTGGCGACGCTGGCGAAAACGCTGCAGGATGTCGATGCGCTGGTGAAGCGCTGGGATGGCGAGCTGACGCCGGAGCTGACGAGCACCATCGCCGAGACGCGGCGCACGCTGGTGGCGGCCGAGCGCACCTTCGCCGGTGCCGGCAAGGCGGTTGCTCCGGACTCGCAGCTGATGTCCGAGCTGCAGGCCACCGTCGTCGAGGTCAAGCGCGCGGCGCAGTCGATCCGTGTCCTGGCCGACTATCTCGAGCGTCATCCGGAGGCGCTGCTGCGGGGCAAGAGCGAGGAGACACAGGAATGATCGGAGCGCGTGCAGCAGGAATCGTCGGCCTGGTTCTGGCCCTGTCGCTGGCGGGTTGCGCGTCGCCGCCGGCCCGCTTCTACGCGCTGGCGGCGACGGCCGTTCCCGACACGGCGAGTCCGCCGTTGCGCGACGCGGTGGCGGTCGACAGCGTCGCCGTGCCGGCAGCGGTGGACCGGCCACAGTTCGTCGTCCACAGGGGCGCCAACCGGGTGTTCGTCGACGAGTTCAACCGCTGGGCGGCGCCGCTGTCGAGCAGCATCGCACGCACGCTGGCGGAAGACCTGGCGATCCTGCTCGGCACGCCGCGAGTCGTCAGCGGGCCGCTGGCCGAGAGCTTCGACCCGGCGTACCGGGTCAGCGTCGATATCCAGCGCTTCGACTCGGTCCGCGGCCAGGGGAGCGTCCTCGACGCCGTCTGGGTGGTCCGCAGCACGGCGGCCGGCGGCACGGCGACGAGCGGCCGCAGCACGCTGCGTGAAGCGGCGCCGGCAGGCGAGGGCGGCGACTACGACGCACTGGCGGCGGCGCACAGCCGGGCGATTGCCGCGCTCGCGCGCGACATCGCGGCGGCGATCCGCGCCCGGGATGGCCGCTGAGCTGCGGCTGAAGGGCGCCGTCGGCCGTCTTCACCGCAGCGCCGGCGGTCACTGCCGCTGCCGCCGATCACCGCCGTTGCTTGCGGGCGCGGCGGGTTCTGCCGGCGCGCGCCGGCGCTTGCTGTAGAATCGCCGCACCATGAACCCTCAGCCCGCAGCAGTCACCGCCGCTGCCCCGCGCAGCCTCTTCTCCTGGCGCAAGCACTGGGCCAGCCGTTTCGGCATCGCGCCATTCCTGCCGATGTCGCGCAGCGAGATGGACGCGCTCGGCTGGGATTCGTGCGACATCATCCTCGTCACCGGCGACGCCTACATCGACCATCCGAGCTTCGGCATGGCGCTGATCGGCCGCCTGCTCGAGGCGCAGGGGTTCCGCGTCGGCATCATCAGCCAGCCCGACTGGCTGTCGGCGACCGCCTTCCGCGCCCTCGGCAGGCCGAACCTGTTCTTTGGCGTTACCGCCGGCAACATGGATTCGATGGTCAACCGCTACACCGCCGACCGCAAGCCACGTTCCGACGACGCCTACACGCCGCACGGCGAAGCCAACCGGCGGCCGGACCGCGCGCTGGTCGTCTATGCGCAGCGCTGCCGCGAGGCCTTTCCCGGCAGCAACGTCGTCATCGGCTCGATCGAGGCCAGCCTGCGGCGAATCGCGCACTACGACTACTGGTCGGACAAGGTGCGGCGCTCGGTGCTGCCCGATTCGAAGGCCGACCTGCTGCTCTTTGGCAACGCCGAGCGGGCGGTCGTCGAACTTTCGCACCGTCTCGCCGCCGGCGAGAAGATCGGCGACATCCGCGACCTGCGCGGCAGCGCCTTCATGGCGCCGCGTGGCTGGCTGCCGGGCGAGGGCTGGAGCGAGATCGACTCGACGACCGTCGATACACCCGGGGTGCTGATCCGCCACGCCGATCCCTACGCCATGACCGCATCGGCTGCCGATGGCGCCGCCTGCGCCGACGGTGCCGGCAAGGGGGCAGCCCGATCGGCCCCGGCAGCCGGCCAGGTCGTCCAGCTCCACCTGCAGTCCTACGCGCGCATGCCGAAGCTCGCGCGCGCGCAGACGGCGATCCGCCTGCCGTCGTACGAGCAGGTTGCGGCCGACCCGGTGCTCTATGCGCACGCCTCGCGCGTCTTCCATCTCGAATCGAACCCGGGCAACGCGCGCGCGCTGGTGCAGGCGCACGGCGAGCGCGACGTCTGGCTCAACCCGCCGCCGATTCCGCTCACCACCGCCGAGATGGACGGCGTCTTCGCCGCGCCCTTCCAGCGCCGGCCGCATCCCGCGTACGGCGAGGCGAAGATTCCGGCCTTCGAGATGATCCGCTTCTCGGTCAACATCATGCGCGGCTGCTTCGGCGGCTGCACCTTCTGCTCGATCACCGAGCACGAGGGGCGGATCATCCAGAGCCGCTCGGAGCAGTCGATCCTGCGCGAGATCGAGGAGATCCGCGACCGCACGCCGGGCTTCACCGGCATCATCTCCGATCTCGGCGGGCCGACGGCGAACATGTACCGCCTGGCGTGCAAGGACCGACAGATCGAGTCGTCCTGCCGCCGCCTGTCGTGCGTCTTCCCCGGCATCTGCGAGAACCTCGACACCGACCACACGCCGCTGCTGCAGCTCTACCGCAAGGCGCGGGCGCTGCCCGGCGTGAAGAAGGTGCTGATCAGCTCCGGCCTGCGTTACGACCTCGCCGTGCGCGACCCCGAATACGTCCGCGAACTCGTGCGGCACCATGTCGGCGGCTACCTGAAGATCGCCCCGGAACACACCGAGGAGGGACCGCTGGCGCACATGATGAAGCCGGGGATGAGTTCCTACGAGCAGTTCCGGCAGATGTTCGAGAAGTTCTCGAAGGAAGCCGGCAAGGAGCAGTACCTGATTCCCTACTTCATCGCCGCGCATCCGGGGACCACCGACGCGGACATGCTCAACCTCGCCCTCTGGCTGAAGCGCAACAACTTCCGCCTCGATCAGGTGCAGACCTTCCTGCCGACGCCGATGGCGCTCGCCACCGCCATGTATCACAGCCGCCGCAACCCGCTGCACAAGGTGGGCCGCGCCTCCGACACCGTCGACACTGCCCGCGGCGCCCGTCAGCGCCGCCTGCACAAGGCTTTCCTGCGCTACCACGACCCCGACAACTGGCCGCTGCTGCGCGAAACACTGCGCCAGATGGGCCGCGCCGACCTGATCGGCAACGGCCGGAAGCACCTGGTGCCGTTCGCGCAACCGCCCGGCAGTGGTCTGCGTCGCGTCGCGCCGGTGGCGTCGAAGCCGGCGGCGCGGCGGTCGACCGGCACCTCGTCGGCGAGGTAGGGCATACGGTCAGCGAAAGGTTCAACATGCCGGTACAGGTTTTTCTTGGTGGCGCTTGCGGAACGACCAGTTGGCGGGCGGATGTCGCCATCCCGCTGCTCCGTGACGCCGGTGTCACCTTTTACAATCCGCAACTTGCCGACGGCGAGTGGACACCAGCCCATCAGTACGCCGAAATGGAAGCCCGGTCCGCCGCCGATGTCTGGCTGTTCGTCGTCAACGAAGCAACCTGTGGCGTAGCCAGCGTGGCGGAATGCGCCTACCGCATCGGCGAATCAGGGAAACTGGCGCTGGCGCTGACTGATCTGCCCGAGAACGCGGTGTTGCATGGCAGAACCCTGGCGCCCCGGGAGATCGACGATATCAACCGCGGCCGCGTCTTCCTGCGGGCCATGGCAGAAAAGCACGGCGTAGAGGTATTCGCTACCGTGGCCGATGCCACGGCATTCGCGATCCATCTGGCGCGGCAGGCGGCAAGCGAGCTCAGCCTCGACAAGCTCGCCGCCGTGCTGCGGCGGGTATCCGTTCCGGGCTATTCGTTCATCCCGGAGGCCATTGCCGGACATCTGAGCGTGCGCATCAGCAAGGCTGAATGCAACCACCAGAGCGGCGCAAGGGAGCCGATGCTCGGGCGCCGCTGGCTGATCGAGCGCCAAGCGACACCGGACGAAGTCGTGCGCACACTTCTCAAGGCTGCCCTCACCTGGGAGGAGCACGAGCTGCGCGAGCGTTTCCGGTTTGACGATCGGTTGATTTTCGATCCGCATTTCGAGCTGCCGGCCGATGGCGTTTCCAGTCACTCTTGATGCATCGGGGCTTGCCGCGGGCGGAACCGGGCGCGCGGCTTTCGTGCGCGGGATCGGCGCAGCGTGCCGCGACGCGGGTTTTCTGCTGCTGAAGAACCACGGGATTCCCGCTGCCCTGTGGACAGCGGTCCTCGCCGATGCGGAAAAGTTCTTTTGCCAAACGGCGGCGGAAAAGGAGCGCCTGCACATCCGGCATTTCGCAAATCATCGTGGCTTCTCGCAGATGAACAACAGCCGCGACTGGCGTGAGCAGCTGCATTTCGCGGCCGAGTGGCCAGAAGGGGCCTGGTCGGAAGGCAGGCCGGACCACTACCGCCTGGCCGGAGCCAATCCCTGGCCCGACGCGGCGTTTGCCGCCACAGTGTTGCAGTATATGGAAGCGGTTCAGGTGCTGGGATTCCGCCTTCTGGCTGCTCTGGGCGAAAGCCTGGGTCTGCCGGACCGGCATGCTGAAAGCCTGTCCGCCGAGCCACCGTATCTGCTGCTGAAGCTCATTTGCTACCACGCGCGTCCGGGCGGGGCCCCGCGCAGCGGCGTCGCCGCGCATTGCGACTGGAGCTGGATCACCATCCTCTTGCAGGATTCGACCGGCGGCCTCGAAGTTCAGGACCGGAACGGCGATTGGTGGCCAGTGCCGCCTCAACCCGGGATCCTGGCGGTCAATGTCGGCGAATTGCTCGAAATCCTCAGCCGGGGTTACTTCCGGGCGGCACCGCACCGGGTGATCAGTCCGACGACACGCGACCGGGTTTCCGTGCCGGCCTTCATCAATCCGCCACTGGACGCACGCATCGAGCCGCTGACGATGGCGCCCGGCATCGTCGGTCCGCTCGTCCCGGAAAAGGAACACATTCACCGCGTGGTACCGCGGGGTGCCACATGCGAACCCTTCGTCTTCGGCGAGAGCGAGTGGCGGCGGAAAGGGCTGGGAGTCTGGTGTCACGACGCCGAGTGCCTGGGGTTTCGGGGACAGTATACTTAACTCGATGCGAAGCCTTGCGCACTTCGTTCACAGCAAGCGTCTCTGCGGAGCGGCAGCCGTGTCCAGGCGCCGATTCGCTGGCAGCCGGCCGCGCCTGCGATCGGCTACCTGCCCCTGACTGTGAACCGTGCGGCGACGCGGTTGCAGCCCGTCCTGCTTGGCGGGCGATCGAGGCAGTGACGGCAGCTCGCGTGTGGTTGCCGGATTCTCTGCACCGCGAGCGGGCGACGATGCCGCCCGACCGCGGCAACGGAGCGCAGGCCGGGAAGCGGATCGCAGCTTGTCACCCACCGCGGCGGCGCGATCCTCAACTCCCCATGCCCTGAAAGCCGCTGGCACCCTGCCCGCGCAGGGCATGGATTCTGGCGAGACCGCCGCGCGCCGTCTCCCGGTAACCCGCCTTCAGATCGCAGCCCGTCTCCCACATCGTGCGCACCACCTCGTCGAAGGAGAGGATGTGGTGGCCGTCCGAGAGCAGGGCGTAGGCCGCGCAGTCGACAGCGCGGACGGCGGCGATGGCATTGCGTTCGATGCAGGGAATCTGCACATAGCCGCCGATCGGGTCGCAGGTCAGGCCGAGATGATGTTCCAGTCCCATCTCCGCCGCATACTCGATCTGCCGTACCGAACCCCCCAGGAGTTGCGCGGCGGCGCCGGCCGCCATCGCGCAGGCCGTTCCGACCTCGCCCTGGCAGCCGACTTCGGCCCCCGAGATCGACGCGTTGCGCTTGACGATGTTGCCGATCATCCCGGCCGTCGCCAGCGCGCGGTGAATCTTCTCGTCCGGCAGCCGCGCATTCTGTTGCAGGAAGAAGAGGACCGCGGGCAACACGCCGCAGGCACCGCAGGTCGGCGCCGTCACCACCTCGCCGCCGGCGGCATTCTCTTCCGACACCGCCAGTGCGTAGGCGAACTGCAGAGCGGTCTGGCCGAAGTAGCCGGAGAGGCTCTGCGCGCGGGCGTGATAGGCCGAAGCCTTGCGCGGTACGTGCAGCGTCCCGGGCAGACGCCCTTCCGCGTTCAGGCCGGTTGCGATCGTCCGCTGCATGCTCTTCCAGACGCTGGCCAGGTGGGACCAGATCGCCGGCCCTTCGTGGCGGTCGACGATCTCCCAGATGCGCAGGCCTTCGCGTTCGGTCTCGTCGAGAACCGCGTCCATGCCGGCATGCGGATAGACCTCGCCGCCGCCGTCGGGCTGCCCGTCCTCGTCGAGCAGGGCTCCGCCGCCAACGGAGTAAACGACGCGCGCCGCCAGGACGCGGCCGCTGGCGTCGAGTGCCTCGAACTGCATCCCATTGGGGTGGCGCGGCAGCGACAGGGCGGGCAGCCAGACGATATCGACCGGTGTCGGCGAGAACGGCGCGCTGACCGCCAGATCGGTGAGATGGCCCCGACCGGTGGCCGCAAGCGTGCCGTAGAGCGTGACGCGCAGACGTGCCGCCGTCGGGTTGGCGGCGCTGAACGCCGTCGCGGCAAAGCGCGGTCCCATGGTGTGGCTCCTCGAAGGGCCGAGGCCGATGCGGTAGAGTTCCTGCAGGGATTTCATGGGCTCGCTGTGCCTCTCGGGAAACTCAGGAATCCGTCAGTGAAGCTCCGCCGGTGGCGCCGACGCGCTGGCCGCAGCCGCAGGCAGCGCGAAGTCAGCGTGACGCGGCAATTGGCCGGTCCCCTGGCCCAACTTCGCCGTCGCCGCAGTCGGAGTCGCCGCCGAGCGTCGGCGCGTACCGCCGGCTCCCGGAAGTGAGAGCCTTGCCTTGGGCCGGAAGTTCAGGCTTGACGCACGATGCGGCGACTCCCAACGGTACGGCACCGGCGCCCGCCCGGCTGCCGAAGCCGCCGACGGGCCAGAGGGTCGGCGTGACCCGGATTTGAGTATACTGTCACCGAAATGCGCGAATGCGCGAAGCTCAGCGGCGCTCTGCTTGCGGCGCGTCCGGCTGGAGCGCAGGGTTAGCCGATACTGCCGAGACGAGCGGGAAATCTTCCGGGCGTCGGATGGACGCAACGGACAAATCCACATCCAGCAGCGGCCAATACAGATGATCCGGGCTTGGCCATTCGATGGTGGTCAGTTGCTCGATGGTGGCCTGCCGGAACCAAGGAAATTCAGAGAACGGCAAGAGAAGCTCTTCATCGCCAAGAAGCAGCCAGAAACCGTGTATGGAGACGTGGGTGACTTCAGCCGCCGAAATGTTCGTGCCAGGCATCGATGATCTCCTCAAGGTGGCGAGCGACGACGCGCTCAGCGTAGGCCAGTTCCTGCTTGGACAGGCCGGTGTGGTTGGCCAGCGTCAGACTCGGTTGCAACCAGAACTTGGCCTCCCCATGTGGGTGGGCCACATGGATGTGCATTCTCGGCTCTTCGCGTGAAAAGAAGAAGAGCCTATACGAACCGTCGCGGACAACGGTAGGGGCCATGGCCTCTCCTCGCGGCTAACGGCCGAGCCAAAGCGCCTGCGGAGGCGCAGCCGTAGCAGATCGCGTTGAGCGGACTGTTGGACTGTTGGACGAAGCCGCTGCGCGGAGGAAACTGCGGCGCTGCAGTCGTGCTGAAGTCAAGATGTGACCTCGCCCACTCGCCCCTCAGCCGCGGGATATTGATGACGAAAGCGAGGTTACCGCAAGATGGAAGACATGTCAGCTGTCGCAGCCAGCGATTTTGACCGGAACTACGAACTGCACCTGAAGCACCTGAAGCTCAAGGGCTTGCAGCCGAAGACGATCGAGGCGTATGCGCGCGCCATCCGCCGGGTGGGAGACTACTTCGATCATCAGATCGGCGATCTGAGCGAGGCCGACCTGGTGGATTACTTCACCGACCTGCGCGAGACGCACTCCTGGAGTTCGGTCAAGCTCGATCTGTACGGGCTCAAGTTCCACTACGGGCACGTGCTGAAAAAGCCCTGGGTGGCACCCGGTCTGATCAAAGCGCCGCGCACACAGCGCTTGCCGGACATCATCACGTTCGAGGAGACCGAGCGGATCTTTCTGGCGACGCAGGTGCTCAGTTGCCGCGTCTTCTTCTTCACGCATCCTGCGGCCATCGCCTTTGCCCGCACTGCCAGCACCACGAGAGCCAGCAATGGCTGGAGCGTCAGATGCAGCGCCTGGTTCCGGCCGACCATTTTCTGCTCACCTTCACGCTGCCGACCGAGTGGCGCGGACTCGCCGCGGCGCACGCCGACGTCGTCTTCGATGGGTAGCGCATTGCCAATCGGGTGGCAGCGGCGAGAAGGCCCTGATCACCGTCGGTCGTTACCTCTACCGGGGCATCATACGAGAACAGGATATCTTCGCCTGCGAGAATGGCCGGGTGAGCTTCCGCTAGCGCAACGCGGAAACCGGCAAGTCGGAAAGGCGCACGCTCAGCGGTGTCGATTTCCTCTGGTTGATTCTCCAGCACGTGCTGCCCAAGGGCTTTCGCCGCGCACGCAACTTCGGCTTCCTGCACGCCAACTGCAAGCGCCTGATCGCCTTGCTGCACCTCTTGCTGAAGTTCGATCCGAACCGCTTCAAGCCAGCGCGCAAGGAGCGGCCAGCGATGCTTCGCGCGTGCTGTGGCGCCGTGATGGCGGATCAGATCGTGGCTTCGCGCGATCTAACCTTGTTCGTTGGACCACTGGGCAAGAAACAACTGGACATCAGGAGCTTTGTGTAACTACAATAAGCACATGATCACCTGGGATCAGAGCAAGCGCAAAAAGAATCTCAAAGCACACGGCATCGACTTGGCCGAAGTGGATTGCGTATTTGACGCCCCGATGGTCACGGTGGAAGACGAAGGCGACAAGTATGGCGAACAGCGGCTGCGAAGCCTGGGATGGTTTCGTGATCGGGTGGTCTTCCTGGTTTGGACGGAGCGCGATGATAGCGCCCGAGTGATTTCCTGCCGTTACGGTGATAAACATGAAACGCGTGCGTACTTCAAAGCCATCGAGCTTTAGCAAAGAGCAGATCGCTGCCGCAATTGCTGCAGCGCCTGAGAAGGTGAAGGACTCGGAATGCCCATACGACCCCAACGATGCTGAAGCCGTGGCCAAGTACTGGGCCAAGGGAAAGGTTCGACTCCCCGGCCAGCGAGGGCCGCAGAAACTCCCGACAAAGGTGGCGGTAACGGTTCGATACAGCGCCGAAGTAGTTGAATACTTCAAATCAACCGGCGAAGGCTGGCAGACGCGCATGAATGAGGCGCTGCAGCAGTACGTCAAGCGACACCGCGCGGTGTAGTC
>ERZ761602.8610-NODE-8610-length-10202-cov-6.030551_pt1 | contig 10202 bp, 9 predicted proteins | sample MGYA00512165_ERZ761602 | MGnify/ENA primary metagenome ERZ761602 (study PRJEB28899, sample SAMN02445085) | bioreactor sludge metagenome | biome: EBPR sludge; isolation source: Thorneside wastewater treatment plant | place: Australia: Brisbane, Thorneside...
AGCTGATCCTGCTGAGCTGATCCTGCTGAGCTGATCCTGCTGAGCTGATCCTGCCGAGCTGCCCCTGCCGCCCGCCCTCGCCTCTCGAGGGAGCCTCAGGGTTTGCTGCCGGACTTCACGACGTAACCTTTGCTGTTCCAATAGCCGATGCCCTCGTCGAGCACGGCGACCCGGGTGTAGCCGAGCTTGCGCAGCGCGTCGCGCAGCTTGACGCTCGCGGCGTGCGGGCAGGCGCAGTAGGTCAGGATGTAGCGATCCTTGGGGATCTGCTTCGCGTAGGCCTCGGCCTCGTAGAAGGGCACACTGATCGCGCCGGCGATGTGCTGGCGCGCGTAGTCGCCCGCCGCGCGCGCGTCGGCGATGATCATCGTCGCGCCGCGATCGAGCTCCTGCTTCACGAGATCGACCTTCACGAAGTCCGCCTTCGGGTCGAAGGCCGGCTGCGGCCCCTTGGGGTGGATCACCACGTCGACGAGCTTGCCGGGCTTCGGTGGTAGATCGAGGGCCTCCTCTGGCGCGTGCTTCCAGCTGCGGATGAGCGCGACCAGATCGTCGACCTCGCGTGGCGCGAGCACGGACGCGAAGCCCTGCATGGGTGTGCCTCGCCTGCCGCGCTCGATCGTGGTCGCGAGGAAGCCGTCGCTCGCGAGGCGCAAGAGCTCCGAGTTCGCCAGCTGCGCGTACCTGCCGCCCGCGCCGCGCTCTCCGTGGCAGCTCTGGCAGTGCTTCGCGTACACCGGCTCGCCGCGCTTCGCGTCGCCAGCGAGCGTGCGCGCGTGTACGTCTTCGTTCGAGCTCGTCTGCCAGCTGCGCAGGTGCGCGATGACGTCGCTCACGTCGGCCGCTTCGAGCGGCCCGCCGCGCGCCTTGCCCCAGGCGCTCATCGTCGTGCCGGGGCGCCCTCGCAGGATCGTCTCGCGCAGGTAGGTGTCGGTCGCGACCGAGAGGAAGTCGTCGCTCGCGAGCTTGGGCGCCTCGTCGGCCACGTAGCCCTCGCCGGCGTCGCCGTGACAGAAGCCGCAGTAGACCTCGTAGATCTGCTTGCCTCGTGCGGCGTCTGCGCGCGCCGGCGCCGCGCTCGGTGGCTTCGACGCCGGGCGGCTCGCCGAGGCGCTCGGGGAGCCCGAGCCCGGCGGCGCCGCGCTCCCGTCCGCGCCGTCTCCTCCAGGGTCGCTCGGACAGGCGGCGAGCCACGCCGCCGCGCAAGAGGCCGCCGCGAGGCGAGCCCAGGGTCGGATCCAGGACATGTCTCTACGCCTCGCGCTCAGGCGCCCGGCTCCTCGAAGAGCCCCACGCTGCCGCCGACCCAGGTGAGATCTCGGTTCTGATCGACCCCGAGCATCTTGCCGCGCGAGAGGCGCACCAGGTTCAGGACGAGCTCCGGCTTCGGATCCTGATCGCGCCGGAGGAACATCATGCGCACCTCCGCCTTCACGCCGTTGCCATCCGGCATGCGGATGCCCGGGTGGTAGGTGATCTTCTCCTGTAGCAGCCAACCGTCGCGCTGATCTTCGGGCACGGCGTCGATGTCCGCGCGCTCGACGTCGACCTTCACGCCCGCGCCGGCGAAGGAGAAGAGCGGTTTGAGCACGTAGTTCGAGAGGTCCGTGGGCAGCTCGCGGCCGAGCTCGCGCAGGGTGCGGGCCTGCGGGACCGAGGCGTGGCGCAAGAGCGGCAGGCTGAACTTGGAGATCGTCCAGTACCAGTTCGGGTGCGAGAACCAGCGCACGTCGAGCTCGTCGGTGTAACGGAAGGGCAGCTCCACCTTGGAGCGCTCGAGCTCGTCGAAGACCACGCGGTTGTAGATGCGCTTGACCGGCACGCGCTTGCCCCCGACCTCGCGGTAGAGGCGCGCGCCTTCACGCACGAGCTTCGTCGGGCAGACGCTGTCGACCCCGAGCAGCTGCTTGGTCGCGACGAAGTCGGGCAAGGTCTTCTGCTGCTCGGGGTGCAGATCGAGCAGCACCACGTGCTCCGGGTCTTCTTCGGCGACGATCGCCTCGCGGAGCCGCTCGACGAAGCGCGCCTCGTCGAGCCCACCGAAGTAGATGGAGAAGTCACGGTCGAGGCCGGGCATCTTCGCGCGCATGCGCTCGACGACGACCTGGCGCTGGATGACCATCAGCGCGTAGAGCGAAGGGAAGGCCTGCAGCTCGACGACCTTGCCGTCGAGCGTGCCGTCCTCGCGCTGGGTGATCGCGAAGTCGACCTGCACGCAGTGCGGCGCCGCGTCCATGCGTGGCACGTCGAAGTGCGCCGGGATCGCCTGCTTCATCTGCGCGACTTTGTCCGGCTGCAGGACCTCGTCGAGCACGCCGCGCGCGTTCGCGGCCAGCCTGTCGCGCAGCTCTCTCGGGATGAAGAACGGCGTCTCGGCGACCCGGAAGGGGATGGCCACGCCGAGGCGCCGCTCGAGGGCAGCGAGATAGTCGCGGTAGAAGTCGTCCGTGTAGGCGGAGTCGAAGGCGTCGCGGTAGGTCGGGTGCATGGCTGGGGCGGGCAGGTCGCGTGGACAGCGGAGGCGCCGGAGACTAACGTCTCGCGTCCCTCGTCGGGAGCCCGAGAGCATGGCCGAACTCGTCTACAGCTACGAGACCGAAGAGCATCGGGCCCTTCGAGAGCAGGTGCGACGCTTCGCGCGAGCCCACATCCAACCCCACGCCCACGCCTGGGACGAGGCCTGCGAGTTCCCGCGCGCGCTCTACGCGCAGGCCGCCGAGGCCGGGGTGCTCGGCATCGGCTACCCCGAGGCGCTCGGGGGCACGGGCGGCGACATCACCCACGTGCTCGCCGCGAGCGAGGAGCTCGTGCTCGAGGGCCACAACGTCGGTGTGGTCGTCGGCCTCGGCAGCCACGGCATCGCGCTGCCGCCCATCCTCCACCACGGCTCGGCCGAGCTGCGTGAGCGCTTCGTGCCGCCGGTCTTGCGCGGCGAGCTCGTGAGCGCGCTCGCGATCACCGAGCCCGGTGGAGGCAGCGACGTCGCAGGCCTCACGACCCGCGCCGAGCGCGACGGCGACCACTACGTCGTCACCGGCGCGAAGACCTTCATCACCTCGGGTTGCCGCGCCGACTTCGTCACCACCGCGGTCCGCACCGGCGGCCCGGGCCACGGCGGCATCAGCCTCCTCGTCATCGAGGCGAAGACACCCGGCTTCAGCGTCGGAAAGAAGCTCGCGAAGACGGGCTGGTGGGCCTCCGACACCGCGGAGCTCCACTTCGAGGGCTGTCGTGTACCGCGCGCGAACCTCGTCGGCGAAGAGAACCTGGGCTTCTTGCCGATCATGACGAACTTCGCGACCGAGCGGCTCTACCTCGCGGGGCAGTCGGTCGCGATCGCCGAGCTCTGCTACCGATCCTCGAAGAGCTACGTGCGTGAGCGGCGCGCCTTCGGCAAATCGCTCTCGGGCTTCCAGGTCCTGCGCCACAAGCTCGCCGACATGGCGACGCGCATCGCCGCCGCGCGTGCGCTCACCGCCGACTGCGTGATCCGCATGAAGCGAGGCGACGACGTCACCGGCCTCGCGGCGATGACGAAGAACGCCGCGACCGACATGCTGAGCTTCGTCGCCTACGAGGCGGTACAGCTGCACGGCGGCTACGGCTACATGCGCGAGAGCCTCGTCGAGCGCCTCGCTCGCGACGCGCGCCTCTACCCCATCGGTGGCGGTACGCGCGAGATCATGAACGAGATCATCTGCAAGACCGAAGGCTACTGAAGCCCCGAGCGCCGACATCACCATGCGTCTTTTCAGCTCCAAGCGTTCCGCCTGTTCCACCCTCTCCGCGCTCGCGGGCATCGCGCTCGTCGCGCTGGCCGCTTGCGAGGCCCCGACCGCCGCGCCTCTGTCGAGCGCCCAGCCGCCAGAGGCCCCCGGCTCCGGCGCGGCGCTGCCGCCCGGGCATCCGCCGATCGCACCCCAGGGCATGGGGCCTCACGGCGGGGCGCAGCCTGGCACCCACGGAGGCTCGATGCCTGCGCCCGGTCCCGCCGCCGAGGCGCCGATCGCCTACAAGATGCCCGCCGCCTGGGCGAAGGTCGATCACCCGAGCCGGATGCGGCTGGCGACCCACAAGGTCCCGCGCGCCGAGGGCGACGGCGAAGACGCCGAGCTCACCGTCAGCATCGCCGGCGGCGACACGGCGAGCAACATCGCTCGCTGGAAGGGCCAGTTCACCGGCGGCTCGCCAGGCAAGGAGCAGGACCGCAGCACGGCGGACCTGAAGATCACGATCGTCGAGCTCGACGGCGCCTACCAGGGCATGGGCATGCAGGTGAAGGCCGACGACCAGCCCAAGGCGAGCTACGGCATGCTCGCGGCGATCGTGAGCATCGAGGGCTCCAGCGAGTCGACCTTCTTCAAGCTCACCGGTCCCAAGAAGACGGTCGACGCTGCGCGGGCCGGGTTCGACGAGCTCGTCTCGAGCTTCGCGAGGCGCTGAGGCGGCGGAAGCCTGCTCGGCATGTCCGCCTTCGGGTGACGTCACCCCCCAATTGGCGTAGTCTTCCCCTGCGTCCGGGCGCGCGACCGCGAGTGGAGCGGCAGCGACCACGGTTCGCGCAGCGAGGGTGCATGCGACGTCGTCTCCAGTGGGTCCTTCTCGTCGGTTCGTCGCTCATCGGCGCGGCCGGTCTCGCATCGGGTTGTTCTGCGGGCGCGACCGACGGCACGACCAGCGGCCCCGGCGCGGGCCCGGGCGGCACGGGCGGTGACAACACCGGTGGGGCTGGCCCAGCTGGGCCGGGTGTCACCTCCGGCGGCGGTCAGATCTTCGTCACCTCCTCCGGCACCGGCGGCGGCGACGGCGGCGGCGTGCCCATCAACCCCTGCGGCACCGAGTGCGGCCCCGTCGAACTCTGCGACGGCATCAACAAGGGCATCGACGACGACTGCGACGGCGAGGTCGACGAAGGTTGCCCCTGCGGCGCCGGCACCGCCTCCGCGTGTTTCAAGGGTGACCCGTCCTACCGCAACACGCCTGGCTGCTTCGACGGCACGATGTACTGCACGGAGCTCGGCACCTGGGGCCCCTGCACCGGCGGCGTGCACGCTTCGGCGCCGGATCTCTGCTTCGAGGCGAGCACCGACGCCTGCCACCCCATCAACGCGGTTCCGTTCCAGACCGTCAACCTCTTCGACGGCACGGGTACCTTCGGCAACGGCTCCGGCGTCTTCGAGGTCGAGTGCCCGCTCGGCGTCGACCCCTGCCCCGCGGTCACCGGAACCAGCAACTTCCAGCCGCTGCAGTCCGGCGAGTACACCGTCACCTATACGAAGACGGGCCCCGGCGGCACCGAGACCTGCACCTTCCCGCTCATCGTCGGCGCCCGCGGCCTGCGCGTCGAGATGGAGTGGAACTGGGGCGGCTCTGGGCGCGACCTCGATCTGCACCTCCACCAGCCGAGCAACCTGCAGGGCTGGGCGCCGTCGAGCTTCGGCGGATCGAACTCCTCCGACTGCACCTGGCACAACTGCACCGTCGACGACTACGGCTTCCTCTCGACGGGCCCGGAGTGGTTCCCGCAGCCGCCGCAACCCGTGGGCTCGCCGGTCGCGTGGTACCTCGACCCGGTGCAGCAGGCGAACACCTGCTACTACGCGCCGCGAGGCGTCGGCGCCGACTGGCAGGCGCTCGGCAAGGGCTGCCACAACCCGCGCCTCGACCTCGACAACGTCAGCTGCACGCTCAGCGTGAGCGACGTCAACAACAGCTCGTTCTGCGCGCCCGAGAACGTGAACGTCGATTTCCCCCCGCTCAACCAGTGGTTCCGCGTGGGTGTCTTCGGCTTCTCGAGCTCGCCCGCCGAGCCGCTCACCCCCACGATCAAGATCTACTGCGACGGCGCGCTGGCGGCCGAGCTCGGGCCGGAGGGCTTCAACGCGCCCGTCGCCGTGCCCAGCCGACAGATGTGGCTCGCCGCCGACGTGCTCTTCCAGGACGACGGCTGCGTGAAGCGCTGCGTCGTGCAGCCGATCTACCAGAACGCCGCCCAGCAGACGCCCTACTTCATGACCGAGTCGCAGGCGAACACCTCGGTCGGGCCTGCGTTCCAGCCGATCCCGCAGCCCTGACGCGAGGGTCTGCCCCCGGGCTCCTCGAGGCCTCGATCGCTGCGGCGGTCGAGGCCTCGCGGCTTTCTGTGGAGCTCCAAAGACCTGCCGGCAGCGGGCGGGCTCCTCAGCGCATGAACCGGCGCAAGGCCGGGGGAGCCCGCTCGATGACGGCCGGGCTCGGCCTCCCCGACCTGCGGCCCCGCGTCGAGAGCGTATTCCAGAGCAGGATGTTCTCGTTCGGGTGCTCGCGCACCGCGAGCTCGAGCGCCGCGAGCGCCTTGCCCGCGTAGGTCACCTCGCCGGGTGCACCGAACAGCTCGCCATAGCGCCTCGCGCCTTCGACCGCCGCGAGCGTCGGCTCGCCGTAGCCGGCGCCGACGACCCGAGGCTCGATCGCGATGCGTGGTCGCGCCGTCGGGCCGCGGTAGCCCTCCTCGCGGAGCTGCCTCAGCGTGAGCGCCGTGAGCGAACGCAGCGTCGCGAGGTTGCACACGGCGCGGTCGGTGATGCGCGCCGCGACGATCGTGGTCGACCAACCGAGCAGCGCTGCGCCCGCCGCGAGCCCGGCGCACGTGCCTCCAGAGCCGGTCGCGACGACGATGCGATCCGGTCGAGGCATCGCGCCGGCGTCGACCTGCGCGGCGAGCTCGAGCATCGCGTCGACGTAGCTCAGGTTGGCGAGCGGCCCAGACGCGCCGGGCGCGATGAAGTAGCTCGAGCGATCTCGGGCGAGCTCGAGCGCGACTCGGAGCGCGGTGCGCGCGTAGCCGCCGGCGTACACGAGCTCGCCACCGAGCTCGACGTCGCTCTGGAGCGCCTCACGCAGGTAAGGCGTGTGGGGCTGGTCGAAGAGCACGCAGCTGACTTCGAGCCCGAGCGCGCGACCGAAGGCGATGGTCGAGGTCACCTGGGTCGATGCGAGCCCGCCCACGGTGACCACGCGGCGCTTGCCGCGCGCGAGCGCCTCGGCGAGCAGCCACTCGAAGCGACGCACTTTGTTGCCGCCGTAGAGCTCGGCGCTCTGGTCGTCGCGTTTCACCCACACCCGCTCGCCGTAGCGCGAGAGAGGCTCGACGGGCGTCTCGTGCGCGAGCGCGACGAAGGGCCGTTCGGCGAGCTTCGGCGCCAGCGCGAGGATGCGCGGCCCCGTCCTCGCTCGAGGCTCGAGCCCACCGTCGGGTCTCGCGGCGACGCTCACGCTGGCCCTCCTCCCTGGGTGCTCGCGGGCTCCGGGCGACGCAGGCTCAGTTCGCGGCCTGCGCGGCGGCGCGGCTCGCTCTGGCGGGCCGCTCCTCGTCGGGCTCGCTCGAGGCGACGAGCCGATCGTGGATCGAAGGATCGCTGAGGTAGGTGTCGGTCAGGCGCGTGGGCTTCGCGAGGCCGAAGAGGCGCTTCGGCGCCGCGCTCAAGGAGGCCCAGGCCTTCTCGCCGAAGGACTGCGCGATCGTCGCGGCGCGCGAGGCGACGCCGATCTCCGAGAGCGGGCGGTCGACGAGCCCCATGAGGCGCATGCGGCGCTCGAGCATCTCGAGGCCGTGCCGTACGAAGGCGGGGATCTGGCGAAAGACCGGGTGGTCTTGCGGCAGCTTCTTCTCCATGTGCTTGCCGAGCTGGCGCACCGCGAGCTCGGTCACGAGCGCTTGGCCGAGCAGGCGCTTCCGGATCTCCGGGCGCTCTCGGAGGGCGGCGATCGTGCGCTTCTCGCCGAAGTCGACGTGGCGCTCCTCTTGGCGCACGCCTCGCTCGAGGATCGACACGATCTCGGGGTGATCGATCGTCGCGATCATCGCGTAGAAGGCCTGGAGCACGAGGCCCTCGCCGATCGCCATCTCCATCGCGACGTGCTCGGCCCAGTCGTCGGGCATCGCGCCGGTCGACAGGTAGCGCACGACCGGGTGCGGCGGCTCGGGCTGCTTGCCCAGCATCTCGAGGATGCGCACGAAGTTGCCGACGTGCTGGAACTCCTCGACGGCCTGGCGCGAGAGGAAGCGCGCGGCCTCGAGATCCGGTGCCTGGTAGAGCCAGTGGCCGATCTGGATCCCCGTGACCTCTCCATAGAGGAACTGGTTCATCGCCCAGGCGATCGCGTCTCGGTCGGCGACCGGATCGAGCTTCGCTCCACCGAAGTCGAACCACATCTCTTCGCGGGTGAGCAGCATGCTCAGGAGCCTACAGCAGGCCTCGCTCGAAGCAACGGCTGCCCCTCTCGCCGGGGGTCTGCGCGCTCGGCGCGCAGACCCGGAGCCTCCTGTCCGGCGCCCGGCCCCCGAGGCTGCCCGCGGTGCGTCGTGCTAGGACGCGCACACGAGCCATGGCACGCGTCCACAACTTCAACGCCGGCCCCACCGGGCTTCCCCTCCCCGCGCTCGAGCGCGCCCAGCGCGAGCTCTGCGACTTCGAGGGCACGGGCATGTCGATCCTCGAGCACAGCCACCGAGGCAAGGCCTACGAGGCGGTGCACTTCGAGGCCGAGCGCCTCCTGCGCGAGCTGCTCGGCGTGCCCGACGACTACGACGTGCTCTTCGTGCAAGGCGGCGCGTCGCAGCAGTTCGCCGTGGTGCCCATGAACCTGCTCGATCACGGCGAGAGCGCCGACTACGTGATCACCGGCGGCTGGAGTGAGAAGGCGCTCGAGGAGGCGCGCCGCGTGGGCTCGGCGCGCGTGGCCTGCAGCACCGCCGAGGACGGGCGCTACGTGCGCATCCCCGAGGAGAGCGAGCTCGAGCTCGATCCGGAGGCGGCCTACGTGCACCTCACGAGCAACAACACGCTCTTCGGCACGCAATGGTGGCGCTTCCCCACCACGAAGGCGCCGCTCGTGGCCGACATGTCGAGCGACATCCTCGGCCGGCGCATCGACGTCTCCGCCTTCGGGCTCATCTACGCCGGCGCCCAGAAGAACCTCGGTCCCTCGGGCGTCACCGTCGTCATCGCCCGCAAGTCGCTCGTCCAAGGCGCGCGCGACGACATCCCGGTCATCTTCCGCTACGCGACGCACGCGAAGGCGCAGAGCCTCTACCACACGCCTCCCACCTTCGCGATCTACCTGCTCCGCAACGTGCTCGCGCATTTCGCCGAGATCGGCGGGCTCGACGTGATCGAGGCCACCAACGCGAAGAAGGCGGCGCTGCTCTACGGCGCGCTCGACGCGTCGAGCTTCTATCGGGCGCCCGTGCAGGCCGCGAGCCGGAGCCACATGAACGTGGTCTTCCGTCTGCCGAGCGAGGAGCTCGAGAAGCGCTTCGTCGCCGAGGCCGCTGGCGAGGGAATGGTCGGCCTCGCTGGCCACCGGATCACCGGCGGCATCCGCGCCTCGCTGTACAACGCGGTCGCGCTCGCATCGGTGGAGAAGCTCGTCGACTTCATGAAGCGCTTCGAGAAGTCGCACGGCTGAAGCGCCGACCGCGAGGGCCCGGGCCCCCTCGCGGCTCGGGCTTCAGAGCCACAGCACCTCGATGGGGAAGCGCGCCATCTCCTTGTCGTCGGTGAGCAGCACGCCGCCGTGGGTGCGCACGAGGGCCGCGACTTGCGCGCCGAAGGCGAGGTTGCCCGTGGCCGAGGTGGCGCGCACGAGCTCGGCGAGCTCCGCGCCGAAGCCTGCCTCGGGAAGGAGCACCCGGTAGCTCGGGCTCTCGGCGAGCGCCTCGAGGAAGCCGAGGGCCTGCGCGAGCGGCGAGGCCGGCGTGAGGATGCGCCGGTGCGTCACGACCCGCAGGAACTCCGCCTGACAGAAGACGGGCACCCCCCAGGGCGCGGAGCCCTCGGCGAGCCCACGTAGTCGCGAGAGCGCGTCTCGGTGACGGGCGAGCTCGCTGCGGTGTGCCGCCACGAGCACGCTCGTGTCGACGGCGATCATCGGCCCGGCTCCGAGAGATCGTAGAGCGCGCTCCGGTCCGTCACGTCGAGGTTCGGCGGTCGCGTACCGCGCACGACGGGCAGCTCGAGCTTGAAGGCCTGCCTGCCCGCGGGCCTGGGCGCGATGCGCGCACGCAGCGCGTCCTCGAAGAGCGCCGTCAGCGTGATGCCCTCACTCTTCGCGAGCGCCTTCGCGCGCTCGAGCAGCTCGTCATCGAGGTTCAGCGTCGTCTTCATATGGCTCGACCATACCATCGAGCGGGCTCGGCTGGTCTGCCCGCGCGTCAGGCC
>ERZ761602.8611-NODE-8611-length-10199-cov-4.445189_pt1 | contig 10199 bp, 7 predicted proteins | sample MGYA00512165_ERZ761602 | MGnify/ENA primary metagenome ERZ761602 (study PRJEB28899, sample SAMN02445085) | bioreactor sludge metagenome | biome: EBPR sludge; isolation source: Thorneside wastewater treatment plant | place: Australia: Brisbane, Thorneside...
CCCGATCGCAAGCGCGTCTACTACAAGGATGCGAGCCTCGAATTCCTCGGCATCCCGATCTTCTACACGCCAAGCCTGTCGCACCCGGATGGGCCGGGCCGCAACGCGACCGGCATCCTCGTCCCGTCCGTCACCATCGACCGGTCGCTAGGCGTCTCGGTCGAACTGCCGTATTTCCTCAGCTTCTCCGAAAGCAACGACCTCACCATCGCCCCGATCCTCTACACGGAGGTCAACCCGGCGCTCTCGGTGGAATACCGGCACCAAACCGCATCGGGCCCGCTCCGTTTCGGTGGTATCGGTACATATTCGTCGGAGCTGGACTTCCCCGACCCCGCGGGCACCGGCATCCCGAACAAGCAGTTCCGCGGCTATATCTACGGCAACGGCCGCCTCCAGCATGGCCGCGACTGGCGCTCGACCTTCGGCCTCCGCCTCGCCACAGACGACACGTTCCTGCGCCGCTACGACATCTCGCGCGACGACACGCTGCGGAATTTCTACCAGCTCGAACGCTTCGGCGTGGAAAGCTATTTCGCGATCGAAGGCTGGGCTTTCCAGGGCCTGCGGCAAACGGATGTCGCTGGGCTGACCCCCGTCGCGCTACCCCTTATCAACTACATGTGGTCGCCCAGCGAGACGATCGGCGGCGGCCGGCTGAAGCTGGCGGCGGACACGGCAGCGATCACGCGTACCGACGGCATGGACACGCAACGAGCCTCCGCCTCCGCCGAATGGAAGCGCAGCGCGATCACCCCGTGGGGACAGCGCGTGACAGCGACCGCCCTCGTCCGCGGCGATATCTACCACATTACTGACAGTGCCTTTGCCGAGCTGCCGATCTACGCCGGGCGCAACGGCTGGGAGGGCCGCATCCTGCCCGCCGCCGCGCTCGACGTTGAATGGCCGCTCGCCGGCCCCGCGTTCGGCGGCACACAGACACTGACACCGCGCGTGCAGTTCTCCGTCTCACCGAGCGATGTGAACGACCACATCCCGAACGAGGATTCGCGCGCCGTCGACCTCGACGATACAAACCTCTTCGACTTGAACCGCTTCCCAGGCGCGGACCGATGGGAAGGCGGACAGCGCGTGACCTATGGTGCCACATGGCGGCTCGACCGCCCGCGCTGGCAGATCGAAAGCGAATTCGGCCAAAGCTATCGCTTCGACAATGCGCCGGCAGCCTTTCCGCAGGGCACGGGCCTTTCCGGCAACTTCTCCGACTTCGTCGGCCGCAACACGCTGCGCATCGGCAGCGGCTTCGACGTGACGCACCGCTTCCGCCTCGACAAGACCAGCTTCAAGCTACGCCGCAACGAGATCGACGTAACGGTGGGCAACAAGCGCACCTACGCGACGGTCGGCTACGTGAAGCTCGATCGCGATATCGACATCGAGGACCTCGAAGACCGTGAAGAACTGCGTGCCGGCGGCCGCATCAGCTTCGCGCGCTACTGGTCGGTGATCGGCTCGGTGATCCTCGACCTCACCTCGCGCGCCGAAGATCCGCTCAACACCTCGGACGGGTTCGAGATGGTGCGCCACCGGCTCGGCATCGCCTATCAGGACGAGTGCTTCGAGTTCGGTGTCACGTGGCGACGCGACTATGTGGAAGACCGCGACTTCCGGCGCGGCAACGCCTTCCTCTTCTCGATCAGCCTCAAGAACCTTGGCCGCTAATCGGCGGTTCAGCCGCGGGGGACTAGCCCTGCGGACAAGCGTAAACGATACGCTGACATTCATGTCCGCGCGTGCTAGGCGGCATGACCTGAGAGGCTACAAGACCGCTTCGGCGCTGCCGGGACGGGGGAGAGATTGATGAGGTTTTCGACGCTGCGCTGGCTTGCTGCCAGTGTCGCAGTTCTTGCTGCAGGGGCCACACTGGCCCAGAATTCGCCGCTTGCTGGCCTCTCCGATCCAGATATCGAGATTCTCGGTCAGCCTGTCGACCCGACGGTCCGCAAGGCGACCGCGATCGTCAATGGCGATGTCATCACCGATACCGATATCGACCAGCGCCTCAATCTCGTGCTCGCCGCAAACCAAGGGCAGATTTCCGATGACGAGCGCACGCGTCTGCGGCTTCAGGTGGTGCGCAACCTGATCGACGAAAAGCTCCAGATTCAGGAAGCAACCGCACAGGAAGTCACGATCGCGCAGGACGAGGTCAATCAGGCGTTCACGCGCGTCGCCTCCAACTTCCGCATGAGCGCCGATCAGTTCGACGAGTTCCTCAAGACGCGCGGCACGTCGCAGAACTCGCTGAAGCAGCAAATTCACGCGGAACTCGCGTGGAGCCGTCTGCTCCGCCGCCGTGTCGAGCCGTTCGTGAACGTCGGCGACGACGAGGTTCAGGCGCTCATCGACCGCCTGAATGCCGCCAAGGGCACCGAGGAATATCGCATCGCCGAGATTTTCCTGACCGCAACGGCGGAAAGCGCTGAGCAGGTGCGCGAGAACGCACAGCGCATCGTTGATCAGGTGCGGCAGGGCGGCTCGTTCATCGCCTATGCGCGCCAGTTCTCCGAGGCCTCAACGGCAGCGGTGGGCGGCGATCTCGGCTGGGTGCGCCCGGCGCAGCTTTCGCCCGAGCTCGCACCTGTGGTCGAAAGCCTGCCGCGCGGTGACGTTTCCAATCCCATCCAGATTCCCGGCGGCTTCGCGATCATCGCACTCGTCGACAAGCGGCAGGTGCTCGCGGCCGATCCCAAGGATGCAGTGCTCGCCGTGAAGCAGATCACTGTGCCGCTGGCAGCCGATGCGACACAGCAGCAGGCTGCCGGAATCGTGCAGCGGCTTCAAGCGGGTACGCAGGGCATGGGTGGCTGCGGCGGCGCCGAAGCGCTGGCCGAAAGCTTCGGCGGCAACGTCGTCGCCAACGATCAGGTCCGGCTCGGTGATCTGCCGCCGCAGCTCCAGCAGATCATGGAACCGATGCAGATCGGCCAGAGCACGCCGCCCTTCGGCACCCGAGAGGACGGCATCCGCGTGCTGGTACTCTGCGGCCGCGAAGACCCGCCTGCCGCCGGTGCGCCGTCGTTCGACCAGCTTTACGCGCAGATGGAAGAAAGCAAGGTCGCCATGGCGGCCCGCCGCTACCTGCGCGACCTTCGCCGCGACGCCGTTATCGATTACCGATGATTCCACCGATTGCCGTCACGCTTGGGGACCCCGCAGGCATCGGCCCGGAGATCATCGGGCGGTGCTGGGAACAACGCGAGGCGCTCGGACTTCCACCCTTCTTCGGGGTCGGCAACCGCGATTCGCTTGCGGGGGTCTGGAAAGGTGAGGTCTGCCAGATCGAGCACCCCGAGGATGTGGGCACCTGCTGCGACGCGCTGCCGCTGATCGAGGTCGCTGACAGCGAGGTGGTCGAGCCCGGCAAACCGACGCTGATCGGCGCACGCTGCGCGCTCGATGCGCTCGAAATCGCCACCGGCCTCACCCGCAGTGGCGCGGCAGGCGCGCTCGTCACCGGACCGGTCTCCAAGGCGCAGCTTCAGGCGATCGGCTTCACGCATCCGGGGCAGACGGAATTCGTGGGCGAACGCTGCGGCGTATTCGCGGCAAACCTTGCAATGATGCTGGTCGGACCGACGCTCCGCACCGTGCCCGTCACCATCCACATCGCGCTCGCCGATGTGCAGCAGCGGCTCACCACCGACCTCATCGTCAGCCGCGGGCGTGCGGCGGCGAAAGGGCTGGCGCGCAATTTCGGTATCCAGAATCCTCGCCTTGCCGTTGCCGGGCTCAATCCGCACGCGGGCGAAAGCGGCCTCCTCGGGCGCGAGGAGATCGATGTTATCGCCCCTGCGATCGCCGAACTCCGCGCGGAGGGCATCGACGCGTTCGGGCCGCTTTCCGCCGACGCGATGTTCCACGAACATGCCCGCAAAAGCTATGATGCCGCGCTCTGCATGTATCACGATCAGGCGCTTGTGCCGCTGAAGACGCTCCACTTCGACGAGGGCGTCAACCTGACGCTCGGCCTGCCGATCGTCCGTACCGCGCCTGACCACGGCACGGCGTTCGACATCGCCGGCAAGGGGATCGCGAGCCACCGCGCGATGGCGGCCGCGATCAGAACTGCGCACGCGTGCGCCGTGCATCGCGCGATTGACTAACACCCTGCCGCCCGGCCTCGCCGCACTGCCGCCGCTGCGCGAGGTGATCGCGCGGCACGGCCTCACGGCAAAAAAGGCATTTGGCCAGAATTTCCTGTTCGATTCCAATCTTCTCGACAAGATTGCGCGGGTTCCAGGGCCGCTTTCCGGCGCGCGCATCTATGAGGTGGGACCGGGCCCCGGCGGGCTGACACGAGCGCTGCTCCGTACGGGCGCCGAGGTGACAGCGGTGGAGATGGACAACCGCTGCATCCCCGCGCTTGCCGAACTCGGCAAAGCGGCGGAGGGGCGTCTTACCGTTATCGAAAGCGATGCCATGCGGATCGATGAGCCCGCAGTGCTCGGCGGCTCGGCGCACATCGTCGCAAACCTGCCATACAACGTCGGGACCGCGCTTCTCGTGCGCTGGCTTACCGCCGATCCGTGGCCGCCCTGGTGGCTGAGCCTCAGCCTGATGTTCCAGAAGGAGGTCGCCGAGCGCATCGTCGCGGCACCGGACACCGACGCCTACGGACGTCTGTCGGTCCTCGCGCAGTGGCGCTCGCGGCCGCGCATCGCGCTATCGCTGCCGCCCCGCGCATTCATTCCGCCGCCCAAGGTGGATTCTGCAGTGGTCCACATCGTCCCGTCCGACGCGCCGGAAGGTGTGCCGGTGAAGGCCGTGGAGCAGGTGACGGCGGCAGCGTTTGGCCAACGACGCAAGATGCTCCGCGCCAGCCTTAAGGCACTACCCGGCGGGCTCGAAGCGCTTGCAGCAAGCGGCATCGACGGCGCACGGCGCGCGGAAACGCTTTCGGTTGGTGAGTTTGTGGCGCTCGCGCGCTGCTGGTCTGCGCTTAGTTAATCTTGGGCGCGGGCTTCTCAGCGGCCGCCGTTACTGTCGCCGGAGGCCCCTTCTCGATCGTCGCCGCAAGCGTCACCGCATTCTGGCATTCGCTCTGGCAGAGTTTGCGGATGCGCTCCAGATTGCCCTTCGCAAGCGCCACGGCACCGCGCGCCATATACGCCTCGCCCTGTTCCGATAGCGCGGTGAGGTCGTTGGGATCGATGGCGAGCGCTTCGCGGTAAAACTTCACGGCGCGGCCAGGGAGGCCGAGCTGGTCGTAGGAGCGCGCGATACCGATGTAGGCGCGCGTGTTACGGGGATCGACAGCGAGCGCGGTTTCGAACTGATCGATCGCAGCCTGCGCCTTGTGGCCATTGAGGAGCGCTTCACCGCTACGCGTCAGCTGCATAGAAAGCGGCGCGATGCTTGGCTCCGCCGTCTTGCAATACGCAACGCTCGACGCCGTGGCGATGGCGACAGCAATTCCGGCGAGCATGATTCTGGACTGCATGAACACTTCCCTCAACGTCACTCCCCCAGAGGCCCGCCTTAGCATGACTTTTCATAACCTGCGATGAAGAAACCGTCGGTTTCGTCGCGGTCTGGACGCAGAATTTGTGCGCCGCCACCATCAAGAGCCAGGTCCGGGCACCTCTTGCTCAGGGCCTCTGCCTGAAGCCGTCCTTCCTCGGGAAGCAGCGAGCACACGGCATAGACCAGCCTGCCACCCGGCTTCAGCAGGCGCGCGCCAAGATCGGCGAGATGGGCCTGCAGTGCTGTGAGCCGCGCGAACCGCTGCGGCGTAAGCCGCCAACGCGCCTCCGGATTGCGGCGCCACGTGCCTGTACCGCTGCACGGCGCATCGATGAGCACTACGTCGGCGGCACCCAAGAGGTCGCCGAGCGCGTCGGCCTCGCGGCCCGGATCGAGGAGGCGTGTTTCGATGTTCGCGGCGCCTGCGCGCGCCGCGCGGGGACCAAGGCGTGAAAGCCGCGAACGATCAGCGTCGCAGGCGATGAGGCGGCCCCGGTTTTCCATGTCCGCCGCAAGGGCGAGCGTCTTTCCGCCCGCGCCCGCGCAGAGATCGACGACTGTCATTTCCGGCTGCGCACTGCAGGCGGCGGCGATGAGCTGACTGCCCTCGTCCTGCACCTCGACGCGGCCATCCGCATAGACGGGCAGGTCCTCGACATTGAGAGCCTCCACCATGCGGAGGCCGTCTTGCGCGTGCACGGTCGGCACGGCGCCCGGAATGAGCGGCAACACCGCACTACGCGTTGTTTTCAAGCGGTTGACCCGCAGGTCGAGCGGTGCGCGCTCGGCGAGCGCGGCGAGCAGCGTCTCCGCATCGACATATTCAGCAGCGAACTTCGCGATGAGCCATTCGGGCGCGAGTCCCAGTGCGGCGGCCGGCTCCCCTGCAACGACAGCCACCGGACCGCGCGGGTCCGTGCCAAACAGCGCGAGCAGGTCGGGAGCTTCCGCGCGGGCATAGCCGATCATCGCGGCGCGGCCGTTTTCCGGCCGTTCACCGAGCGCGCGAATGACTTGGTAGACGAGGTCGCGAACAGCGCGGCGGTCCTTCGAGCCCGCGTATCGCCGTGTCTTGAAGTAGCGCTGGATAAGCGTATCTGCCGCCGCGCCGCCACCGGCAGCGGCGTCGATGATCTCGTCCAGCAGCACAATTGCCGCCTCGACGCGCGCGGCGGGCGTCACTGGCTTGCCTTACCGGGTCGGGTAATTGGGCGCCTCACGCGTGATCGTCACGTCGTGGACGTGGCTTTCGCGCAGGCCCGCATTGGTGATCCGCACAAAACGCGCGCGCTTCTGCAGGTCCGCGATCGTGCGCGCTCCCGTATAACCCATCGCTGCTTTGAGACCGCCGGCGAGCTGGTGGATGATATCCTTCGCCGGCCCCTTGTAAGGCACCTGACCTTCGATACCTTCGGGCACCAGCTTCATCTGGTCCTTGATATCCTGCTGGAAATAGCGGTCCGCCGAGCCCCGCGCCATCGCCGCGACCGAGCCCATGCCGCGATAAGCCTTATAGGTGCGGCCCTGATACAGGAACGTCTCACCCGGCGCTTCCTGCGTGCCTGCCAGCAGCGAGCCGACCATGACAGCGGAGGCGCCGCCAGCGATCGCCTTGGCGATGTCGCCCGAAGTGCGCAAACCGCCGTCCGCGATCACCGGAACACCCGATTTCATGGCTTCCTCGGCAGCATCCTGAATTGCCGTGAACTGCGGCACGCCGACACCCGCGACGACGCGCGTGGTACAGATCGAGCCCGGACCGATGCCGACTTTGATGCCGTCCGCGCCCGCGTCAATCAGCGCACGCGTGGCTTCCGCCGTCGCAACGTTGCCCGCGATGATCTGGACGGTGTTCGAAAGCTTGCGGATGCGGCTCACCGCCTCGGCAACGCGCACCGAGTGGCCGTGCGCCGTGTCCACGACGATGAGGTCGCACTCGGCATCGATGAGCGCCTCAGTGCGCTCGAAACCGGCGTCACCCGTCGTCGTCGCAGCGGCGACGCGAAGGCGGCCCGCAGCGTCCTTGGTCGCCGTGGGGAACGTCACCGCCTTCTCGATGTCCTTCACCGTGATGAGGCCGATGCAGCGATAGGCGTCATCGACCACGAGCAGCTTCTCGATGCGACGTTGGTGAAGAAGCCGCCGCGCCTCCTCGTGCGTCACGCCGGGGCGGACGGTGGCGAGGTTGTCCTTCGTCATCAGCTCGCTGATCGGCTGCTCGGGATGTTCGGCGAAGCGGACGTCGCGGTTTGTGACGATACCGATGAGCTTGCCGGGCTGACCGCTCGGGCTGCGCTCGACAACCGGGATGCCGCTGATCCGGTGGCGCTTCATCAGGTCGAGCGCCTCACCGAGCGTCTCGTCCGCGTGCATCGTCACCGGGTTCACCACCATGCCCGATTCGAAGCGCTTCACCTGGCGCACGGCCTGCGCCTGCTCCTCGATCGTGAGGTTCCGATGCAAGACGCCGAGCCCTCCGACCTGCGCCATCACGATCGCCATGTCGGCCTCGGTCACCGTGTCCATCGCCGAGGAAAGTATCGGAACATTCAGGGAAATTTCACGCGTCACGCGCGTCGAGAGATCGGTCTCGCTCGGCAGAACCTCGGACTCGCCGGGCACCAGCAGGACATCATCGAAAGTGAGTCCGAGCCGGATGTCCATGCCGTTTTCCTTGTTGCCGATTTTCGAGGTGGCGGGCTTATGCCACCGGTTTTCCGGAATTGCTACGGTTGCCGCTGATATGGCGACGATTTCGTCCATGTGGGCCATTCGCGGCTGTTCGCAAGCCCCTGACCAACGCCGAGCAGGAGGTTCATGTCGGCCGCCGCGCCGCGATAATCGATTGGCAGCGTTACTGCGTCCGAAGGCTGGTGGTAGTGCTTGCCCATGTATTCGCCAAAGTCGCTGCTCGCAAAGATGCCCGTTGCGATGACAGCGGGCACACCAACCTCGGCGAAAGCGAAATGGTCGGAGCGCGCGTAGAAACTCTGGACATCGGGCATCGCCATGATCCGGCGGCCCTGCGCCCTCGCGGCATCGGCCAGCCGCGTGTCGAGGGTGGTGAGCCCTTGCCCCAGCACGATGACATCGTCGGATGGACCGTTCGCGGCAATGGTATCAAGGCCGAACGCGGCGACCATCCGCCCTGCATCGACAGGACCTGACGTCGCAAAGTGCTTGCCGCCCAGCAGCCCGCTTTCCTCGGCGGTCGTGGCGAGGAACAGCACGGAGCGCTCGGGACGCCTGCCCTTCGCAAACGCCTCTGCGAGTTCGATGAGGCCGCCGACGCCGCTCGCATTGTCGACCGCCCCGTTGCAGATCGTGTCGACACCGGTTCCGCAGTGACCGAGGTGATCCCAGTGGGCGAGATAGACGATGTATTCGTTCGGGTGCTTACGCCCCCGGAGCACGCCGGCCAGATTGTATGACGTGAATCGCGTGACTCGGTTTTCGGCGGAAAGCGCACCGGAGCCGAGCGTTCTCGGCCTGAAGCCCGCCATCGCAGCTTCGGCTTTCAGTGCCGGGAGGTCCGTGCCGAGGCCCCGCGCCAAAGCGCTTCCGGCTTCACGGCCAACGACGGCATAAAGCAGAGGCTGCGCCGCTGCCGGCGCGTCAATCTGCAACTCGGCCCGCCCCGCAACTGTGCGCGCGCGCTGCCAGGCGTCATCCTCCGGTGGCGCATTATAAACGAGAATGGCTCCGGCCGCGCCGGCACGTGCGGCGTTCTCCAGCTTTGCAGCACGCGCAGATTGCTGGCGCATGGCGTCCGACGGTTCGACGGTTCCATCGGGAAGACCCGCGAAAACCAACACAATCTTGCCGTTGAGATCAGGCCCGGCGAAGTCGTCACGCCCCTGATCAGGAAGAACGATGCCATAGCCGGCGAACACGATGTCGCCCTTCGCGGCGGCACTCGCCTCCGTCAGCGGGGCCCGAACCACTGCAGTCTCGCCGTTTTCCACGAACACGGATCCCGCCGAGATGCGGCCGGTAGCACCCTCGGATTTCAGCAAGGGCACGGGTGAACGATAGCTTCGCGGCGAAACCGGCTGTAGCCCCGCACCACGAAACGCCGTTTCGATATAGGCAAGCGTCTTCACCTCGCCCGCGGTTCCAGGCGCGCGGCCTTCATAAGCGTCTGACGCAAGTTCCGTGACGTGCGCGGCTATGCCCTCGGGCGTAACGATGGGCACGTCGCGCGCGCCTGTCGCGCAAGCTGCGAGCAACAGAAGGGCCGGAAGCGGAAAGGGAAATCGGTATATAGGCATGGGTGCGACGCTAGAGGCCGCACTCCGGCCTGCCAAGCCTTCGCCTGCAGGCTTTCCATGACGGCATGACAAGCGTCGACGGAGGCCGACCGAGCTTGTGCCCGTTACGCCCGGCTCTCCAGCCGCTGCTCGACGTCGATGTCGCCGAGGATCAGCGTTTCATACGCGATGAGTTCGCGGCAGCCCGAAAGCGCGCGGTAGTATTCGCGGTTCATCATCGCGAGGCTGACCTGCGCGCAGATGAGACGCACACGCGGATTTTCCACCACTTCCATGAACGCATCCATGTGCTCGCTGAAACGTGGATAGTGGCTGTCCGCTGCGTCGGCATCGAGATAGGACAGCATACAGACGAAATACAGGCGGGTCGCCGGCGTGCGGGCTTCATCCTCGCGGATGACATCGCTGTCGCGAAGCACCCCGGCCTGATTATCGACTGTC
>ERZ761602.8612-NODE-8612-length-10199-cov-3.802050_pt1 | contig 10199 bp, 9 predicted proteins | sample MGYA00512165_ERZ761602 | MGnify/ENA primary metagenome ERZ761602 (study PRJEB28899, sample SAMN02445085) | bioreactor sludge metagenome | biome: EBPR sludge; isolation source: Thorneside wastewater treatment plant | place: Australia: Brisbane, Thorneside...
TACCCATACACCGCGACCTGGAGCGTGAGATTCGACTTCTCCCCAAACGCCCGGCGGGCGTTGCGCAGATCCATCTCGGGGATCGACCCGGCCTGGCCCATGACGGCCGGAGGCACCAGCGACGCCGCCTCGTAGATCGTCTCGCCGCCGACACGGAGCTTTCGCACCGACGCCAACTCCTGCCTCGCCTCTTCCGAGGTGCCCTGCTCGAACGAACCGGTCAGTAGCGCGAGCCCATCGGCCCGGCGTTCCACAAAGGCACGCGACAACCCCGCCTCGCCCCGCGCGGTTTCGAGCGCCCGGGCGGCCTGGAGCGGCGCGCTCTCGCCCGTGAACGTGCCCAGCAGAATCGACCAGTTTGAACGCTTGGGCGCGTCGTCGGCGAGCACACGGGTCGAGCCGGCCCCACCGTCGCCGATGTCCGGCGTGTTCACCGCCCACTGCGGCCGAAAGACCTCCCGCCCTTCCTCGCGCCGATCCGGCATTTCGGCGGAGCCGTCGCCAGCACATCCGGTGCCGAACAGGACAACCACGCCGATCGCCATCGCACAGAATTTCGTTACGAACGTCTCCACGTCACCCTCCGGGTTATACGCCACAAACCCATTCACACATTCGAGTTAGGAAATCTGTTCGGTTTTTGGATCCTATTCAAGATCTTGAAGGTCGGTCGTCGATACTTCGGGAGCAGCGACACGCCCCAGCCACGGAGGGCCGGCGGGTCAGAGACCCACGCACGCCAGTGCCGCACGAGGCGGCCGTTTGGAGACCTCCGTCATGGCCTTTGGCTTTGTCCACGGTGAGACCGTAGCGCCGCACGGCGCTTCGCGCAAGGGAGTTGGACCGATGAACGCCAGGCGCGACACGCTCGATTCGGATCGCTTCCGGCGCCTGTCGTCGGTTCGGCTCGAACTCGTGGAGTCGGTGCGTCGTCGGCTCAGGCTTGGCGACTACGACACGCCCGAGCGGCTCGACGCCGCCCTCGACCAGTTGCTCCAGCGGCTCGGTCGCTAACGCGCTCCATTTGGTCCCGCGTCCGGCTTGGCTCCCTCTTTGACGGGCGGCTCGGCGTCGGCCAGTTCGATCACGCCCGCGATCATCGCCCGCGTCACCTTCGCCCATCGCTTGGCGTCGAGCGTCTCGCGCGTGTCCCCCGGCGTGTGGTAGTGCGGATTGCGGAAGTTGGCGGTGTCCGTCAGCATGACCGCCGGAATCCCCGCCGACAGGAACGGGGCGTGGTCGCTCCGCAGAAAGTCGGGCGGGGCGATGGGCAAAAAGTCGGCGACGACCACAGGGAGCTCCGGTTCGGCACGCCGCATCGCCTCCGCCAACCCGCCGCTGAAACTCTTGAACCGCGAGATCCCCGCCAGGCCGATGAAGTTCCCGGCGGTGGGCACTTCAAAGTCGACGATGGGTTTGTCGCCGACCTTGGGGATCGGGCTCTTCTGGCTTCCCGGCTCGTCGCTGAAAAAGCCCAGCATCTCGAGAGAGATCATGCCCACGACGCGTTCGGCGGGCGGGGCGGACTTGTCAGGCGGGCTCCACGCGTCGCGGTGCGCCTTGACGTACTCGCGTGATCCGATCAGGCCCACTTCCTCGAGCGTGAAGAAAATGAGGCGCACATCACGCCGAACGCGCCGGGCCGCGAGCGCGTCCGCCAGTTCGAGAAGACTGACGACACCGGTGCCGTTGTCGTCTGCGCCCGGGCTGCCTGGGACGGCGTCGAAGTGGGCCGCGACGATCAGCACCTCGCGGGGCGAGCCGGGGGCCATCCCCGGAAAGTCCATGATGACGTTGCGGAAGGTCGTCGGCACGATCTCGTCGCCCGCACCGCCGGAGGCCTTCTCGGCCTCATTCGACCGTCCGACCGCGCGTGTGAGGGCGGGCGAGGTCCAACTGAACTCCTCCGTGCGGGGGTTCAGCCCGCGGGCGCGAAGGTCGGCGAGCAGGTGTTCCTCTGCTTTGCGCAGCCCGGCTCGCTCAGCACGCGTGCCCAAGGCCGCCCGCTCTGTCGGGAGCTCATCCAGCCGCCGCATCAGGCGCTGCTCGTCGGTTTCGCGCAAGGGCGGCGCGATCGGCGCGGGCTGCGACAGGAAGCACACCAGCCCCAGCATGCTCAGCATGGCCTCTCCTTACGAACTCGCGTCAGCGGACTTCTGCTCGGCGGGCTTTCCCGCGCGTGCGGTGGGCTTGCGCGGCTTGAACCGCTTGTGTTCATCGTCCACCCAGTTGTCCGCCAGCTTCCACCACGCGAGCGTGCCGACCACCGTCAGCACACCTACCACGGCGGAGATCACGATCAGCTCGATCCACATGGGAGACTCGGGTCGTTACAGCTCGACCAGGGGCATGTCGGTCCGCGCGTCGTTCCGCGATTCCGGCACGCTGACCTGCGTGACAAAGACCCCCAGATCCGCCGACGCCTTGGCCATCTCGATACGCACGTTCGCGGCGTTGAACGCCTTGGCCCGCGGCGGCGCCACCTCGACACTCGCCGCCACCTGCCCCACCGTCGTGTTCAGCACGACCCACTCGGTGTCGGCGGCCCGCGACGGAACCCGCTGCGCCTCGGCCAAAAGATCGAGCACCAACTGCCCCTCGCTCTTGGCCAGCTCGATCACCGGCACCGCCTGCTCGAAGGCCTGCAACGCGCCCCGCGCGTTCTCGAAGGTCCCCGATTTCTCGAGCCACGTCGCGCCCGGCAGCACGACGTCGGCCTTCTCGACGAGCCGGCCCGCGAGCGTGTCGATCAGCACCACGAACTTGCCGCCGAGCGCATCGCACAGCTCGCTGGTCGCCCACTCGCTCGGATAGTTGCCCGTCAGGACGACCGCCCCGATATCGCTCCCGCCGGTGCCCAATCCCATCGCGCGGAGCGCGTCGGCATACTCCATCGGCGCCCGCCCGCCCGACAGGGCCGCCAGCACGCGACGCACGCCGCGAGCGTTCGGAGCCTTCTCGGCGTACATCTTGAACGCCTTCTTGTCGGTCTCGGCGGCTCCCGCGGGGAAGACCTTGTCCTGCCCGCGCACGGGCACCGGGCCCACCGCGAACCTCGCCGAGGGATCGAGCTCCTGGGCCAGCCGACCCAGCAGGAACGCCTCTTCGCACGAGAGCATCGGGCTGACCATCACCAGCAGGCGCTTTCCGCCTACCGGGGCCTTGCGAAGCCCTTCGACCGCCACCTCGTAGGCGCGGGCGTAGTCGCTCTCGATGAGCGTGCCGTACTGACGACGCAGGGGCGTGCGGAGCCTCGCCTCGCTGCTCACGTGCTTCCAGCCGTAGCGCACCTCGTCGGTGATCCACCACTTGTTGATCGAGAGGTTGGTGCGTGGCTTGAGGCGGTACACCTTGCCCTCGTTGTGCTCGACCCAGATGTTGTCGCCGCTGGCGGTGATCCCGTCGATCGAGGGGGTGCTCTTGAGGAACCAGACGCGCTGCGCGAACAGGAAGTCCTTGTCGAGCAGCGCGCCCACCGGGCACAGGTCGATCACGTTGGCGGACAGCTCGTTGTCGAGCGGCACGCCCGGGAAGACGTCGATCTCTTCCTTGTTGCCGCGCCCCGCCACCATCAGCTCGGACGTGCCGGAAACCTCTCGCGTGAACCGCACGCAGCGGGTGCACATGATGCACCGATCGCTGTAGAGCAGCACGTGTTCGCCCAGATCCTTCTTGGGCTGCTTGACCTTCTGCTCCTCGAAGCGAGAGACACCCCGCCCGTACTCGTAGGAGTAATCCTGCAGATAGCACTCGCCCGCCTGGTCGCAGACCGGGCAATCCAGCGGGTGGTTGATCAGCAGGAACTCCATGACCGCCTTCTGGTTGGCGACGGCCTTGGGGCTATCGGTGTAGACGACCGCCCCGTCGGTCGCCGGGGTCTGGCAGGTCGGCTGGAGCTTGCCCCCCATCTGCGCGACAAGCTGGCCGGTCTTGGCGTCGGGCGACCACACCGAGACAGATGCGGCAACTGGCCACGACCGACAACCCGTCGTGGTAGCAGTACTGCGGGATCTCCACGCCGGCCGCGTTGGCCGCCTGAAGGATCGTCTGTCCGGGGGTGAACTCGCAACGGCGGCCGTTGATGGTGATGGTCGGCATAGGCGACCAAGGGTAGCACGGCCCGGCGTGCAGCCGTCCGCCTTTGGGCACCCAACCAAAAACCGATTTCTTTGAGTGTGCTCCGACCAGCGTCGGCCGCGCGGTGGGTGCCCCAATCCCATGGCCCATTTGAGTGGCCTTCTCATCAACTTCAGCGACTTGGTTCACCTTCGATGCGCAATGACTGGGAGGTGTGCACAGGAGATTCGGAATCCGGTCTGTTTCGGCTTCAAGACGACCAGCGGCAACTCCATCAGTGACCTCATCGCCGCGATGAACTCGGGCAGCCTCCGCGTCGGGATGCACGTTATCGCTTTCGCCAACGGGGAGAGCGAGTCGTTCGTCACCCCCGCCCCGGGCAGCGTCGCGCTTCTGGGTCTGGCGGGCCTGACCATCGGCCGTCGTCGCCGCTGAGCACTTCTCGGTACCAATCCCCCGCACGGGTCGCGCTTGGCGCGGCCCGTGCTTTCGTTTTGTCCCTTGACGTCTGTGTCGGCTCCCCCAGGTCCCATCACGCGAATCGCGCCTCCAAACCTCGTCGGCAATGCGTCGGCGTGGCATGTTTCACTCGGACACAGGCCCACGATGTCCATGGAGAAACCACAGATGCGTATGACCCTCGCCGCGATTTCCCTGGCTGCTCTTCCCGTTGCCGCCCACGCTTCGCCGGTCTTCTACGGCGTGCAATCCTCGAAGACCTCGTCCGTCCTGCATGGCGGCAACCGCGAGCTGAAGACGATCGGCTTTACCGGATCGTCGACCCTGTGGAACGGGTCGAACTTCCTGAACTGGCGTGACGGCAGCCTGACGAACAACGCGGGCTTCCACGGGTGGAACGACGCGATCCGCCGCGACATGAACACCAGCGGAAACGCCTACGCCGCCAACCCGGACCGCGCCGACAACGCGACGCCCTTCGCGGGCGAGGGGATGGGCACGGGGACGTTGGCCGAGGTGTTCGGGTCGTTCAACGGATACAAGAACATGTCGTGGATCATCGACGGCGAGGACGCCGGCGCGTACACGCTCGACCTGCGGTTCGCGGCGGGGCAGTTCCTCAGCGCCGACGCCAACGCCGACACGGTCGAGCTGGCGATCCTTGAACGCGGCGGGAACAGCGATCTGCGAATCTTCGGCATCTTCGCCGACGGGTCGCTGACGGGCCCGATCGTGATGAACCGCTCGAGCACAGGCGCGACGGGCTGGACGCTCGACACCCTCGAGATCTCGGGCGCCCAGGCGGTCAAGGGCGTGGGCATCAGCCTTGATGCGTCCTGGACGAACCTTGTCGGGTTCCGCTTCCAGAACATCTCCGCGTTCAACGGGCCCGACATCATCGCGGTCGGCACGTCCACCCTTGTGCCCACGCCCGGCTCGCTCGCCCTGATGACGCTCGGCGGCCTGATCGGCATGCGTCGCCGCCGCTGAAACCAGGCGTTCTACCTTCCTCCCGAACACCCCCGCCCTCCATGGGCGGGGGTTGTGTTTCGTCCATCCTCCGTACACTTCGCCGATGGGTACCCGCAAACATCTGGCGATCTATCCCGGGTCGTTCGACCCGATCACTTACGGCCACATGGACGTCATCCAGCGCGGCCGGCGGCTGTTTGACGAACTGATCGTCGCGGTCGGTCGCAACCCCGCCAAGGACCAGCTCTTCTCCGCCGAGGAACGCGTCCGCATGGTGCGCGTGCTGATCGAGGACCTGCTGGCCCGCGAGCCCGAGGGGGCCAAGGTCACGGTCCGCGGGTTCACCGGGCTGACCGTTGACTTCGCCCGCTCGCTCGGAGCGGCGGCCCTGCTCCGCGGCGTTCGCAACCTCTCGGACCTTCAGTACGAGATCCAGCAGGCGGTGACGAATCGCGAGGTCGCCGGGCTCGAGACCGCTTTCGTCGTTGCGGGGCAGAGCTTCGCGTACACCAGCAGCAGCCTGATCAAGCAGATCACCGCCATGGGCGACGATCTCGACGCGCTCAAGCACATGGTCCCACCGACCGTCATCGAAGCACTGAAGGCCAAGAAGGCCGAGCGTCACCCCGCGCTCGAGCGACTCCGCGCCGATCGGGATCACGCCGTCGCTGGGGAGTGAAGAATCCGCCATGATCGACTATCGCATCATCAGCATCGGCTGTCTGAACGCAAACCCGCTGTGGGGCGAGCGAGCGCCCGTCCGGACTGGGCATGCCACGACCGTCCTGATCAAGTCCGGAGATCGGCGCATTCTGGTGGATCCGGGGCTTCCCGCGCCGGCGCTCGAGGCCAGGCTGCACGAACGCACGGGCCTGAGGCCGGGCGCGATCACCGACGTCTTCCTGACGTCCTTTCACCCGGACGCGCGGCGGGGGATTCGGCTCTTTGACCACGCCTCCTGGTGGATCGGCGAGACGGAGCGTGAGGCCGTCGGCGTCCCGCTGGCGTCGCAGCTCGCTCGTCTGGCTGAGGAGCCGCACGCGGACCCCACCGTTCGCACGATGCTGGAACAGGATGTCGCGGTCTTGCAGAAGTGCATGGCCGCCCCCGACACGCTGGCCGAGCGGGTGAGCCTCTTTCCGCTGCCGGGCGCAACGCCGGGGCTGTGCGGGCTGCTGCTCGAGCACGCCCGGTACACGGTGCTGCTGACCGGGGATGCTGTGCCGACCCTGGAACATCTCGAGCGAGGCATGGTGATCGATCACGCGTTCGACATTGCCAAAGCAAAGGAGAGCTTCGCCGAGGTGATGGAGATCGCCGACCTGATCATCCCAGGGAGGGACAACATCGCGCCGAACCCGACGCGGCGAGCCTTCTAATCGTCCGATAATACTTGGTTTCTTCGCGAAATTCTGCCCATTTCCCGCGCGCGGGCCGTGCACGTGCGGCTTTCTGCCCTTGGCGGTGCTGTTTCTTTGGCCTTTGTGGTCGAATCGGCCGCCTGTATCTTTGCGGCAGAGCGCTGCGCGCCGGGCTGGCTGCCCGCACTCGTCACAGAAGAGTTGGTCAATCCAAGGGAGGATCCTCATGTCGAATCGCATCCACCGTCGTATCGCTTCGCTCGCTGCCGGGGCGGCCTGCCTCGCGGCGGCCACGCTCGTGAACCTCGCCGGGGCTGCCCCGGTCGGCAACGCGTTCACCTATCAGGGTGAGCTCAAGAGCGGCGGCTCGCTGGTCAACGGCACGGCGGACATGCAGTTCCGCCTCTTTGACGCTGCGGCGGACGGTGCGCAGATTGGCGCGACGCTGACGGCGACGAACGTGCAGGTCGTCGACGGGAAGTTTGTGGTGCAGCTCGACTTTGGTGCGGCTCCGTTCTCCACGGGCGAAGGTCGGTTCCTCGAGATCGCGGTCCGTCAACCCGCCGGTGGTGGCGCGTACACGACGCTGACGGGCCGCCAGTCTCTTCGCCCGGCCCCGTACGCCTTGTACGCCCTGAGCGGCTTGCAGGGCCCCCCCGGCCCGCAGGGCCCCGTCGGTCCTCAGGGTCCGACCGGCCCGCAGGGTCCAGCGGGCCCGCAGGGTCCTCAGGGCGCGACGGGTCCGCAGGGACCCGCCGGCGCGACCGGGCCGCAGGGGCCACAGGGTCCGGCCGGCCCGACGGGCGCCACGGGACCCCAGGGGCCTCAGGGCCCGCAGGGTCCGGCGGGCACCTCGCCCTGGGGCCTGACGGGTTCGAACACCTGGTACACGCAGGGCAACGTCGGCGTGGGGACCGCCTCGCCCTTCTACCCCCTGCACATCGTCGATAACGGCGGCATCGGCGTGTACTCCAACAACGACACGGGCGGCAGCACCGCCTACTCCTACTACGCCAACGCGACGGGTGCCACGGGCACGGCGTACGGCATGTGGGTCGCCAACTCCAACCCGAGCGGACGCGGTATCTACGTCGACATGACCTCGACCACGGGGATCAACTATGCCCTGCGTGGCTTTGTCGACAGCCCCGACGGGTACGGCGTCTTCGCCGTCAAGAGCGCGAGCACCGGAACCAACCCGACGATCTACGCCACGAACGCTTCGACCGAGGGCAACGCCCACGCGGTTGAAGCCATCATGACCAACGCCGGCACCGGCGGCGGCGGCGCCTCCGCGGTCTTCGGCGATAACCGCGCCACCACGAACGGCTACGGCGTTCACGGCAAGCACGGCGGAGCCGGCTGGGGCGTCTACGGCGAATCGCCCTCGGGCCGAGGCGTCTATGGGCTGTCCGAGTCCGGGCAGGGCGTCCGCGGTCTCTCCACGAGCGGCGCGGGCATCTACGGCGTCTCCACCACCAACTACGGCGCCTACGGCGCCAGCACCGACAACTACGGCGTCTACGGATTCTCCACCAACGATATCGGTGTCCGCGGGCTTTCCATCAACTCCCACGGCGTGTGGGGCTCCTGCACGGGCACCGGTCGCGGCGTGTACGGATACTCCGCCTCCGGCATTGGCGGGTACTTCTCCGCCGGTTCCGCCGGCACCGCCCTCTATGTTGACGGCACGGCGTCGGTGGGCATCCTGCAGATCCGCGGCGGCGCGGACCTTGCTGAGAAGTTCGAGACCTCGGGCGATGTCGCCCCGGGCATGGTCGTCATGATCGATGAGAACAACCCGGGCGGAATGACCATCGCCAGCGGACGCTACAACAAGCGCGTCGCGGGCGTGATCTCTGGCGCCAACGAGCTCAACGCGGGCATGATCCTGGGTCATTTCGATCACGCCAAGGACGCTCAGCCGATCGCCCTGACGGGTCGCGTGTGGACGTTCGTGGACGCGACGGACGCCGCGGTCGAGCCGGGCGATCTGCTCACCACGTCCGACACGCCCGGGTACGCGATGCCGGTGATCGATCACGATCAGGCGCACGGCGCCACGATCGGCAAGGCCATGTCGCGCCTCGCCAAGGGCGAGAAGGGCATGGTCCTTGTGCTCATCAACCTCCAGTAAGTCGGTGCTCATGTACCACAGAAAGGAGCACCTCTCATGAAGACTCTTTCCGCTTGCATCGCCACGCTGCTGGCCTGCGCGGGGCTCGCCCAGGCCAAACCCGACGGGCAGCCTCCGATTCAGGACCTTCAGCCGGCGTTCATCCCGGTCCCTGTGCCGCCCGGCGCCACGCCGACACGGCAGACCGTCGAATTCACCGCGGCCCGCATCGATCTGGGCTTGCTGTCCAGGCTCGCACCCGGCGAGTGGTTTGCCCTCAACGTCACGCCGACTCGAACCCTCGCCGCGAAGGTCGAGAAGGTCGAACGGCGTCTGGATGGGTGCTATTCGATCATCGGCAGCGTCGAAGGCGACGAGGGCTCGATCCTCGTGCTCGCCGTCGAATACGACGCGGTCGCCGCGATGATCCAGTCCCCCACCACGCGTGAGACGTACCGCCTCAAGTACGTCGCGGACGGCGTGCACCTGGTGTGCGCGATCGATCCTTCGCAGTTCAAGCCCTGCGGCGGGAGCGACCAGGCCCCGCCTCCCAACGCGATCGATGACTTCGTGCCCGATCCGGACGACGGGATGCTCATCCCGCCGGACCCGAACGGCGAGGGCGGAACTCGCGGCGCGTGCAACGCCCCGCAGACCGTGTTCGACGGGATGATCGCCTACACCGACGACGCCCGGGCGGCGGCGGGCGGCGCGAACGCGATCAACGCCGAGTGCCAGGCCGCGGTTGACGTGACCAACCTTGCTTACACGCGCTCGGGCGTGGCGGCTCGCTACCGCCTCGTGTGGCGCGGCGAGGTGGCTTACGCCGAGTCGGGCAACTCATCGACGGACCTTGGTCGTCTGCAGGACACCAACGACGGGTTCATCGACGGGCTCCACACCACTCGCGACTCCTTCAACGCCGACTTCCTGACGCTCTGGGTCGACTCGCTCGACGCCTGCGGCAGGGCCTACTGCACCTCCGACCGCGGGTCGGCCATGTCCGTCGTGCAATGGGAGTGCGCCGCGGGCAACTTCAGCCACCCCCACGAAGTCGGGCACAACCAGGGTTGTGATCACAACCCCGAGGACGGCGGCGGCTGCTCGGATTACTCCTATGGATACGGCCACCGGTTCTTTGTCTCGGGGACCGGCTACCGCACGATCATGTCGTACAACAACTTCCAGGATCCGATCACGCCTGGAGGTGCGCT
>ERZ761602.8613-NODE-8613-length-10198-cov-7.029478_pt1 | contig 10198 bp, 7 predicted proteins | sample MGYA00512165_ERZ761602 | MGnify/ENA primary metagenome ERZ761602 (study PRJEB28899, sample SAMN02445085) | bioreactor sludge metagenome | biome: EBPR sludge; isolation source: Thorneside wastewater treatment plant | place: Australia: Brisbane, Thorneside...
CGGCTACGCGCAGGCGCCGCAGCAGGGCGGCTACGCGCAGGCGCCGCAGCAGGGCTACGCGCAGGCGCCGCAGCAGGGCTACGCGCAGGCGCCGCAGGGCTACCCGAACCAAGGCCAAGGCGGCCAGGGCGGCTGGGGCCAGGGCCAGGGCTGAGCGGGAGCGAAGCGCAGGTGACCGACCCGAAGCGCCGCTACTCCGACGACGAGGTGCGCAGCATCCTCGATCGGGCGCTGCGCCACGGTCAGGATCCGGCCCGTGGCATCGCGCACGACGAGCTGGTCGCGGCGGCGAGCGAGGTGGGCATCTCGCCGGCCGCGCTCGACGCCGCGATCCGAGAGTCGGAGGAGCACCGCGCCGAAGCCGAGCTGCGCGACGCGGTGCTCGAGCGCCGCAGGCGCGGCTTCCGCAGCCACCTCACGAGCTTCCTCGCGGTCAACGCGATGCTCGTGGGCATCAACCTGCTCACGAGCTTCCTCTCGGGCGTGTTCGTGCCGTGGGCGCTCTTCCCGATCCTCGGCTGGGGGCTGGGGCTCTTCTTCCACGGCCGCGCGGCCTACGCGAACGAGGTCTCCGAGGGGCAGCTCGCACGCGAACGCGCGGCGCTCGAGCGCCGCGAGCGCAAGCTGGAGAAGGAGCGCCGCAAGGCCCAGGAGGAGGCCGAGAAGCGAGCGCGCCGCGACAAGCTCGAGAAGAACGCCGCCGAGCTCGGCGCGGCGGTCGAGGAGGGCGTGAGCGAGCTGCTCGGCGCGCTCACCAAGGAGATCGGCGGCAAGAAGCCGAAGCGCGGCGAGCGCGAGAAGAAGTCGAAGCCGGGACGCGGCAAGAAGAGCCAGCGGCGCCTGAGGTTCGAGACGGACGAGCAGCGCGAGGACGAGCGAATGCGCGAGGCCGAGTCGGAGCGCGAGGCCGAGTCGGAGCGCGAGCCGGACAGCGACGACGAGCGCCGCGAGCGCAGGCGCCGCTGAACGCCGCGGCTCGCGCCATGTATCCTCGCGCGCCGTGCTCGCCGTCGTCTACGCCCACCCCTACCCCGACCGCTCACGCGCGAACCGCGCGCTGGTCGAGACCCTGCGCGACGTCGAAGGCGCCGAGCTGCGCTCGCTCTACGACCTCTACCCGGACTTCGTGATCGACGTCGAAGCCGAGCGCCGCGCCCTCGAGGCCGCGGAGGTGATCGTGTGGCAGCACCCGATCTACTGGTACACGGCGCCCGCGCTGCTCAAGCTCTGGTTCGAGAAGGTGCTCGGGCGAGGCTGGGCCTATGGTGCGAGGCGCGCGCTCGAGGGAAAACCCTGCCAATGGGTGGTGACGACGGGCAGCCCCACGGAAGGTTATGGCGAAGCCGGCGTGCACGAGCACCCCTTCGAGGTCTACGAGCCCGTCGTGCGTCAGACGGCGCGCTTCTGCGGCATGCGGTGGCTCGCGCCGCTCGTGGTGCACGGCGCGCACGTGATCGACGACGCCACGCTCGCCCGCGAAGCAGCGCGCTACCGCGGGCGCCTCGGCGAGCTCGCGAAGGAGAAGCGAGCCGACCATGCATGAGCGCAGCTGGCTCGTCGACGCGGTGCTCTACCTCGGCGCTGCGGTCGTCTTCGTGCCGCTCGCGGCGCGCGCGCGCCTCGGCTCGGTGCTCGGGTACCTGGCGGCGGGCTGCCTGCTCGGGCCCTCGGCGCTCGGCCTCGTGAAAGACGTCGAGAGCATCCTCCACTTCGCCGAGTTCGGCGTGGTGCTGATGCTCTTCGTCATCGGTCTCGAGCTCGAGCCGAGCCGGCTCTGGCAGATGCGCAGGCGCGTCTTCGGAGGCGGCAGCGCGCAGATGCTGCTCACAGGCGCGCTGCTCTCGCTCGGCGTCTTCGCGCTGGGACTGCCCTGGCGCGCCGCGCTCGTCGCCGGCCTCGCGATCGCGCTCTCGTCGACGGCCATCGCGGTGCAGACGATGAAGGAGCGCGGCCTGCTCGGCACCTCGATGGGTGCTTCGGCCTTCGGCATCCTGCTCTTCCAGGACATCGCGGCCATCCCGCTCATCGGCGTCGTGCCCCTGCTCGCCGTCGGGCACGCCGAGCCAGGCGGCAACCCCTGGCTCGGCGTCGCCAAGGTCGCGGGCGCGATCGTCGGCGTCGTGCTCGTCGGGCACGTCGTCACGCGCCCGGCGATGCGCCTCATCGCGAAGACCGGCCTGCGCGAGGTCTTCACGGCCTTCGCGCTCCTGCTCGTCATCGGCATCGCCTCGCTCATGGAGCTCGCCGGTGTGTCGATGGCGCTCGGCGCCTTCCTCGCCGGCGTCTTGCTCGCGGGCTCGGAGTACCGCCACGCGCTCGAGACCGACATCGAGCCCTTCAAGGGCCTGCTCATGGGCCTCTTCTTCATCGCGGTCGGCATGTCGATCGACTTCGGCCTGCTCGTGGCGCAGCCGGCGCTCGTCGCGCTGCTCGTCGCCGGGCTCGTCGCGATCAAGCTCGGCGCGCTCTTCGCGCTCGGCGGCCCGCTCCAGGTGCCGCGCGAACAGCGGCTCATGTTCGGCGCGCTGCTCTGCCAGGGCGGCGAGTTCGCCTTCGTCGTCTTCGGCGTCGCGCGCTCCGCGCAGGTCCTGCCCGGTGACTGGGACCGCCTGCTCACCTTGGCGGTCGCGCTCTCGATGGCCGCGACGCCCATCGCGGTGCTCGTCGCTGACGCGTTCGCGCGGCGGCTCGCGCGCGGCCCGGAGCGCGAGGCCGACGCGATCGAGCACGACGACGCGCCGGTCATCATCGCGGGCTTCGGCCGCTTCGGTCAGATCGTCGGGCGCCTGCTCTTCGCGAGCGGCCTGCGCGCCACGGTGCTCGAGCACGACCCCGACCAGATCGAGCTCTTGCGGCGCTTCGGCTTCCGCGTCTTCTACGGCGACGCCACGCGCCTCGACCTGCTCGAGCAGGCCGGCGCGGCCAAGGCGAAGCTGCTCGTCAACGCCATCGACGACGTGGCCGCCAACCTGCGCCTCACGGAGCTCGTGCGCCACCACTACCCCGATCTCCGGATCGTCTCTCGCGCGCGCAACGTTCAGCACTGGTACGACCTGCGCGCTCGAGGCGTGGAGTTCGTCGAGCGCGAGCTCTTCGGCTCGGCGATCGAGCTCGGTCGCCGCGCGCTCGAGCTCTGCGGCGTGCGCCCCCACGAGGCGCGCGAGCGCGCGGAGAAGTTCCGGAGGCACAACCTCGGGGCGCTCGAGGCCCTGCGCCTCGAGCCCACCGACGAGCAGAGCCGCATCGCGATGGCGCGCGCCTACCGCGACGAGCTCGAGCGCCAGTTCAAGAAGGACCTCGAAGAGCTCGAGAGGAGCGAGGGCGCCGCGTGGCACCGGCACGAGCGCCCGGCCGAGCGCTGAGCTATGCCCCGCGCGTGCGCGAGCCGCTGCTGACCCCCACCTTCGTCGTGCTCGCGATCGCGCACTTCGCGCACGCGCTCTCGTTCTATCTCTACCTGCACCTGCCGGCCTTCCTCACCGAGCTCGGCGGCAGCGAGCTCTTCGTCGGCGTGCTCTACGGCGCGATGAGCGCGACGGCGATCCTCGCGCGGCCCTTCCTCGGCCGCGTGATGGATCAGCGCGGTCGTCGCCCGATCATGCTCTCCGGCGGCGCGCTCGGCGCCGTCGCCTGCGCCGGCTACCTGCTCGTCGGTTCGCTGGGCCCTTGGATCTGGATCGTGCGCATCTCGCACGGGCTCGCCGAGGCCATGCTCTTCGCTTCGCTCTTCGCGCTCGCGACCGATATCGTGCCCGCCTCGCGGCGCATCGAGGGCATCGGCCTCTTCGGCGTGTCGGGCATGCTGCCGATGGCCGTGGGCGGCTGGCTCGGCGATCGTGTGCTCGCCCTCGGCGGCTACGACTGGCTCTTCGCCGCCTCCGTCGCGCTGAGCCTGCTCGGCCTCGCGCTGTCCTTGCCCGTGCGCGAGCCTGCGCGCGCCGCCGGCGCCCCACCGCGGGGTCTCGCGGCGGCGCTGGTCGATCCGCAGCTCCTGCCGCTCTGGCTCGGCGGGCTCTGCTTCGCCGGCGCGCTCTCGGCGCACTTCACCTTCCTCAAGACCTACCTCCTGCCCACGCCCACGCTCAGCGTGTCGAGCTTCTTCTCGACCTACGCGCTCACCGCCGTGGCGCTGCGCATCTTCGCCGGCCGTCTACCCGAGCGCCTCGGCCCGCGCCGCGTGCTCGTGGGCTCGCTCGTCTTGCTCGCGGGCGGGCTCGCCTTGCTCAGTCTGCCCCCGACCGAGGCGCTGCTCTACGCGGCGGGCGTGATGGCTGGCGCCGGGCACGGCTACGCCTTCCCGGTCTTGCTCGGCCTCGTCGTCACACGCGCGCGCGCGACCGAGCGTGGCGCGGCGCTCGCGCTGTACACCGCGCTCTTCGACTCGGGCACGCTGCTCGGCGGCCCGCTCTTCGGCGCGATCGCCGAGCGCGTGAGCTACTCCGCGATGTTCCTCACGGCCTCCGCGATGGTGCTCGCCGGGCTCGCGATCTTCGCGGTGATGGATCGCCGACTACGCCCCGACGGCGCCCCCCCGACGACGGCCTGAGACCCCACACCGCCGCCGCGCCGATCTCCCCTCGATCGGCGCGCCCCTCCAGGCGGTGAGCGCAGGCTTCAGTCGGCGAGCGGCTTCTGGAAGAGCACGACCTTGTAGGTGTCGGTGCCGTCGATCATCGTGTCGAAGAGGTTCGTGCCGGGGTTCCGGTAGAAGTTCTTCATCGCGAGCTCGGCCTCCAGGCGGCGCTTCTTGCCGATGACCGGGAGCTTGAAGCCTCGGAAGCTCGAGATGCAGTGCTCCACGTAGGCGTCGACGCGGGCCTTGTCGAGCTCGCGCGCGCGGATGGCCTCCTTGGTGACGTCGCGCACCTCGAGCTGCTTCATGCCGATCTTGCCGAGCAGATCGAAGCAGGGCTTCCAGGTCGAGTCGGGGATGGCGTTGCCCCACACGAGGTAGCCCCCCGGCTTGAGCGCGCGGTACATCGTGCGGAAGAAGCGCTCGTCCTCGTCGGTCGCGCGGCCCGACTGCTCGGTCACGTGCGTCTCGTTGACCGCGACGATGTCGGCGCTGGCGTCGGGGATCGACACCTTGGTCGCGTCGGCCCAGGTCGCCTTCAGGCGGCCTCCGAGCTGGGGCACGAACTTGCGCTTGCAGGTCTCGATCGCCGCCTTCTGCATGTCGACCGCCTCGTAGGTGCACTTGGGCAGCACCTTCGTGCACACGTGGTGCGCGCCGCCACCGGTGCCGCAGCCCAGCTCGACGACGTGGACCTTGCCGTCCTTCGCGGCGACGAGCTCCTTGACGGCGTCGAACTGGTAGAGACCCGTGTAGGCGTTCTGGCCGAAGCGCTGGGGGTCGCGCGGGTCGTTCGGGCAGGGGCCCCAGGCCGCAGGCCAGTCGTAGCCCCAGGTGTTGAAGGTGAGCTCGTAGCGGGCGCCGTCGTCGCTCGGCACCTCGCCCATCGAACGGTAGAGCGAGTAGAAGAGCGAGTAGATCGAGCGCTTGTCGTAGTCGTCCTCGGAGACGTCGCCGTTGGTGCGCGAGATGGGCGCTTCCTTCTCGACGAGCGCGCTGAGCACCCACGCGCCGAGGATGAGCTCGAGCTGGGTCTTGGAGTAGTTGGCAGAGGGATCGAGTGCGGTGAGTACGTTCAAAGGGTCGCCTCCCAGAGGGTGGTTCTGTGCCGCGCGTGCGCGTCCACGGTGCGTGACCACGGACGGCAAGGCGTCGCCACGAGCTCTGGCTTTCGAGACCGACCACGATCCCACGCGAACAGGTCGATTCCTCGAACGCTGACCCACGGCCCCGACGAAGCGGGGCGAGCAAGGAGAGACTAGGTCATCCGGAGGGCGCGCGCCAACTGCACATGCGTCGGCGCGCGCGTTCGCCGAGGGCGCGACGAACCGACCGAGGCGCGCCCTCTCACTCCTCGCCGGCCTCGTCGCTCTCGCCTCGGCCGCCGCCCTTGCCGTCGACCGTCACCTTCGCGCAGTCCTTCATCGAATAGCGCGCGTCGATCTTGGGGCTCTCACCGATGACGTGCCAGAGCTGCTGCTCGCGCCAATCCCATTGGGGGTCGAAGCTGACGCGCACGGTGTCGTCGTCGTCCATCTTCGTCTCCTTGGCGACCTTCTTCATGAGCTCCTTGATCGAGCAGCCGGGCTCGTCGGGTTCCGCGACGCCCTTCCACTCGTTCATCGCGTCCCACTGCTGCGAGTAGTCGACGTTGTTCGGACCGAAGACGAACTTCTTGATGCTGTCCTCGCGCGACTTCTTCGACTTCCTGGTGACGCCGCTCGGCGAGATGTACTCGACGACCGCGCCCTTGCTCACGTCGACCGTTCCGTCGGGGCGCACCGCTTGGAAGTTCACCTCCCACCAGTACGCGTCCTTCTTCCACTTCTTCGCGTAGGAGGCGACGCTCGAGATCATGATGTCGGCGTCGGGCCGTTTCGCGTCGAGCCCGAGCCCGCTGTAGGTGGCCTTGCCCTTCTGGGGAATGAAGCGGTCCCTGAAGAGTCCGAAGGCGATGCCTCCACCGGCGATCGCGATGGCGACGAGCGCGCCGCCGAACATGCGCACCATGCCGAAGCCGCCCGCGCCACCCGCCTGGGGGTAGGCCATCTGCGGCATCGCAGGCATGCCGGGCTGCGCCTGACCGGGCTGGCCGTAGCCGCCGGGCATGTTGGGAATCACCGGGATTTTCGGGGCTGCGCCCTGCGGCTGCCCGGGGGGGCCGCCGGCCTGGCCCGGGCCGAGCTGGTTCTGCATGTGGCACGAAGGGCACACGCCGAAGCCCACCTGCGGGCTGATCCACACGGTGGTACCGCACTGACGACAAGGAATCTGAGCAAAGCCGTGGTTCATGAGCGCCTCGCGCCGGAGGCTACGCGAAGGCCCAGGCGCCGCGACAGGAGCAAGTGCAGAGCAGAACGACCGGTGGAGCGCAGGCCCCGGGGCGGTCGGCGGCGAGGCAGACCCACGCGGCTCTGCGTAAGATGCACCGCGAGCGCACCGCGCCATGCCGATGAAACGCTCTCCCCTGCCACGGACCCTCACGCCGCTCGTCTCGGTGGCGCTGCTCGCGTCCAGCCTGAGCTCCGGGCGGGCGCAGGAGCTGGAGCACGAGGCAGGGGCCTCCGCGCCGCGACCCGACGAGGCGCCCAGCGCGCCGCGTGTGCCGCCCGACTACGACGGACGCGAAGACGCGAGCGACCCCGTCGAGGGCGCGCTCTGGGTGCCTCGCGTGCTGCTCTTCCCGCTCTACGTGGTGAGCGAGTACGTGGTGCGAAGGCCGCTCGGGGCGCTCACCCAGCTCGTCGAGAAGGAGAACATCCTCAGCAAGCTGGAGGACGCCTTCACCTTCGGACCGAACGACAACATCGGCATCATCCCGACCGCCCTCATCGACTTCGGGTTCCACGGCAGCGTAGGCGTGTACTTCTTCTGGAACGACTTCCTCGCGCCGGACAACGATCTGCGCGTGAACGTGTCGACCGGCGGCCACCGCTGGCTCAAGGGCCAGGTCGCCAATCGCATCCCGCTCGGCGGAGGCACCACGCTCCAGCTCGAGGGCCACGCCCTGCAGAGGCCGGACCTGCGCTATTGGGGCACCGGCTACGACAGCGTCGACGAGGCCGAGGGCGCCTTCGAGATCCGAGCCCTGGGCGGCGGCCTGCGATTGCGCGACGAGCTCGCGCAGAAGGGCAGCTTCTTCGAGTCCTGGATCGTGGGGCGCGCGCTCGACTTCGGCAATGGCGAGTGCGAGGACCCGACGGTCTGGGCCGGCGAGCCACCTCGCTTCGGCTGCGAAGAGCCGACGATCCGTGGCGCGGTGCGCACGGGGAAGTACCCGATCCCGCTGGGCTTCGAGGGCTACTCGCTCGTGGAGGCCGGCACACGCCTGGTGCTCGACAGCCGCGCCCCGCGACCCGACCCGGGCAGCGGTGTCGCGCTGGATCTGAACCTGCGCAAGCTCGCGCTGCTCGAGGCTCGCAGCAGCGGCGGATGGCTCGCGTGGGGAGGCAGCGCCGCCGCCTTCCTCGACCTCACGGGCACGCAGCGGGTCTTGTCGCTGACCGTGAGCGCGCAGTTCGTCTCCCCGACGACGGGCGCCACGGAGATCCCCTTCACGGAGCTCGTCGGCGCGCGCCGCCACGACGACCGCCCCGACGCCGATCTGCTGCACGGGTTCCGCCCCGGGCGGGTGCTCGGCGAGAGCGCGACGGTGGCCTCGCTCGAGTATCGCTGGCCCGTGTGGACCTGGGTCGACGGCATCCTGCAGACGGGTGTGGGCAACACCTTCGGTCCCCACCTCGAGGACTTCGCGCCCGAGCGGCTGCGCTTCGCGCTCTCCGGTGGCCTGCGCTCGGCCAACCACCGCGATCACTCGCTCAACGTGCTGCTCGGCTTCGGCACCGAGACCTTCGAGCAAGGCGCCGCGCCGATGGATCTGCGCTTCATGGTGGGCGGCTCGGTCGGCTTCTGAGCGCCGCTTCAGGGCGCGGAGCTCGAGTCGGGCCGCTCGATGCCCACGAGCCGGTGGCCCTCGCTCGGCGCGAGGTCGTAGAAGTGCAGCCGGAGCGGCCCGGGCGCGACCCCATTGGCGAGGTCGAGCACGACGTAGCGCCGAGGGTCGTCCGCGGCGAGCGCCGCGGCCGCGCCGCTGCTCGGCAGGTTCGCGCAGACGCGCCCCGAGCGCTCGACCTCCACTTCCACGGGGCCGTGCTCGCGGAGCTCGGCGCCGAGCCAGGCCCGCGCCCCAGGCCGGAATCGCGAACGGTCCCAGAGCCCGGACTGCGCCGCGAGGTCCGTGGCGCACACGCGTCGGCCCTCGGTGACGACGTCCGTGAGGGGCGACAGCACCGCGAAGTAGCGGCGGAGGATGGCGTCGCGCCGGCGCAGGAGCGTCGCCGTCAGGAAGGCCGAGTGACGCGGCTCCGAGAAATCGCCGGCGCTCACCGCGGCTCGGACCAGCTCGTCCGAGAAGCGCGAGAGTATGCGCGCGGCCCAGGCCGCGTCGCCCTCGCCCATGCGCGCGAAGGCCGGGTTCGGGTAGCCAGTCTTCCAGGCCTCCGGGTCGAGCTCGGCCGAGAAGTACCCGAAGATCTCCTGGCCTGGTTCGATCGCCGCTCGATCCCAGGCGCGAGGCCTCGAGCCCAGACCGAAGAGGTCGGCGACGATCTGCTCGACGTCGAGGTAGTAGGTGTGGTTCAGCCTGCGTGTGAGCACGTCCCATTGCCAGGGCGAGCCGAAGCAGTCGCCGAAATCGAGATAGTGATGGAGCGTGTGGCCCGGTGAGGAGTCCTTGTCCTTCGGATCGCGCGCCATCCAGGTCGTCATCGTGTTCTGCTCGCGCGCGTCGAAATGGCCGACCCAGGCGGCGATGAGCCGCGCGCCTCGCAGATCGCGGCGGTCTTCGTGCGGGATGACGTCGTTGGGGTCGTCCTCTCGCACGCCCTCGTAGCGGAAGGGACCAATCGTGCGGCCGTCGAGCCAGCGCGAGGCGACCATGCGCAGCTTGCCGTCGCGCTGGTTCGCCGCGTCGAGCACCCGGTCGAGCGCGGCTCGATCGAAGTCGCGTTCGACGCCGCTGTTGTCGGCCGTGCGCAGGCCGGGCCGGAGCGAGAGCAGCGCGCGATCGAAATGGACGACGGTCTCGCAGGGCGCGTACCAGCCCGCCGCGTGGTAGAGGCGCGACGCGATCGCCGCGGCCCCCGTGGCACGCTCGCCCTCGCCGACTGGATCGGCCTTGAGCATGAAGCGGCCCACGCCGTCGATGTTCACACGGAAGCCCGGGTTCGCGCCGTCGGGTTTGCCCATGTCGACCACCCACGAGCCGGGCGCCGAGCGCTCGGGATCGATTCGGTTCGACCCGCAGCTGCCTCGCAAGAGCTCCTCGCGCGACATCGGGCGCCTGCCGATGCGGTTGGTGAACCAGCTCGAGTCGGGCACCTCGTCGAGCGCGTTGACGTTCACCGAGGGGCGCACGTACTCGGCCGCGAAGTAGCGCGAGACGGGGCCGAAGAGCGTATTGTCGGCGACGTCCCAGAGGAACGGCGACACGTACGTGGCGGGGCGGCAGAGCCGTCGGCCTGGCTCCTCGGGATCGGGCCTGCATGGCACGTGGACCGGCTCGAGGTCCGTGTCGATCCAGATCGGCTCGCGCCAGATGTACGAGCTGCGCGAGACCATCGTGAG
>ERZ761602.8614-NODE-8614-length-10198-cov-3.314601_pt1 | contig 10198 bp, 6 predicted proteins | sample MGYA00512165_ERZ761602 | MGnify/ENA primary metagenome ERZ761602 (study PRJEB28899, sample SAMN02445085) | bioreactor sludge metagenome | biome: EBPR sludge; isolation source: Thorneside wastewater treatment plant | place: Australia: Brisbane, Thorneside...
GCCCCGCCCGGCGCGTTCGTGTTGCATCCCTACGGACGCTATTGCAACGCCAACAAGTTCGCGGGCGAGGTGGATTTGTTCGAGGCGCTGGAGCACGCGCGTAAGTTTTATCCCATCGACGAAAACCGGATCACGGTACGGGGTTTCTCGATGGGGGGCGCGGCGTGCTGGCAGTTTGCCACGCACTTTGCCGGGCAGTGGGCGGCGGCCGCGCCGGGCGCGGGCTTTGCCGAATCGCCGGAGTACTTGAACGTCTTTCGCGAGGGCCAGACCCCGCCGCCGGTTTGGGAGCAACGGCTCTGGCGCTGGTACAACGCCACCGACTACGCACTCAATTTGTTTCATTGCCCGACCGTGGCCTACAGCGGTGAAATCGATAAACAGAAGCAGGCGGCCGACGTGATGGCCCGCGTGCTGTCCGCCGAGGGGATGAGCCTCACGCACATCATCGGCGCGGGCATGGGTCACAAATACGATGACCGTTCGAAAGCGGAGATCGACCGGCGGCTCGACGCCCTCGTGGCGCGGGGCCGCGATCCGTTGCCGCGTGAGGTGCGCTTCACCACGTTCACGCTGCGTTATCCCCGGATGCACTGGGTGGTGCTCGAAGGGCTGGAAGAACACTGGGAACGCGCGGTGGTCACGGCGCGGATCGAGGGCAACGCCGGCGTGGCGGTGACCACGACGAACGTCACGCATCTCCGGCTCGACATGCCGGCGGCGTGGGCGCCGTTTGATCCCACGCGACCGCCCTGGGTGGAGCTTGATGGCCAGCGGCTGGAGGGGCCGCCGATGATGTCGGATCGCTCATGGCAGGCGCGTTTCCGCAAAGTGGACGGCCGCTGGGCCGCGTACGAGCCGGCGGACGACATTGCCGCGCGCAAACGTCCCGGTTTGCAGGGGCCGATTGACGACGCGTTCATGGATCGCTTCCTGTTTGTCCGGCCCACCGGGCAACCCTTGAACGAGAAGTCCGGCGCGTGGGTGGAAGCGGAACTGGCCCGCGCGGTCGCGCAATGGCGGGGGCAGTTCCGCGGCGAACTCCAGGTGAAGGCGGACGTGGACGTGACTCCGGAGGATCTCCGCGAGAATCACTTGATCCTCTTCGGCGATCCGTCGAGCAACCGGTTGATCCAACAGATTTACGACGTGCTGCCGGTCACGTGGATGGGCGGGGAAATCGTGGCGGGCGGACGTCGCTTCGCCGCGAGTCATCATCAGGTGGCGAGCATCACGCCGAATCCGCTCAGCCCGAAGCGGTATGTCGTGTTGAACAGCGGTTTCACCTTTCGCGAGGCGGACTATCTGAGCAACGCCATGCAGACGCCCAAGCTCCCGGACTGGGCGGTGATCGATCTCAACGAACCCGCCAGCGCGCGGGCCCCCGGCAACGTCGTGGCCGCCGGCTTTTTCGACGAGCGCTGGCGGCTGCCGCCCAATCCCTGAGCCTCACGGAGGACGGTTCTGCGTCGCGTTCGTCAGGCCGGCGTCCATCGGGAAAACATCAATCGGCAGTTCGTAGCGCTGAATCACGGATTGCAGACGCGCCAGGTGGCGGGGCGCGGTGTTGCCATCCATGATCAGGACGATGCCCGCCCGGCGACCGGTCTGTGCCGCGTAATGCAGGCTCTGGCCCACGCCCTCCGCCCACTTGGCGGCGAAGTCCACCTCCAGCGCGTGCGTCCGCGTGAGGATGTCGATGCGCGTGCCGTCTTCGAGGACCACTTCGGTGCGACCGTCGTTCGCCGCGGCCCAGGCGCGCTGGTAATCCACTTCATGAAAACGTCCGTCGGCTCTTTCCGGTGACGGCTCAAGATTCGATTCGGGAAGCCAGCCCAGCCGGCCGGCGAAGAAGGCGATGGCCGCCAGGAGCAACGTGGCCAGCAGCCGCGCGCCCGGAGCCTTTTTCGAAGAGCGACGCGCCATGATTGCGATCAAGTGACCGCTTCGAAGGTCAGCCGTTCGCCCGCGCGCAGAGTCTTAAAGGGCTGCCCCAACTCGCGGCAGGAGGTCTCAAACAATTCCGGCGAGGCGGTGTTGAATTCGAACATCTCGTAATGACAGGGCACGACCAGCCGCGCCTGGATGTCCTTCGCCAGTTTCGCCGCCTCCCGGCCGTCGAGGTTGCCGGCCACGCGGCGCTCCGGTCGGTTGCCGTTGATCGGCAGCAGCGCGAGATCGAGCGGCCAGTCCCGCAGCCACGAGGTCATCATCGGGTAACGCAACGTGTCGCCGGAGTGATACACCGCAAAGCGGCCGAACGTCGCCACGTAGCCGAGGAACTTGAAGCGCCCGTGCTCGTCCTGTTCGAGTTCATTGTGCGCCGACGGCACCGCGTGCAACGTGAAGCCCGCGCAGGTGAAGGCATCCGCCGCGTCCAACGGGACCAACCGCTCCGCCGCCATGCCCAGCCGTTCCTCGACAAAGGCCTGGTTCGCCGCCGGGATGATCAGCCGCAGGGCTGGATTGCGCGAGAGCAAGGGCCGCAGGGTGTCCGCGTCGAGGTGGTCGGTGTGGTTGTGGCTCGAAGTGGTGACGTCGATGCAGTCGAGCCGCGCCGGATCGATCACCCGTTCGGTCATCCGCACATGGGGCTTGTTGGTGCTCGCGTACTTCGCTGTCAACGAGTCCGGGATCGAACAGCAAGTGCCGTCCCTGCCACTGGATCAAAAAGCCGCTTTGACCCAGCCACCAGACGTGAAACACCGCCGGGTCTTTGGACGCGGAGCGGAGGTCGGCCAGCAGGGCCTCATCCTGGAGGACAGGTTTGATCACGGACCTACTTTAGCGTGGAAAGGTAGGCCAGCAAGTCACGTAAATTTTGGCGGCTCAAAATCTGGCCCATGCCATCCGGCATGCCGGAAGCACCGCGCTGCCGCGTCTTCACGTCCGCAACGGGAATCGTCACCAGACCGTCCTCCGGTGAGTTGATCACCAGGTTCTCATTGTCCTCGGATTTGATCAGGCCGGCGACCCAGGTGCCGGTCTTGGTTTCGACCATGATGTTTTCGAAGCCCGCCGCGATGTGGGCGTTCGGATTCACGATGGATTCGAGAATGTATTCGGGCGTTACGCGCGAGGCGAGGCCGTCAAGTTTGGGGCCCACTTCACCACCCGCTTCCAAACCGGACTGGTGGCAACGAACACACGCGACATCCTCGCGCTCGAAGAAGATTTTCCGACCCGCCTCGGCGTCGCCGCCGGCGAGCGTGAAACGATAGGGGGCGAGCGGGCTGCCATCGCCCGCTTCGATTGCCTTGGCCAATTGGGTGAAGGCTTCCTGCTGGCGGGCCGCGGCCACATCCAGGATGTCCACACCCAGCGCGGGCGGCAGCTTCTCCGCCTGCAAATCCTGCAACAGGGCGAGCAGCACTTCGTCGGCGGCCGGGGACTTCACGTCCGCGAGCGAGCGAATGGCGCTTTGCCGCGCGGTCAGGCTGCCGCTCTTCAAGTCGGCTTGAATCTGGGCCAGCGCATCGCCCAGACCGGTGCGGGCACGGATTGCGGAGGCGGCGCTGGCAAGCCGTTCCTGGCCGGAAGCGGTCGCAGCTTCGAGGGCGGCGGCGAGCTCAGCGCTGTTCAAGGTTTCCAGCGCGTTGAGCGCCGCGACCCGCACCGCCTCGGACGCATCGTCATTGCGGACCAGTTCAGCTAAAGCGTCGGACGCTTCGGTGATCTGAAGCTTGGCGACGGCCGCGATGGTCGCGAGTTGCACGCGCCGGGACTTGTCCGAGAACAACCCCGTGACGTGCGGCTTCAACGCGTTGGCCGGCACCACTCCATCGCGCGACGAAACCAACAACGGCCGCCAGTTGCCGGTGACGCGGTCGCGGCCGGAGGGATTGCCCCAATCGCCCAGCGCGAGGAGGGCATCCTGACGCACGGATTCCGGCATTTCAGCGTTCGCGCCGAGTTCGGCGAGCTTGCGGGCGTGGGAGGCGTTGCCGGCGCGCAGGTTCGCATTGACCCACCGGCCGACAACGACCGCGTCGCTCCAGTCGCGCGGCTCATGCGCGGCAAGGGCGAGCGTCGCGCCATTGACGGGGCCGTCGTTGATCGCACGGGCCGCCTCGCGGACGATGCGGGATTCGGCGTCGTTCAGGAACTGGCCGATGTCGTCATACTTCAGCCGACGCATCGCCAGCAAGCTGGCCATCCGCACCGCCGGGGAGGCGTCTTTGGCCAGCGTGTTGAGCGTGTCGCGGTCCCGGAATGATGTGAGCGCCATGACGCCCGCGTGGCGGAGCAGGGGATCAGCATCATTGTTTTCGCGCAACACGGTCAGGATGGCGGGCAGGGCGGAAAGCTGGTTCAGCTTGCCCAGACCCATGACCGCGTGGAAGCGGACGGTGGCGTCGGGATCGGCGGCGAGTTGGATCAAGCCGGCGAGGGACTCCCCGGCCCGGGCCTCGCCGAGCACTTTGGCCGCCTGCGCGCGCACCTGCTCACTCGCATCAGCCAGCAGCGCGACGAGCGTCGCCACCGTGTCGCGACGGGCGCGGAAGGCGGTGACCTGGCCGCGGAATTGGTGCAACACCTGGCCGAGACCCCACACTCCGTGAAGCCGGGCCGCATGATCACGGGATTGCCGGGCCGCGCGGGTAAGCTCGCGCAGGCCGTCTTCGCCGCGCCGGACGAGTTCAAACTGGGCGTCGAGCCTGACGCGGTAATCCTGGCTGGCAAGCAAACGCCCCAGCTCACGTGGCGAACGATTCGCCATGCCTTCGCGCAGCAGCTTTTTGGTTTCGGCGATGGCGGGATCGCCTTGCAGCCCGGGATCGAACACGCGGTAGATGCGACCCTTGCCAGTCACGCCCCAGCCCTGCACCCAGTCCAGCACGTAGAGCCCGCCGTCCACGCCGAAGTCGATGTCCGTCGCCAGCACGCTCCAGATGAAGCGCTCCGGGTTCGCCAACTCGAAGCCCGCACCCTTGGGGTTCAGGGCGAAGCTGTGAACGCCGCTGTTGTTGGCCTGGCCGCGGAAATCCACCATGAAGAACTGGCCGTTCCAGCGTTCGGACAGGCCGGTGCCGGGATAATACGAAACGCCCGAAGGCCCGTTGCCGAGGATCGCCACCGGCGGCACGAGAAACGCCGGCTGCTCGTCGTGCTGCGTGTGCCACATCTTCTCCGCGTTCCAGGGTCCGCGGGCCTGCTGGCTGTAGATCGCGTCCGAGCCTTCCTGAAACTGGTAGCCGATCCGCCAGCCGCTGTCGCCGCCCTCGACGAGATGCACCCATCGCGCCTGGTCGCCGCCGTCGGAGTTGTTGTCACCGGTGAAGAGATTGCCGTGATGATCGAAGGTCAGCTCCTGCGGATTGCGCAGACCGGTGGCGAACACTGCCATTCCGGTGCCGTCCGGATTGCAGCGAAACACCGCGCCGCTGTCCTGCACGTGCAGCGCGCCGCCGCCAGCCACCGGCACGTTCGCGGCCCGGTCCCCGATGGTGAAATACAGTTTGCCGTCCGGCCCGAACACAAGTCCATGCATGTCATGGCCGAGGAATCCGGAGCGGATGCCGAAGCCGTGGCCCAGCGAGCGCCGCTGGTCCGCCACGCCGTCGCCGTCGTTGTCCCGCAGCCACCAGAGGTCCGGAATGTTTGTGAACCACACCTCGCCCCGGCGGCTGATCACGCCCGAGGCCAGGCCATCCTCGGGCCGGGCGAAACCATCGGCGAACACCGAGGACTTGTCGGGCTTGCCGTCGCCGTCGCTGTCCCAGATGAACCGGATGCGATCCGAAGTGCCCGCGAGACTTTCCGCGTTGTGGTCGAAGTAGTTTTTCAAGTACGCCACGCGGTCGTCCACCGTTTCCACGGCGAGGTCCATGTCGAGCACCTCGTCGGCGAGATCGCGCATGCGCTCACGCGGCAAGTCTTCGCGATAGGCTTCCTTCGGCCAGCCGCGACGCCCGCGGATGTCCAGAATGCCCGCGCCGTGCCGGAAGGTTTCCACGACGTAAAATCGCCCTTGCTCATCGATGCTGAAGGCGACGCCGTTCGCCAGCAAGGGTTCGGCGGCGACGAGTTCCACCTGCAATCCTTCGGGCACGGTGAAGGAGCGGAGGGCACGTTCACCCTCGTCGGAGGCCGGGGCCACGCCTTTGAAGAGGTTGGCCGGGTCGGCCAGTTCGGCGGCGTGCAGCGCCGTTGGAAGTTTGGTGGCTGGCAACAAAAAAAGGCCCGCGAGGGCCAGCATGACTGCTGATCTCATATAGGAGGGCTCAGACTACCAGCGGTCCGCGCTGATTCAAGCCGGCAATCTTGCGAATTGCGCGCCGGGTTGTTTCCACGCCGTCCGCAGGAAGCGCAGAAAATTCCCGGACGCAATCCCCTCGATGTCGGCGGCGGAGTAACCCCGCGCGGCCAGCAGGTCCGGCAGCTTGGTCAGGTCGGCGATGGTGTCGCAATCGAGCGGGCATTGCTCGCGGCCGAACGCGCCGTCCAGGTCCGTGCCGATGCCCGAGTGCCGTGCGTTGCCGGCGAGCTGGCAGACGTGATCGATGTGATCGATCAGCCGGTCGAGCTTTAGGCCGGTCGCCTCCGGCGTCGTCTGACCGCGCACCCAATCGGGGATCATCATCCAGGCGTCGAGCGCCGCGCCGATCACCGCGCCGCGTTCGATCAGGAGCTTGAGCTGTTTGTCGGAGAACTGGCGTTGATGCGGCACGAGCTCGCGACAGTTGGAATGACTGGCCCAGATCGGCCCGTGAAAGAGCTCGAGCGCTTCGAGCAGGCAGGCATCGCTGAGATGTGACACGTCGAGGATGAGGCCCAGCCGGTCCATTGAGCCCAATAACTCGCGGCCCCGGGCGTTGAAGCCGCCGACCGCATCGGTGCCCATCGCATAGACTCCGGGACCGTAGTGAGCGGGGCCGACCGCGCGCAGCCCTTGTTCCCAGGAACGTTCGAGGTGGGCGAGCGACAGGATGGAATCCGCGCCTTCGAGACTGAGGATGTAACCGACGGGCAGACGTTCTCCCGAACTGCCTCCGCTGGCGACACCGCGCCACAGGTTCAAGTGACGCTCCAGCCCGGCGGCGTCCTTGATCGGCACCAGTTCGCCGGCCTCTTCCATTGCGCGGTACCAGGCAAGCTGGCCCTGGGTCTGTGCCCACGCCTGCGCCTGCGAGGCCCAGCCAAACACCGGGCTGTAGGCGTTGTGCTCGACGCGCGCGATCTGCGTGGCAACGCAAATCCCGATACCACCGCGCCGCAATTCGGGCAGGCAAACCGTGCCGCGGCTGCGATCCGGTTTGTCGGACTTGCCGGCTTCGCGCTGGCGCAGGACGTCGATGGGTTGCGTGAGATCGCGATTCCATTCCAGCGCGTTCATCGCGAGATCGAGGTGGGCGTCGAAGAAGAGCATGTGATTTGGTGCCTGTAGCGCAGGCTGGCAGCCGGCAGATTCTACGTTGGCCGGTCCGAGATCGCGCAGGTTGCCAACCTGCGTTACAGCAGACTACCAGTCTGCGCTACTTTGGCGGCGGTTCTGCCGCGCCGGGTTCGGTCGTGTTCAATTGCGATCACGGAGCGTTGTTTCAAAGAATTGCATTCATCACGAGCACCAGTGCCAGTGCCGCCACCGAGATGACCGTCTCCATCACGGTCCAGGTGCGCAAGGTCTCGGTGACGCTGAGCCGCAGGTATTCCTTCACGAGCCAGAAGCCGCCGTCGTTGACGTGCGAAAGAATCAACGAACCCGCGCCCATCGCCAGCACCAGCAGTTCAACGTTGATGCCGGAATCAGCCGCCGCGACGGGCGCGAGGATGCCCGCCGCCGTGCTGATCGCCACGGTTGCCGAACCCGTCGCCACCCGGATCAATGCCGCCACCAGCCAGCCAAGAATCAATGGCGACACCGGCGCGGCCTTCACCAATCCCGCGATGGCATCGCCCACGCCGCTGTTGATGAGCACGCGACTGAACCCACCACCCGCACCCACGACCAACAACACCGTCGCCACCGGCCCGAGGCATTCTTCGCTGAATTTCGCGAGTTGCTCCCGCCGAAAACCCCGCGCGAATCCGAACGACCAGTAGGCAAACAGCAGGGAGACCGTCAGCGCGATGAGTGGATGTCCGATGAAGTCCGCCCATTGCCGGAAGCGGTTCGCGGGTTCAAGGCGTAGATCGACGACGGTCGCGAACAGCATCAGGACCACCGGCAGCAGAATTGTGAACAGTGCGAGTGCGAAACTGGGTGCCGAAAAACCTGGTGGATGCGCTCCGTCATCTTCGTCATGACCGGCAATCACTTGCCGGGGAGCGCCGGTCTCCGACCCGGCGTTTGTGGTGGGTGCTCCGGAATCCCGGCGGATCGGAGATCGGCGCTCCGTGTCCCGCTTTACCAACCACCTCGCGAGGATCGGACCCGCGAGACACGCGACCGGCACGCCGATGATCAGCGAGTAAAGCAAAGTGCGACCGGTGTCGGCGTTCAGCAGGCCGATGGCGGTCATGGGGCCAGGATGCGGTGGCAGCAATCCGTGCGCGACCGAAAGGCCGGCGAGCATCGGCAATCCCAGCCACATCAACGGCGTCTTCGTCTCGCGTGCGACGGTGAAAAGAATCGGAATCAACAACACGAGGCCCACTGCGAAGAAGACCGGAATACCGACGACCAGTGCGACGATCATCATGCTCCAGTGCGTGCGCGTGGGTCCGAGCAGGTTGATCAACCGGTTGGCGATCACGCGCGCGCCGCCGGATTCACTCAGCAGCTTTCCGAGGATCGTGCCGAGTCCGATGATCGCCGCGATGGAACCGAGCACCCCGCCGACGCCGTCGGCAAAGCTTTGCCCGATAAGCGAAAGTTCCAGGCCCGAGCACAGACCGACGAACACCGAAGCCAGGATGAGCGCGACAAAGGCGTTCAGCTTGAACCGCGCGATCAACACCACCAACCCGATCACCGCGAGCAGCGCGAACCCGAGCAGGCTCGTTTCATGGCTGAGTCCGGGGAAGGCGTTCATGGGCTGGGCGGAGGCTATGAACATTCGACTATCCAGGGAAAGCGGGAAGTCCGGGAGCAGGGGTGGCATCCCGGTCGGTGACTTATCGGACAGGGCGCGAGCGGAAAGACGACATTCCTGTCGCCCTTCCGATCATTGCCGCGCGCTCGGATCACCGGTGGGCGGCGGGGCGTGATCTTCCTTTGCGGGCGGACCGAGCAGTTTGGTGAAGATCGGTTTCAAGGCGTCGGCCCAGACTTGGTAACCCTTTAGTCCGAGGTGTAGCCCGTCCACCGTCATGCCGTCGATGAGCTTTCCGTCGGTGTCCGTGAGTTGGGCGTTGAGGTTGAGATGGCGGACGCGCTGGCCATCGGCGAAACCCGCGAGGCGTTTGTTGATGCGATTGATCGTCGGCATCAAGGCGGCACCGGCGGGCGGATTGTTGCGCGGCAGGATGCCCATGAGAAGGATTGTGGCCTGTGGCGCCTGTCGTTGCATCGAGTCGAGGATGGCGCGAATGCCGGCGACCACCTCCTCGACCTTGGCATCCGCGCCGTCACCAATGGCGTCGCGACCGAGATTGTTCGTGCCCGCGAGCAGGACGATCACCTTTGGGTTCACCCCTTCGAGTTCGCCGTTCTCCAGCCGCCAGAGAATGTTCTGCACCGTGTCACCACCCCAGGCGAAGTTGGCGGCGTTCCAGCCGAAGAAGTTTTCCCGCCACTGTGCCATCAGATCCTGGTACTGCGGGTCGGTACAACCCCAGCGCCGCGTGATCGAGTCGCCGGCAAAGTAGATGTCGATCCGGCCCTGCTTCGTCTTCGCCAGCAGTTGCTCGTGCGCGATCCGGGAGTTTTGATCAGTGCGGGGAACGGGAGTGATGGGCGTGGCGGCGGGCAGACTGGGGCTGCCAACGATGTTGATGGAGACTGCCACGGCCAGGAAGCATGGCAATGAGGGAGCGTAGTTGAGCATGGAATGCTTTCTATGGGCGACGAACCTGTTCAACCAGCCCGAACCTCCCGCGCGAACACCGCCGGCGTGACGCCCACCGTCTGGCGGAAGCAACGCGTGAGATGGCCTTGATCACAAAAACCGGCGGCCAGCGCGACTTCAGCCAGTCCGTGCCGGCCTTGCGCGAGCAGTTGTTTCGCTCGGGCAATCCGGTTGTTGAGCACGTAACGATGCGGTGCGAGGCCGGTGGCGGTCTTGAACCTGCGCGCGAAGTGGCAGGTGCTCAGCCC
>ERZ761602.8615-NODE-8615-length-10196-cov-7.075436_pt1 | contig 10196 bp, 10 predicted proteins | sample MGYA00512165_ERZ761602 | MGnify/ENA primary metagenome ERZ761602 (study PRJEB28899, sample SAMN02445085) | bioreactor sludge metagenome | biome: EBPR sludge; isolation source: Thorneside wastewater treatment plant | place: Australia: Brisbane, Thorneside...
ACGAGGGCGACATCGAGCAGGCCATCGTGATGCTGCTGGAGATCGAGAAGACGGTCGTTGAAGGTGCGGGTGCCGCGGCGCTGGCCGCGCTGCTTCGTTACCCCGACCGATTCCGCGGCCGGCGCGTGGGCCTCGTGCTGTGCGGCGGCAACATCGACCCGCTGGTGCTCGCGGAAATCGTCGAGCGCGGCATGGTGCGCGCCGGGCGCCTGGCGCGCGTGCGCGTGCAGGTTCGGGACCTGCCCGGATCCCTCGCGCGCGTGACGGCCATCCTCGCCGAGCAGAACGCCAACATCGAGGAGGTGCACCACCAGCGCGCCTTCACGCACCTGGCGGTGCAGGACGCCGAGGTGGACCTCGTGCTCAAGACCCGCAATCCCGCCCACGTCGGGGAGATCGTCGCGGCCCTTTCGGCCGCCGGTTTCCAGGCGCGGGTGCGCAACACGGACCAATGGCCCCACCCCCAGGAGAAGCCATGAGCCTCACCCGCCACCACGTCGGCAAGCGCCTTTCGGAAATGGTCGTCCACAACGGCACGATCTACCTCGCCGGCCAGGTCGCCTCGGACATGACCCTCGACATCATCGGCCAGACGGAACAGGTGCTCGCGAGCATCGACCGCCTGCTCGCCGAAGCCGGCAGCGACAAGACCAAGGTGATCTCGGCGCAGATCTTCCTGCCGGACATGGCGGATTTCGCCGCGATGAATTCCGTGTGGGAGCGCTGGGTGGTCGCGGGCCACACGCCGGCGCGCGCGACGATCCAGGCGAATCTCGCGAACCCGGCCTACAAGATCGAAGTGCTGGTGATCGCGGCGCAGTAGGCGACGCAACAAGGGCCCCGGGCGGGGCCCCCTCGGGCCATCAGGGCCGGAAGTAGCAGGCCTTCACCACGTAGGGTGCCGGGTCGCCCCCGAAGTTGTTGGTGCTGCACTGGATCGCGCCGCGGATGTTGCGGTAGCGGAACTTGCCGTTGGCCCCGAAGGCCACGCGCTTGGTGCCCTGCACGCGGCAATCGGCGCCTTCGTTGGCGCACTTCACCCAGCTGCGGTCCACGGTGTCTTCCACCGGCTGGTTGTGGGACACCTTCACCCGGCACACCTTGGGCTTGCCGAAGGCCGGGTCGCCGAAGACGGAGTTGGAGCACTTGACCCCGTTGTTGGCCCACTTCACCACCCACTTGTCGCCGTGGCCGTAGGCCACCTCGCGCTTGCCGTCGAACTTGCAGAAGCGGTCCTCCGTGGCGCACTGCACCCATTGGTCCGCGGCCGCCTCGGCGGCGAAGGCGAGGAGGGCGATCCCCGCCAGGTGAGCGATCTTCATTGTGGTTGTTCTCCCTGGGACTTCGTGGTGGAACGCGCGGGTGCGCCGCACGCGTGGCAGAAGGGCGAAAAGGCGCTCTTTCTCGCCGTGCAGGCACCGCATTTGTCGAAAAGCCCGATGCCGCAGTGGGGGCAATAATCCACTTTTTCGTTCTTCAGATCCACCGTCCGCTCGCAGCCGGGGCAAACGCCCTTGGCGAGGCGGGCGAGGGCCACGTCGTAGGCCAGCTCCTGCCGGCGCTTCTGGTCCGGCATCGCCTCGGCGGCCTTCTGGCGCTCGAGGTAGCGCTGCATCGCGCGGATCGCCGCCCGCCCCACGATCACCGTGACCACGATGCCCACCGCGTAGCGCACGTAGCCGCCGTAGCTCGGCAGGTAGGGCACCAGCTCCACGAAGAAGGTGAAGCCTGAGAACAGGATGAAGCCCCAGACGAAAGGCCAGTAGGTGCCGTGGCGCTTCTTCGCCCACAGCCAGCCGGCGAGGACGAGCAGCGGCAGCGTGAGCGCGAGGCGATAGAGGAAGACGCGAAGCTCCTGCGCGTTGAGGGCGGTGCGAAGTTGCTCCGACGCGTCGCTTTCCATTTCGCGCAGCCGTCCCTGGGCGCGGGTGCGGGATTGCTGCGAGTCCAGCACCGCCTTCTGCTGCGCTTCCACGTCCGCCTGCGCCGCGCGCTGGGCCTGCCGCAGCTTTTCCACGCCGGCGGTGCGGGCCTCCAGCTCGTCGTCCTTGTCGCCCCGGGCCGTGGCGCGGCGCGTGGCGAGCCAGGCGTTGAAGGCGTCCGTGGCCGCGCGCGTATCGGCGGTGGCGGCGTTCAGCCGAAGCTGCGCCTGCTCGAGCGCGAGGCCCGCCTCCCGCCCGGCCTTCTCGCCGTCCTTCACCAGCGCGCGCAGGCGCTCCGCCTCGCCGCGATCCATGAAATCGTCGAGACGCCGTTGCACCTCCACCTTGGGCAGGTCGCCCACGATGGTGCTGCCCAGGCCCGTGAGGAAACCCGCGAACACGAGGGCCACCAGCCACAGGCCCCGCTGGAACCACTTCTCGCTGCGGCGCAGGGCTTGGCTCATCGCGATGCTCCTTGTCGGGCGAAAGCCTCGATCATCGCCAGGCCGGACCGGATGCCCGCGAGGTAGAGCGAGACCTTGGTGGATTCGTTGGGGGCGTGGTTGTTCTCGTCGTAGGGCGCGAGGGGCACCACGATGGAGGGCAGGCCCAGCAGCTTGGTGAAGACCCAGTCGGGCGTGGTGCCCCCGAGGCTCGGCACCACCAGCGGCTCGCGGCCGAAACCCTCGGCCACGGCCTGCTTCACCGGCGCGACCAGCGGATGATCCAGCGCTGTGCGGGAGGCCGGCGTGCTCTTGATCTCGCGCACCTCGATGGAGGCGTAGCCCTTGTCCCGCGCGAATTTCTGCACCGCCGCGAGGACCGCCTTCGGATCCTGCCCGCCGACGAGGCGGATATCCGCCTTGGCGAGGGCTTCCTTGAAGATGATCGTCTTCTGGCCGCTGCCGGTGTAGCCGGAGGAAAAGCCCGACACGTTGAAGGACGGGCGAAGCATCAGGCGCTCGTGGAACTGCGCGGCGTCCGTGATCGTCGGGGGCACGCCCATGCTCGCTTCGACGCCCTCGCGGTCGAGCGGAATCGCTTTCACGGCCGCGGCTTCCGCCGGCGTCACCGTCACGTCCGCGAAGCCCGCACCCGGCACGAGGAGGCGCCCTTGGCGATCCACCATCTCCGCGAGCAGGTGAATGAGATCCAGCGTGGGATTGGGCGCGATGCCGCCGAAATTGCCGGAGTGCAGGTTGCGCTTGGCGCCCGTGGCGACGAATTCCAGCCCCAGGATGCCCCGTACGCCCATCAGCAGCACCGGCTGGTCGTTGGGGTGCATCGGGCCGTCGGAATAGACGACGACGTCGGCGGCGAGGCGTTCGCGATTCGCCTCCACGAAGCCCGGCAGCGGCTTGCTGCCTGTCTCCTCGTCGCCTTCCAGGATCACCTTCACGCGGATGGGCAGCTCGCCCTTCGTCTCGCGCCACAGCGCAATGGCGTTGAGCAGCGCGAGGTGCTGGCCCTTGTTGTCCCCGGTGCCGCGGCCCCAGATGCGGTCGCCATCCACCACGGGTTCGAACGGCGCCGTGCGCCAGCCTTCCTTCTCGCGATCCGCCGGATAGACGTCGTAGTGGCCGTAGCTGAGCCAGGTGAAGGCGGCGTCCCTCGGGCCGATCTCCGCATACACGATCGGCTGGCTGGCGGTCTCGTGCACTTCCACCGCGAAACCCCAGCCTTCGAGGCGCTTCCTGAGGAACGCCACCGCCTCGCCGATGCCCTCGCCCGTGAGGCTTACCGAGGGAATGCGCACCGCATCCAGCAAGGTGGCGACGAACTCGCCCGCGCGGGCGTCGACGGCGCTGCGAAGGGCGGCGTCCATGGCGCTAGCCGCAGGCGGCCGTGGCCTCGATCTCGATGGCGAAGCCGTAGTGCAATTCCGCCACGGGCACCACGGCGCGGGCCGGGCGATGGTCTCCGAAGAATTCCGCCCAGACGCGATTGACCGTGGGCCAGTGGGAGACGTCCGAGACATAGGCCGTGACGCGCAGCACGCGGGAGCGGTCCGAGCCCACGCTCTTCAAGACCGCGTCGAGGTTGGCGAGCACCTGGCGCGTCTGCTCTTCCACGGAGCCGGGCTTCGCATCGGCCTGGCCCGGCACGTGGGGCAGCAGGCCGGCGCAGTAGGCGACGCCGTTGTGGATCGTCGCGTGGGAATAGTGGCCGGCGGGCGGGGGAAGGCCCGCGGCATTCACGGTCTTGATGGCGCTCATGGTCGGTTTTCCTTGGGGGTGAAATCACCAGCCGCCGAAGCGCGGCCAGGTGGCGATGATATCGGTGCTGCCGCGCACCACCTGGTACGCGTCGTGCTGCGCCCCGGTGGCGCAGGCGTGGTTCGGCAGGATGCGAAAGCGCGTGCCCACGGGGAAGCGCGCGGCATCCAGCGGGCCGCCGCCGCGTCGGGCGACGATGCCGTGCTCCTGGTTGGCGTCCGCGACGATGAGGTCCTCGATGGGCCGGCAGTCCTCGTCGCACACCAGCCCGTAGCCCTGGTCCACCGGCTGCTTCGAGGTGCCGCGGTCCCGCGACATCGCCATCCAGCCGCCGTCCGTGATGATCCAGCCCTTGTCGTGCTGGTGGCCGATGACCGTGGCGAGCACCGAGACCGCGATGTCGTCCACGGCGCACACGCCCAGGCCCGCCATCACCAGGTCCATGAAGACGAAGACGCCCGCGCGCACTTCCGTGACGCCCGAGAGGTTTTCCGCGAAGGTCGCCGTGGGTGTGGAGCCGACGCTGACCACCGGCGCTTCGAAGCCCGCTTCGCGAAGCACCGCGGCGCTGTCCACCACTGCGCGCCGCTCCTGCTCCGCCATCTGCGCGATCGCCTGCGTGCTGCGGCAGCCGTAGGAATCGCCGGCGTGGGTCATGACGCCGAGCGGAACCGCACCGAGGGACAGTTCCCTCGCGATATCCACCAGCACCGGCGCCCCGGGCTTGACGCCCGCACGGTGGCCGTCGCAATCGATCTCGATGAGGGTGGGGATGCCCGCGCCGCGAGACGCCACGGCCCGCGCGCCCTCCACGCTGTCCACGACCACCTTGAGATCGCAGCCCCGGTTGCGAAGGGCGATCACGTGGTCCAGCTTGCCGGGCGCGATGCCCACCGCATAGAAGATGTCCGTGACGCCGTGGGCGAAGAACTGCTCCGCCTCCTTGAGCGTGGAGACCGTGATGGGACCGGCGCGCGATTCCAGCAGCCCCCGGGCCGCCTCGATGCTCTTGCAGGTCTTCACGTGGGGGCGGAGGCGAACGCCCAGGCGGGCGAGGCGGGCCTTGAGCCGCGCGACATTGGCGTCCATCCGCCCCGCGTCCAGCACCAGGCGGGGCGTCTCGAGGTCCGCGAGCCTCACTTCAGCTCGAACTCGAAGGTGCTCACCACCCGGATCTTCTTGGCGGGCGTGCTGGTGGGCGAGAAGGGCGCCGACTCGTCGTTGCCGTCGGTACCGAAGATCTGGATGTTGCCCTGGTTGGCCGAGCGGATGCCGCCCACCTTCGCGCCCGAATCGGCGGCGAACTGCTCCGCGATCGAACGGGCGTTCTTGGTGGCGGCGGCGAGCAGCTCGGGCCGCAGGTCGTTGAACTTGCTCACCTCGAAGCGCGGGTTGGCGCGGCCCGTGGTGCTTTCGCTGTCCAGGATCACGCCGCTCTTGAGCAGCTCTTCCGTCGCGCCCGACGCGGTGCGCACCAGCTCCACCTTCGGGCTCGTCACCTCGATCGAGGTCATCACGATGTAGCGGAAGCGCTCGCCCTGGTTCTGGGCGAAGTCGCGGGCGAGCTTGTCGAGGGTCTTGGTGGGCTGGCGCTCGATCTCGGCGTCGGCGAAGCCCTGCTTCTTGAGGAACGCGAGGACCGCGTCGCGATCGGCGGCGATGCGCTGTTGGGCGTCGGCCAGCGTGTCGCTCGCGCGGCGAAGGCTCAGGGTCCAGACGGCGCGGTCACTCTTCACCTCGCGCTCGACCAGGCCCTTCACCGTGACGGTGCGAAGGTCGCCCCGGAAGCCGGACAAGCCCTTGCCGACCAGCCAGCCGCCGGCGGCCAGGCCCACGGCGAGGCCCAGGGCGAGGACGATCGCGGCGGGGGTGGAGTTCTGGGATTCGTAGAGCGACATCGGGGGGGTGCTCCGGGTGAGGCGGTGGGGAGATGTTACCGGGATTGGGGGAAGGGGGCGGGAGCAACTGAAGGTGGCCAGACGAGTCAACTAGCACTTGTTGCCAGAATGCAAATATAGGATCAATACTATTACTACTTGCAACCAACTCATCGCTATGTCAATGAACTCCACCTTTCACCAAAATACAGACAGTGTCACGAAAATTGCTGGCGCAATCTTCATTGTCATTTCTGGCGTGTATGCGCTTTGTCAGTACAGGTACGCCCAGGAACGAGAATTTCAAAAAGCGTTCTACGACAAACAACTCGATGTAGTGATGGAAGTGTTCGATACGCTCACAGAGATTGACTCCGCCACCGCGCCGCAAGAAAGAAAGGCGGCAGTAAACAAGTTTTGGGCGATATATCACGGGAAAGCGAGAACATTCCTCGATCCTAAAATGTTCAAGAATCTCGATTACCCAGCTGAGTATGTTTCTGGGTGCGTAATGAAGGTAAAGCCGACAAAGACAATTGACTGCAGCAACTTTTCATCGAGTATGGCCACCCCGGGGTTCGCAATTGTTGCGAGGGAACAGTTGTCCAGAGCGTGGGCGCGCAGCCTCTCTGATCTAGCGAAGGAAGATCCATGGTCGGAGCCCTCCCAATAGTCGCGCTAACTACTCCGTCGAGGGGGAATCCCATAGCTGCGCGTTGGGTTACCTCTTCCTGTGGTGACGGCCGCCCCGCAGGTGAAACCTTTGGCTTCAATGGCTGAGCTAACGAAATCTGAGCAGATGTTCGAGAAGCTCTGCGCGGCTCGCAGAATTCCTTTTCGCCGAATTCCCACCTCGACATTGAAATCCGCGGACTATCGCCTCCGCTTGGGTGGTCGCACTATTGTCGTGGAAATCAAGCAACTTGATCCAAATGCCGATGATCAGTGCCTAGCCAAGGCCTGGGGAACATCCAATTGTCCTTTGGCATCGGCGCCTGCTAATCGCGTTCAAGGCCTCCTGAAGGATGGCTATAAACAAATCAAGAACTCAGCAGCCGGAAAAGCGCCTGCAATAATCGTCGTGCACAACAACGCGGGCGATTGGAATTGGATCGATGCGTTCACCGTATCTAAAGCCATGTTTGGAAGTTTCGGCTTTGTGATTGGGCTGGACACCAATAATGTTGTTAGGCTTCTGAGCCATGGCTACCTAGGGCGAAGAAAGGTAACGGCGAACACTTTTCGCTCATTGAGTGCTGTTGGCGTTCTTACTGAAGGATCAATTACGCTCTATCACAACCCTTTTGCGATCAACCCGATGCCGTCTACGATTGCACGACGATTGGCGGCTGCGCAATATATGCATCCCGACCCGCATGCGAGAGGCTTTGTCCCATGGAAGCCCAGTCGAAATTGAAACCTAGCAACGCGCTGGAGGCAGGCCGTGGGGCAACGGGGGCAGGCTTTTGCCGCGACCGAGGCATCGTGTCCGGCCGCTGAACACGATCATTGGCTGTCACACCACATGCGCCAGCAGATCCAGCAGCGTTTTGAACACAACATCGGTCGAGTACGCAATCTTCTTACGCTATACCGCAACCTCGCACCCCGTGGCCAAGGCAGGCGGCCTGTTCACGCGACCGACATGCTCCGATCAGCATTAGTACTACTTCACGCATCCTTGGAGGATGTCCTTAGATCTGTTGCTGCCTGGAAATTCCCTGCCTCTGGCGAGGCGGTATTGAATGATGTGCCCCTTGTGGGGCTAGGCGAGGGCGGGCGGCCTGAGAAGTTTCATTTGGGCAAGCTCGTGCCACATCGCGCTAAGTCTGTCCAAGCGCTGATTGATGAATCAGTGAAAGCCGCGATAAACCGGATGAGCTTTAATAACACTACCGACATCGCTTCAATTCTAGGCAGGGTCGGAGTCGATCCGCAGGTGTTCCAGTGGCACTTTCCACGACTCGCTCCAATGATCGAGCGAAGGCATCACATTGTTCATCAGGCGGACAGAAATGATCAGCCTGGTGTCGGTCAATTCCGAACGCGATCGCTGAGCATGGAAACAGTAGAGGGGTGGCTGGTGAGCACAGAGGACTTTGTGGGGGAGCTTCTTCGACAGATCCCAGATGATCTTGTGTGAGATGGCGGTCAGGAAATCGCACATGCGGCTGAGTTGCATATGTGGATCGCGTTTGGCCGCGGCCGAAGAGTTGCATGCGCTCGGCCAAGTAAGTCATTGGGCCCACAGGGGTGCTGCGTGAACTTGCTGTCTCGTCTGAAAGCTTGCGTCGCGGATGAAAGTGAGATCGCTCCGCTTTTTCAGATGGCGGCCAAGGGCGGTACGCGAGTCACCAAGTCCGGTGCTGTCGAATATCTGACCACCAACTCAAATGGGACGGTGCTTGCAACGCTCCGCTTCAAGAACGGCCGAATCACGCAGTTGATTCCAGGCCCCGCGCTGAACGGCAAACTGCAACAAGACAAGTTAGTGCAGCAGTTCAGCGTTGAAGTGGAGAGAACACATGGCTCGTTCGTTTCTTCACGAGTGCTTTTCTCAGAGCGCCCACTCATGGGTGAGTTTAAATGGAGCGATAAAGTTCGTGTTTCCCCTTGCCCGCGCAACGCTCGTGTGGGAAAAGGGCTTGACTGGACCGCGGCCGCCACCTCTAGGGGCGATGCGGAGTCGCATCGGGGCCCTCCTTATCCTTTTATCCTGGAAGTTAAATCGTTTCGAAGCCCAAATCCATTGCTCGAAACCAATCGTGCGCTGCGGGATCTAGACACATATCAGTACATCATGACGCTGCTCCTACACGGCCGCGTTCGCTATGCGTACTATCCAAGCGCTCGCCAGTGGATTAGTGTGAAACGTCGGAGTCGAATCGAGTATCACCTGCTGTATCCAGGATTCGATACAGGACTGAGTGGTCGCGCGGATCACTTTGCGCGGCGGCGAATGAAGTCTGCTCCCGTTCACTCCACTGCGGACTACTACAATCACATTTGGGCGAGGGATACAGAACTCTTCATCCCAAGCTCGCTTGCGACGGATCTTGAGATTTTTGGTGCGCTACCGCCGGAAGCAGCTCGCTGCTTCAAAAGGGCATGTTACTGGTACGCCCTTGGTGTGCAAATGACTTCGGAGCCGTCCCTTTCGACCGTAGCCTTTTCAACTGCCATTGAATGCTTGCTGCCTCGGCCGTCTGGTCCCCCGTGTCATAGCTGCAAGAAGCCGGTGGGTCCTGGTCCCACCAAGCTATTTAAAGCGCATTTGGGCCGCTACGGCACCGTCCCAGCCGAGCTTGAGGCTCGTCGCGACTCAATCTATGCGGCGAGAAGTAGGCTAGTCCATGGAAGCCACGCGTACCGTGCGGATGAAGACTTCCATTCACCGTCGAAGCCTTGGGACGACTGCTTGCTCGTCGAAATTGTGGCTCAGCGGAGCCTCATAGGCTGGCTGCGTGATGGGAATAGAAGCATGTAGTTCCGCCATGGGCGGTGCTGCTTTGGCCCAGTCCTTCTATCGAGGGGATGCACTAGGACCTGCCCCCCGGAATTTGTAAGGAATTTGTCCGGGGCCTTCGGGTTAATTTGACGTGAATCAGCACCGGTTATGCCCCCAGAAGCAGGATAGACATCCGACGCGGATGGTCGCAAGCAGCATAGGAAGTGAGTGACCGAAGGTTTGCATTCGCAATTCCTAATTGAAAACGGGCGCCCTCAGGCGCCCGTTTTCACTCGAAGCAACTGAAGCCCTACCCCAACTCCCCCTCCAACCTCTCGAACCGCGCCTTCATCGCCCCCGGCAGCCTCGCCCCCAGCTTGTCGAAGAACTCCCGGTGCAGCGGCATCTCCTGCTTCCACATGGGCTTGTCGATGGAGGAGATGGCGGCGTACTTCTCCGCCGCGAAGCCCTCCAGGCCCTTCCAGTCGAGATCCTTGTGGGAGGGCACGTAGCCCCATTCGGTGCGCACGGCGTCGGCGATGCCCTCCACGCGCTCGACCACCCACTTGAGCACGCGCATGTTCTCGCCGTAGCCCGGCCAGATGAACTTGCCGTCGTCGCCCTTGCGGAACCAGTTCACCATGAAGATCTTGGGCGGGTAGGGCACCTTGCGGCCCATGTCGATCCAGTGGGCGAAGTAGTCGCTCATGTTGTAGCCGCAGAAGGCGAGCAT
>ERZ761602.8616-NODE-8616-length-10195-cov-6.949112_pt1 | contig 10195 bp, 12 predicted proteins | sample MGYA00512165_ERZ761602 | MGnify/ENA primary metagenome ERZ761602 (study PRJEB28899, sample SAMN02445085) | bioreactor sludge metagenome | biome: EBPR sludge; isolation source: Thorneside wastewater treatment plant | place: Australia: Brisbane, Thorneside...
AAGTGTTGCGGGCCGTCCATTCTTTCGATCCCTGCCTCGCCTGCGCGATCCATTTGGTGCACACCAAACGCCGGCCCATCGTCCAGGTCAGGGCGTTCGGATGAGGGTGGTGGTGCTGGGCCTCGGCAACATCCTGCTGCGCGACGAGGGCGTCGGGGTGCGGGTGGTCGAGGCGCTGGCCGAGCGCTACAACCTGCCGGCGGAAGTCGAGGTAGTCGATGGCGGCACCGCCGGTATGGAGCTGTTGGACACTCTGGCCGGCTGCGACCACCTGCTGATTTGTGACGCGGTAAAAGATGATGCGCCGCCGGGGACGGTGATTGAACTCGCCGGCGCCGCAGTGCCGACCTTTTTCCAAACGACCCGCTTTTCCCCGCACCAGCTCGGACTGGCCGACGTGTTGGCGACGCTGATGCTCACCGGCGAAGCGCCTCGTTCCGTGACCCTCATCGGCGTCGTGCCGCTCGATCTGGAGCTGGGCATCGATCTGTCTCCCGAAGTCGCGGCCGTCGTCGGGGTGGCGGTCGAGCGCTTGGCCACGGAGCTGCGCGGGCTGGGGTTTGCCGTCGAGCCGTGTGCTCCGGCGGGTTCCTCATCGCTCTCGGCTCTTCTTCTTTCGCAATAGGTGAGGAAGAGTCACCTCCATCGCCTGAGAGACTGCTATCGCCGAATCCTTTCCGGCGGTCGGTCGAATGTGGCGATCCGTCGTCGCGGATCCCGTTTGCCCCCTCTCGCCCTGCCCCTGCCCTGCAACCGCCTTGTCCTCGATCCCGCCAAGATGAAACTACTCTTGGCGCTAGCAGAAAAAATATTGCAACGCAACATTTTTTCTGCTATGCTGAATAACAGTCCAGTGGCACTATTTTGGTACTGGTTGCGGTCTGATGTTTGGTGATCGCAAACTTTTTTCCTCTGGTGTACAAGCGAGATAGACTCGTTTTCGATCATGCGAAGCGCGAGCCTTGGCTGGAAAGCGGCGCTTCGGGGCGGGGCGGTTGTCTGGGTTGATATGTGGACGATCCGAAAGAAAGCCGTCCGAAATTGAGCTTCAGACACGAAACAACTGAGGGCGTTGCGTGGTCTTCGTTCCGAGCGACGGGGTTTCCGCGCCGCATAAACCATGAGAAATATCACCAAAATCGCAGCGTTCGCAATTCTGGTATTGGTGCTGGCTCCGTTCGCCGGTTTCTGGATCGTCGCGTTGATCGGCGCGGGACTGCTGTTGCTACCGGTCGGTGCCGCCATCGCCAAGTTCCTTCCGATGACTTGGCGACACATCGAAGACAGTTTATTGGCTAAGACTCACTTCCTGCCGACCGCCTGATCCCTTCCCGAAGCGCAGGCAGCCAAAAGCCCGGTCGAACCGGGCTTTTTTCATTTTCATGGGGGCTCGCTCGACCTCTCCCGCTTTGATCGGAGAGCATGGCCGGACGGGCGCTCCAGAAATGCTTTGACCGTTTTTCCGGTATGATTGGAAAGAACGCTGATCGCTCGTGCCGGTCGCCGGCCGAACGGATGAGGAAAAACGGTCAAGATGCTTCAGAAAATTCATCGCGAAAGCCGGGTGGTGGCCGTTTCCGTCGAACGGATGTTCGATCTGGTCGCCGATGTCGAGCGCTATCCCGAGTTCTTGCCGCTGATGCGGGGCGCCAAGATCGTTCGCCGCCACGAGCGAGCCTATGAGACGGAACAGGTGTTGGCGCTGGGGTTGCTGTCGTACCGGTTTCTCACCCGCACCGAACTCGACCGGCCGCGCTCCATCGTCGTCACCTCCGCCGACCGGAACTTCCGTCGCTTCGACATCCGCTGGTCGTTCGCGCCGACCCCGGAAGGGTTTTGCCACACCGATTTCACGCTCGACTGCGAGGTGCGCTCGTTTTGGCTCAAGCCGATCGGCGACGCCTTGACGCTGCAAATGGCGGCGACGATGGTCGGCGCCTTCGCGGCGCGAGCGCGAAGGCTGGATGTTGCCGCGAAATCCCTTCCGCCCGCTGACCAGAACTGACCCCCGCGCCCGCGGTCGTCACGCCGTATCGCCCGCAGGGCCGGGAACGCCTCAAACGGTGATCACGACTTTTTGATAGAGCCCACCGAAATAGGTCTGCTTTTCGATTTTCGCGATTTCGCGCACCGAGTCGGGCAACCACTCGGTGATGTCCCGCCGCCACAGGTCCAGAGCGAAGGGTTCCAGGGTGGAGAGGATGGGCAGCATGACGTACCGGAACGGGTTGAGCGGTTCCGGTCGGTGATAGTCGACGAAAACCACCTTGCCGCCCGGTTTGACCACCCGGAGCGCTTGGGCGATGGTTTGAGTACGGACGCTTTCGGGCTGCTCGTGCAGCAGGAAAAACAGCACGACAGAATCGTAGCTGGCGTCGGGGAACCGCAGGTTGGTCGAGTCCTGGTGGTGCAGGGCGATGCGCGGCGCGCCGTCGAGCTTGGCCTTCAGGTTTTCAAGCTGGACCTGGGCCACGTCCACCACGTCCAGCCGCGCGGTCGGAGCCAGCCGCTGGGCCAGCCGCTCGGTGAAGTTGCCGTACACGCAAGCGACTTGCAGGATATCCCCCTGGATAGACGAACCCAGCTCGTCCAGGGCCAGATCGCGCAGCCGGGCGAAGTTGCCCCACAGGATCAGGTTGACCAGCCATTGCCGCTCGAAAACCCGCACCGCCATCGGGTGCAGATACGCCCACCAGTAGGTTTGCTGCAAGTAGGCGGGCAGCGGGACGGGGGCCGGGTATTCCGGTTCCCGCCCGGATTCCTCCAGATTCGCGTCCTTTTCCTGACCGGCGAGCGCCGATCTGGCATCAGCCCCTTCGTCGAGGGTGCGGGGTCGGCCCAAGGTGGCCGTGCACTGAACGGATTGGGAACTCATCGTGAAGCTTCCTAAATTGATTGCGCGGCGCGCTCGCCGGTTTTCGCCGTGCCCGGCGAGGTTCGCCGAGCGCGAGCGATCCGCTTGACGCCCGCAAGGTCGTCGCGGCCAGCCGCGATGGGTTGACAAAATCGTTCATCGAGGCGAATCCGCCTCCCCGGCAGCGGATGCGCCGAGCGACCAAAAAACCCGCCCCCGCGCGAGCGGGGAGCGGGGTTGAGCCGAGGCTGTCGGGATAACGACGACCGGAAAATCGGCGCCTCCCTCGGTCAATCAGATGGAAAACAGCGAGAAAATCGCCGAGATCGTGCCGATGGCGGCGATCATGTAGACGATGGTGGCCACCACCAGATCGCTGCGGACGCCGAAATCGTGCACGGTGACCCGCAACCGGTGGGCGGCGTGCCACAGCGACAGCGTGATGACGCCGAAGATGATCAGCTTGCCCAGCCAGTTGGCCGCGAACGCGCGCATCGATTGGTAGGTGAACAGATCCGGGGCGAAGCCGATCGCGGCGAACAGCGTCAGCAGCACCAGCGCCGGCAACAGGAAGGCGGTGAGCGTGCCGCCGGCCGCGAACAGCCCCCACACGATGGGTTTGTTGGATTTCGCCATGGTCACGCTCCCCAGATCAGCACGATCACCGATACCACCGCCCAGGCCGCGTAATGCGCGCCGACGATCATTTTGCCGGGCACGAACTCCTCGCCGCGCTGGATCGGCATGGCCTGCGGGGTCACGTTGAACCACGAGGTGCTGTGGTACACCGCCGCCACCAGCACCGCCAGGTTGAACAAAACGCCCAGGGGGCTTTGCAGCGCGTCCACGAAGCCCTGGAAGGCTTCCGGTCCCTGCGCCAGGCGCTTCAGCGCCACCACCAGCAGCAGGGCGTAGGCGCCGATGAAAATGCAGGTCACCTCGCGCGCCATGTAGCGCATGTAGCGCGGTTGCTGGAAAAACCAGCCGGTCTTGGATATTTCGCGGACATACGGTTTGCTGTTCATTTTTTCACCCACGGCATCAAGTGTTCCTTGTACCAGTCGATGGTGCTGGCGACCTTGACCTGCTGGAGCGCGCTGGCCGGATCGACGTGCTTCGGGCAGACCTCCGAGCAGGCGCCGACGAACGAGCATTCCCAGACCCCTTCGTGGGACGCGATGACTTCCTGGCGCTGGTCCCGCCCGCCGTCCCGCGAGTCCTGGTTGTAGCGGTGCGCCATCGAAATCGCCGCCGGCCCGAGGAATTCCGGGACCAGGCCGTACTGCGGGCAGGCCGCGTAGCACAGCATGCAGTTGATGCACAGCGTGTACTGTTTGTACTTGAGCAGCTCGGCCGGCGACTGCTGGTACTCGCCTGCGCTGACCGGCTTGTCCTCCTTGGGGATCAGATACGGCTTGATGCTGGCGAACTTGGCGATGAAGTCCTCGATCACCGTGACCAGGTCTCGCTCGATGGGGAAATTCGCGAGGGGCTCGACCCGGATCTTGTCGGGGTATTCGTGGATGAACGCCTTGCACGCCAGCTTGGGCTCGCCGTTGATCATCATGCCGCAACTGCCGCAGACCGCCATGTGGCACGACCACCGGTAGCTCAGGGTGGTGTCCAGGTTGTCCTTGACGTAGTTCAGGGCATCCAGCACCACCCATTCGTTCAGGCAGGGCACGCTGTAGGTCTGAAACCGGGGCTCGGTATCGGTCTCCGGGTTGTAGCGGAGCACTTCCAGTTGGATCTGGCGTTCGCTCATTTGTGGGCTCCTGAGTAATCGCGCACACCGGGCTTGGACTTGGTGATGACCACATCGAGGTATTCGATGCGCGGCGGTTCTTTGGGACGGAAATAGGCCAGGCTGTGCTTGAGGAAGTTGTCGTCATCCCGCGCGGTGAAATCGAGTCGCTGGTGCGCGCCGCGCGATTCCTTGCGGTCCCGGCCGCCCACCGCCACCGCCTCGGCGCAATCCAGCATCGACCCCAGCTCCAGGGCTTGCAGCAGGTCGGTGTTGTAGACGCCGGTCTTGTCGTTCAGCGAGATGTTGTCGTAGCGTTGGCGCAGCTCGGCGAGCTTGTCGCAGGTGTTGGCCAAGCTGTCGCCGCTGCGATAGATGCCCGCGCCTTCTTCCAGGGTGTGCATCATTTCGCCGCGGATTCCGGAAATGGTCTCGGCGCCCTTGCTCTTGTCGAACAGGGCGCGAATCCGCGCCTGCGAGGCTTCGGCCTTGGCGGCCAGCGCGGCGGTGTTGCCCGATCCGGGCGCGGCCTGGAGGTGCTCGATGGCGCTCATGGCCGCCCGTCGCCCGAACACCAGCAGCTCGGTCAGCGAGTTGGAGCCGAGCCGGTTGGCGCCGTTGATGCTGACGCAGGCGCACTCGCCGGCCGCGAACAGGCCGGGCAGCGGCGTGGCGGCCTTGATGTCGGTGTGGATGCCGCCCATGCAGTAGTGGACCACCGGCCGGATCGGGATCGGCTCCTTGACCGGGTCCATGCCCAGATAGCTGATCGACAGGTCGCGCACGAACGGCAGCCGCTCGTTGATCTTCTTCTCGCCCAGATGGCGCATGTCCAGCAACACGCAGTCGCCCCACTTGGTGGAGACGGTGTTGCCTTTCTGCTGCTCGTGCCAAAAGGCCTGGCTCAGGCGGTCGCGCGGGCCGAGTTCCATGGTTTTCAGCACCGGCTGGCCGACCGGGGTTTCCGGGCCCATGCCGTAGTCTTGCAGGTAGCGGCGGCCGTGCTTGTTGACCAGGATGCCGCCTTCGCCGCGACAGCCCTCGGTCAGCAGAATGCCGGTGTTCGGCAGGCCGGTGGGGTGATACTGGACGAACTCCATATCCTTGAGCGGCACGCCGGCGCGATAAGCCAGGGCCATGCCGTCGCCGGTTTTGATCGCGCCGTTGGTGGTGAACGGGAACATCCTCCCGGCGCCGCCGGCGGCGATGATGACCGCCTTGGCCTGAAAGTGCTTGATCTGCCCGCTGCGCATTTCCAGGGCGGTCAAACCCTGGCAACGGCCGTCGTCGTCCAGCAAATCGAGGGCGTAATACTCGTCGAAGCGCTGGATGGTCGGGTACTTGAGCGAGGTCTGAAACAGGGTGTGGAGGATGTGGAAGCCGGATTTGTCGGCGGCGAACCAGGTGCGTTTGATCTTCATGCCGCCGAACGGCCGCACCGCGACCGATCCGTTCGGCTCGCGGCTCCACGGACAGCCCCAGTGCTCCAGTTGGATCAGTTCCTTGGGCGCTTCGTTGATGAAGTATTCGACCGCGTCCTGGTCGCACAGCCAGTCGCCGCCGCCGACGGTGTCGTTGAAGTGGAGGTCGAGGCTGTCGTCGGACTTGATGACGCCAGCCGCGCCGCCTTCGGCCGCGCAGGTGTGGCTGCGCATCGGATAAACCTTCGAAATCAAGGCGATCCGAAGCTTGGGGTCGGCTTCGGCGAGCGCGATGGCGGCGCGCAAGCCCGCCCCTCCCGCACCGACGATTGCGACATCTGTTTGGACTATCTCCATCACTTCAGCTCCTCGGTGTTGCGATTGTCAAGGTTATCGAAGCATGTTTGCACGGGTTTTGCGCCACGATGTACCGGTTATTGGGGTCGTGAGCAGCAGCGGGTTGTTGTTGTCCTGGTCGGGAGTTTTCTGACTGGGCGGTTCAACCAACAAGTATAGCTTTGGATTGTTTCGAAAGCTTGGTCGAGCGAATCGATTGGCCGGGTTCGAGCGGTTTCGCTCAAACCGCCTGGCACGAGCGATCCCGGCGTTCGACCTGCCCGCCTTGCAGCAGCCTGTCGGCCTTGGCGCATTGGGTGATGAATTCCATGAAGGCGCGAACGCGGGCCACTTGCCGCAGGTCGGGATGGCTGAGCAACCAGATGTCGGTGTCGAACAGCGGCTCCGGCTCGGTCAGGCGGATCAGGTCCGGCTCGCGTTCGGCCAGGAAGCACAGCAACGGCGCGATGCCCTGGCCGCTTTTGACCGCCTCGATCTTGTGCAGCAGGTTGTTGAGCCGCAGCACGATCCGTTCGGGCGGGACGCGGCGCTCCAGCCAGCGGTATTCGGGCAGGTGGGCCAGCGTTTCGTCCAGGCCGATCCAGTCGTGCCGGTCGGACGCGGGGTCGCGGTCGCGCGCCGCCAGGTAGCTCGCGGTCCCGTAGATGGCCGAGCGCGCCACGCCGATCTTGCGGCCCAGCATGTTGTCCGGTGGCTGGTTGGTGGCGCGAATGGCGACATCGGCCTCGCGGCGAGTCAGGTTGGCGAACTGGTTGGAAGCGACGATCTGCAACTGGATGCGCGGATGCAGCTCCCGGAAAGTGCGCAGATGCGGCAACAGCAAACCGACAAACAGCGTGTCGGTGGTGGCGATTCGCACCGCGCCCGACAGTTGCAGGTCTTTGCCCGACAGCCGGTGTTCGGCGCCCTGCAACGCCTGTTGCACGCGCAGCGCCACCTCGCGCAATTCCTCGCCGGCGGCGGTGGGGGTATAGCCGGTGCGCAGTCGCTCGAACAGCCGGACCCCGAGCTGCCGTTCCAGGTTGGCGATCCGCCTCAGCACGGTGGTGTGATTGACATCCAGCCGCCGGGCCGCGCCCAGAACCGAGCCCGCTCGCTCGACCGCGAGGAAATAGCGGTAATCATCCCAGTCCATAGTTGTGCGTAATTGCAAATAGCAAGTTGCGAAATCGTCTATTTATGTGCGTTTCGGCGAATATTACCATGCGACCGTCGTTTTCGCGAAATCAAAATCCAGAGGAATACCATCATGAGCAAACCGATCTTGCGGGCAGCGATCCTTGCCGCGTCGACGGGCGCGGTCTTCGTGCCGACCGCCCAAGCGGCACCCGAAAAATTCGTCGTCGACAGCGCGCACACCTATCCGTTTTTCGAGATCAACCATCTCGGCTGGTCCACCACCCGCGGCCTGTTCCGCAAGGTGACGGGCACGGCCACTCTGGACTTTTTCGATGCCGCGAATTTCCCGGAAGCCACTTTCGAGTCAAAGGGGTTTTGAGCGCTGGACGCGGGGCGTTACGAGGTCGGCGGCACCCTGACGCTCAAGGGTGTCAGCCGGGATATCACCGCGCCGCTGACCTTGAAAACCGACGGCTCCGGTCTGGTGGCCGACGGCCAGCTCGAGGTGAAGCGGCTGGATTTCAGTGTCGGCGACGGTCCTTGGGCGGATACGGATACGGTGGCGAACGAGGTCCAGATCAAGTTCGAGCTGCGCCTGAAGCCGGTGGATCGATGAGCTGCGTCGAGCGCTCTTCGCGAAGCGCCGACGGGCGCTGATCGAATGGCGTTGCGAGCGCCTATCCCGCCACCAACAGGCGTCCGGCCATGATCAGCACCACGAGCAGAAACACCGGGCGGATGAACGGCGCTCCGTAGCGGATGGCGCTGTGCGCGCCGACAAAGGCGCCAACCATCAGCGTCGCGCCCATGGTCAGGCCGACGGCGTAATCGATGTTGCCCAAGACCATGAAGGTCAGCAGGGCGGTGATGTTGCTGATAAAGTTCATGAACCGCGCCACGCCCGCCGCCGCCACCAGATCCAGCCGGAACAGCTTCATGGCCGCCGCCATCCAGAACGCGCCGGTGCCGGGACCGATGAAACCGTCGTAAAAGCCGATCAGGCCGCCGGTCAACAGCTTGACGCCGGGTTGGATCTGGCGCGCGTCCACCGGCTCCGAACCCGTCGCGACCGGGGCGGCGCGGCGCGGCCAAGCCAGATAGGCCGCCGCCGCCAGGATCGCGAGCGGGAGCAATGTTTTCAGCGCGCCCGCGCTCACGAGATAGATCAGCGCCGCGCCGATCAGCGCGCCGGCGAAGGTGCCGACGCTCATCGCCCACCACGGCTCGGGCCTGAACAAACCTTTGCGAATAAACGTCAGAGACGCGCTGAGCGTGCCGAAGGTGCCGACCAATTTGTTGGTGCCGACCACCAGATGGGGCGGCATTCCGGTGCTCAGCAGGGCCGGCATCACCAGCATCCCGCCGCCGCCGGCGATGGCGTCGATGAAGCCGGCCAGCAGGGCGGCGACGCCCAGCAGCAGCAGGGTGGTCGGGTCCTGGACCAGTTCCACCGCAGCGAAAAGCTCAGGCGCCCAGGCGAGCGGTCGTCGCGCGATCGGACGCGCCCCCCGCGATTCGGCTGCGGCGCGACGGCGACCGGCGGTTTGGTTCCGGCCAAAGTCGGGCGGGGCTCGCCGTCATTGGTCGGGCAGCCGGTCGATGGCGGCGATGTCTTCGGCGCTCAGGCTCGCGTTCGTCGCCTGCAAGCTGTCGCGGATGCTGGCGGTTTTGCTGGCGCCGGGTATCGGCAAGATGTGTTGGCCCTTGTGGAGCAGCCAGGCCAGGGCGATGCGGTGCGGCGTGGCTTCGTATTTGGCGGCCAGTTGCAGCAGCAGGGGCTCCCGCGACAGCCGGGCGTGACCGTTGTGGCCGCCGACCGGGCTGTAGGGGATGTAGGTGATCCGCCGGGCCTGACAAAAGTCGATCAGGCCGTTGTGGAAGTCCCGCTTGTCGAACACGTTGCAGCGATTCTGCACCGAAGCGATCAGGGTGAGGCTGAGCGCCTGCTCCAATTGCGCCGGGCTGACGTTCGACAAACCGATGTGGCGGATTTTGCCCTCTTCCTGCAATTTGATCAGCGCCTCCAGCGAGCGGCCGAAGTCGATCTTGGGATCGACGGCGTGCAACTGGTAGAGGCCGATGCAATCGGTGCGCAGCTCCCGCAAGCTGCGCTCGCAGGACGCCCGCAGCCAGACCGGATCGCCGTCGACGATCCAGGCGCCACCGGGACGGCGCAGCCCGCCCTTGGTGGCGACGAACACCTGGTCGGTCAGGCCGAGCTGGCTCAGCGCCGCCCGGATCAGCCGCTCGTTGTGGCCGATGTCGTCGTCGTCCAGACAGTACACGTTGGCCGTATCGATGAAATCGCCGCCGCCCTGGGCGAAGGCTTCGATCACCGCGAACGCCTGCGCTTCGTCCGGCCGCCCGCCGATGGAAAGCGGCATGGCGCCCAGGCCGATGGCCGCGAAATGCAATCCGGTGCTGTCGAGTTCGCGTTGTTGCATGGCTTCATTCTCCGGTGGATTGCGAGTGGATGAGGGGGATTCGGGGTCGTGCCGGGTTTTCCGGTCGCTCGCGGTTCGCGCGCCTGCCGAGCGGGACCAGGGATCGCCGGATGATCGGGCCGCTATCCGGCGGGGCGTTCAGCCCAGCAGCCGGACCAGGATATCCTCGTATATTCGACTCAGCCGGTCGAGGTCATCGGTGGCGACGCATTCGTCGATTTTGTGGATGGTGGCGTTGAGCGGCCCGAACTCGATG
>ERZ761602.8617-NODE-8617-length-10193-cov-10.141843_pt1 | contig 10193 bp, 6 predicted proteins | sample MGYA00512165_ERZ761602 | MGnify/ENA primary metagenome ERZ761602 (study PRJEB28899, sample SAMN02445085) | bioreactor sludge metagenome | biome: EBPR sludge; isolation source: Thorneside wastewater treatment plant | place: Australia: Brisbane, Thorneside...
CGGGTGCCGGGCAGGGCGGCGGGCGATGGCATTGTGGACCGGGTCCGCCCGGCCGAATCTCCAGGCATCTGCCGGTCTCGACGCCCGGCGCGGTGCGTGGCGGCCCGGCGTCGGCCGGCGCGCGGATCCGGACGTGCCCGTCATCGAGTAAACCCGCTGCCGGGCCGGCCGCGCGGCCCGCTACGCTGCCGCACTGCGTCGTCCCGCCGGAGCGCCATGCCATGAGCCGCCATGTGCCGATCACGCCCGACCAGCTGGCGCTGCAGCGCCTGTTCCGCTGGGAGCGGGCCGCGCCGGATCGCGTGATCCTGACGCAGCCCGTCGGCGGCGGGCAACTGCGCGAGTTCACCTGGGCGCAGGCGGCCGACCAGTCGCGGCGCATGGCCGCACACCTGAAGTCGATGGGCATCGGGCCGGGCGACCGGGTTGCGCTGATCTCGAAGAACACCGCGTGGTGGCTGCTTGCCGACTGGGCGATCTGGCTGGCCGGCGGCGTCTCGGTGCCGCTGTACCCGACGCTGGCCGCCGAGACCGTCCGCCAGATCCTGACCCACAGCGAGGCGAAGCTGCTGTTCGTCGGCAAGCTCGACGGCTGGGATGCGATGCGGGCGGGCGTCCCGCCGGGGCTGCCCTGCATCACGCTGCCGCTCGCCCCGGTGGGGGCCGTGGACGACGCGCCCGGCTGGGAGGAGATCGTCGGCCGGACGCCGCCGCTGGCCGGCCAGCCCCTGCGCGACGGCGACGATCTCGCGACGATCCTGTACACCTCGGGGACCACCGGCGTGCCCAAGGGGGTGATGCACAGCTTCGCCACCTTCGCGTGGTCGGTCGACGCGGGCCTGAAGCGGGTGTCGATCGACCAGGGCTCGCGGATGCTGAGTTACCTGCCGCTGGCCCACGTGGCCGAGCGCACGCTGGTCGAGCACGGCCTGCTGGCCACCGGCATGCACCTGTACTTCGCCGAGAGCCTGGAGACCTTCACGCAGGACCTGCAGCGTGCGCGGCCGACGGTCTTCTTCTCGGTGCCCCGCCTGTGGGTCAAGTTCCAGCAGGGTGTGTCGGCGCGCATGCCGCCGGACAAGCTCCGCCGGTTGCTGAAGGTCCCGGTGCTGCGGGGCATCGTCCGGCGCAGGATCCTCGGCGCGCTGGGTCTCGACCGCTGCGTCTTCGCGGCGGGCGGCGCGGCGCCGATGCCGCCCGAGCTGCTGGCCTGGTACGCCGACCTCGGGTTGCCGATCATCGAGGTCTACGGGATGACCGAGAACTGCGGCGTGTCGCACTCGACGCTGCCCGGCGTGCAGCGCGCGGGCACCGTGGGCCTGCCGTACGACGGCGTCGAGTCGCGGCTCGACCCGGCCAGCGGCGAGATCCTGGTGCGCAGCCACGGCAACATGCTCGGCTACTACAAGGAGCCGGCCCTCAGCCGCGAGGCCTTCTCCGCCGACGGCTGGCTGCGCACCGGCGACAAGGGCGTGCTCGAGGCCGACGGCTGCCTGCGCATCACGGGCCGGGTGAAGGACCTGTTCAAGACCAGCAAGGGCAAGTACGTCGCGCCGGCGCCGATCGAGGACCGGCTCGTGATGCACGCCGCCATCGAGGCCTGCTGCGTGACCGGTGCCAACCTCGGGCAGCCGCTGGGCATCGTGATGCTCAACGCCGAGGCCGTGGCGCGCTCGCGCGCCGCCGCCGGGCGCGCCGCGCTGGAGGCCTCGCTCGCGGCGCACCTGAAGGCGGTCAACACGAGCCTCGATCCGCACGAGCAGCTCGACGCGCTGGTCGTCGTCGCCGAACCGTGGACCGTCGACAACGGCTTCGTGACGCCGACCTTCAAGGTCAAGCGCGGGCGCATCGAGGAGGTCTACACCAGCCGCTTCGACGGCTGGCTCGCGACGCACCGGCCGGTGGTCTGGATGGCCTGACGAGGAGGCCGGGCGCTGACGCCGGCCTTCTTGATCTGCGGCAAGCGCGTCTCGTGCCCGCTCCCACAACATAGCACGCGACCGCAGCTGGTGAAACGCGGCGGTCGGAGAACACGACGACGCGGTCCGTGGGGGATGGTCTTCCCGGCGATCCCGCGTCCATCCCTCTCCGGCCCCGTTTCCGGCCCGGCGGCCATCGTGAGGGCGCCAGATGTACCAGATCCTTCGCCGCGAGGCCTTCTCGGATGTCACGTTCCTGTGGGACGTGCTGGCGCCGGACGTGGCGCGTTCGGCCCAGCCCGGCCACTTCGTGATGCTGCGCCTGCGCGAGGGTGGCGAACGCATCCCGCTGACCGTGGCCGACTACGACCGCGAGCGCGGCACGGTCACGCTGGTGATCCAGGCGCTGGGCCGCACGACGCTCGAGATGCGCGACCACTACAAGGCCGGCGACAGCTTCGCCGACTTCGTCGGCCCGCTCGGCCTGCCGCAGCACGTCGCCCGGGTCGGCCACGTCGTGCTGGTCGGCGGCGGGCTCGGGGTCGCGCCGGTCTATCCCCAGCTGCGCGCCTTCAAGGAGGCGGGCAACCGCATCACGGCGATCATCGGCTTCCGCAACCGCGACCTGGTCTTCTGGGAGGACCGGTTCGCCGCGTGCTGCGACGAACTGATCGTCTGCACCGACGACGGCAGCTACGGCAAGCCCGGTTTCGTGACCGCGGCGCTGCAGGAGGTGCTCGAGCGACCGGACCGTCCCGACCTGGCGGTGGCGATCGGTCCGCTGCCGATGATGAACGCCTGCGTCGAGGTCACGCGCCCGTTCGGCGTGAAGACGATGGTCTCGCTCAACGCGATCATGGTCGACGGCACCGGCATGTGCGGCTCGTGCCGCGTGACGGTCGGCAACGAGATCAAGTTCGCGTGCGTCGACGGCCCCGACTTCGACGGCCACCAGGTCGACTTCAAGGAACTGATGCTGCGCCAGAAGCGCTTCAAGGGCGAGGAGGCGACGGCCAGCACGGACTACGCGCACGTGTGCCACGTCGAGAAGGTGCTCTTCGAGCAGGGCAAGACGAACTACAAGAAGTACAAGGATCTCGCGCCGCATGCGACGAAGATGCCCGAGCGCGACCCGCTCGAGCGCTCGCGCAACTTCAAGGAGGTCAACCTCGGCTACTCGATGGCCGACGCGCTGGCCGAGGCCGAGCGCTGCATCATGTGCAGCAAGGCGGCCTGCGTGGAGGGCTGCCCGGTGTCGATCGACATCCCGCGCTTCATCCGCCACGTCCTCGTGCGCGACCTCGAGGGCGCGCTGTCCGTCATCAACGAGTCGAACCTGCTGCCCTCGATCTGCGGGCGCGTGTGCCCGCAGGAGTCGCAGTGCGAGGCGCAGTGCGTGGTCGGGCGCAAGCTCGAGAGCGTGGCCATCGGCCGGCTCGAGCGGTTCGTCGGCGACAACGCGCCGCGGCGCAAGGTCGCGCCGCCGCGCTTCGACCGTCGGCTGGGCCGCGTGGCGGTGGTCGGCTCGGGACCCTCGGGCCTGGCCGTCGCGGCCGACCTCGTCAAGCTCGGCTGCGAGGTCACCGTCTACGAGGCGCTGCACGTCGTCGGAGGCGTGCTGCAGTACGGCATCCCGTCGTTCCGGCTGCCGCGCGAGACCATCTCGCGCGAGGTGGACACGCTCCAGGAGATGGGCGTGCGCTTCGAGACCAACAAGGTCATCGGCAAGACCTTCTCGGTGCCGCAGCTGATGGGCGAGATGGGCTTCGACGCGGTCTTCGTCGGCGCGGGCGCGGGGGCGCCGGCCTTCCTCGGCATCCCCGGCGAGTTCGCCGGCCAGGTCTACTCGGCCAACGAGTTCCTGACCCGCGTGAACCTGATGGGTGGCGACAAGTTCCCCTACCTGGACACGCCCGTCACGCTGGGCCGCAGCGTCGTCGTCATCGGCGCGGGCAACACGGCCATGGACTGCCTGCGCGTGGCCAAGCGGCTGGGCACGCCGACCGTGCGCTGCGTCTACCGGCGCAGCGAGGCCGAGGCGCCGGCACGCATCGAGGAACTGCGCCACGCGAAGGAGGAGGGCATCGAGTTCTTCTTCCTGCACGGGCCGGTGGAGATCCTCACCGACGCGGACGGCAACGTGCGCGGCATGAAGGTGCAGAAGATGGAACTCGGCGAGCCGGACGAGCGCGGGCGCCGCAAGCCGGTGCCCACCGGCGAGGTCGTCGAGCTCGAGTGCGACACGGTGATCTACGCGCTCGGCACGAAGGCCAACCCCATCGTCACGCAGTCGACGCCCGGCCTCGGCCTGAACAAGTGGGGCTACATCGTCGCCGACGAGGCGACGCAGGCCACGACCGTGCCCGGCGTCTTTGCCGGCGGCGACATCGTCACCGGCGGCGCGACGGTGATCCTGGCGATGGGTGCCGGGCGCCGCGCCGCGCGGGCGATCGGCGCGTGGCTGGCCGGCGGCAAGGCGGCGTGGCCCGTCACCGCGGCCGAGGTCGAGGCTTTCCGGCCGCCGCCGCCCATCGGCGACAGCCCGGCCGGCGCCGCTCCCAGGGAGGTTCCCGCATCATGAGCATCTGTCCCCGTTGCAAGCGGCCCCTCGACGACGAGGAGCCCTACATCTGCTGTGCCGGCGTCGAGCTGCGCTGGCGCTGCACCGCCTGTCAGAAGGTCAGCGAGGGCTTCGCGTTCCCCTACGGCATGTGTCCCCACTGCAAGGGCAAGCTCGAGCTGCTCGAGCGCGGGCCGCTCGAGGGCGACGCGGCGCGCGAGGCCGTGCGCAAGGCCTTCGAGATCGAGCTCGGCGGGCACGCGTTCTACTCGCGGGCCTCGCGCGACGCTGCGGATCCGGAGCTGCGCGACCTGTTCGCGCGCTTCGCCGCGATGGAGCAGGAGCACATGCAGACGCTGTCCCGGCGTTACCACGCCGAGCTGCCCCAGCCGGCCACGGACTTCCAGCTCGACCGCGCGGCGATCTTCGCCGGGGTCGAGCGCAAGCCCGAGGACCCGGCGAACCTGTTCCGCATCGCGATCGCGTTCGAGCAGCGCGCGGTCGAGTTCTTCAGCCGCGAAGGCGAGCGGGCGCCGGCAGACTCGGTCGAGCGCGGGCTCTACCTCGAGCTCGCCGCCGAGGAGCGCGAACACGTCGAGCTGCTGAGCACCGAGTACCGGCGCTGGCAGGCCGGCAAGGCCGGCATCCTGTAGCCGGCCCGGTGCCGGACCCCGCCCACACCCCTGTCCGGCCGCAGCCCGAGGTGCTGCGTCCCGAGGAGACCAGTCCCATGTCAGACCGCTACTACGTGCTCGACGGCAACGAAGCCGCCGCGCGCATCGCCCACCTGTGCAGCGAGGTGATCGCGATCTACCCGATCACGCCCTCGTCGACGATGGGTGAACTCGCCGACGCCTGGTCGGCCGCGGGCCAGAAGAACCTGTGGGGCGCGGTGCCGCAGGTCGTCGAGATGCAGAGCGAAGGCGGCGCCGCCGGTGCCGTGCACGGCGCGCTGCAGGCGGGTGCCCTGAGCAGCACCTTCACCGCGTCGCAGGGGCTGCTGCTGAAGCTGCCCAACATGTTCAAGATCGCCGGCGAGCTGAGCTCGACGGTGTTCCACATCGCCGCGCGCACGCTCGCCACCCACGCGCTGTCGATCTTCGGCGACCACAGCGACGTGATGACCGCACGCACGACCGGCTTCGCGCTGCTCGCGTCGTCCAGCGTCCAGGAAGCGCAGGACCTCGCGGCCATCGCGCACATGGCCACGCTGAAGGCGCGGGTGCCGTTCCTGCACTTCTTCGACGGCTTCCGCACCAGCCACGAGGTCAACAAGATCGAGCTGCTGTCCGAGGACGACCTGCGCTCGCTGATCGACGAGGACCTGATCCGCCTGCACCGCGAGCGCGCGCTGAACCCGGACCGGCCGGTGATGCGCGGCACGGCGCAGAACCCGGACGTCTTCTTCCAGGCCCGCGAAGCCTGCAACACCTACTACCAGGCCGTGCCGGGCATCGTCGGCGACGCGATGCGCCGCTTCGCGCAGCTCACCGGCCGCAAGTACAGCCTGTTCTGGTACAGCGGCGCACCGGATGCCGAGCGGGTCATCGTGCAGATGGGTTCGGGCGTCGGCGCGACGCGCGAAGCGGTGGCCAAGCTCAACGCGGCCGGCCAGAAGGTCGGCCTCGTCACCGTGCGCCTGTACCGCCCGTTCGACGTGCAGGCCTTCATCGGCGCGCTGCCGGCGACGACACGCGCCATCGCCGTGCTCGACCGCACGAAGGAGCCCGGCGCGCTCGGCGAGCCGCTGTACCAGGACGTGGTCACCGCGCTGGCCGAGGCCTGGCCCGAGGACCGCCGCGCGCCGCGCGTGATCGGCGGCCGTTACGGCCTGTCGTCGAAGGAGTACACGCCGGCGATGGCCAAGGCCGTCTTCGACGAGCTGCTGCAGGACAAGCCGAAGCGCCACTTCACGGTGGGCATCACCGACGACGTGACGCACCTGTCGCTGAAGGTCGACGACGGCTTCGTCACCGAGGGCGAAGGCATCACGCGTGCCGTCTTCTACGGCCTCGGGGCCGACGGGACCGTCGGCGCGACGAAGAACACGGTCAAGATCATCGGCGAGAACACTCCGCTGTACGCGCAGGGCTACTTCGTCTACGACAGCAAGAAGTCCGGCGCGATCACCGTCTCGCACCTGCGCTTCGGGCCGAGCCCGATCGAGTCGACCTACCTGATCCGCGACGCGGACTTCATCGCCTGCCACCAGTTCGAGTTCATGGAGAAGCTCGACGTGCTCGAGCTCGCCCGGCCGGGCGCGGTGTTCCTGCTGAACAGCCCCTACGGTCCCGAAGCGGTGTGGGCGCGGCTGCCTCGCGAGGCGCAGCACACGATCATCGAGAAGAAGCTGCGCTTCTACATCGTCGACGCGCTCGCGGTGGCCAAGCAGGCGGGGCTGGCCGGCCGCATCAACACGGTCACGCAGGCCTGCTTCTTCGCGATCTCCGGCGTGCTGCCGCGCGACGAGGCGATCCGCCAGATCAAGAGCGCGATCCGCAAGACCTATGGCCGGCGCGGCGAGACGGTGCTGAACCGCAATTTCGCCGCCGTCGACGCGTCGCTGGCGGCGCTGCGCGAGATCAGCGTCCCGTCGCGCGTCGATTCGGCCTTCGCCCGCCGGCCGACCGTCTCGAAGGCCGCGCCGGACTTCGTGCAGCGCGTGACCGCGATGATGCTGGCCGGCAAGGGCGACCTGCTGCCGGTCTCCGCGCTGCCGGTCGACGGCACCTTCCCGACCGCGACGACGCAGTGGGAGAAGCGCAGCATCGCCCAGGAGATCCCGATCTGGGACGAGACGATCTGCACGCAGTGCGCGATCTGTCCGCTGGTCTGCCCGCACGCGGCGATCCGCATGAACGTCTTCCCGAAGGAGGCGTTGAAGGACGCGCCGCCGGGCTTCAAGGCCGTGCCCTGGTCGCGCAAGGACGCCTTCGAGGGGCTGATGTACAGCCTGCAGGTCGCGCCCGAGGACTGCACGGGCTGCGGCGTGTGCGTCGACGTGTGCCCGTCGCGCAGCAAGGAGGTGCTCAAGCACAAGGCGATCAACATGCGCCCGAAGCTCGACCACCTCGAGCAGGAGCGGTCGAGCTACGACTTCTTCCTGACGCTGCCCGAGGTGCGCCCGGGCGCCGAGCAGACCGACGGCCTGCGCAGCTCGCAGTTGCGGCTGCCGCTGTTCGAGTACTCCGGCGCCTGCGCGGGTTGCGGCGAGACGCCGTACCTGAAGCTGCTGTCGCAGCTGTACGGCGACCACCTGGTGATCGCCAACGCCACGGGCTGTTCGTCGATCTACGGCGGCAACCTGCCGAGCACGCCCTATGCCCGCAACGCGGCGGGCCAGGGGCCGGTGTGGAGCAACAGCCTCTTCGAGGACAACGCCGAGTTCGGCCTGGGCATGCGGCTGGCGATCGATGCCCAGCACGACCTGGCCACCGGCCTGGTCGCGCAGCTGCGCAGCCTGATCGGCGAGGAGCTCGCCGATGCGCTGCTGCAATCGCCGCAGGACGACGACGCGCAGATCAAGGCGCAGCGCGAGCGTGTCGCGCGGCTGAAGACGATCCTCGGGGGGATGGGCTCGCCCGATGCGCGGCGTCTGCTCGCGGTGGCCGACGCGCTGGTCGTGCGCAGCGTGTGGATCGTCGGCGGCGACGGCTGGGCCTACGACATCGGCTACGGCGGCCTCGACCACGTCCTCGCCTCCGGCCGCGATGTGAACATCCTTGTCCTCGACACCGAGGGGTACTCGAACACCGGCGGCCAGATGTCGAAATCCACCCCCCGCGGTGCGGTGGCCAAGTTCGCCGCCGGCGGCAAGCCGCTCGGCAAGAAGGACCTCGGCCTGCTCGCCCTCTCGTACGGGCATGTGTACGTGGCCCGGGTCGCTCTCGGCGCCAACCCGCGCCAGACCCTGCGCGCCTTCGTCGAAGCCGAACAGTATCCCGGCCCGTCGCTGATCATCGCCTACAGCCATTGTATCGCCCACGGCATCGAGATGGCCAACGGCTTCAAGCAGCAGAAACTGGCTGTCGACAGCGCCCACTGGCCGCTCTACCGGTTCAATCCGTCCATGCTCGGCGGGGAAAAGAACCCGTTCAGCCTCGACAGCAAACCGGCGACCATTTCCCTGCGCGACTATGCCTACAACGAGGTCCGCTACCGGATGCTGAACCACAGCCATCCCGAGGAGGCCGAACGCCTGCTCAAACTGGCCGAACAGGACATCAAGGAGCGTTGGGCCATGCACGAGAACCTGGCCAGGCGGTATGAACCCGCCGCAGCCGCCGCCACCGCCGACCGGAGCACGCCATGAACCTGAACACGACCTACATGGGGATTCCGCTGAAGAATCCCATCGTCCCGTCCGCCTCGCCGATGTCCGAGAACGTCGACAACATCCGGCGCATGGCCGATGCCGGCGCCTCCGCGGTGACGATGTTCTCGATCTTCGAAGAACAGTTGCGCATCGAAGCCGCCGCGCTCGACCACTACACCTCGCTGGGCGACAACATCTATTCGGAGTCGACTTCGTTCTTCCCGAAAGGGGATGACTACCACATCGCCCCCACCCGCTATCTCGATATCATCCACCGCGCCTCGGAAGCCGTGGATATCCCGATCATCGGTAGTCTGAATGGTATAAGCAACGAGGGATGGATTGACTACGCCAGCCAGATCGAACAGGCCGGGGCTCGCGCCCTCGAATTGAACATCTTCATGCTCCCCACCGACCCGCACATCAGCGGCACCCGTGTCGAGGAGTCCTACCTCGACATCGTCAAGGCGGTGAAGGAGATCGTGACCATCCCGGTCGCCGTGAAGATGAACCCGTTCTTCAGCTCGATCGCCCACATGGCCAAGCGTCTCGAAGACGCCGGTGCGGACGGCCTGGTCATGTTCAATCGCTTCATCCAACCCGACTTTGATCTCGACGAGCTCGAAGTCGTACCGAGCCTGAACCTGAGCAGCCCCGGCGAGATTCGACTTCCCCTGCGCTGGATCGCCATCCTCTATGGAAAGCTCGGCGTCTCCCTCGCCGCCTCGCGTGGCGTACACTCCGCGAACGAAGTGGTGAAATACCTGCTCGCCGGCGCAGACATTGTATGCACGACCTCCGCGTTGCTCAAGAAAGGCATTCCCTTCATCACCACCCTGCTCAACGACCTGACCGCCTGGATGGATGCCCACGAATACGAGTCGGTCGAGCAGATGAAGGGCTCGATGAGCCAGCAATCGATCGCCGATCCCGCCGCCTTCGAACGTGCGAACTACATCAAGACCATCGAACATTTCAAGCGGCATCACGCCGCCAGCAATCCGTGGTAAACCAAACAGGAGTATCGAACATGAAAGTTGAAGTGGATGCCGGCACCTGCACCGGGTGCGCCGTATGCAGCGACCTCGTTCCCGAGGTATTCGAGATCAGCGACGACAATGTGTCGGTGGTGAAGAGCCCCGACGTGCCCGCCGGCCTCGAGGCCAAAGTCCGGGAAGCCGCCGACAGCTGCCCGGTTACCTGCATCGCCGTATCGTAATCGGAAGGAAACCGCCGCGCGTCCCGCCGTGAACCGGCGGGACCACGGTGCCCTGACCATCATGCACGTCCCGCTGGGATTGATCCTTGTTCCGCTGCTGTCCGCCCTGCTCCTGCTGGCGTTCGGCCTCACCCGTCTGCGCAAACCGCTGGTCCTGATCGCCTCGACCGCCATCGGACT
>ERZ761602.8618-NODE-8618-length-10191-cov-14.947316_pt1 | contig 10191 bp, 10 predicted proteins | sample MGYA00512165_ERZ761602 | MGnify/ENA primary metagenome ERZ761602 (study PRJEB28899, sample SAMN02445085) | bioreactor sludge metagenome | biome: EBPR sludge; isolation source: Thorneside wastewater treatment plant | place: Australia: Brisbane, Thorneside...
AATAAAAATTATGTTATCAATTAATCCTATAAGAAATTATAGGATTAATTTTTTAGGATTTGATTATGGAACTTGACTCACTGGATGCAAAAATCGGTTCGCTCGCACCTAACTTCAGCTTGCTTGCTACGAATGGGCAAACTATTTCGCTGACAGATTTTCGTGGCAAATCGAATGTCATCGTTTTCTTTATTCGTGAAACGAGTTGTTACCAATGCAAAACGCATGTGACTCAATTGGGAAAAATGTACGATCAGTTTCGTGAAGCGAATACTGAAGTGATTGTGATTTTGGGTGAAGATGTTAATAAATCTAAAGAATATGCAGAAAGTATAAAACTTCCTTTCCCAATTCTTGCAGACCCAGACCGTGCTGTCTATCATTTGTATGAATTAGAAAAATATTTCTTGCTCTTTCAACGAACCGCATCATTGGTTGTGGATAAAGATGGAATTGTTCGTTACTTAAAAAGAACCACAGTTCCAAATGTTTGGTTGCAAGAGAGTCGTGAGTTGTATGGGTTTGTTCTCAGTTTAGAAAGTTAGAAGGTTGCAGGTTTGAAGGTTGAAAGTTTGAATGTTAAAAAGTTGAGCCTCGTGAAAGCGGGGCTTTTGTTTTGCTATTTACTTGTATACCTGTTTACTTGTATACTTAAACTATGAAACTCGATGCCGCACTTCCTCCCGTTCAACTCAAAGATGTTCCAGCCATTGCCAAAGCCACCCAAGAAATTGGATTTGATGCATTATGGACTCAAGAGACTCAACATGATCCATTTCTGCCTTGTACTTTGATTGCGGAACATACATCGCTTCTTAACTTCGGGACAGCAATTGCTGTTTCCTTTGCACGTTCTCCTGCCAACCTTGCTTACACCGCATGGGACTTAGCCGCACAATCAAATGGTAGATTCATGCTTGGGCTTGGCACTCAAGTCAAAGCACATGTTGAGAGGCGATTTGGAATGACGTGGCCCGAATCAGTGACGGGAAAACTGCGCGAGCAGATTCAAGTCATCCGTGCATTTTGGGATTCTTGGCAAAACGGAACAAAATTAAATTTTCGTGGTGAATATTACAAAATAACTTTAATGTCACCTTTTTTTAATGCGGGTGCAATTGAGAATCCAAATATTCCAATTTATATTGCGGGAGTAAATACAAAGTTAGCAAAACTTGCAGGTGAAATGTGTGAAGGTTTTCATACTCATCCATTTCACAGTGCAAAGTATTTGAATGAAGTGATTTTGTCAGGCATTGAAGAAGGCTTACAAAAAGAAAATAGAAAGAGAAAAGACATTTCGGTTTCAGTCACTGCATTTGTGGCGACGACACCTGAAGAAGAAGCCTTTGCTCGAATGCAAATTGCATTTTATGCCAGCACGCCATCCTACAAAGCCGTCATGGATTTACATGGCTGGGGCGAGACTGCTGAAAAATTATCGGGCTTTGCGGCTAAAGGTGAATGGTTTGAAATGCCGATGTTAATCACAGATGAAATGTTAAGTGAGTTTTGTTTGATGACGAGTCAAGAAAATTTGGCAAATGATTTGAAGAAAAAATATGAAGGCATTGCTGATAGGTTAACTTTATACACGCCATTTGTCCCGAAGGAAAAAGATGAGTGGTGGAAGAAGTTGGCGAAAAAGTTTAATTCTTGAATCAACTTCTTAGTTAAAGAAACTTCCATTTTCAAAGAATAATAGTGATGGCTAAAAAACCTAAAAGAATTGATGTGACTAAAATATCATTGGAAGAATGGCTTGACCTATTGTCGAATCTTCCTGGAGATGAATCTTTTTTTTCTTACGAATTTCCTACGAATAATCATCGTGAAGAATATATTTCTACAATTCAAAATAGAACAGACAAAGAAATTAAAAAATTAATAAAAAACTTCTTAATCTCATCAGGTTCGCTAGGAATTGATGAAATTTATTTAGGGTACTTAAAAGATGTAAACAAGAAAGACCCTGAAAAATTCAAACTTTTACTTGAAAATCAATATAACCAAAGATTAGTTTTAAACTCAGTTGGATATGATGTATTACCTTGGGAGGGTATAACTTGGGTGATTGATCTTTTACCTCATTTTCCAAATCAAGCCATCGAATCTATTAATGCTTATGTATTAGCCCATGCACAAGAGTTACCTGATGGAAGATTACGTGGACTTAATGATGCAACACAAATCATCCGAGCTAAATACATTGGTCTTCCGGGAACCAAGCCTGAAACAATAGAATTTCTTCAAAATATGAATTCAAGAGATTTTGAGCATTTAATAGAACGTTTATATAATAGCATGGGTTATGATACTGAACTAACTCCTCCCCAGAAAGATGGTGGAAGAGACATTATAGTAAAACATACCAAACCAGCAAAACGTGAAATACTTCTTATAGAGTGTAAACGTTATAGAGGTACGGTAGGAGTTGAAGTAGTTAATCGATTGCTTGGGATAGTTTCTAGTGAAAAGGCAAATAAAGGTGTTTTGGTAACATCTGGTAAATTTACAAAATATGCTCAAATTTTTTCAAAAGAGAACCCGAGAATTGAACTAATCAGTAACCAAGAACTTATTCCACTATTAAATGAACACTTGGGTCCTAAATGGACATCATATATAGACAGTTTACTTTTAGAAAGTAAGAAAAAATTTATGCAAAGTTAGGACTGTTATGAACTTCAACGATTACCAAACAAAATCACGCGGTACTGCAAAATATCCTGTCATTGGGCATGGAGTCATTTACCCGACTCTGGGATTGGTCAATGAGGCGGGAGAGGTTGCAGGCAAGATAAAGAAGATATTCAGAGACAAAGATGGCGTCATAGGTGAAGCGGAAAAAGAAGCACTCAAAGCTGAATTGGGAGATGTGCTGTGGTATATCGCCCAAGTCTGTTCGGAGTTGAATCTTTCTTTAGATGAAGTTGCCGAAGCCAACATCGAAAAATTGTTAGATAGACAAGCCAGAGGAAAAATTCAAGGCGATGGGGATAATAGATAGCAAGTGGCTGTTGGCAATCAGCCACTGGTGGACAACGCATAATGAATCAGCATACGCTTTTTACAAATGTGCAGGAGTATTATCAAAATTTAATAATGGAATTAAAGACTGCGAAAAAAATCATTTCGCTGTCTTTTTTATCTTTTGCACACGGCGTATGGACTGAAAAAATTTCACAAGTTTTAATTGAAAAAGCAAAATCTGGCGTGTGTGTGCGTTTAATTGTGGATGAAATTGGCGAAATATGGGATGACCGCCAACATTTTTTTCAAAACATAAAATTAATTGAACTTTTACGTTCCCATAAGATTCAAGTTGAAATTTTTCGCCCAACAAAACCTTTAAAAATTAATAATCGCTTGCATTGTAAATTCGTCGCTATTGACGATAAAACTGTATTTATTGGCGGTTCCAACATCGCAGATTTTTATATCACTTGGGTGGATGTCAACTTGCGCATGGATGGACATTTCGCAGACACATTTCATCGCCTGTATGATTTTTTACATGCTTATTCTAAAAATGGAGATGTATCTTTGCGCCTCTTAAATACGTCCAACTTGATTGCTGGCTCAGACCATTTGCATCTTACTGTGCCACATCTACATGATGATATTCGTCAAGCCTTTCTGAAATTAATTAGAGAAGCCGATAAATTTATCTACATCAGCACGTGGAGTTTTTTACCCGATGAAGAAATTTTGAATGCTTTATGCACACAAGCAAAAAATGGGGTGCAAGTGAATATTTTGCTTTCACATCGCACGCGCTTTCGCCCACTAGATTATGCAAATTATTTACATGTTGATAAATTGGTTTGCGCCGGCGGAAATGTCTATCGGTATACAAAAGGATATATGCACACCAAAGCCGCATGGAATAATCACAACGATATTTTATTCGGCTCTGCAAATTTAGAAACGCAATCGCTTAGAAATAATTTTGAGATGTGCTTACAAATCAACGCCTCATCTCTGACTTGGGAACTGCGTCAAACCTTTTACAATGACATTGCCTTTAGCATTAAGCAAACATCACAATCTCATGTGCAACGCTCACTGGCACGTAAGGTTCTGACTCACGCTTGCAATATCGCTACGTTGTGGTTGTAATCAATGCTTTGCGCGCCGTCTCGGCGTGTGTGAAAACGAGAAAATTATGAAGATGAATCGCTTTGAATACTGGATAATGAACTTTGATTTAGGGCGGAAAGTTTATTTGAGAGGGATTGTCAAAAAACTGCAAGAGATTTCGCAACTTCCGCCAAACAAAAAGATTCTTGAAATTGGTTGTGGAAATGGAATTGGAACGCGATTAATTCATGAGTATTTCAAACCCAGTGAATTAATCGCCACAGAATATGATGAAAGTCTGGTTGAGATTACAAAAGAAAAGGTCAAAGACATAAATGTTTTAGTAGAGCAAGCTGATGCCACAAGATTTCGATTTGCAGATAATGAATTTGATGCTGTTGTCGGCTTGAGCGTGATACATCACATTCCCGATTGGGAAAAAGCATTAGATGAATTGCATAGAATTATTGAACCAAATGGTTTGTTGATTATCAAAGAACTTTCGATTGATACGTTTAGTACATTCTTCGGGAAAATTTCACGCAAGTTTGTCGAACACCCATATGATGATATGTTTACCGAAAAAGAATTTATTGATTATCTAAAACAAAAAGGATTCAAAATTGAAGTCCTGATGCCACATTCGATGTTAGGCTTTTTGAGTGATTTTTATTTAGTAGCAAGAAAGATGTAATATCAATAGCAATGTTTGGGGTAAGAAAATGTATCCATGCCGAATCAAATTTCCCCTAAGAAAGAAGCGAAGCTATCCGTTTGGGTAGGTAAAACGTAAGGAAACTCTAACCTTTTTCCTACACGTTCATTCCCGCTTTTTGGTAGAATCGTCATTAAGTATTTTAGGAGAAAAACTATGGCTGGTATGGAACGGTTTACACAGCGTGCAAGGCGTGTTCTTTCTCTGGCACATGCAGAGGCTGAACGCGCTCGCCAAAATAATATTGGAACCGAGCATTTATTGCTTGGGTTAATGGACGAAGAAGGCGGCGTAGCCGGGCGCGTTTTGCGTGAATTAGGAATGACATCTGACAGAGTGCGCGAAGTAGTGCAACGCATTAGTGGCATTTCTGCTAACTTCGACCCGAATCGAATTGAACTTGCTGGCGAAACCCAACAAGTGCTTGAGTATGCAGTAGATGAAGCCCGCAGATTGGGTCATCACTACATTGGTACAGAACATATTTTGCTCGGCTTGGTTCGCATTGAATCAGTCGCCATGGAAGCATTAAGAAGATTAGGCGTGACGCCTGACCAAATTCGCCGGCAGACTCGCCGCGTGTTGAACGAATCCGCTTCATCTTCTACACCGACACCTGCTACACCCGCGGGAAGAAGTTCTTCAGGTGGAGCAAATCCAAAGACTCCTTTGGTTGACCAATTGGCTTCTGATTTAACATCCAAAGCCGAAGAGAAAAAACTTGACCCTGTCATTGGTCGTCAAATGGAAATTGAACGTGTCATTCAAATTTTGGCACGTCGTACAAAAAATAATCCCGCCTTAATTGGTGAGCCTGGTGTTGGTAAAACTGCTATCGTTGAAGGTCTTGCACAAAGAATCATTGAAGGTGATGTTCCTGCTCCATTGATGAACAAACGTTTACTTCAATTAGATGTAGGTTCATTAGTAGCCGGCACAATGTATCGTGGTCAGTTTGAAGAAAGACTCAAAAGAATTATTGATGAGTTGAAACAATCTGGCGCAATTTTATTTATTGACGAAGTTCACATGTTAGTCGGGGCTGGTGCGGCAGGTTCATCTGTAGATGCGGCAAATATTCTCAAACCTGCTTTATCTCGTGGTGAATTACAAGTTATCGGTGCAACCACATTAGATGAATATCGCAAACATATTGAATCTGATGCCGCGTTAGAACGTCGCTTCCAACCGATTCAAGTGGATGAACCAAGCGAAGAAGAGACCATTCAAATTCTCAAAGGCATTCGCAATGCTTACGAAGAACATCATCATTTGGTGATTTCAGATGAAGCCCTCGAAGCCGCCGCGCATTTATCCTCACGTTATGTGACCGAAAGATTTTTACCCGACAAAGCCATTGACTTGATTGATGAATCATCATCACGTGTGCGCATGTATAAAAGCCATGCCGCCAAACACGCCAAAGATTTATTCACACAATTACGTCAGGCTCGCCAAAATCGTGCCTTAGCACAAGAAGATGCCAATCAAGAAGATCTACGCGAATGGCAAGAACGTGAATCTGATTTGAGTGAGCAAATTGAACGCCTACGAACTGGTTGGGATAGAACCAATAGCCCTGTAGTCTCCGCTGAAGATATTGCGGAAGTTGTATCTATGTGGACAGGCGTTCCACTTATGCAACTTGCCGAAGAAGAATCAAAACGCTTGCTCAAAATGGAAGATGAACTTCGCAAGGGCATTATCGGTCAAGAAGATGCGATTATCGCCATCTCTCGTGCAGTCCGCCGCGCACGTGCTGGTCTCAAAGACCCGAAACGCCCAATTGGTTCATTTATGTTCTTGGGACCCACCGGTGTTGGCAAAACAGAATTAACCAAAACACTCGCTAAATTTATGTTTGGTAGTGAAGATGCCGCCATTCAACTCGATATGTCTGAATTTATGGAGCGCCATACGGCTTCACGTCTCGTCGGTGCGCCTCCCGGATATATCGGCTATGAAGATGCAGGTCAATTAACCGAAGCGTTACGTCGCCGACCTTATTCCATTGTTGTGTTTGATGAAATCGAAAAAGCGCATCCCGAAGTTCATAATATGCTTTTGCAAATTATGGAAGAAGGTCACTTGAGTGATGCCAAAGGTCGCAAAGTAGATTTCCGCAATGCGATTATTGTCATGACTTCAAACATCGGCGCGGATGTCATCAAGAAACAAACTTCATTAGGCTTTGCACTCAAACGTGACGAAGCCGCCGAAGAAAAACTTTCTTATGATGATATGCGCAAGAAATTAAACGAATCGCTCAAACGTGCATTCCGCCCTGAGTTTATCAATCGTATGGATGCAACCATCATCTTCCGCGCATTGAATAAAGAAGATATTCAAAAGATTGTTTCTTTGGAATTAGCCAAAGTAGCAGAACGCCTCAAAGAACATGACCTTGAATTGGTTGCTTCACCTGAGGCATTATCTTCCCTTGCAGAACAAGGCTATGATGCTGAGTTTGGCGCACGTCCATTACGCCGTGTGATTCAACAAAAAGTGGAAGACCCGCTATCTGACAAATTGCTGTCTGGTGAATTCGCCAATGGTGACGCGATTGATATTAACGTCAATGATGATGGCGAAATCGTGCTTGAAAAAGACCAAGAAAAGTTAGCAGAACCGAGTTTGTAAAAGATTTAACCACAGAGGGCACAGAGTTCACTGAGATTCTTAAAAAGATTTTCTCTGTGTTCTCCGTGAACTCTGTGGTAAAAATTCCCCAATGAATAAACAAGAATTATTTAAACAAGCAGACTATACCTTCCAGCGCGGAAACCGTGTACTGGCAAAAAAATATTTGACAGAATTCCTCTCCGCTTACCCGAATGATGAAGCGGCTTGGATGTTAATGGCAAAAATCGAAGATGAAAAAGAACGTAAGGGTCAATGTTTTCAACGCGTGTTGAAAATTAATCCAAATAACAATGAAGCCAAAATTGGTTTAGCAAGAATTAACTCAGCTAGCCCAACCTTACCTTTACCGAAAAGGCAAAATACAACACCATTCCAAACAAATCGAAATTCGTATTCAAGTAAATTACGCGGGGTTTTGATTACAGTTTTTGTAGTCACTTTATTTGGTGCAACCACTTTGGTCATGGCTCGGAATAATCCCAATTCTCAACTTGCAAAAATTCTTCCGCTGGCTACTCCAACGATTTCAACCAATCCACTTGCAGAAAATATTGCCCCACAAACGTTAGAAGAAGTGAATCAGAAATATCCGCAATATTTGCAATTGGTGAATGCGTTGATTGGTTTAGCAGTAGAAAATGCCGAAAACGGCATGGATGGTGCACCTGAAAGACCGGGCAGTGAGATTATGGTCTCTGAACAAGCAGGTATGGAAGCAAAAGCCATTATCGAAAACGCTCTGCCACAACCGGGTTCGCTTTCTTCTATTACGATTACTGAACAACAAATCACTTCTTGGTTGGTGATGGAATTACAAGAAAATCCAGATTTACCATTAAGTGATGTGCAAGTATTCCTACGCAATGGACAAGTACAAATTTGGGGTATGGTGAAAGGCAGTGAAAATTCTACGTCTGCATTAATTGTTGGTGAAATAAGCATTGACTCGAATCAATTACCGTATTTTGAAATTGAGTCAATGCAGATTGGTACGCAAGTGGTGCCAGACTTTTTGCTCAGTCAAATGCAGGCATGGATAAATGAACTGCTCGCCGAAAACATCAATGAACAAATGCCCGGGCTGGCGTTGATGAATGTGAATGTGGTCAACGGGTTGATAACTGTATCAGGGATGCGGTAACAAGCCAAAACGTCGTCGAGAGGCGATGTTTTTTATTTAAGAATTATTATCTTTTCTTAAGGATATTTATCAATTACACTGCGTCTTATTTGCAGAAGGAGAAATTATTATGAACACAAATTATGAAACGATTACTTTGGCGGGCGGATGTTTTTGGTGTTTGGAAGCGGTGTATGATGAAGTGAAAGGTGTGTTGTCTGTAGATTCGGGTTATTCAAACGGCAATGTGCCAAATCCATCTTATAAAGATGTTTGCACAGGCTTGACGGGTCATGCTGAAGTGGTACAAATTAAATTTGACCCGAATGTGATTTCTGTGCGTGATATTTTGAATGTGTTTTTTGGGATACACGACCCAACCACTTTGAATCGTCAAGGCGCGGATGTGGGAACACAATACCGCTCAGGGATTTATTATCACACGCCAGAACAAAAAGAAATTGCAGAAAATTTAATTAAGGAATTGACTGCACAAAAGATTTTTGATAACCCAATTGTGACTGAAGTGGAAGCGATTAAAGATTTTTATATCGCGGAAAATTATCATCAAGAATATTATGTCAATAATAAATTCCAACCCTATTGTATGGCAGTGATTTCACCGAAGGTGAGCAAGTTTAGAAAGCATTATCTGGAGTTGTTGAAGAAACAACCAGCATAAAAACGAGCGCGGAGTATACTCCGCGCTCGTTTTTATTAAGATATTAATTTCTTGTCTTTTCGTTTTAGATATACGAGTATGGTAAAAACTCCTATAAAAGCTGTTTGACAACTTGGAGAATTCATTGTGTCTTCAGGGATACGGCTTTGAGCGCGTATATTGACAATCTCGGTCTGAGGTATAGGTGTCCAAGTAAGGATGCTTCCATTTGCGCTATCTGCATTATGGTTAATAGGGGCATCAGGAAAAATAACTGTCCATGTAATCTCGGATAATGCAGAAAAACTTGAATCTTCTGAAAGTGTGTCAATATCAATATCATAAAAAATAGTTCCACCAACAATTTCAAGCTTATTGATTGTGATGCCATTTCTTTGTTCATATAAATCACGTAACTCATCTAAATTATTAAAAGATGCAGTGGTAATACACCAAGTTTCATCATCGCGATGTTCTTCAGTTACGATAATGTTTGGTGTGCTTTCCGCAGTATTACAGAAATCTTCTGAGTTATTATTTTCCTTTTCCAAGTTTTCTCTTTCTTCTGCAGAAAAACCAATTTCGGTACGAAGTTTTCCTGAACCGTCAGAAGTAATTTGAGTTGTACTTTCTAATTTATGACACCCAATTAACAAAACACTAAGCAGTATCCATATTTGAATTAATCGTCTTTTCATTTTTGTTCCTTTCAAACTATTAAATTCATGAGTGTTACGCCCTCTATTAAGGTATCACAAAAAAGTTTGTTATACTTTTATAGTTTTATGAGTAAAAATTCAGTTCCTAATTTTTTTATTAAGAATATCCCCATCTACGGGGATACTATCCTCGCGCCAATGGACGGCTATTCCGATTGGCCCTTCCGTTCCATTTGTCGTGAACTCGGCTCAGCCATGAGTTACACCGAATTTGTAAAAGTAGAAAAAATTCTTAGCAAGTCAAAAGAAC
>ERZ761602.8619-NODE-8619-length-10191-cov-5.276342_pt1 | contig 10191 bp, 3 predicted proteins | sample MGYA00512165_ERZ761602 | MGnify/ENA primary metagenome ERZ761602 (study PRJEB28899, sample SAMN02445085) | bioreactor sludge metagenome | biome: EBPR sludge; isolation source: Thorneside wastewater treatment plant | place: Australia: Brisbane, Thorneside...
GGCGAGCAGCTCGCGCCAGCGACCGGCCGAATCCGCGTCGGTCACGTCGACCGCGGACGAGCAGGCGTCGCCTTCGTTGCGCGGGAGCGCGTCGACCACCGTCACGTCGAGCTGCCACGAGACGACGTTGGTGGTCGTGCTGGCGCTGGTCTCGAGCACCACCCAGTACACGCCCGGCTCGAGCCCGCGCCGCGCGATCGACGCGTCGGCGGTCCGATTGTTGGTGCACGCGAGCGACGACGAGGTCTCCGCGCAGTCGCGCACCAGCGAAAGGTACGTGGTCTGCCGCGTCGCCCCGACCAGCGATCGCGCGCGCAGCGTCACGTCCTTCGGGGTGTCGATCTCGAGGCGGTAGACCGCGTCCGGGTTCGACGCCGTCGTGGTCCGGCAGTCGAGCGCGTAGTCGTGGAAGACGTCGTTGAAGAAGCCCGTGAAGGTGCCGCCGAGCGAGACGTCGAGGGTGCCTTCGTTGCACACGTCCACCGGCTGCACCGCGGTCGGATCCGCGAACGCGAGCGTGAGCACGTAGTTGGTCGGTACGCTCGTGCTCACGACGATCGCGTACTCGCCCGCCGGCACGTCGCGCGCGACGAGCGAGCTGTCCGAAGAGCCGCTCGCGCTCGCGGCGCACCACGTCTCCGAGGTCGCGCTCGCGCAGTCCACGAGCGGACGAATCGCCACCGCGCTCGTGCCGGCGTCGCCGTCGATCGTGATCGCCACGTCCTGCGGCGTGGGCAGCGTGAACGTGAACACCGCGTCGAGGCCCACCGCGCGGCAGCCGAGCGAGTGGTCCTGCGTGAGCCCGCGCGTGGTGCGCGTGTAGATGCCCGGCCCCGGCAGCGGCTCCGCGGAGTCGCAACGATCGTTGATGCCCAGGCACGTGCTCTCGCGGTAGTCGACGAGCCCGTTGCAGTTGTCGTCGAAGCCGTTGTCGCAGACCTCGGTGGCGTCCGGGCGAATGCTCGCGCCGATGCCGGGGTCGTCGTTGCAGTCGTCGCCGCCGCAGCGATCGTCCGGGAAGCCGTCGCCGTCCACGTCGCGCACGACGTAGGTGCAGCCCTCGACCGGATCGCACGCGCCGATCGTGCACGCGTCGCCGTCGGTGCAGGAGAGGCGCGGGCCCGGACGACAGCCGAGCTCGGGCACGCAGCGCTCCTCGCCGTTGCACGCGTTGCCGTCTTGGCAGCTCGTCGGATCCGCTTCGTACACGCAGACGTCGGCGTCCTCGTCGCAGCCGTCGATCGTGCACTCGACGTCGTCGTCGCACGGATCTTCGCCCGCGACACACGCCCCCTCGACGCAGAGCTCGACGCCGTTGCAGGTGCAGCCGTCGTTGCAGTCGGCCGCCGTCGTGCACGTCTCGCCGAGCGTCGCGTCCTCGTCGCACGCGGGCGGCACGAAGGCGTCCGGCCCCGCGTCGTCCATCGACGGCGCGTCGGTGCCCGCGTCCGGGATCGGACGCACGTCGTCGTCGCCACACGCGAGCGCGAGGACGGAGAGAGAGAGTACCCAGAGTCGGCGCATGGCTCAGTCGATCCGGTAGAAGGGGATGTCGTTGCCGTTGTTCACGAAGAGCGCGGGCAACGCGGGATCGAAGGTCAGGCCTTCGTAGAACGTGTTCGAGAAGCCGCTCGCGACGACGCCCATGAAGCGCGGCGTGCCCGACACGCGGAACGCGAGCACCGACGCACCGAACTCACGTGTGTACGCGTAGGTCGCGGTCCCCGTGGTGTGGAAGACGATCGGGTTCGACGCCGTGTCGACTCGGAAGAACCCGATTCGTTCCGGGATCGTCGTCGACGTGCCGAGGTCGGTGCGCGCGATGCGGAAGAGACCTCCGAGCGCTTCGTCGCCGTCGAGGCGACCCGCGAGGTAGACGTGGGTCGCGTCGCCCGAGATCCCGGTCACGTGGGTGAGCCGATCGTTGCGACCGAGCTCCACCGCCGGCCCCGGAGTCGTCGGATCGACGCGGTAGATCCGGACCGCACCGCTGGTCGAATACGTTGCGACCAGGAGGTTGGTTCCGTCGTACCCGATCGCACGGGTCGCGAGGCCACCCCACGACGACTCCGTGTCCCAGTCGCGTACGTCCAGCGCTCCGCTCTCGTCGAAGTACTGGCGGACCCGCACCGCGGCGGTCGACGCGTCTTCGAGCCCGAAGACCCGCTCACCCACGGCGACGGCGCTGAAGCCGACGTTGGATGCATCGAATCCACCCATCGGAGCGAGAGCCGCGAAGGTCTCGAACACCGGCGCCGCCGCGTCCCTTCGAAACCGCACCGTAGGGCGCAGCATGGCGTTGGAGCTGTCCGAGACGCCCAAGTAGACGTACGTCGGCGTCATCGCCATCCAGTTGTCGGTGGTGAGGCTGCGTCCCCCGCGATCGACCCCGAGATCCACCAGCGTCCCGCGGATGCCGTCGTAGGGCGCTTCGTCGACCGTCACGCGCGTGACGCCCGAGCCGCTCGCGAGCGCGAAGCAGACCGGCGAGCCGGGCGTCGCGAACACACTGCCGCCGAGGGCCGCGGTCGCCGAGCAGCCGAGCTCCTGCGCGCCTTGCCGCGCCCCGAACGGCGCCGCGACGTCGAGCGCGACGCTCACCGAGGTCTCGCTCGGCGTGAACGAGTACCAGGTCAGCGGGCTGCGCTCGGACAGACACGACGGCCGATCCAGGTCGTACGGACGATCCGGCGTGACGGCGTTGTCGCCGAGGGCGAGCGGGATCGCGGTCGCGCACGAATCGCCGAGCTGCGGCTCGACCTCGCGGATGCTCACGCGCGTGCCCGCCACGCCGCTCGGCTTGTCGAGGTCCTGCCCGCCGAGCCAGATCCAGCGGTCACCCGCAGCGCCCGCGACGTCGAGCCACGCCTGGCCGGTCCCCGTCGACACCGACGAGTCGCACGCCTCGGAGACGAAGCCCGCGCCGCGCACGTCGCACGGCCCGGAGCTCACCTCGATCACCGGGTTGCACGAGGTGCACGTCTCCGTGCGCACTGCGTCGACCTGCAGCACCGACGTCGCCGACGTCTTGGTGAAGCGAATCACACCGTCGGCGTTCGTGTCCTCGCCGGTGTCGCAGGTGAACGCGCCGTCGGTGCCTCCGGAGCTGCGATCGAGACCGACCAGCGCCCCCATCGGGATGTCCCAGACGTGGAAGCCGCCCGCCGTGGTCGGCGCGGTGTAGAAGCCCGAGGTGTCGCCGATCTCGAAGGGCGCCTCGCAGCGCTCGCCGGTCGGAGGGCTCGCGAGCTCGCGCACGGTCACGGTCGCGCCGTCGAAGGTGCCCGAGGTCTGCGCGACCCACACGAAGTAGTCACCCGCCGCGCCCGTCGCGAAGGCCGCGTTGCGTCCGTCGCGCGGCGGCGAGCACACCACGCGCGCGTCGCTCGCGGTGACCGCGCGCGGATCACACTGCGCGCGGTAGATCTCGACCGTCACCTCGTCCGCGTTGGCGCCGACCACGTCGACGCGCAGCACCGTGTCGTCCGCGAGCTTGGGCACGAGCACCACCGCGTCGGGAGCCGTCGCGCTGTCGCAGAGCCGGAACGCGCCGTCCTGCACCGTCACCGCGCCCGCCGCGATCGTCCACTCGAACACCCCCGGCTCGATCTCCGTCGCCTGCGGCGTCTGCAACGCGTAGCGACACGACTCGCCGGTCGGCGCGAGCGTGGAGAAGTCGATCGCGCCGTCGCCGGAGTACGCGTCGGTCGCGGGGATCGCGCGGCCGCCGGGGTCGACGACGTCGGTGAGATCGATCCGATGATCGCGGCCCGCGTAGAGCAGACCCTCGACGTCGACGAGCATCACCGAGCCGCTGAGGTTCCAGCGCACGGGGAGCGTGATCGCGCGTGGACCGTCGTCGAGCACGATCTCGGTGCGCGAGGTGTCCATCGCCTTGTTGAACGCGATCGAGATCTGGTCGTCCTCGAAGGGCAACAAGATCGGATCGAGCCCCGTCGCGCCCTCCGCGGGCACCGAGAGCACCACCGCCGGCGTGATGGTGTCGTCGCTCGCCACGAAATCGAGCGCGCCGTCGACCAGGATCGGTGCGCCGTCGAGCGCGTTGCCCGCGCGATCCGCGAAGCCCTCGAGCTCCACGCGCACGTCGGCCTCGAAGGGGAAGTTCGCCGGCACCCGCAGCGTCAGGCGCGCACCGTTCTCGGACCAGGTGCCGAGCAGCTCCGTGCGCTCGGCGTCGATCACGAGCGTCGCGACGCCCACGTCGGAGTCCATCGGCTCCGAGAAGCGCAGCTCGATCGTCGCGAGCGTCGTCGGCACCGCGAGCTGCCCTTCCATCGGCGCGCTGTCGATCACGCGGGGCGCGACCTCGTCGTCGCCGGTCGTGAAGTCGAGCACTCCGTCTCCGAGCACCGGCCCGGTCGCGAGCGGCGTGCCGTCCGCGCCGAGGAAGCCGTCGAACGAGAGCCCGTAGCTCGCGTTCGCGGAGAGCCCCGAGAGCGGCACGTTCAGTACGCGATCCGACTCCCACACCAGCGCTCCGACCGTCGCGTCGTCGTCGCCGAGCAAGGTCACCGCGCCCACCGTGGTGTCCATCGCCCGGTCGAGCTCCACGCGCGCGACCTCAATCGTGGGATCGACATCCGTCGCGCCTTCGGCCGGCGTGGTGCTCACGACCTGCGGCGCGTTCGAGCTGACGGTCGTGAACGAGAACGTGAAGGGCTCGACCTGCGCGTTGCCCGCGAAGTCCATCCACTCGTCGACCACGACCTCGACCGTCGTCGCGAGCGGCCATGCGCCGGTGACGGTGACGAAGCGCGCGTCGTCGCCGACGTCGACGTCCACGTCGAGCTCACCTTCGTCGGTCGAGACCACGACCGCGCCGCTCCGCACCGGCTCGCTGAGCTCGATCGTGATCGTGCGGTCGAGGGGGACGTCGGTCGCTTCGTCCGCGGGGTCCGACCGCAGCACGCGGGGCCCCTCGGTGTCGACGACGCCACCGTCGCTGCCGGAGTCGGAGCTCGGCGCGTCCTCCATTCCGGAGTCGAGCGGAGCGCGGTCGTCGTCGCCGCACGCGGAGACGCCGCACGCGAAGACACCGAGCCAGAGGACGATCGAGAGTCGAGTACGCATCAGGCGGTCCATGGTTCCGGCTCCCTCAATCCAAGCGGGTCCAGGTGTCGGTCGTGGTGTTGGGCACGACGAGGAAGGTTCCGTCCGCAGACAGTCCGATCGCGTTGTTGCCGCTCGTCGCGCGGCCTCCGATCACGCCGAGGAAACGGGGCGGCACCGCGCTCACGTCGGTCACGGTCACGTCGCCGTTCGAGTCGTCGCGCACGTAGACGTAGTCCCGGCCCGCGACGCGCTGCAGGACCATGCCGTCGTGCGAGCCGCTCGTGCCGTTCAGGGTCACGTCCACGCTCGCCGCGGACCAGACCAGGGTGGCGGGTGCGGGCATCGCGCCCCCGAAGTCGGCGCGCGCGATCCGGTAGAGCCCGAACGGGTCTCCCGTCGTGAGGCCGGAGCCGATCACGTAGAAGTGCGTCGCGTTCGCCGCGATCGCGTTCACGTAACGAATCGCCGCCGATCCGAGCGGCACCGCGGCCTCCGGCGCCGTCGCGCTCAATCGGAAGAACGTCGTCGCGCTGAGCGTGGAGGTCGGACGCGCGACCACGATCAGGTTCGCCCCGTCGTACGTCATCGCGTCGGTGTCGAGGTCGTCCGTGATGTACGAGCTGCCGGTGTCCCAGTCGATGAGGTTCACGCGACCGGTGTCGTCGATCAGCCGTCGAACACGGGCGGTGTCACCCGTTCGCCCCTGCTCTTCGAGCAAGAAGAGCTGCTCCCCGACCGCGACGGCCGCGTAGCCGAGCTCCTCGAACCCGGCGTCGAGCAGGTACTCCATCGCGCCGCCCGCGAGCGGACCGCTGATCACGCCAATCTGCACGTTGTTCGAGTACATCGTGGTCGGAGTGAGCGCCGTCCAATAGACGGTGGACGGGTTGAGCGTCTCGCCGTTCGTGGGATTGATCGGCAGGGTGTACGGCAGGACGGTGGGCGTCCCGACCACGCCCTCGTACGCCTCCGCGTCGAGCGTCAGCGAGGTCACGGGCGCATCGCTCGCCACCGCCACGCAGACCTCGGCGCCGACGGGCGAGAACACCGTGGCGTCGCGCGTCAGGTCGCCGGTGCGACAGTCGAGCTCGCGTTCGGGGGACGCGAGCCGCGTGGCCACGAGTGATCCCGCGTCGGTCCGAAGCCGGGTGTAGCGCGAGGTCGCGGTGAAGCGGTACCAGGTCAGCGCCGCGCCAGGGTCCGAACAGCTCGGATGATCCACCGTGCGTGCGCTCGACGGATCGATCGCGTTCGAGGTCCCCACCGTGACCGGGATCGCGGTCGCGCAGCTCTCGCCCGTCGCCGGCTCGATCTCCTGCACGCTCACGCGCACCGAGGGGAAGTCGATCGAATAGAACTCTTCGGCGACCCACAGGTAGTAGGTGCCCGCGGGGCCGCGGAAGTAGCGCCCCTCGCTTCCACGCGGGGCGATCCCGTTCTCGCAGAGCACCGAGGTCGTCGCGTCGCCGCCGCACGAGGTGCGGAGGTCGAGCGAGAAGTCCATCGACGTGGTGTTGTCCTCGTCGCCCTCCGCGAAGATGCGGAGCACGCTGGTGTCGCTCGCCTTCACGACCTCGATCACGGCGTCCGGACCGGTGCGCGCGTCGCACGCGAGCTCGTCGCGCCCCGCCGCGACGCCGACGTCGTAGCCGGTCATCGAGCCCATCGCGAGCGTCCACGACTCCGGCTCACCGGGCGCGCTCGGCGCGGTGTACGTCGCGCTCGTGCGGTCGAGCGGGTTCACGCAGCTCTCGCCCTCCGGCACCGCCGCGACCTCTTCGAGCTCGATCGTCGCGCCGTAGAAGAACGGCGTCGTCGAGCCGCCGGAGGAGAACCACACGAAGTAGTCGCCCGCCGGGAGATCGAGGTACTGCTCCTGCACCTCGCGCCCCGACACACACTTCAGCTCGGCGCCCATCGTGGCGAGCGCGGTCGTGGGATCGCAGACCGCCGCGAAGACCTGCACCGTGAGGCGGTTCTGGATGAGGTTACCGGTGCCCTGCGCGCGAATGCGCAGCGCGGTGCCGCCCGACGCGAGGTCGCCGGTCGTCTTCGTGTAGCGAATCACGCCGTCCGCGGGCGGCGTGTTGTTCACCGCACAGGTCGACGCGCCGCCGTCGTTGAACGCGATCGACGCCTCCGGGAAGACCCAGGTGTGCACGCCGTCGGTCGTCGTCGCCTGCGCCACCGTCGCGGCGTCGCGGCAGTTCTCGCCCGTCGGCTCGTCGCCCGTGAAGTCGAGCACGCCGTCACCGAGGTACGCGTGCGTGTCGTCGAGCGGGGTGCCGCCGACATCCGTCAGCGCGCGCAGATCGACGCGGTAGCTGGTGTCCGCTGCGAGCCGACCCGCGACGTCGAGCGTGAGCACCGAGCCGCCCATCGACCACGTTCCCGTCACCACGAACGGCGCGGTGCCGTCGTCGATCGAGACCTCGGTGACGCTGGTGTCCATCGCCTCCGAGAAGTCGAGGCGGATCGTGTCGCGGCGCCAGCCGACGTTGTCGCTGCCTTCGACCGGATCGGAGATACGCACGAAGGGCTCCGACACGTCGCGGCCGGTGACGAAGTCGAGCGCGCCGTCGCCGAGCACCGCCACGCCGTCGAGCGCGTTGCCCGCGACGTCGGTGAAGCCTTCGAGCACCACGCGATGCTCCGCGTTCGTGCGCAGGAGCCCGATCGTGTCGAGGCTCAGCGTGCGATCGTCGTCCCACGTCGCGTCGAGCACCGTCTCCGTGCCTTCGACCTCCAGCGTCGCGGTCCCGACGGTCGCCATCGCCTCGTCGAACACGATCACGAGCTCGGTGGTCGCGCCGTCGTCCACGTCGAGCGCGCCCTCGAAGGGCGCCGCGTCCACGACCTGCGGCGCGTCGGTGTCGGCGCCGGTGGTGAAGTCGAGGTGCCCGTCCCCGAGCACCACCTCCCCGTCGAGCGCGGTCCCGCGACGATCGACGAACCCTTCGAGCGCGAAGCGGTGCGTCGTCTCGTACGCGAGCGGCGCGAGCCCGACCTCGAGCGTCCGGCTCGACGTCCAGCGCGTACCCGTGATGGTGGCGCCGCCCTCGATCACCGAGATCGTCCCCGCCGTCACGTCCATCGGACGCGAGAGCTCGATCGTGATCGCACCCACGCGCCCCGACACGTCCGGCGCGCCTTCCGCGGGCGAGGTCGACACCACGACCGGCGCGCTGCTCACGACCGTGAACGAGAACGAGTACGGAAACATCGCGTTGCCCGCGACGTCCGCGAAACCTTCGAGCCGCGCCTCGACGAGCCCCTCCGGCAACGCGGGCGGCGTCCAGCTCACCTCGTCGCGCGCCGCGTTCCACGTCAGCTCGTCCGAGCTCGCCGCGCCGACCAGCACGATCGTCCCTGCGTCCGCCATGCGCTCCGAGAAGCGCACCACGATCGTCGCGTCGCTCGGCACGTCGACCGCGTCGTCCGCGGGCATCGTCGACACCACGGTCGGCGCTTCGCGATCCATCGACGCGTCCGTTCCCGCGTCGCTCCCTCCGTCGGGAGGCGGGGTGGTCGCGTCGACTTCGGCGTCGAGGCGAACGTGCGGCTCGCGGTCACACGCCGACGCGAGCGCGGAGACGATCCAGAGGCCGAGCAGAATCCGAGACGTCGATCGAGTACGGGACATGCGCTCTCCTCGTCGCGCAGTGGCGCGCGTCGCGAGAACGGCTCACGCAAAGTTCGCGGAAGTCACATTCGTCACCGAGCGACGGTCGGAAGCGAGAACCTCGACGGATTCGTCCAGTCGCAGCGTCGTTCCTCGCACCCCATGGTCGGGGCGTCATCGCCCGCGCTCTCCTCGCGCCCCATGGTCGGGGCGTCTCGCCCGTGCTCCCCCGAATGGCCGCGGAGCGGAGGCTCGCCTCGATCGGGTGTGGTCGCTTTCCCCGGCAAACGCGTGAGCCGTTTTTCTCGCGCGGTACACTACGGGTTTCGAGCGCATGGCCACGGAACGCAAACTCCGCTTGGTGGAGCCCGGACCTCCCGGGGGATCGACCGTGGACGCAAGCTCGCCGCGCGCCGAAGTCGATCCCCGCGACCGCGAAGCCGTCTTCCGCCGCTTCGCGCCCTACGTCGCGCGCATCGGGCTGCGGCTGCTCGGACGGCACGAAGAGATCGACGACCTGGTGCAGGACGTCTTCCTCGACGCGCAGCGTGGCCTCGACGAGCTGCGCGAGCCGGGAGCGATCAAGGGCTGGCTCGCCACTGTCACGGTGCGCAAGGCGCAGCGTCGATTGAAGCTCCGCCGCGTGCGGCGCGTGCTCGGGCTCGACGAGGGCGCCGACTACACGCAGGTCGCGGACGACGCGGCCGATCCCACCTCGCGGCACACGCTCGCGAAGGTGTACGCGGTGCTGGACTCGCTGCCGAGCGACGAGCGCGTGGCGTGGTCGCTGCGTCACGTCGAAGGCGAACGTTTGGAACGAGTGGCCGAGCTCTGCGGCTGCTCCCTCGCGACCGCGAAGCGCAAGATCGCCGCGGCGCATCAACGGATCTTGGTGGAGCTCGAAGTCGATGGATGAGCTGACCCGAACGCTCGCGAAAGCTCGCGAGCACGTCACGACGAAGGACGACGAGGTCGTGCTCGATCGTCAGTGGCGCGGCCTCGTGGCGAAGCGTCGCCGCCGCACCGTGGTGAAGGTCGCCGCGAGCGCGGCGTTGGTCTTGCTGGCCGCGCTCGGCGCGTGGCGGATGGTCCCGACGAACGCGCCCACGGAGGTCGCGACGAGCCCGAGCCTGCGCCTGCCCGACGGCTCGATGGTCTTCTTCCTCGACGCCGACACCGAGGTCACCCCACGCGCGGTCGACGACGCGCGCATCGAGCTCGCGCTGACCCGCGGCCGCGCGCGCTTCGACGTGAGCCGCCGCCCCGAGCGCGCGTTCGTGGTCGACGCCGAAGACGTGCGCGTGACCGTGGTGGGCACCGAGTTCGTGGTCGCCCACGAGACGGATGAGATCGAGGTCGACGTCCTCGAAGGTCGCGTGCGGGTGGAAGCCGGCGACGAGGATCGCCTTCTGCGCGCGGGCGATCGTGCGCGCTTCGCCGCCCACGCGACCGCATCGGCGTCGGTCGAAGCGCCCATCGAGGCGGTCGCGGGCGGC
>ERZ761602.8621-NODE-8621-length-10187-cov-9.094552_pt1 | contig 10187 bp, 11 predicted proteins | sample MGYA00512165_ERZ761602 | MGnify/ENA primary metagenome ERZ761602 (study PRJEB28899, sample SAMN02445085) | bioreactor sludge metagenome | biome: EBPR sludge; isolation source: Thorneside wastewater treatment plant | place: Australia: Brisbane, Thorneside...
CCAATTCTCAATAGGTTTTCGTCATTCCCGCGAAGGCGGGAATCCAGGCAGCCGCCAAACAACGGGATACCCGCTTTCGCGGGTATGACGAACGGGGTCGTTTTTGACCTGAAAAAGATACAATCTATCGGGAAACGGTATGAGATAATCACCGTGTTTGCCTTGGACCAATTTTATCGTAACCGCCTGGCCACTCATCGACGGATAGTTTGCTGGTCAGCGAACAAGCTGCCTAGCCCGTTCTTGGACGAACAACCCGATCCGATGCGAAAAATCCGGATAGTTTTGCAGTAGCGCTGCTGCCCGAGGCCATTCCGCGATAACCTGATTCACCAGCGTCCTGACCACCTCTCCAAGTTCCGCTTTGGCGCCGAGCTTTTCATCGAGTCGCATAAAGGCAGATATCCGCGCATCTTCGAAGCGCTTCGATTGCCCAAAGCACAGCGCCATCTCCTCGGATCCCTCGACGGACGGACGGTAAACGAAGGTCGCGACCAGATCGTAAGCGGGAGCGAGCATGGGTACGCGCGGGTCGCGGTAGATCAGAGACCAGTTTTTCAGGTGGGCGTCCCCGTTGCCGATCAGGATGTTGAACGCCAAGCGCCGCGCAAATTCGCGCAGCGATTCGACATCACGGCCGCGATACACCAACGCGCCGACCGTCTCGAAGCTACCCGCGTATTTCGCATCCGGATAAAACCCGCGCACCTGAGCCAAATCCTCGATGTGAATCAGCTCGCGCCCCGGCCCACGGTCGAAACGCTTCACGGCAAACAGGCGGTCTTGGCCGGACCAAACCCTCTCGGGCAGAGGCTCCATTTCATCGCGATGCACCAACCGGATTTCGGGTACATCGATACCGACAGCTTTGGCGAGCGTCATCATCGCCAGTTCGTTCTGTGGCACTCCCGGATAGGTCGGATCGGGTAGCTTGGCGATCCAGTCCCCCCGCTCCCCGCGAGCGGGAATCACCAGCCGGTCACCTCGCGCCAGCATGGAAAACTTGAGGCCGACTCCCGCCAGCGAAAAGGACCAGAGCGAGTCCATGACACCACCTCGATCAACGCGAGAATCACCGTGATCGGACAGGTCCACCGGCACCATTTCGTCAGCGGCGAGCACGCGCACGGCACCGGGAAGGTCATGCCCGACTTGGGCCAGAAGTTCCATTTCCCGTTCAATCGGGGTTCGGCGCGCTTGGGCGATCCATTCCCGCAAGCGTCCTTCGGGCAACAAATTCGAGAACCAGGGTGGAAGCCGCACATTACTTTGATGCCGTGCACGCGGATTTTCCTCGAAACGAAGACCCAGCACCGCGCGGTTCGGATCGTCCCAGTAGCCTTCCTCGAACGCGAACCGCGTCAGATCATGGCGCCGGTGCAGGCGTCCGACCAGCCGGTCGTGAAGGTAGACGCAAAACTGCTCCTCAGATGAGCGCGTCATCGCGTTCCGCTTCCATATCGTCGAGGTCGAAACTGTCCAGGGGAGGCGTGTCTTCGAGACGGGTTTCCGCCATCCGTTCGATGAATTCCGCGACTACTCGTTTTATCAGTTGCTGTCGGCCGTCCAGGAAAGCGGTCTTATCCTCTTCGGTAAGGGCTCTGACCAACTCCCCGTCGAGCGCATGGGAAGCCAACAGGTCGCACTCCGCAACCTCTCTCCCCAAAGGTGGCGTGATAAGCAGATCGGCCAAGGCCATGGGCAGTTCGTCTTCCGCTTCCAGCACCAGGAGACGGTTGGCCGCCCAAGCTTTCTGGCTTTCAGGTTCGCGATTCAAGATGCGTTTCGCCATGCCGGCCAGGGTGGCATCAGGTTGGATCGCTTCGATTAGTTGCTGGCGATCATAGGGTTGTCCAGTTAGCAATGAGCGCGGTTTGAGCGCCCAAAACGCCGAAAGGACGATTCGGCTTGCTGCTGAACTGGTTTTGAATCCAGTCAGGCTGGGTGGTGATAGATTTTGATTGATCGGGTTTTTCAACAATCGCTGAATCGATCCAATTTCGTCATTCGCAACGATGCGCGTGGCCAGCGTCCGCACGGCATTGGTCCAACTGGAGGAGAACGGACCCGGACCAATCAATGCCGCGCGCCAAAACCATCGGCGCAAAAGAACGCGGTTACGAGGGTTTGGTTCTGGAAAGTGGGCAAAAAATTGGGTTAATACCACAAGAAGGTAGCGGTAAGGGAGGAAAGCAAAATGAGGTACGCCAGCATCCTCCTGAAGAAACGCGACGGCTCGTGACAACGCAAGTTCTCCCTGGCGATACGCTTCTTCCGGGGCTTCGTTTCCAAAATCGCGAGGTTCCCGAGTCCGATTCGAAAATTCAACTCGGATGTCACGAGTCACATCCGCGCCGCGCCGCGCCAGCACGGCTTCTAATACCGTATGGTCATCCAGGACACCAAAACCCTGGCCATCGTGAATCGATTCCGCGATCCTTTGGAAATGAGAAAACGGCTCCGCGCTGCTGGTTTTACCGGGATGCAACGCCGAGAACACTTCGACCCGACTGAGCCGCTTGCCGTAGTTGTTCAGGCGGTCGAAGATCTCGCGTAAAACCGCTTCATCGTCCTGATCCACCAAGTAGGCGGGAACTTGATATTCACGGATAGCTCGCGTCACCCGCGATGCCTCGTCCAGCTTTTCGCTGGCTTCCTGATGATCCTTGGTAAACCAGCGAATCAACCGCTGGAGATCGAACAAAACAGGCAGAGGAACGATGTACCCATCTTCTTCCTCTCGACCCGGACGCACGAATTTTTTCTCGCGCAAATCGTAGGCCAGCGCGAATCGCTCGTCTCGCCCGCCTTCCTCGGAAAGCGCGCTGGCCAAGCTGGTCAGGCGCTGCTGGCCATCCACCACCCACCAACCTTCATCGAACTGTCTGGCGCGGAAGCGCAGTCCACCCAGTTTTATATCTGCGGCCGGAGCTAATCGCTTCCAAAGTAACAGGTTGCCGATTGGATAGCCTTTGACGATGCTGTCGAACAACCGGCGCACATCTTCCCACTGCCAGCGTAATGGCCGCTGAAACTCCGGGATGCGGATGCGCCCCTTGAGCGCCTCGGCGACCAGATCGATCACGGAGAAGGTCCTTGCCGCCGACTGCGAAATGGATTGATGAGTCGTCATGAGTCGTCGTTTCCGATTTGCTGGATCGCGAGGCTTCGATCTAACCGGGATCATTCGATGAGCCTCGCAGAACTATACTGTTGCATGATGCACCGAAACTTGCCATTCGCCAGCCCGACCCCCGCCGAGGAGACACGCTCATGTCCACCGACCTGCCTCCCGATGATTGGCCGCTCGACCGGCCCGAAGTAATCGCCTGTCTGTTTTATCCGCGCTCCAGTTTTGCCCGGGATTCCTCGTCCGACATCCGCGACCTGTCGATTCCCGTGGTGGAGGGGGTGGAGGTCGGAGCGCGCTGCCATCTGGCCGATGCGGCCGCGACCAACATCCTGTTCTTTCACGGCAACGGCGAGATCGCCGAAGACTACGACGACATCGGCGCCCTGTACGTGGAACGCGGAATCAATTTCGTCGCGGTCGATTATCGGGGTTACGGCCGCTCCACGGGTCGGCCGATCGCCTCGACCCTGCTGGCCGACAGTCACGCCGTCCTCGATTTCGTCGCCGGCTGGTTGAATCGACAGGGATATACTGGGCCGCTGATCGCCATGGGTCGCTCGCTGGGCAGCGCCCCGGCACTGGAATTGGCTCATCGCCATCCCGACCGGATCGCCGGCCTCATCCTCGAAAGCGCCTTCGCCCATACCGGGCCGCTGCTGCGCCGGATCGGGGTTCATCCCGCCGATCTTGCCGGTTTCGAGGAAAGCCAGGGGTTCCGGCAACTCGAAAAGATTCGGGCATTTACGAAACCGACGCTGGTCATTCATGCCGAACGCGACCACTTGATCCCCTTCGCCGACGGTCAAGCCCTGTACGACGCCAGTCCCGCCCCGGACAAACATTTGCTGAAAATCCCCCGCGCCGATCACAACACCATTTTCGCGGTCGGCTTGCGGCCCTATCTGGATTCGGTGGAAAGTTTCGCCGACCCGCGCCGGTTCGGTTCTGCCGCTTGAATGACGGGAACCCTTCGATGACCGCGCCCGATTGCCCGCCAGCCGCTTTCCGCTTCTGTCCGGGTTGCGGCGGGGCGTTGCACGTTCGGGAAATCGGCGAGCATCCCCGGCTGGCCTGTCGCGACTGCGGCCGGGTGCTGTACCGCAATCCGGCGGTGGGCGTGGCGGTGGTGGTCCGCCAGGGCGAGACGATCCTGTTCGGTCGCCGGGCCGGGGGGCCATATCGGGGCGCCTGGTGCCTGCCCTGCGGTTACGTGGAGTGGGGCGAGGAGGTCCGCGCCGCCGCCGCTCGCGAGTTTCGGGAGGAAACCGGATTGATCGTCGGGGTGGGCGCGGTGTTGGCGGTGCATTCCAATTTCCACGATCCGGAGCGGCTGACGGTCGGCATCTGGTTCGCGGGCCAAGTCATTGGCGGCCAATTGGCGGCGGGCGACAATCTCGACCGGGTAGCCTTCTTCCCCCTAATCGCGCCACCGGAACCGCTGGCTTTTCCCACCGACCGGCTGGTGCTGACCGAACTTGAGGTTGGGGCTTTCGACCAATTTATCGATCCAGAAAACGAGCCTTCTGGAACCAAGCCTCCCCGGCAATCGTGAATCCGGTGCTCGAATGCCTGATCGCTGTCCTGGAGGATGAATGAATCAGAACCTCGCCTTACGCTGGCTCGTCCCGCTTCTCCTGTTCGGATGGCTTAACGGCTGCGCGTCCGTGCCCCCGATTTACGATCCGGTTCAGGACGCGAGTTTTCAGGGACCGACACTGGCGGTAGCGCGCGCCCAACCCGATGCGTTTCTTCAGACGCGGGTCCGCTGGGGCGGCGCCATCGCTCGCGTGGAAAATCGACGCGATGAAACCTGGGTGGAAATCGTCGAGCAGCCTCTGGCGAGGAACGGATGGCCCACCGGCACCGACGCCAGCGCGGGCCGCTTCCTCGCCCGGTTCTCCGGCTTTCTGGACCCGGCCATCTACGCGGCCGGACGGTCGATCACCGTCGTCGGTCCGCTGACCGGCACGGCGCCGGGCCAGGTCGGCGACTATCGCACCACCTATCTGGTCGTGACGGTGGAACGCCACCGGCTTTGGCCGGAACGCCGCGCGCCCGAAGTGATTTACCTGCCCGATCCCTTCTGGTACGGCCCCGGTTATCCGTGGGGCTATCGGCGGGGGTTTTGGTAGCGGTGCGATAGCGCCAACTCTGGAGGACGGCTCGAACAACGAGCGATCGCGCTCGTTGATGGGCGCTGGGATGGCAACCATCCATACGCTTTCCCGGCGCACCGTTTGCCGCCCGAATCCAACGCCGATCAACCGGGGTGCGTTTGTCGGCGTCGCTGTACGGCGTCTCCGTTCACGCCGCCAGATTTTGGGCGGCAAACTCCCAGTTGATCAGGTTGTCGAGCACGGCGGCCACGTAGTCGGCCCGCCGGTTCTGGTAATCCAGGTAGTAAGCGTGCTCCCACACGTCGATGGTGAGCAGCGGCTTTTGGCCGTGCGCGATGGGCGTGTCGGCGTTGCCGGTCTTGGTCACCGCCAGCTTGTCGCCGTCCTTGACCAGCCACGCCCAGCCGCTGCCGAGCTGGCTGGTGGCAGCTTTGGCAAACTCCGCCTTGAACTTGTCGTAATCGCCGAAGGATTTTTCGATCATTTCGGCCAGCGCGCCGGTGGGTTTGCCGCCGCCTTTGGGTCGCAGGCTGTTCCAGTAGAAGGTGTGATTCCAGATTTGCGCGGCGTTGTTGAAAACCGCCGCTTGCTCGGCCTTGCCGGCGGCGGCTTTGACGACGGCTTCCAGCGATTGGTCGGCCAGCGGCGTGTTCGCGACCAGTTGGTTGAGGTTGTTCACATAACCTTGGTGGTGCTTGCCGTAGTGAAAACCGATGGTGTTGGCCGAGATATGGGGGCTCAGAGCATTGTCGGGGTAGGGCAGCGGCGGCAGGGCGAAAGGACCGCTGGCGGAAGCGGCGCGTGCGGCGCGCGGCAACGCGAGATCGCCCAGAGCCAGCGCGGCCGTACCGCCCAGTAAAGCGACCAAGAAACGGCGGCGGCTCGGGGAATGATCGAACGGGATATCGGACATGGGGTTGGACTCCTCCTGTGGAGCGCGCCGGAGACCCGGAATACGGCGGCGCGCTGGATCGGCGATGGCAAAGTGTAGCCGACTGCTCGCGGCGCGGGCTGCTGCGAAGTTCGACAGCACCGGAAACATCGGTTCATTCGAGCCCGTTCGCGGCCGACCGCGCGATCAAGCCACCATCGCCAACACGGCGGCCTGTTGCAATATTTCTTTATTTCAACGATTATTTAAATATGGAAACAAAAGCTGTTGTCACCGCTCTGGCGGCGCTCGCGCAGAGTACCCGACTCGCCATTTTCCGAACCCTGGTGCAAGCCGGCCCGGTCGGTCTGCCCGCCGGCAAGATCGGCGAGATCACCGGCGTCCCGCCATCCTCGCTGTCCTTTCACCTGAAAGAATTGGCGCACGCCGACCTGATCAACTCGCGCCAAGAGGGACGCTTTGTCATCTATACCGCCAAGTTCTCGACGATGAACGAGCTGCTCGCCTTTCTCACCGAGAACTGCTGTGGCGGGAACCCCTGCACGCCGGTTTGCACCCCGGCCTGCTCGGTCACCGAGGAGGGTTTACCGTGATAGCGTTGCTCGGCGAAGACGCGCCGGCGATGACCGGCCCTCGGACGCATTTTGCCGCCTGGCTGACTCCACTTACGAGAGGTGCTTCGTGATCAACCCGACCTACAACGTGCTGTTTCTCTGTACCGGCAATTCCGCGCGCAGCATCCTCGCGGAAGCGCTGATGAACCATTTGGGCGGTGGTCGCTTCCGCGCGTTCAGCGCCGGCAGCCACCCGGCCGGCAAGGTCAATCCATTCGCCGTCAAGCTGTTGGAAAATCAGGGCTTACCGGTCGATGCTCTGCGCAGCAAAAGCTGGGACGAGTTCGGCGCCCCCGATGCGCCGCCGCTCGATTTCGTGTTCACGGTCTGCGACAACGCCGCCGGCGAGACCTGCCCGTTTTGGCCGGGCCAGCCGATGACCGCGCACTGGGGGGTGGAAGATCCGGCGGCGGTGGCAGGGGATGACGCCACCAAAATGCTCGCTTTTCGCCAAGCGTTCCGCGAGCTGGAAAACCGCATCAAGATTTTTGTCAGCCTGCCTTTTCAATCCTTGGACAAAATCAAGCTGAAACACAAGCTCGACGAAATCGGAACCATCCGGTTGCCGGACCTGCCATGAGCGCCCGATCCGAGGCGGTCGCCGCACCGGTCGGCAATCCGATCAGCTTTTTCGAGCGCTATCTGACGGTGTGGGTCGCGCTGTGCATCGCGGCGGGAATCGCGCTGGGCCAGTGGTTCCCCGATGTGTTCCAGGGGATTGGCCGACTGGAAGTCGCCCGGGTGAACATCCCGGTCGGGCTGCTGATCTGGGTGATGATCGTCCCGATGCTGGTCAAGATCGACTTCGGGGCGCTGCACCAGGTCAAATCCCACTGGAAAGGGATCGGCGTCACGCTGTTCGTCAACTGGGCGGTCAAGCCGTTTTCGATGGCGCTGCTCGGCTGGGTGTTCGTGCGGCAGGTGTTCGCGCCGTACCTGCCCGCCGCGCAACTGGACAGCTACCTGGCCGGCCTGATTCTGCTGGCCGCCGCGCCCTGCACGGCGATGGTGTTCGTGTGGAGCAAGCTGTCCGATGGTGACCCCTATTTCACGCTGTCGCAAGTCGCGCTGAACGACACCATCATGGTTTTCGCCTTCGCGCCCATCGTCGGGCTGCTGCTCGGCATTTCGTCGATCGCGGTGCCGTGGGACACGCTGTTGACCTCGGTGGTGCTCTACATCGTCATCCCGGTCATTCTCGCCCAGCTCTGGCGGCGGGCGCTGCTCCGGCGAGGTCGGGCAGTTTTCGAGACCACGATGGCGAAAATCGGCCCCTGGTCGGTCGGCGCGCTGCTAGTGACGCTGGTTCTGCTGTTCGCGTTTCAGGGCGAAACCATTCTCCGGCAACCGCTGGTGATCGCCATGCTGGCGGTGCCGATCCTGATCCAGGTGTTTTTCAATTCGGCGCTGGCATACTGGCTGAACCGCAAAGTCGGCGAAAAGCACAACGTGGCCTGCCCGTCGGCGCTGATCGGGGCCAGCAATTTCTTCGAGCTGGCCGTGGCCGCCGCCATCAGCCTGTTCGGCTTCGATTCGGGCGCGGCGCTGGCCACGGTGGTCGGCGTGCTGATCGAGGTGCCGGTGATGCTGCTGGTGGTGCGGGTCGTCAACGCGACGAAAGGCTGGTACGAGCAAGGGCCGATCCGATCATCGCCCGAGATCCGGTGAGTGGCGGCAAAGACCGCGCGGCGCGCGGCGCGGTCAGCCGAACGGCCAGCCGATCAAGGCAGCGGTTTGATGGCGGTGACGATATAGCTGCCCTTGTCCCCCGGCTTCATCGTGAACTCGACCTTGTCGCCCGGCTTCACCTTGCCGGCCATGGCTTTGTCTTGCAGCCGGAAATCCATCACCATTCGCGGCCAGTTCAACGCCGGGATCGGATCGTGATCGATCACCAGCTTGCCCGCCACCGCGTCCACGCTCTTGATCGTGCCGGTTGCGGAAATCGCCTGCTCGGCGCTCGCTGCGGGAGCGGCATGTTGGTGTTGATCGTTGCCCGCGGTGACGGCCAGCGCAGAACCACCACCACACAACGCAACCACGCACGCGGGAATCAACCATTGCCTTGTCATCAGCTCCTCCAGTGTCATGTCAGAGAGAGTCAGGACTTTCGCTGGAAACTTTGATCGTCATACCCGTGAAAACGGGTATCCAGCTTTTTCAACAGTTTACTGGATTCCCGCTCGCGCGGGAACGACGGAAAACGAAAGTCCTGAGAGTTAAAGTTCGACCGCGAACGACGCGACCGTTCGCCGGTTTTGCCTGTCAATCGCCATACCCTGCCAAATCAGGTACACCGCCGGAATCACCACCAGAGTCAACAAAGTGGCGCTGACGATGCCGCCGACCATCGGCGCGGCGATCCGCTGCATCACCTCCGAACCCGTACCGGAACCGTACATGATCGGCAGCAGGCCGACGATGATGGTGGCGACGGTCATCATCTTGGGCCGCAAGCGCAGCAACGCGCCTTCGATCACCGCTTCGCGCAGTTCGGTCAGCGTCACGGCACGACCCTCGGCCCGCGCCGTCTCCTTCCGCCGAGCCAACGCCTGATCCAGATAGACCAGCATCACGACCCCGGTTTCCGCCGCCACGCCGGCCAGGGCGATGAAACCGACCCCGACCGCCACCGACAGATTGTAGTCCAACCAGTACAGCAGCCAGACCCCGCCCAGCAGGGAGAAGGGCAGGGTGCCCATGATCAGCACCGCCTCGCCCAGCCGGCCGAAGCTCAGATACAGCAACAGGAAAATGACCGCCAGCGTGACCGGCGCGACCACTTGCAGCTTGGCCAGGGCGCGGGTCAGGTATTCGTACTGGCCGGACCAGCGCAGCGAGTAGCCGGCCGGCAACGCCACCTGTTCCGCCACCGCCTTTTGCGCCTCGGCGACGAAGGAACCGATGTCGCGGCCCTGCACGTCCACGTAGGTGATGCCGATCAACCGGGCGTTTTCGCTCTGCAACATCGCCGGCCCGTCAGTGATTTTCACGGCGGCCACCTGGGAAAGCGGCACGGCGGCGCCGGTCGGCGTGACGATGGGCAAGGCTTGCAAGCGCTCCAGCGAATCGCGCACCGTTTGCGGGTAGCGCAGGTTGACCGGATAGCGCTCCAGCCCTTCCACGGTTTCGGTGACGTTCATCCCGCCGACGGCGGTATTGATCACCTCCTGCACGTCGCCGACGTTCAGCCCCAGCCGGGCAGCCGCCAATCGGTCGATGGCGATATCGACGTAGCGCCCGCCCGCGACCCGCTCGGAATAAACCGACGTGGCGCCCGGAATGGCGCGGATGACCTGCTCCAGCCGCTCGCCCACTTCCTGGATGATCATCGGGTCGGCGCCGGCCACCTTGACGCCCAGCGGCGTCTTGATGCCGGTCGCCAGCATGTTGATCCGGTTCTTGATCGGCATCACCCAGGCGTTGCTCAG
>ERZ761602.8622-NODE-8622-length-10187-cov-3.791255_pt1 | contig 10187 bp, 7 predicted proteins | sample MGYA00512165_ERZ761602 | MGnify/ENA primary metagenome ERZ761602 (study PRJEB28899, sample SAMN02445085) | bioreactor sludge metagenome | biome: EBPR sludge; isolation source: Thorneside wastewater treatment plant | place: Australia: Brisbane, Thorneside...
GGCCCGCACGCTCGAGCGGTCGACCGTGCGTCGCGGAGCGCACCGCCAGAGGTACCACCAGGCAACGGGGAGGATCGCGAGCGCGAGCAAGTCCTCGACGTCGCAGACGTGAGACGACGCCATGATCGTGCTCAGGGCGCCTTCGAAGACCGCCGAGGCTCCGTTGCTGACGTTGATCGCCACGAAGAGAGCGGTCGGCAGCGCGAACGCCGCGACAACCGAGAGCAGCGTGCGCGCTCGCATCACGTAGACGAGCACGAGCGGCGCAAAGAACAGGAACGCGAGGTCGCTGAGCTTGCCGGTCACGAGCCCGGGCACGACGCCCGAGCCCTTGAGCAGCCGGTCGTTCAGCACCATCGTGAAGACGGCCACCACGGTGGGCGGCGCGGTCAGGGCGGCGGCGGCGGCGCCCTCCGGGAGCCGGTATCGAGCGAGTTCGCGCATCGTGGCCGAGAAAACGCAATGTGAACGGTCACCTTACACGGCGCCGGTGCTACACGAACTTGGCCGTGATCTCGCTTACGCGTCGCAACTTCCTGGCGGTCGCGGGCGCCGGCGCCCTGGGTGGGTGCCGCTGCACCGAGCCGGCTCCCCCGCCGTCGTCGGCGTGGCGTGCGGGGCCCGCCGCGCCGTACTCCACACAGGAGATCTACCCGGCCCTCCACCAGAACGCGATCTGGGTCGCCGGCGGGTTTTCGACCGAGGCGGGTGGCGCGACCGAGCGCGTCGTCGCGTTCGATCTCGACAAGCAAGCCTGGTCCGAGAAGCGGGCGCTGCCGACGCCGTCGCATCACGTCCAGCTCGCGACGCTCGGCGACCGGCTCATGGCGATCGGCGGCTTCGTCGGTGGCGACTCGCGCACGCGGTGGATCTGCACCGCGCGCGTCCTGGTGCTCGAAGGCGATCGCTGGGTCGAGGGTCCCGCGCTCCCGCGGCCGATCGGCGAGGCCGTGCCGCTCTCGCACGAAGGGCGCGTCCACCTGATCGGCGGCCGCTCGCCGCGCGGCGAGGCGAACGCCGAATGGAAGGACCACGCCGACGTCGACGACCACTGGGTGCTCGAAGGCACCGATCAGAAATGGCGGCGCGCTGCTCCGCTGCCGCGCGCGCGCAACTCGGCGGCCGGGGCCGTCCTCGCTGGCGCGCTCCACGTGATCTCGGGCCGCACCGTTGGCGCCGCGCCGACCGCCGGCCACCACGTCTACGATCCGCGCACCGACACCTGGAGGGACGGCGAGCCGTTCCCCGAGCCACGCGGCGGCCTCGCCGCGGCCACGTGGCGGGGCCGCGTGGTCGCGGGCGGTGGCGAGGTGTTCGAGCCGCCCTCCGTCGGAGCCTCGCTCTACGAGCTCGACGGCGGCGGCGCGTGGCGACGCATCGACACCTTGCCCACGCCGCGTCACGGCCACGGCTTCGTCTCTGCCGGCGAGGCCCTCTACGTCGTCGGCGGCGCGCGCGAGCCGAGCGCCGAGGGCACGCTCGCGCGCGTCGACGTCATCCGCTAGCGACGGGGCTCGGCGAGACCAACCTCACTTGCAGGTCGGCGCGACCTGGCCGTCGGAGCCGGTGCTGACATAGGCGTCGGCGATGTACCCCGTACCGATGAAATCCCAGAGCTTTGAGGTGCCGAACGTGCCCGTGACGGCGGTCCCCTGCTTCTGGCACTTGATGGTGACGACAGCACCGTCAGCGACCGTCCCGACCTGCTCGGCGTTGGTGCTCGGAGACTTGCGCACCTTGAGGTTGGCGCCGCTCGTGTCGACGGTGCCGATCGCGCCGTCGGCCTCGCCGCCGCAAGAGTTGTGGCTCGTGTAGCTCTTCTCGCCGAAAAAGAGGGCGGTCTTGCCGTTGAACACCGGCTTTTGCACGACGCCGTTGCGGCGCTGTTCGTAGTGCAGGTGCGGGCCGCTCGAGCCACCGGTGCTGCCGACGGTGCCGATCTTCTTGCCGCGCGCGACGACCTGGCCAACCGACACCGTCTGCGTGCTCAGGTGGGCGTAGCGCGTGCGGTAGCCGCCGCCGTGATCGATCTCGATCCAGCGACCGTAGCTGTCGTTCCCCTCGTTTCCGACGCGCGTGACCGTGCCGCCCGCCGACGCGACGACGGTGTCGCCGATATCGTTGGTGCGGTTGAAGTCGACCGCCAGCTGCGGACTGTGGCCGGTTCGGGTCTCGCCCATCCAGACCTGCCCGCATGGGAACGGCAGCTGGAAGCCGACGGAGAGCCCCTCCGCGTCGTCCTCCGTCTCTTCACCCATCTCGTCGCTCTCTTCGTCGAGATCACCAGGGGCACATGCCGCCGCTGCGACCGCGAGGGCACCTACCGACAACCACCAGCGTGTTCTTGATGTTTGGATCTTGCGCACGAAGCGCGCCGTAAGCACGGTGCGTGCCGCGCCGTCATGACGGCATCGTCCCTTTGCGAACCGCGGTGATCTGCGCCTGGATCGTCGATGAGAGCCGGGGCCAACCGGACTGCGAGGACCTCGATGACCTGGTGCTGGATCCAGGGCAGCGTTTCCTCCAACCGATCGCGCACCCGGGCGCCGCGTGTAGGCGGCGGCGGTGAGGAACGAGCGGCTCAGGCTGATCGTTCAGTCGATGAAGGGCTCGTTCGCGCGGCGGCTCTCGCGAGCGACCTGGCGCAGCACACCGCCCTCGACCTCACATGCGAAACGGTCGTTCGGGATCGAACGAGTGCCACCGACGGTGCTCGGATCCTTCGGATCGAAGTCGCTGGTGGCGATGACGCGCTCGAACCGCTTGTCGTCGTCGCTGTCGCGGTACACCACTGTAAACCGCGCGTTGACAGCGGGCAGAGCCCAGACCGTTCGCAGTCTGCGCCGGTCGGACGTGAGCCTCATGACCTGAAGCTTGGCGGCCCCCGGCCGTGCCCCGGCGCCCGACTGCGCCATGACCGAGGAGCTCGCGCCCACCGGCGCCGGCCCCGAGCCGAAGCACGGGCTCATGTAGCTCGTGTCTTGGGTCGTCACCCAGACCTCGAGCGTGTCCTTGCGGGTGAACACGTCGTCGGCGACCTCGATGTAGACGCGATCGCCCATCGTCACGACTGCAATCTCGGCGTCGTCGCGCGCGGCGGAGCCGGCCAAGACGAAGCCACGCTCGTCGATACCGGCATGCGCGGCGCAGTCGCCGAGGGCGATGTTCTGCCACTCGGCCACGAAGGTGGGGTCGATCGCGACGGCAGGCACCGGGACGAACGCGCGCTCCGTCGTGTCGCTCAGGGGCGCGCCGCTCTTGGGGTCGCACTTCGGCGCGACCGCGACGGTCAACCCCGCGAACGTGCGCCAGCTCCAGCTCTGCGCCTCTTCGTTCTCTCCCATCGCCCAGAAGCCGGCGGTGTCCTCGCGCACGAGCTCGCGCGGAGCGAGGCCGATTTCGACGGTTCGGCTCCATCGCCATGTCGAGCCACCCGAGACCGAATAGACGAGCGTCCCGTCACCGGGGATCTTCACCCTATCCTGCCCGACGCCCGCCGCTCCGTGCCCGTCGTTGATCCACCGCCGCAGGCGGCTCGGGCGCCGGCGCCGGCTGCGCCGGCGCTGCAGACAGCGTCGGCGAGAGGTCGACCGACTGGATGGCCGGCGCCGAATTTGTCGAGCCGCAGCCGAACGCGGCGAAGAGGAGAGCAGCCGTCGGTCGGCCACGGGATCGCCCCCCTGCCATGTCAGGCCTATGCCAGAGCCGGGGGCTTGCCACAAGCCCGGGGTCATGGCGCAGATTGCTCGACCATGACGAAGCAACCGCATGCGGTGGTGATCGCTGGTGGCGGCCCGACGGGTCTGATGCTGGCGGCAGAGCTGGCGCTGGCCAAGGTCGACGTCGCGATCGTCGAGCGACGCGAGACCCAAGACCTCGCTGGTACGCGCGCAGGCGGTCTGCACGCGCGAACGATCGAGGTTCTCGATCAGCGCGGCGTCGCCGAGCGCTTCGTCTCGCAGGGGCAGATCATGCAAGTCGCGGGCTTCGCGATGATCCACCCGCTCGACATCAGCGACCTCCCCGTCCGTCGCAACCACGGCCTCGCGCTGAGCCAGAACCACATCGAGCGCATCCTCGCCGAGTGGGCCTCCGAGCTCGGCGTGCGATTCTATCGAGGCCGCGACGTGACCGCGTTCGCGCAAGACGAGGCCGGCGTCGACATCGAGCTCTCCGACGGACGCGCTCTTCGAGCCTCGTACCTCGTGGGCTGCGACGGCGGCCGCAGCCTCGTGCGCAAGCTCGCCGGCATCGACTTTCCCGGATGCGAAGCGACGGTCAGCTTCTTGATCGCCGAGGCATCGACGCGCGACGAGCCGGCCTGGGGCATGCGACGCGGTGACCGAGGCATGCAAGGCATCGGCAAGATGCAGGACGGCAAGCGGGCGCGAATGGTGTTGATCGAGCCCGAGATCAGCCCTGGCGCCGAGCCGAGCATCGACGATCTGCGCGCAGCTCTCGTCGCCGTCTACGGGACCGACTTCGGTGTTCACGACGTCACGTGGCTCTCACGGTTCACGGACGCGACCCGGCAGGCCGCGACCTACCGGGAGCGGCGCGTGCTGCTCGCCGGCGACGCGGCGCACGTACACGGCCCGCACGGCGGACAGGGCCTCAACCTCGGTGTCCAGGATGCCGTCAACCTCGGGTGGAAGCTCGCGCAGGTCGTCCGCGGCACGTCTCCCGAGAGTCTGCTCGACACGTACACGGCGGAGCGGCACCCCGTCGGCGCTCGCGTGCTCGAGAACACCATGGCGCAGTCCGCCCTCTTGAGGGGGGACCAGCACACCCAAGCGCTGCACAAGCGGGTGTCGGAGCTCTTGAAGATGACCGAGCCACGCAGAGCGTTCGCCGCGATGATGTCTGGTCTCGACATTCACTATGACCTCGGGCCGGGCCATCCCCTCCTCGGACGCCGCATGCCCGATCTCGACATCGAAACGTCGAGCGGCGCGCAGCGTGTCTTCGACCTGCTGAACGAGGCGCGCCCCGTGTTTCTGAACCTCGACCAGCCCGGCGCATTCGACATCTCTCCGTTGGCCGAACGCGTCGATCGCGTCGACGCACGGTACGCCGGCACCTGGGAGCTCCCCGTCCTCGGCGTGGTCGCCTCTCCTCGCGCCGTGCTGATCCGCCCCGACGGTCACGTCGCGTGGGTCGGCGAGGGCACCGTCGAGGGCCTCGGTGAGGCGCTCGCCAGATGGTTCGGCTCCCCCAGCGGCCTCGCAGAGTGCAAATTCGACCCGTGAGCGGTATCTTTTCTGCATGGCCTCCAGCGCGGAGTGCTTCCCGGCCACGCGCCTGAGCGTACTGGTCGACGCTCGCGCCAGCGATCCAGCGGTTCGAGCTCGGTCGCTGGAGATCCTGGCGCAGGGCTACTGGGCGCCCGTGTACAAGCACGTGCGCCTGCGCTGGCGCAAAGCCGAAGCCGAGGCCGAGGAGCTGACCCAAGGTTTCTTCGCTGCCGCGATCGAGCGCGACTTCTTTGCCAGCTACGACGCGGACAAGGGCCGGTTTCGCACCTTCGTGCGCGTATGCGCCGACCGATTCGTAGCCGACGACCAGAAAGCGGAGCGCAGGCAGAAGCGCGGAGGCGGCCTCCGCCCCGTGTCCTTCGACGCCAACGCCGCCGAGGCGGAGCTCGCGTCGATCGCCACCGACGCCGACCCCGACGCCGTCTTCGACCGCGCGTTCAAGAAGAACCTGTTCCAGCTCGCGCTCACCAGCCTGCGGTCCGAGCTGACGGCGAGGGGGCAAACGCGGCACCTCGAGGTGTTCGAGCGTTACGATCTGCCGCGAGACGACGAACGCCCCTCGTACGAAGTGCTGGCGCGAGACCTCGGGGTGAAGGTGACCGACGTCACGTACTCATTGAGCTACGCACGCGGCGCGTTCCGACGCCACGTCCGGGCGCGGCTGCGCGAGCTCACGATCTCGGACGAGGAGTACGAGCTCGAGGCGACGGCGCTGGGCGTCGGTGCCACGAGCACATGAAGGTCACCGACTCCGTTGTCGGGCGGCTCGAGCGCGCGATCGAGAACGCAGGAGATGCGCCCGAGCCCGACGTCGGTGACGTGGTCGGGGGGCGCTACCGGCTCGTTCGGCTTCTGGGAGCCGGCGGGATGGGCCGCGTCTTCGAAGCAGAGGACGACGCTCTCGGGCGTGTGGCAGTCAAGCTGCTCTCGGGCTGGGATGCCGCTGCACAAGCGCGCTTCGCGCGCGAGGCCGCCTTGCTCGAGGGGCTGACGCACCCTCGCGTGGTTCGGGTCTTGGATTCGGGCCTCTCGCCCTTCCCATTCCTGGTCACCGAGCTCTACGAGGGCGAGACGCTCGACGACCGGCTGCAGCGCGGCCCCCTCGGGCTCGATGACCTGCTCGACCTCGCGCGCTACGTGTGCGAGGCGCTCGCGGTGGTGCACGCGCGCGGCGTGGTTCATCGCGACATCAAGCCGAGCAACATCTTCTTGCCGGGCGGCGACCTCGCCTGTCTGGTCCTGCTCGACTTCGGCCTCGCGAAGACCCTCGAAGACGACGAGGACCTCACCTTCACGGGCTCCGAGCTCGGAACGCCGGGGTTCATGGCTCCGGAGCTGAGCGCCGGAGCCCCCGCAGACCCCCGGGCGGATGTGTTCGCGCTGGGCCGTGTGATCACGGCGTGCGCGGCGGGCGATGCGCTGCCGCCGCCGTTCGGCGCGCTCGTGTCATCGATGTGCGCCCAGAGCCCGGCGGCGCGCCCCCGCGACGCGGGGTCGGTCGCGCGGTCGCTCGACGAGATCGCGGGCGCGCTGGGGCTCGAGCACAGACCTCCGGTCGATCCAGTCCCGGATTGGTCCGCGATCGAAGCCGCGCTCATGCGAAGCGCGACATCTCACCAAGAGGCGGCGGCGCTGAGCTTGACCGAGCGATGGCTCAACGAGGCGGGCCTCTTTCCTACGCGCGACATGGCCCAGCGGCTCGAGCTGGCAGGTGTCCCGACTCGGGCCGCCTTGTGGTACCGGCGCGCCGCCAAACGCTCGCTGGCCAAGAGCGACTTCTCGTCGCTCTTCGGAGAGGTCGAGTCCGCGATCCGCTGCGGCGCCACCAGCGCAGAGCTTGGCGGGCTTCACCTCTTGCAAGCTCAAGCCAGCACCTGGACCAACGTGCCGCGCGAAGCGATCCGCCACGGCGAAGAGGCGATGCGGCTCTTGGGTTCCGGCTCGGTGTCGTTCCTCCGTGCTGCGACCGAGGTCGGCGTGGCGGCAGCGCGCCTCGGCGACGGCGAGCGGGTCGAAGCGGTCGCGGCCCTGCTCGCTCACGCGCTCGGCCCGGGCGCGCCCCGTTGGATCGTGGCGTGCGCGGCCCGGCTGGTGACCGCCCTCTGCGCGGCCGGGCGCCAGCCGGCCGCCCGCTCGCTCTGCGCTCGCCTCGACGATGTCTCCGACGTCGCTTCGGCGGGGGATCCGTTCGTCGCGAGCCGCGTCTCGCTCGCCCGAGCGGTGGTAGCGCTCTTCGACGGCGACCTCGAGACGCACGCCACGGAGCTCGAGCGCTCCGCGACGCTGGTGGAGCGAGCCGGTGACGTTCGGTCGCTGCTCCATGACCGGACCAACCTGAGCTTCGCTCTCATCGAGCTGGGCCAGCTGGCCGACGCAGAGCGGTACCTCGAGCTGGTGCTCCGCGACGCGACGTCGTCGAACATGCCCTTCATCCACGCGCTCGCCACGAAGAACCTCGCGATGGTGCGCCTTCAGCAAGGGCGAGCGGCCGAAGCGGCTGGCCTCGCACACGATGCGGCGGGCCGTGCCGACACGAATCCTCGGCTCGCCTCCGTGGCATACGCCTTCGCCTCGTTCGCATCCGCCAGCACCGGCGACGCGGATGCCGCGACCCGATTCGCCCGAGCCGCGGCGTCGCGCGCTCCAGGCGGTATGGAAAGGGCGCGAGCGCTCGGGGCCGAGCTTCGCGCCGCGCTCACGCGAGGAGACGTCGGCGCGGCGACGCGCCTGGCCCCCGAGCTCGCGACGCTCCTCGCGCGCGTCCCGATGCTCGACGGCGGCGAAGGCTCGACCTGGCTCGCGCTCGTCGATGGCTGGGAAGCGGCCGGCGAGGCGGCGCGCGCGGCGGCCGCGTTGGAAGAAGCCTCCAGGCGCCTCTCGGCGCGCGCCGGTCGGATCCGGCGCCCCGACCTGGTTCTGAGCTTTTGGACAGTCCCCGACCACGCGGAGATTCGTCGACGGGCGACTTTTCTTTCGGAGCGGTCCTAAGGAACGCGCGCAAAGGTCGAAGAGGCTCGTATGGCAAGCCATCGAGCTCATCGCTTCGTGTCCGCGCTCGCTCTCGGCGGCGTCGGTCTTCTCGCCTGCGCGCCGACGGACGGAGAGATCCCCACCGGCGGCGTGGACGCCGACGATGGCTCTGGCACCGGCGAAGCGGCGACGGCCGCGAGCACGACCGGGAGCGGCTTCGGTTCGACCGGCGAGGGGGCCGGTGGTGGCGACGCGTGCGCCGCCTCTACCGTCGACGCCACGCTCGCGAAGAAGCCGGTCGATCTGATCCTCATGGTCGATACCTCCAGCTCGATGTCACCGGCCAGCAGCGCGGTCGAACAGAACATCAACGATAACCTCGCCGGCATCCTCGAGCAGAGCGGGCTCGACTACCGCGTGATCGTGATGGCCGACTACGGTGCGGGCGCTGCGCTCTGCGTCGGGCCGCCGCTCGGAGGCGCCGACTGCTCCAGCCCGCCCCCCAAGCCTGCCAACACCGCGCAGTTCTTTCACTACGACAAGCCCAGCGGGAGCGGCAGCATCCTCGAGGCGATCATCGCGTGGTACAGCGCCCCCGACGACAGCGGCGCGGCGCCGAACGGCTTCTCGCAGTGGCTGCGACCGGGGTCCCAGAGAGTCTTTTTGATCTTCTCGGACACCGAGAGCACCTCCAACGCCACATCGGTCGGAGACACGTTCGACGCCAACCTGCTTGCCCTCGACCCCGAGGGATTCGGCACCGCCGATGCGAGGCAGTACACGATGCACGCGATCATCGGGCTCGCTCAGTCCTCGCCCGCGACGGCCCCGTGGCTCCCGAGCGACCCGCTCGTCTCCGGCATCTGCTCGGGGCTGGGCGACGACCTCGGCGCGGGCAAGGCGGTGCAGCAGGTGAGCATCCTCTCGGGCGGGCTTCGCTTCCCCGTTTGCCAGTACGGCGCGTTCGACGTCGTGTTCGAGACCATCGCAGACAGCGTCGTGGACCAAGCCGTGCTCGCTTGTGACATTCCGCTGCCAGCAGCACCCATGGGCGAGACGATCGACCCGGACACCGTCCAAGTCGATTTCACACCGAGCATGGGTGGCGAGGCGGTCTCTCTGCATCAGGTGCCCGACATCGCGCAATGCGAGCCCGACGCGTTCTATATCGACGACGAGACCATCGTCCTCTGCCCGGCAGCCTGTGAAGCGGTTCAGGGCGACGCCATGGCCAAGCTCGACGTCCGGTACGGCTGCGACGTCGGCTACGCGGACTGAGCGTACGCGACAGGCTCGGCGCCGAGGCTCGACACAAAATCGAGCCAGGCGGGCGATATGGGCGCCAGCCCCGACCGTTCCCAGGGCATGCACGCCATCGAGGTCCCGGACAAACCGGTGTACCCAGCGTTCGTCATGAGCGGAGGCTCGGCCAGAGACCCCGACGCGCTCGTTCGCAGGGCGCAAGCCGGGGACAGGAGCGCTTGGGAGGCGCTCGTGGCGAAGCACGACCGGCGGGTCGTGGTCTCGCTCCTCGCGCGCCGTGTGCCGATCGACCGGGCGCGCGATCTGGCTCAAGAGACCTGGGCTCGCCTCTGGGCGCAGCACCAGGCGGGCAAGCTGGAGCGGCTCGAGCTCCCGGGCTTGGCGGTGCGCCAAGCCGCGTTTCTCGCCATGGAGGACGCCCGGCGGCGAGCCCGGTCCCGCGCCGAGGGCATCGAGCAGGCCGACGACGTGCCCGACGTCGCCGCCCCCACGGACGATGCGCTCGCGTCGAAACAGCAGGTCGAACGGGCGCTCCGCGAGATCGAGCGGCTGTCGCCGCGGGCGCGGCAGGTCTTCACGGAGATCTACGAGCGTCCGGAAACGCCGCACGCCGAAGCCGCAGACCGGCTCGGTCTGAGCGTGCAACGCCTCAGGCAAACACTTTGCGAAGTGCGCGCACGCCTGCGCACGGCCCTGGAG
>ERZ761602.8624-NODE-8624-length-10186-cov-4.952127_pt1 | contig 10186 bp, 7 predicted proteins | sample MGYA00512165_ERZ761602 | MGnify/ENA primary metagenome ERZ761602 (study PRJEB28899, sample SAMN02445085) | bioreactor sludge metagenome | biome: EBPR sludge; isolation source: Thorneside wastewater treatment plant | place: Australia: Brisbane, Thorneside...
GCCCTACCGTAGCCCCACTCAAACACTCCATCACACAATACTTTTGCCATCCCAGCCCAACTAACTCCGCAGTCTCTTCGTCTAAAAAAGTATGCAAAAGCTCAAACTGCTCATCACCTAGATTTGTAGAATTTATCTTAATCACTATACTTTTCCCAGCTACCGTCTGCCTTTTAAACTGCATCCTCGAGCCTATGTTTTGAAATCTGTACGCACTTAAAAAATATTCTGAACAAACAGGGCTCAAAAGGGCGTCCGAAGCTAAATACATAAGCTTTAAGTAATTAGCAAAACTCATATGCTTGAATTGATCCACATCGCTCATCATCACAACATACTTATATACAAATTCTTTTTGCGAATAAGCAAAGTATTTCACTTTTACTCCAAAGCTTTTTTGACGCTAGACAGAAAACTTTGCAAATCAAACGGCTTATAAAAAAAATCTCTTGCACCTAAAGCCTCTGCCTGCTTGATGGTGCTTGGATCAGCAAAACCCGATATCAATATCTCTGGTATTTGGGGAATGTTTTTATGAACACAAAGCTCTCGAATTTTTTTAATTGTTTCTACACCTGTCATATCCGGCATTCTTATGTCTGATATCACAAGATCAAACCTCTCCTTATCCAAAAGCTTTATTGCCTCCGCTCCGGATGAGCAGGATGTCACAAAGTAACCACTCTTTGTCAGCAACTTGTTTATCGTTTTTGCAACTATAGCTTCATCATCTACAAACAATATTTTCTTATTCATACACACCCCAACCTGTAAAAAGGCACAATAATAGCCATCTACATGATCGGTATTTTCGAGGAAAAACTTAAAGAATGATTATGCGATAACAGGCTTAAAGGTGAGGCTAAACTTAGTCCCCCCTCCTAACACAGACTCAACCTTGATCTCGGCTTGGTTGCGTCGAGCAAGCTCTTTGACGACATAAAGCCCTAGCCCTGTCCCTTCTTCCTTTGTCGTGTAGAACGGTTCAAATAAACGAGAAAGCTCTTTTTCACTCATTCCGGGGCCATTGTCTTCAATCGTTACAGCGACTGAAGATGTGCTATGTAAAGCGTGCTTCGTAAATGAGTTAGTCCGTTGATTGTCAAGGCTTCTCACGGACAGCTTAATTGCCGGCTGCTTTGTATTCTTGAGGGCCTGACAGGCATTCAAAATGAGGTTGATTAAAATTTCTTCTAATGAGTATTGGTCAACATACACGCTCAAGTTATCAGGAATGGATACAGCAAGTTCTACTTTATTCGCATCAAGCTGACTTTGGGTGATCGCTAAAACACCTCGCACCACTTGCTTAAGTTCGACACACTGCAACTTTAAAAGCTGGCTTTTAGGCCGAGTCGCAAAATCACGAAACTTACGAATTATTTCAGTAATTCTCTCAGTTTGCTGGATGATTCTGACCATTGCATCTTGAACTTGTGGGCTTCCGGCATTTTCAGATACGCCTTTTTCGGCAATACTCTCAGCCAATCCGCGAATGACAAATACAGGGCTTTTAATCTCATGGTGAATGCTCGCTGTAAGCAACCCAATCGCTGAGAGTCGCGCTTCTTGAACATAATCCGCCAAAACATCGACATCAAAAAAACGAGTTCGAATCATGGCATAAGCAAGCAAGAGCCAGCCAACTCCAACGAAAAAATTAGGTGCAGGTGGAAAATCAACCCCGTACCACAAAAGCCAATTCGTTGATCCTCCGACCCACGCTGGAGCCATTGACAAAATAATCCATTGCAGTTGCCAACGATGCGCACCAACAGAACGATGCCAAGTCATAATTAAAACAACAAAGGAAACCGCGATACTGACACAAAAAAGAAAAACATAAAAATGCATCAGCATTCCGGGAACGGGCCAAAACAGAAAATTAAGCTGAGGCTTAACATCTTGAACCATCCATGGACTGAAGCCGAAAACCACAGATAAAGCGGAGACTGCAATAAGAGCCATTTTAATGGCTCTAGAAACTTGAAAACCACAAACCTCCATCGAAAAAATAAGAAACCCAAAACATGCGGGATAAATCAGCAGCATGGCTAGTCTCATCCAAAACAATGCCAAACTATACTCCGTTTGCATTTGCCATATCGCATACGCAACAGACCATAACCCTACTGAAAGTGAAAAAACTACGAAGCTCTTGTAGTGGTGAATACGAGGTTTTCGCAATGAGAGGGCAAGGACAGTAGCAAGAACGACAATGCCATTAAATAATCCGATCAGGGCGTAGTAATTCATTTTGAGTTAAACCTCACAACAAACTGCGCCCCGCTACTCTGCTGCGATTTTGCTTCGATTGTTCCACCGCACTTTTCGACAAGCTGCTTAGTAATGTAAAGGCCAAGACCTGTTCCCTCTTGTTTGGTGGTGTGAAAGGGTTTGAAAATATTTTTGAGTTGGTCTGGTGGTATACCGGGGCCGTTGTCGGCGATTGTGATAACAATCGCAGGCTGGTGGCCGGAGGCCAGAGGTCCGAGACTGGATTCCCGCCTGCGCGGGAATGACAGAATTTCTGCCTCCCAGCTTGCAGACAATTTAATTGCCGGTTGTTTTGCATTCTTGAGGGCTTGGCAAGCATTCAAAATAAGATTGAAAAGGATTTCTTCTAAGTAGCGACGATCAGCCATCACCTTGGGTAAATCAGCAGGAATATCTTGAGTGAATTCAATGCTTTGATAATTGAGTTGATGCTGAAACAAGGGACGAATATCGGCTAACACTTCTTTGAAATCTATCGGTTCAATTTGCGCCTCTTCCTCAACACCTTTCTTGGCAAAATGAGTTAAACGCGAAACAATGCCTGTGAGACGATCAACCTGACTAATGACGCGCTCTTTTATTTTGGAGCTATCGGTCTCAGTTTCGACTGTGCCTCGAATCACAAACAATGGAGCACGAATTTCGTGATTAACACTTGCTGTTAAAATCCCTAATGCAGCAAGCTTGTCCCTGTGAGCCGCTTGAGCAATGCTTTCTGTGTTCAGCAAACCTTTTTCGCTCATAAAATAGGCCAAGCAAAAAGGATATAACGGCATTAAAATTAATCCGTGTTGTGGGAAATCAATCCCAAAACATGGCAAGAAGGTAAACCCACCCGCCACATAACCGACCAAGCTAACAAGAATAAAAATTAACTTGTTATTTCGCTCACTCGCTTTTGCCTGGTGCCAATCAGCGAATAAAACATAAAAAGATAGCGGAACAAAAATAGCAAAAAGCATCGCGTGAAAATAAAACAAGGGGCCCGCCTCAGCATAATAAGCAAACTGAGATGTTTTTATTAGACCGGAAACAAAGTATTTTGTATTGAAAAAGAACCCAATTACAGCCGGAAGTAAATAAAGCCATTTGATTTTTTTTGAGCACTTATTGCCTGTATAAACACAAACAAAATGCAACCAACAAATCGGTATAAATAAAGCGCCAAGATTATGAAACCGAGCGAAAAAAAGGGCCTTCTCGTATGGAAAAATAGCACTTATACACAATGCGCAAAAAATACCCCACCAAGCATATAACAAACTCAGAGCAAAATAGAGGGAGCCAATTTGATCTTTTCTTCGAACCCAAACTTGAAATCCGACTGAAAATGAAACTATTGCAAAAACAAGTATTGCAAAGGAATATATATTCACTTCACCCCCTCAACATTCAACACAATTGCATCCTGATAGTTATTGCTATAACCATCCCAGATACGGGATCTGGGATGGGTTCAAAATAGGTCGATACCCAGCGAACCACGAAAAAAGAGTAGGGGTTCATTTTGAGTTAAACCTCACGACAAACTCCGCTCCGTGACCCAACTGCGATTTCGCCTCGATCTTTCCGCCGCACTTTTCGACAAGCTGTTTGGTGATATAAAGGCCAAGGCCGGTTCCCTCTTGTTTGGTAGTGTGGAAGGGCTTGAAGATATTTTTGAGCTGGTCGGGTGGTATGCCGGAGCCATTGTCCGAAATTTCAATGACAACTGTTTTGTCATTCCAAACTTGATTTGGAATCTTAGATCCCAGCTTTCGCTGGGATGACATTGGCGGACTATAAGCCTTCAGCTCAATTTCAGGGTTCTCCGTTTCTCGCAATGCTTGGCAGGCATTCAAAATAAGATTGAATAAAATCTCTTCCAAATATCTACGATCAGCCATAACTTTGGGTAAATCAGCAGGAATATCTTGAGTGAACTCAATATTTTGATAATTCAGCTGGTGCTGAAACAAAGGCCGAATATCAGCTAGTACTTCTTTTAAATCAATCGGCTCTATTTTTGCTTCTTCTTCCACACCTTTCTTAGCAAAATAGGTTAATCGAGAAACAATGCCTGTGAGACGATCAACCTGACTAATAACGCGCTCTTTTATTTTGGAGCTATCGGTTTCCGTTTCGACTGTCCCCCTAATCACAAACAATGGCGCACGAATTTCGTGATTGATACTTGCGGTTAAAATGCCTAATGCCGCTAGCTTGTCTTTGTGCGCAGCTATAATTAAACTTTCCTCATTTAACAACCCGTACTTCATCATTGCCAGCCCCATAAACAAAGGATAAAGAGGCATCAAAAACATTGCCTGTTGCGGTAAAGGGATGCCATATATTGGGAAAAAGGTCAGTCCCCCTCCTAAAAATCCGGCTCCGGTTGAATAAATTAGCCATAGACATTGTTTCTTTTCTCTTTCGGTCAAAGATTTCAAATAACTAAATAATCGTAAATACCCCAATCCAACACTCAAAAAGAAAACCGTAGTGAAAAAATGATAAAGAGGCCCGCACTTGGGGTGATACTTAAACCCCGCGATCGCATAGACATTGGCTAAGTACAAATCTGAAAATGAATAAAAACTTAGAAGAAAAGCTGTAAGGCAAAAAGCATATAAAACTATATTTTTCTTGTCTGCCTTTGAAAAAATTAAAGCAAAACTGTACCAAGCAGGGCCTATCCATAGCGCAAAAAAATTGGATAAGCGGGAAAAGAAAAGGGATTCACTATAGCTAAAATTGTTTGAATAAGCTTGACTGGCAAACAAGCCCCATAATCCAGAGAAAGCAGAAAAAAGGAAAAAATGAAATCCAATACGATTGTTGAGCTTCACCCAAACTAATACCGCGATCAAAAGCGTTCCTACCCCAAAAGCTAAAACGCTATAAGCATAAGGATTCACGTCACCCCCTCATACATTCGACACAATTGCATCCTGATAGTTATTGCTATGCGACGGGAAAAGAAACGGTAACGGTTGTTCCCTTGCCGAGCTCAGACTGAACAAAAACTTCGCCGTTATGATGCTTAATAATTCCATGCGTTACCGACAGGCCAAGCCCTGTGCCTTCGCCCACGTCTTTGGTGGTAAAGAAAGGGTCAAACATTTTATTGATCGTTTCTTTAGACATTCCGCAGCCATCATCCTTAATCTCAGCGCAAACCATACGTCCCTGCACAAAAGTGCGAATGCTGACTTTACCCCGCCCTCGCCCGGTTTTGGCAATGGCATCGCGGGCATTCACAATCAAATTGGTCAATACCTGCTCAATTTCGTTTTGCACGGCAAGAATGGCAGGCAATTCTTCAGAATGAAACTCCACCTCAACATTTTCCTGATTGAGCTGATACACCAGCATTGCCACGGTGTTTTTAACAGCGCGATTTAAATCTGTTTTCTGGTTAGGTGCTTCTACCGTGGCAGAGCGGGAGTAATTGAGAAGTTTCTGAACGATAATCTGGCAACGTTTTGCGCCCTCTTCAATCATATCGAGCGATTCCTTATCGTCTTCGTTCACACTCATTTTCAAAATTTGCGCGTTGGTTAAAACCGCAGTCAGCGGATTATTGATTTCATGGGCCACTCCTCCCGCCAAAATACCCAGCGTCGCCATTTTCTCGGCCTGAATGAGCTGTTCCTGCGTTTCACGCAACTCGCGGGTGCGCTCATCAACCCGATTTTCCAACTCGCGATTCCAGGCTTGAAGCTCCTCAGACATTTGATGCACTTTTTCATATTGCATGGTGTTGGATAAAGCAATGCTGACTGGCACCGCCAGCTGCGTTAAAAACTGAATGTCATCATGCTTGTATTTCTGCAAATTCATGCGTTTACCAAGCGAAACAAAACCAATTAATTTCTCACCCACCATCAAAGGCATCATCACCATGGCTTTAAGCGATTCAAAGAAGGCATTAATTTCCTGAACCATTTTTTCATTCTCGGGATTTTGCTTCAGCTTCTCAAGACCGGAAACTCTCGCCTCTTTACTCAGCCATAAAAGAAAAACCTGATCCTTCGGAAACGGTTTTAAATGCCTGACTCGTTTCGCAATCACCGGCACATACTGATTATGAGGCTCATCCAGGACATAAATCGATAAATCGCGCGCATAGAGGCTGCGGCGCAAAAGACGGGCAAAACGCTGAAGCAAACTGCGTAAATCAGTCAAAAAAACCATGTCGCGCGAGAAACGCTGAAATTCTTCACTTAAATCGGAACGACGCTTTTGGAAAAGCTTATCCAAAAGAGGTTTTACCCGCCTGAAATAAAAATAGAAAAGAATGGCAAAAAGCGAGAAAAAAGAAGTTGCCGATACGCGGTCTAAATCCTTCATGTACCCATGGGTTAAATAAACGATGGCAATAAAAGGAATCAGCGCGACAGCCAAAGTGGCCGCCCACATTGCGGTCTTATGAATCACGGTTTCAATATCCATCGCGTGATATTTGATGATGGCGTAAGCCACGATCATAATCCATACAAACACATATAAAAATCCGAGAGGATAAAGGGAAAAGGAAATTAGCTTTGGCAAATAATCGAGCGATGAAAGGAAAGAAATAATAAACGCTAAATTAATCAGCTGAATTTGAGCAATACGTTGACGATTCGTTTCGGTTTTGAGCGCATTCAAGAAATTAAAAAAAGCCGCAAAAAAATAAAAGAAAAAGAAGGTCAGAAAAGCCCAGTTCACCGGACCATAGACAGGATAATAGCCCCAATAATATTCACGGACACCGGGAAAACTCCATGAGCTAAATAAACCAATCACATAAAACGATATTGATCCGACCCATCCCAGCCGAACCTGCATCCGCGATTTTGATTCAAGTCCCAGCCAAACAACAGAAAAATAATAAACCAAGGTTCCGATCCAGCTCACGCCAAGAAATGCCACCGCGCGATAAATTGAAATTGCCTGAGTTTCTTTAACGGCACAAAAAACACCGGCCTGCCCGATCATCCAAAAGAAAATGGCAAGGCACAGAAAAAAGAAAGTCCGGTTGGGGCTTGATTTACGGTTTTGGTTAAAGATATAAAAACCGGCGAGAGGAATAAATGCCGCGATAAAAAAAACAGGCCAAGCGTAAGAATTAGCCCGAAAGCTGAAACTCAACAGATCAGGCATGATCGAGATCGAATGTAGCGCGCTTTCTCCGCTCATGCAAAGCCTTAAGTTCCTGATCACTCAGCATTTGATTGCCCCAGAAAAAAGGCGCCAGCCCAAATCCATGCTTTCCGGCAATCTCCCAAAGGTAGTTCATCTTCTCTTCGGTAATGTGCCCTTTACCCCATGAGTAGTTTTCATAACGCTCTTCCAAATCCAGCAAAATCGCTTCAGAAAAGCAGCCGTACATCGTCCGTTTGGAAGGCAACCCGACATCAAACCCGAAATCAAACTCATCGGGTATCGCGCAAATTCCGCCTGAAAAAATCAATAAATCATCACGGTCGCAGTCCGCGTGTGAAATGTTTTTAGGATAGCCAATATCACACACCACCGCGCCGGGTTTGAAATCGGAAATTTCCACAATTGATTTAGTAGAGCTGGCGGCGGCAATCACAATTTCGGCATCCTGCACCGCTTTGCGGTTGTCATGCGTAATTTCGATTTTTGCGCGTCCGTAATTTTCCAGCGCTCTTTTGACTTCGATTAAATTTTTAGGGTTGCGCCCGGTAATCGTGATTTTTTTAACAACACGGGATAACGCGCGCGCGCAAGCACTGCCGATATCCCCTGCTCCGCCGATCACCGCAACATGACATTTAGTCAAATCGTGACACATGATTTGCGCGGCCTTTTTAACACCCTCAACCGCCAGAACAGCCGTAAACGTATTGCCCGTTGTTACGGGAATATTCACCATGCCGGGAAGCCCGCGATGATGTTTTTCCGCGGCAATGGAAGTGAATCCGCCCAAAGTCAAAATGCCAAGCCCCAGTTTTTCGGCGACGCGGCAAGCTTCTACCACTTTTTTCATAACCATTTCAAGATTGTTTTCAATCATGTCGGGAAGAATGGGGCACATAATAAAATAGCCGCGCGTTGTTTTCCCATTTGCGGAACGAAACGATTTCACCTCATACGAAGCGTATGAAGGGGTCATTTCAAATATTTTGGAAAGAAACTCGCGCGACGGCAATTTTAAATCGGGGTTAAAAGATTGAAGGTATTTGACCAAATGCATGTAGTTGTAGGGATGGCAAATAACCGCAAAGCCGCGCACATCACTCGCTTGGCGATCCGTCAAATTTTTATATCGTTCAAAAACCAAACTCTCTTCGAATACATCAAGCATTTGCGAAAAGTTTTTTTTGATCTTTTGAACAATCATATCGCCGATAATTTCTTCAACCTGCGGAATTCCGACTTTGACCTGAAGATGAAGATGGACTTCGGTTACGTCGGCTGACTCTTTTGACAGCTTCCAGTGACCTGAAAAATCCTGCAGGTCACCCTCAATTGCCTCGAAGCTGACTTGAAATCCTTTAAAATCAAACTTCTCACGCTGACGCCATTTAACGGGAATGCCCTCAATATCAATCGCCCATTCTGTGACAACACTATCCGCTTCCCGCGCAACAATTCGGCAAGATTTAACATTAGGCATGTACCGCGCAAGGTCTTCAATGCGGGTCATCAAACGCAAAAGCTTCCAACGCTTTGATTTAAGTTTACGCTTTAAATCAACTGAATATGTCTTAGGATTAAACCCCATAACTCCCATTGCTCCTGCATACAATCAGTATAAATACGAATATCACCGTGGTGGTTTTAAAAGACAGAAACCCATATCATTAACGGCTATTGAGCGGGAAGCTTGATATGAGAAAGACTTAGCGCAGGGTTACAAAACTCCGGTATAAGGGTCATTCGGGTCTTTCGGCGGCATTAACTCCTGGTCATTCGGATTCATCCAAAGCGGGTCTTTTTCCGGCGCAGGTTGCTTATAGAGAACTGTATCTTTAAATTGCGGTAGTTTTTCCGGCGGAACAACAACCGAATAGTCAATTTCAGCAACAGATGGACCCGTAACAGCTTTTTGCGCAACCTGAAACGTGCCTCCGCCCATAATTTTGTAAAGGGCAAAGCACATCAAGAAAAACAAAACAATCAGAATCGGCTTTTTTAACTGCATCTTATTTACCTCAAAAAAATATCTCTTAGTCTGAAACAACTTCGCGCACCATGCGCAACTCAGGAACAACCGAAATTCCGGGCGGACGATATTTGGATAAATTTGAATCCCAAACATAAGCACGATCAGCATACACAGATGTGTTAGCCGTTCCATCCATCACCGTGTTTCCATAAAAACGAAGATAGCTTTTGGAAGTGTCTGAAACACTATTTGTATAGTTTGAACTATCAGGAGCATAGGATGCCTCGATTCCGACTGTGTGGTTACCTGTGTTTCTCGCGTAAAGAATTCCGCTTAAATTCATGGAATTCCCCCGTAAAAAAATCTGATCACTGGCAATAAACGCCGCGGAATTAGCGGAGCTGGCGTAATTTGCTCCCCCATAGTAAGAAACACCGCCGCCATCCATGTAAATATCATTACTTGCTACAAATGAAACACGTCCGGTCACACTGCCGGTAACATACATGCTGCCATTGTTATAAACGACCGCTTTGTTGGGTAAAGTATGCGTTGATGTGGGCGCGCCGGAGAAAGTCCCTGTCGTAACATAGGCCTTGTACTGGGTCGCCGTCACATTTTTGACAACTGTGGCAGTTCCGGAACCGTTATCCTCAAGAATTAAAAATCGGTTTCCGGCAGTATTAAAAGCACCCACACTGTTATTGGCTGAATACCAGCTTGTGGTCACCGCCGGCAGCGTCTCAATCTTGTTCGCGTCATTCGCCCCTGTGGAGTTCAAGTCATGAACATCAGGCGCGTCAGTGG
>ERZ761602.8625-NODE-8625-length-10186-cov-3.692627_pt1 | contig 10186 bp, 11 predicted proteins | sample MGYA00512165_ERZ761602 | MGnify/ENA primary metagenome ERZ761602 (study PRJEB28899, sample SAMN02445085) | bioreactor sludge metagenome | biome: EBPR sludge; isolation source: Thorneside wastewater treatment plant | place: Australia: Brisbane, Thorneside...
GATCGGGAAATTGTTCCGAGCAGCGCCTGCCCGCCCAGGCAGGCGCTGGCCTATCGTATGCTTGCGGAAACGGTCTTGCGGGGCTGTGGTGATGCGGGTGGGGAAACGCGGTGCGTTTCCTGTTCCGCCCGTTCAGGCCAGCATGCCTTCGGGCGTGATGCGCGTCTTGCCGCCCAGCCAGGGGTGCAGCGCGGCGGGCAAGGTGACCGATCCATCCGCCTGCTGGCCGTTTTCCAGCACCGCGATCAGGCAGCGCCCCACCGCCAGACCCGAGCCGTTGAGCGAGGCGAGGTATTCCGGCTTTGCCCCCGGTTCGGGCCTGAAGCGCGCGTTCATGCGCCGCGCCTGGAACGTGCCGCAGGTCGAACAGCTTGAAATCTCGCGGTATTTCCCCTGCCCGGGCAGCCAGACCTCGATATCGTGGGTTCTTTGCGATCCGAACCCCATGTCGCCGGTGCACAGCACAACCGTGCGATAGGGCAGTTCCAGCTTTTCCAGAATCGCCTGCGCGCAGGCGGTCATGCGCTCGTGCTCGGCCAGCGCGTCCTCGGGGCGGCACAGGGTCACCATCTCGACCTTTTCGAACTGGTGCTGGCGCAGGATGCCGGTGGTGTCCTTGCCGGCCGATCCGGCCTCGGAGCGGAAGCAATGCGTGTGCGCGGTCATGCGCACAGGCAGGGCTGCGCCCTCCATCACCTCGCCCGCCGCGAAATTGGTCAGCGTCACTTCCGATGTGGGGATCAGCCACCAGCCGTTGGTGGTCTGATAGCTGTCCTCGGCGAACTTGGGCAGGTTGCCGGTGCCATACATCGCCTCGGGCTTGACCAGAACCGGGGTCCAGCATTCGGTCAGGCCGTGTTCGGTGGTGTGGGTGTCGATCATGAACTGCGCCAGCGCGCGGTGCACCCGCGCCACGGCTCCGCGCAGCACCATGAACCGGCTGCCCGACAGCTTTGCCGCCATCGCGGTATCCAGCCCCGGCTTGACGCCCGGAATGTCGAAATGCTCGCGCGGGGTGAAATCGAGTTCGCGCGGATTGCCCCAGCGACGGATTTCGACATTGTCGTTCTCGTCCGCCCCGTCGGGCACCTGATCCAGCGGCAGGTTCGGGATCACTTCCAGCGCGGCTTGCAGGGCTGCATCCTGTTCGGCGGCCTCGGCGTTCAGGCGCGCGATCTCGGCCTTTTTCTCGGCCACCAGCGCGCGCAGGCGCTCGAATTCGGCGTTGTCACCGCGCGCCTTGGCCGCACCCACCTCTTTCGAGGCGCGGTTCTGTTCGGCGGTCGCGGTCTCGGCGGCGAGGATGCGGGCGCGGCGCGACTCGTCAAGGGCCAGCAACCCCGGCGACAGCGGCGCAAGGCCCCGGCGGGCAAGCGCCGCGTCAAAGGCTTCGGGGTTCTCGCGGATGGCGCGGATGTCGTGCATTCTGGGGCCTCGGAAAGGGAACGGCCCCGGTATGCACCAAAGCGGCGCGCGGGAAAAGGGCGCGATTTTTTTTTGCGCGCAGGGTGAACCGCAGCGGCCCAGGCGTGCACCTTGATGCAGGAAACCGATGAGCGGACGATGAGCACCACCGACAAACGCAGGGCCTTGATCGCCTATCACGCCGCCGGCGCGCGGCTGGGGCGGCGGGCGGATTTCGAGGCGCTGTTCCATCTGTGCGACGCGGGCCTGCGCGCCCATGCGCGGCGGCTCTGCGATGACGCCGAAACCGCGCGCGACATCGCGCAGGAGGCCTGGGTCGCCATCGCCCGCGCCCTGCCCGGGCTGCGCGACGAGGGGGCGTTTCTGGCCTTTGCGCTGCGCATCGTGACACGGGTCGCGGCGCGTGACCTGGGGCACCGCATCCGCGAGCGCACCGCCGGTCAGGGCTGGGCCGAGGCCCAGATCGAGGCGCAGGCCATCACCACGCCCGAAACCGACGGCGGCGACCTGGCTGCCGCCATCGCGGCCCTGCCGCCGCCGCAGCGCGCGGCGCTGGCGCTGTTTTACCTCGAAGGGCTGAGCGTGGCCGAAGTGGCCCATGCCCTCGACATCCCGCCGGGCACTGTCAAATCCCGGCTCACCCTGGCCCGCGCCCGCCTGAGGGCGCATCTGGAAGGAGCAAACCATGGACAATCTTGACCGCATGATCGCCGAGGCCCTGGCCAAGGATGCCGAGGCGCCGGTGGATCCGGGCTATTTCCCGCTGGCGCTGAGCGCGCTCAAGGGGCCGTCGGCCTGGTCGAACTGGGTCTTGCTGGCGGTGCAGACGGTGCTTTTCGTGGGCGCGGTCTGGACCGGCTGGCGGTTCTACGCCGCGACCGAGGTGCTGGCGGCGCTGAAATGGGGCCTCAGCGCGGCGGTGCTGGCCATCGTCGCCACGCAGCTGAAAATGGCGCTAATGCCGGTCTTGCAGGCCAACCGGGTGTTGCTGGCGGTGCGGCGGCTGGAACTGCGGCTGGCCGGACGGGGCTGATCGGGACGGGGCTGACCGGGACGGGGCTGATCGGGGCCGGATCGGCCTCAGCCCTGCCCCGGGTCCGGCGCGCCAAAGAACACGCCGTCGCGCAGCACCTGCGCGACGGTTTCGCGTTTGACCATCGCCGCCCCTTCGGCAAAGGCATAGGTCAGCGCAAGGTCGCACAACTGGTTGATCAGCCGCGGCACGCCGTCGGTGGCCTGATGGATCAGTTCCGCCGCCTGACGGCTGAAGATGTTCGGATTGCCCCCCGCCTGCCGGATGCGCGAGGCGATATAGCTGCCGGTCGAGGCCGCATCGAGCCGGGGCAGGTGATAGCTGGCCGCGACGCGCTGGGCGAATTGCACCAGATCGGGGCGGCGCACCATGGCGCGCAATTCGGGCTGGCCGACCAGCAGCAGTTGCAGCACCTCGTCGCGGCCCGCGTTGATGTTGGTCAGCATGCGCAGGTCCTCGAGCGCGTCGCGGCCAAGGTTCTGCGCCTCGTCGATGATCAAGAGGACATGGCGCCCCTGCCGGTGCTCGGCCTGCAGAAAGCTCTGGATCACCTCGAACAGGTCGGCACTGTCGGCGCCGGGCGCGGCACTCAGCCCCAGCGCGGCGCAGACCCGGCGCAGCACGTCGTTCACCCCGGGGCGCGGATTGGCGATGATGCCGATGGTGATGCCGTCGTCCTGCTGCGCGATGAAATGGTGCAGGATCGTGGTCTTGCCCGCGCCGATCTCGCCGGTCAGCAGGGTGATCGGCGCGCGGGTCGACAGACCATAGTCCAGCATCGCGAAGGCGCCGCGGTGTTCGGGCGACCAGAAGATGAACTCGGGATCGGGCGCGAGGGCAAAGGGCCGCTCGCGCAGCCCGAAATGCTCCAGATAATAGTTCAACGCCTGTGCCATCGCCGTTCCGGTCTGCTTTCGCCCTCCGAAGCCTCTGCCTCGGGGTCGGTTCCGGCCCGTGATATAGGCCAACCATGTCCAGATTACCAAATTCCTGCGGCGGATTCTGGGCAGGCACGGCAACGTGATTCGCAACTTTTGCGATTGCGGTATCGCAAAACCAGCGTTTCAGCAAAAGGCACACGCATAGCGTGCAAAGCGCTGCAGTTTCCTGACGTTACGTCAGCCTCTGGCGCGTTGCGCCACGCAGCAGGCCCGGTCGCGGTTTCGCAAAATGACACGCATGGCGCGATTCCGGACACTGTTCCAATCAGGAAACAATCTGTTTATTGACGCAAAAGAGACCATTCGACTCATTTTGTTTTAATTGAGGCGATTTCGGGACTAAGACTCGACCATATTCTGTCGGTGGCGGCCTGGGGGGGGCGTTGTCGACAGCCCTTCCTGTTCCGGGTGCTGCCATGACCCTGCATTACCGTTCCCTCCCCGATCTCTCCGGGGTTGCTGCCGATACGTCGCTGTCCCTTCCCGGTCCTGGCCCCGCGCCCTACAGGCTGGACACCGCCACCCAGGTCACCCTTGCGCCGACCGCGCCCTATGCGCGCTACGGCAAGCGGGGTCTCGACATCCTCCTCGCCTCGGTCGCGTTGTTCCTAGCGCTGCCCGTTCTGGCGCTGCTGATCGCGGCGCTGTGGCTGGAAGGGGGAAGACCCGTCTTCGTGCAAAAGCGTCTGGGCAAGGGCGGACGGCATTTCCGCATGCTGAAACTGCGTAGCATGGTGGTGGATGCCGAGGCGCGGCTGGCCGCCTGTCTGGAGGCCGATCCGGCCCTGCGCGCCGAATGGGAGCTGACGCAAAAGCTGAAACGGGATCCGCGCATCACCCCGCTGGGGCGGCTGATCCGCAAGACCTCGCTCGATGAACTGCCGCAATTGATCAACGTGATCCGCGGCGACATGAGCCTGGTCGGCCCGCGCCCGATGCTGCCGGACCAGCTTCCGCTGTACCGCGCCCCCGCGGCCTATCTGGGCCTGCGTCCCGGTCTGACCGGTCTTTGGCAGGTGACCGCGCGCAACGCGGAAAGCTTTGACCTGCGCGCGCAGATCGATCAGGCCTATGCCCGCCGCGTCACCTTTGCGCGCGATCTGAAGATCATGGCGGCGACCTTTGGCGCGCTCTGGAACGCCACCGGATACTGACGCCGCCGGAAACTGACACCTTCACGACCCTGCGCCAGGGCTTGCGCCCCGCGCCGCCTCCTGCCATGCCAGAGCGATGAACGCAGCCTTTCGTCCCCCCGCTTCCGCCCGGCCGGCGCCCGTGCTGCTGGCGATTGTCGGCCTTTGCGCCGGGCTCGAGGTCGCCTTTACCCTGACCGGCCTGCCGGCGGTCGGGCTGGACGCGTTGCGGCGTACCGGCATCGTCTATGGCGCCTTCTGGTCGCATCTGCTGACCGACTGGGACCCGGTGTTTCCCGGCCAGCGCCTGACGATGTTCGTCACCTATGCCTTTGTCCACGCCGGACTGCTGCATGTCCTGTTCAACATGCTGCTGATGGTGCAACTGGGCCGCGAGGCCGTGGCGCGTCTGGGTCAGGCGGGGTTCGTGTTGCTCTTTGGGGTAACTGCGGCGGGGGGCGGCGCGGCTTTCGCGCTGCTCAACGGCAGCGAGGCGCCGATGCTGGGCGCCTCGGGCGTGGTCTTTGGCCTGTTCGGCGCGACGATCTGGTGGGACATCCAGCGCCGCCGCGTCGCGGGGGTCTCGCTGGCCCAGCCGCTGCGGCTGATCGCCGGGCTTGTGGTGATGAACGTGCTGCTGTGGTTCCTCGTCGCCGGGATGCTGGCCTGGGAGGCACATCTGGGCGGTTTCGTCGCCGGCATGGCCTTTGCGCGCATCGTCACCCCCAGCCTGCGCCATCGCCACCGGCCCCGGACCGGAATGCGTTGACAGAATCAGCATTCCCCCGTTGCATTCCGGAATGAAATGCGACCTAGTGGGAAATATGATCAAATCATGACGGAGCGCCTTTGACCCCCGCCGCCTCTCAACCTGCCGCCTCGACCGTCCCGGTGATCGAGATCAGCGGCCTGCACAAGGCGTATGGCGCGCTCGAGGTCCTGAAGGGCGTCGACGTGCGCGCGATGCCGGGTCAGGTGATCTCGCTGATCGGGTCCTCGGGATCGGGCAAATCGACGCTGCTGCGCTGCTGCAACCTTCTGGAAGACAGCCAGCAGGGCGAGATCCTGTTCGAGGGCGAAGCGGTGCGCTGGCGCGGCACCGGACTGCACCGCCACCCCAGCGACCGTGCGCAGGTCTCGCGCATTCGCACCAACCTGTCGATGGTGTTCCAGAACTTCAACCTCTGGGCGCACATGACGGTGCTGCAAAACGTCATGGAGGCCCCGCTCACGGTGCTGAAACAGGACCGCAAGGTTGTCGAGGCGCGTGCGCGCGCCCTTCTCGACAAGGTGGGGATCGGCGACAAGGCCAATGTCTACCCGGCGCAGATGTCGGGCGGGCAGCAGCAGCGCGCCGCCATCGCCCGCGCCCTGTGCATGGAGCCCCGCGCGCTGCTGTTCGATGAACCCACCTCGGCGCTGGACCCCGAACTGGAACAGGAGGTCGTGCGGGTCATCAAGGCCCTGGCCGACGAGGGGCGCACCATGCTGATCGTCACCCACGACATGCGGCTGGCGGCGGATGTGTCGGATCACACGATCTTTCTGCACCAGGGCCTGATCGAGGAAGAAGGTCCGCCCTCCAGCCTCTTCGGCGCGCCGAAATCGACCCGCCTGAAGCAATTCCTCAGCGCGACGCAAGCCGCCTGAGGACCCAAAAACCACGTCCAACAGAGGAAACACCCATGAAGAAACTGCTTCTTTCCGCCGCGATCCTGGCGATGACCGCAGGCGGCGCGCTGGCGCAGCAGGTCGTGCGCCTGGGCACCGAGGGGGCCTATCCGCCCTTCAACTTCATCAACGAGGCCAACCAGCTCGCCGGTTTCGAGATCGATCTGGGCAACGAACTCTGCGCCCGCGCCAGCCTGACCTGTGAATGGGTCATCACCGACTGGGACGGCATCATCCCGAACCTCGTCGGCGGCAACTTCGACGTCATCATCGCGGGCATGAACGCGACCGAGGCGCGCGCGCAGGTCATCTCGTTCTCGGACGCCTACAAGCGCCCCGACCCCTCGGCCTATATGGCGTTGGTCGGCACCGAGGCCTCGGTGATGGAATCCGGCGTGATCTCGGCGCAGTCGAACACCGTGCAGGCGGGCATGGTCGCCGCGACCTCGGCCACGCTGATCGAGTTCCCGACCCCCGACGAAACCATTGCCGCCGTACGCAACGGCACCGCCGACGCCGTTCTGGCCGACCGCGATTTCCTGCTGACCTATCTGAACGACGCGCCGAACGAGTTCGAGATCATCGGCACGGTGATGCCCCCCGGCACCGGCGTCGCGCTGGGCATTCGCCAGTCGGACAACGAACTGCGCGCGACCTTCAACGCGGCGATTGCCTCGATGAAGGCCGATGGCTCGCTGAACGCGCTGCTGGTGCAGTGGTTCGGCGAGGAAGTTCCGCTGTTCGAGTGAACCGGACCCGTCCCCCGGCGCGCACCGCGCGCCCGGGGGGCAGCCGGGACTGACCCATGTTCAGCTTTTGCACCACACCCGCTGACCTGCCGGATTGGCAGTGGTTCGCCTGTTACCTGACGACGGCGACGCATTTTGCGTTGTATCGTTCGGTGCTGGTGGTGCTCTTGCTGCTGGCGCTGGCGGCGCCGCTGGCGCTGGGGCTGGGGTTTCTGGGCGCGATGGCGGTGCGCTCGCGCAACCCGGTGGCCAAGGGGATCGGCTGGGCCTATGTCTCGATGGTCCGGGGCGTGCCGGATGTGATCTTCTTCCTCTTCGTTCCGCTGGCGATCGACCAGGGGGTCGAATGGCTGTTTCACCACGCCCTCTGCCCGGACTGGACCGAAGAGGTCTGGCAGGGCAACGATTTCCGTGTCTGCCCCGAGGCCAAGACGCCGCTGGCCACCTCGCCCGTATGGGTGCATCAGGTCTGGGGCTTCGGGCTGGCGCTGAGCGCCTTTGCGCTGGTGTTCGGCGCCTTTGCCGCGAACACGCTGAACGGCGCCATGTCCGCCGTGCCCCGCGCGCAGATCGAGACCGCCGAGGCTTTCGGCATGACCCACGGGCAGGCGTTCCGGCGCATCCTTCTGCCGCAGATGTGGGTCTATGCGCTGCCGGGCCTGTCGAACCTGTGGATGATCCTGACCAAGGCCACGCCGCTTCTGTTCCTTCTGGGCATTCAGGACGTGGTCTATTGGGCGCGCGAACTGGGCGGGCAGAAGACCGGGCTGTTCCTGTATCCCCATCCCGACTGGCGGGTCTGGTATTTCCTCGGCGTGCTGGTGTTTTACCTGACCCTGACCTGGGCCAGCCAGAAATTCTTTGACCGGCTCATGGTGCGGGTCAACCGCGGGCAGGCCACGGCGGGCGGCGAAGCGCTGCGAAAGGCCGCGGCATGAACACCTGCGCGGAAAGCTTCGAGACCTTGATCCTGCGTTCGCTGGGCCGCGAATACGGCGCGCAGCAATTGCCGCGCGGGCTGGACATCACGATCTGCGATCAGGTGTTCCTGATTGCCTCGGGCTTGATCTGGAACGTCTATTTCGCCGTCCTCGCACTGGCGGCCGGGTTCTTTCTGGCCGTGGCGCTGGCGCTGGCCAAGGGCAGCCCGCTGAAGGTGCTGCGCCTGCCCGCCGAGGCCTTCGTCTTTGTGTTTCGCGGCTCGCCCCTGTTCATCCAGTTCTTCTTTGTCTACGAGGCGCTGGTCCTGCTGCCGCGCGGCGGGATTTCCGTCTTCGGGCTGATCATCGACACCCAATGGACCACGCGCGCCTGGGCGGGCGCCTTGCTGGTCCTGTTCCTGAACACCTCGGCCTATTCGGCCGAGATCTTTTTCGGCGCGCTCAAGGCGATCCCCAAGGGGGATATCGAGGCCGCCGATGCCTATGGCCTGAGCGGCGGTCAGAAGTTCCGCCGCATCACCTGGCCGACCATGCTGCGCCTCGCCTGGCCCAGCTACACGAACGAGGCCATCTTTCTCTTTCATGCCACGGCGCTGGTGTTCTTCTCGGCCTTTCCGACCCGCCAGCAGATGGGGGATGCCCTCTATTACGCGCGCTATTTTGCCGACCAGACCTTCAACCCCTTCATCGCCTATCCGATTGTCGCAGCCTATTTCATCCTGCTGACGCTGGCGCTGATCGGTCTCTTCGGCATCGTCAACCGTCGGCTGAACCGACATCTTCCGCGGGCGGCGCGCGCCCGGCTTCGGTTCAGACCGCAGTATATCAGGTGACCCATGCGTGATTGGCTCCGCCATCACCCCGACGTCAAGACCATCCGCGTAGCCGCAGCCGACCTGAACGGGCAGCCCCGAGGCAAACGGATTCCCACGCGCTTTGCCGACAAGCTCGTCAAGGACGGCACGCGCTTTCCCTATTCGGTGATGAACCTCGACATCTGGGGCGAGGACATCGAGGACAGCCCGCTCTTGTTCGAATCCGGCGATGCCGACGGCGTGCTGAAACCGACCGAACGCGGCTTTCTGCCGATGCCCTGGCTGGACGCCCCCACCGCCCTGTTGCCGATCTGGATGTTCCACGAGGATGGCAGCCCGTTCGAGGGCGACCCGCGCCATGCACTGGCCAATGTGGTGCGCAAGTTCCACGCCAAGGGGATGCGGCCGGTTTGCGCCACGGAACTGGAATTCTACCTCATCGACGATTCGGGCCGTGAATTGCGCGTGCCGCCCTCGCCCCGCTCGGGCAAGCGGCGCCCCGGTGCCGACACGCTGGCCCTGCGCGCGCTCGATGCCTTTGACCGCTTCTTCACCGACCTCTACGAATCCTGCGAGGCGATGGACATCGACGCCGACACCGCGATTTCCGAGGCCGGACCCGGCCAGTTCGAGGTGAACCTGCTGCATTCCGACGACGTGCTGAAGGTCGCCGACGACACATGGCTGTTCAAGATGCTGGTCAAGGGTCTGGCACGCAAGCACGGCTTTGCCGGGTCCTTCATGGCCAAACCCTATGACAACTGGCCGGGCAACGGTATGCACATGCATTTCTCGGTCACCGATGACGAGGGGCGCAACCTTTTTGACAACGGCACGCATGAAGGCTCGCCCCTGTTGATGAACGCGGTTGCGGGGTGCTTGCAGGCGATGCCGGGCACAACGCTGCTGCTGGCGCCGCATCAGAACAGCTTTGACCGGCTGGTGCCCGAACAGCATGCCCCGAACGGCATTTCCTGGGCCTATGAAAACCGCACCGCGGCCATCCGCATCCCGTCAGGCAGCCGCCGCGCGCGGCGCATCGAACATCGGGTCGCGGGGGGCGACATCAACCCTTACCTGATGATGGCCGGGGTTCTGGGGGCCGCGCTGATCGGGATCGAGGACGGGCTGACCCCGCCGCCGCCGATCACCGGCAATGCCTATGAACTCGACCTTCCGCAATTGCCGACGACATGGCAGGATGCGCTGGACACCTTCGAAGCCAGCCCCGAGATGCGCCGGATCTTTCCGCGCCACCTGATCGAGAACCTCGTGCGCACCAAACGCCAGGAAATCCGGTACATGTCCGAGCTGTCGACTGACGAGATGCTCGAACTCTATCTCGATACCGTGTGAGGCGCGCATGAAGATCGGCATCCTGCAAACCGGAGACGCCCCCCAGATGCTGGTGGGGACCTTCGGCGAATACCCCGACATGTTCGAGCGCTTTCTGGCCGGGCGCGGCTTTACCTTTGCCC
>ERZ761602.8626-NODE-8626-length-10185-cov-16.991313_pt1 | contig 10185 bp, 12 predicted proteins | sample MGYA00512165_ERZ761602 | MGnify/ENA primary metagenome ERZ761602 (study PRJEB28899, sample SAMN02445085) | bioreactor sludge metagenome | biome: EBPR sludge; isolation source: Thorneside wastewater treatment plant | place: Australia: Brisbane, Thorneside...
TTTGGGAAAGACCGTGGGCAAGGGAAACGGCGGTGGTGGTTTTGCCGACCCCGCCCTTTTGATTGGCAATGCAAATAACTTTGGTGGACATAAGATGGATTTCCTCGAATGGGTTATGGATTAGCGGAGAAACGCGATCACCAGCAGAACGATGATCAGCCCCACTGCGATAGGGCCGAAGCAGGTTGCCACACCGGAAAGAATTCCTGCAATCATGATTTACCCTCCTTTCATTTCCAACTGGTTTGGTTCATCCACAGGGTGGATGTCGGATTGGGTTGGAATGGGTGTTTCGACCGGGATCATGCCCAGCTTTTGCAGTTCCCTGCGGATGATCAAGGCTGCCTGAGCCTTGGGAGCGCGGTACTCACGCTGCGCCAGATCGTTCAGCGCGGTCAGTTCGTAATCCCGCAAATGGATGATGACTTTCGCCATGTTCACCTCGTGTGAAAAAAATAAAAGAGCCGTACAGTGACGGCTCTTTTATCAGGCGTGAGTCAAGGAATTACCCAGTTTGATTTATGGGAATTCTACGGAAATTCATAAATGCAAAAATTAAATGGTTGAGTGGCGTGAATCGCCAATGTGACTGGTTGTATTGTTTTGGAAAATTTGAATCCAAAATGATTGGAAACGCTTTTCAGGAAATATCCTGACGTATGGGTTCCAGTTTGCTTCCTCCCTGAATTGAACTTGCAGTTGCCTTGCTTACGCGATTTCTTTTTCGCGCTCCTGTATGCGGGCGGACTTTTTCGCCTTTGCCCGGCGGCGGATTTCATCAATCGCGCGCTGCCGCCAGACACTGTAGTAGGTTTGTTCGGAGACAATCGGGGAGCCGTCTGAATTGGTTCCCAGATGCTCGGCGATCAATTCCCCAAGCGTGAAGGCATCGCGCATCGGGTCGCGATTTTCCCACTTCATGGCAATGGGGAGCCAGCGCTCCAGGGGAAAAGTGGGTTTGCGACCGCGTCGAGCCGGCATGTTGAAGAGGTCAAAGGGTTCGATCATCTGTGGTTCAGGGGGAGTGGTTTGGATTTGCACCACTTCCTTTTCCTTCAATTCATAGCCCCACAGATTCATGAACGCCTCGGTCCAGCTTCCTTTTTGCGGATGATGGAAGATGGATTTCTTCAAACGGATCAACTGGTCGATCCAAAGACCGAGACCAACTCCAACCGTGACCAATATCATCAGCAGGACCACATGATACATGATGGCGACTTGCGCCATTGCGGTGCCCAGCCCGGTTTCGAGGTTGTCATAAGACCAGGTGATATGCAGCAAAATACCTATGAGGGCAATCTTGAGCAGGACAATCAGGATCATTTTTTTGGGTGAACCATATTTATTGGCTCGAATCAAGGAATAAAGTTTCATGGGGCGAGGATTCTACCTGAGATAAATTTCACAAAGAAGATAAAAATTGCTTACATTTTTGAAATTCGATAAATAGGACATTATTTATAGGAAATAGATGCTCCGATGGTTAATCGCATTTGATTTTGACAGTGGATCTGAATTTTCATAATCAAATTATCAAACATACTGAACTCAAACTTGACTCTCGCCTTGTAAAACAGTGGGGAAGTACAACATTGAATGAAGAGGAAGTAATGTGATGATGAAAATGAAAATAAATATGCGGGAGGACTGATCTTGGAAAACACTCCTCCATTGGATGCAGATCGCATTGCCCTGCGACTGATGTTCAGGGCAATCGCAGAGTATGGTCGAAAAGTTCGATTGCGCCGGCAGGCTGCGGATGAAAAGACGGAACCGCTGGATCCAAAACCGGATCAGCAGGTTCATCAACCACGAAAAAAGAAGAAGGCTGTTGTACGTCGCGATGAATAGCGAATGATAATGATTGGAGGCTTTGCATGGTTTGTCTCAATTGAAAATTTAATACACTGGGCGTATCCCTCGCTGTGAACGACAGGTATAATTCCCTGTTGGAGCGCAAATAATGACTGATGACGAATGGCTGACAATCCAACAGGCGGCGAAAGTAAGCGGTTATCATGCCGAATATCTGCGCATCATTGTTCGAGCGGGGAAGGTGGTTGCCCATAAATTTGGTCCGGTCTGGGCAATCAGCAAAAAGTCCCTGCTGTCCTATCTGAAAACTGCGGAAAAATCCGACGATAGGCGGCATGGTCCCAAAGTGATCAAAAAATAAATCCTTTTTACACGATCCGTTGTTTGCTTGTTAAAAATACATTTTACTGGTAAAATGTATTTGCACCGAATAACGGGCGCGTAAAGTGCTGGAACACGATACACGCCCTGACCCAACCCACCGATATCAGCGGTAGGCGGGCTATTCGTATTATAGCCTCTGCAAACGCCCTGGTGGGATTCCATCGGGGCGTTTTGCTTTCCGGCTGGGGGAAGTGAAACGCCCAAACAAGGAGACAACCTATGGATGTTCAATTTTTGACTCGTAAAGCCGCCCGGGTGGTCATGCCAGACCGGGCGTCAACTCTCGCAAATCTCTCCGTGCTGCGCCAGGAATGGGAGCAGGCTGCGGAAGGGGACAGCCTGATCAATGTTCCCGCCTCGGTTGGGCTGCTTCTTTTTGATGTCACTGCCAGATTGGGGTTGACCCGGGAGGAGCAGGCCCAGGTGTTGGGCGACCAGCTTTTCCGGGAGGCATTGGTCAAGTTGCAACTGTAGCAGTTCAGGAATGACCTGAAGGGATCCAGCCAGCCATGATCCCTTCAGGTATCGAAACAAAACAAATAACAAAACTTTTTGGAGTTTTCTATGGGTAAAAGAGCAGTGATTTATGTCCGTACATCATCCGAACAACAGGGCGAAAAATGCAGCCCTGCCGAACAGGAATCGGATTGCCGGAAGTTTGCCGCACAACAGGGGCTGGTGGTTGTCAATGTATATCGCGATACCGAACGGTATCGTGTCAAAAACAAATGGGTGGAACCCTCCGGGACACGCTATGACCGCCCTGCGATGCTGGCAATGCTTCGCGATGCCGCTGACGATCAGTTCGATGTCATTCTCGCATGGCGGGAGGACAGGCTTTATCGCGGCATGCGGGCAATGCTGTTGATCCTTGAAACGATCCAACAGCACAACCTGACCATCATGCTGGCGCTGGAAACCTTTGATCCGGCAACGGCTCCCTTGAAAGCCTGGCTCGCCCAGGTGGAACTGGAGAATATCAAGGAACGCATGACGATGGGGGTGAAGGCGCGTCTCAAGGCTGGCAAGGCGAATTCGGGTCAGGATCGGTATGGCTATCGCCGTGTGGGGGAACAGATCGAAGTGGTTCCGGAGGAGGCGAAATGGGTCCAGCAGATATTTGCTTGGTATATCGCCGGCGTTTCGATGCGCGAGATGCGCAGACGCTTGATCGCGGCAAATGCCCCTCAAAAGGATACGACGGCTATTCGTCGAATCCCGTGGTCTTTCAACAGCCTTAAGGGAATTCTGCACGGCGCCGGCGACTATGCCAGGGGTGTCAAAACTCAGAGTCGAGAAGGGGAACAATTTCAAATGAAGCTTATTCCCATTCTGGATATGGATACCTATCGAAAATTCATGGAGTTGAGGGAGAGTTATATCCATCCGGCGCAACAGGTTCCAAAAATTGATTTTCTGATCCGGGGTTTACTGTACTGTCCATGCGGTTACAAGATGGGAATTCGCATCTCGAAATCATCCCGCGATCAATGGGATGGCGAATGGGAAGTCGGCAGGATCCGGGGCAATTACACCTGTGTTTGCAAGCACGACGAACTTATATCCCCTGATTGTCCGCGTTACGTAAAAAACGCCGAGGCGGATCGAAATGTCTGGCGGCAGGTTTGCAATGCCATCAATCACCCCGAACTTCTCCTGGAACAGGCGAAGCTTCTGGTCGATGAGTTGAAAACGGATGCATTGATAAGCGGGAACGACAAGGAACTCATTGAGAAGGAATTGGACAACCTGGTCGTGGGCCGGCAATGGGTGATCACCCAGGCGAGGAAGGGGGTTATCTCCGAGGCTGACATGGATCAACATTTGATGGATATGTCCATAAGAGAGGTGGACCTAAAGAAGCAACTGAATGCCATCCAGGATGCGGTTGATGCTCAATTGTTGGTTGATTGGGAGGGAAAGGTTCAGCAATATCTTGCTGATTTGAAGGAGGGCATTCAGGCATTGCATCGCATGCCTGAAGCTCCCGCTGAACAGCGAAGAGTCGTTGAGTTGAAACGCCAGATTATTGAAACCCTTGTGGAAAAAGTTTCCGTTGACCGGGATCACCAGTTCACCGTGACGATTCGCCTGCATCTGCTGGGCATTTTGGAGAATACAACCGGCAATGGCGGCAGTTCCAGCAATGGTGGACAGTGGCCGACGGGCGGAACTGGAAATCGATCAAATCCTTCCATTAGAACAACAGGATTCAAATCGCGGATAGGTCATATCCGGGTGAGCGCCAATTGGATCATGCAGGGCATGTAATCTGGAGATAACAATGAAACCACGTGCAGTGATTTATGTTCGCACATCTTCTGAACATCAAGGTGAGAAATCAAGTCCGGCGGAGCAGGAAGCGGATTGTCGGAAATTGGCTGCTGATCAAGGATTGAAGATAGTCGGAGTGTATCGGGATATTGAAAAATATCGTGTCCGGAATAAATTGGTGGAGCCATCCGGCACGCGATCCGACCGCCCCGGGTTGTTGTCCATGCTTAGAGACGCATCCAAGGGTGAATTTGACATCATTCTTGCATGGCGTGAAGATCGTCTTTACCGGGGTATGCGTTCCATGCTTCTGGTGTTGGAGACCATTCAGGAACACAAGATACAGATCATGCTTGCCAGGGAAACTTTTGATCCCAAGATTGCTCCGCTTCGTGCGTGGGTTGCACAAATGGAGCTGGATGGGATGAAGGAACGCATGACGATGGGTGTAAAAGCCCGTCTTAAATCAGGCAAGGCAAATACCGGGCAGGACCGCTACGGCTATATGCGGGTTGGGGATGCCATCGAAGTGGTTGAGGATGAAGCATTTTGGGTCAGGCAGATCTTTGCCTGGTATGTGGAGGGGGTGCCGATTTTGGAAATTCGCAAGCGGTTGATTGCGGCGAACGCGCCTCAAAAGGGCAGCAGCATCCCAAGGAGAATGCAATGGGCAAGGTCAAGTATTCAGGCAGTATTGATTGCCGCCAAGGAATATGCCTATGGCATTAAGATTCAAACTCGCAAGGGTGAATCCTTCCAGATCCCGGTTCAACCCATTATTGATACAGTAACGTATGAAAGGTATCTTCGTGTACGGGAGAGCAAAAAGACACATCCGATTAGAAGCATCAAATATGATTACCTGATCGGCGGTAAGCTTTTTTGTGATTGCAATTACAAGTGGGGTGCAAGAACCAACAAGTCCAAGAGGAATAGAAAGGGTGAGTTGATCAGGCGAAAAACACCCGTTCGAGTCTATTATTGTGGACAATCACATAAGGACCAGGTTTCACCAAATTGCCCGCGGCACATAGGCGCCAAAAAGGCGGAGGATATTGTCTGGCAAAAGGTTTGTGCTGCGATGGACAAACCTGATTACCTGCTCGGTCAGGCGCGACAGATAGTTAATCAAATCAGGGAAAGCCAGGGCACATTGGAGCAGGATCGGATAAGAATTGAGAATCAGTTGGAAGCGGTACTGACAGAGCGGCAATGGGTTATTACCCAGGCACGCAAAGGTGCTTTTACCACCAATGACATGGAATATCAGCTGAGCCAGCTTACCTTTCAGGAGGTAACTCTTAAGCAGGAACTTGCCACGCTTGGAGAAACCATCAATATTAATGCCTTGAATAATTGGGAGGAGAATGTGGTCGAATTCTTGGCTGACCTGAGAGCCGGCGTTGAGGAGTTAAAACTTGTTGCTCCCCAGACGCCTGAGGAGCAACATGATATTTTTGTGCTTAAGAAACGGGTTGTTGATACTTTGGTTGAGCGTGTTGATATCGATATAGACCGAAATCTTTTTGTACAGATCCGACTGAATCTTCTCGATATTCTACGAAAAGATGCTGAGTCCGGAGGCTCTACTGCTGGGGTACAAAATTTTGAGGTCGGAACTTATACCCGTATACGATCAGCCCACGCTCATCGCCGTCATTCCTCATCTTGCGAGTGACCATTTCCACGGGCATACCGATCTGAACTTCGCTGTTATCGACATCGGTCAACTGGGCAGTGACCATCGGTCCTTCTTCAAGTTTGACAAGCGCCACGGTGTAGGGAGCCTGAGATTCGTATCCGGCAGGGGCTTCGTAGATAGTGGTGTAGGAATAAACTTCACCTTTGCCGCTAAACGTAAATAAATCCTTGGCTTCGTCGCCGCAGTTCGGGCAAACATCGCGCGGGGGGAAGATCTTGAAATCGCAGTGAGGACAGACCTCACCAACAAGACCATATCGCTGTTTCTTAAGACGCCAGTGTCGAGGGATTTCCATAGGTGTTGTTCCTTTCTTCGACCCTAATTCTATGCAGGTGAACTATCAAAGACTCTCAGAGTCCTCTCGATGCGCGTAGCCAGATTAACGAGTATAAAGATTCGCAAATCAGAATTTCGAGTGGTGCTTTAACCAAGCCATTCATCATTCTGCATTCATCATTCCGCATTTATAATCCCCCTTTGCATGAAAATCCTACTCATCAATCAAGTCTTTGTTTCGCCCGAAGAACCGGGACACACCCGCCATTTTGAAATGGGGAAGTACCTCAAAGAGAGCGGACATGAACTCGTTATCGTTGCCAGTGACCTGAACTATCAGACCGGTCAGCGTACCGTGGAGCGGAAGGGGCTGTTTGCCGAACAGGTCTTCGAAGGCGTACGTGTGCTGCGGTCATACATTTTTCCCGCCATTCACCGCAGTTATTTCTGGAGAGTGATTGCTTTCTTCAGTTTCATGTTCTCGTCGATCTTGACCGCCCTGCGCCTCAAAGACGTGGACCTGGTGCTGGGCACCACGCCCCCGATTTTTCAGGCGGTTTCGGCGTGGGTGGTGGCGGCATTACGTCGTAAGCCTTTCCTGCTCGAAGTGCGTGACCTGTGGCCCGAGTTCGGAATCAGCATGGGCGTTCTGAAAAATCCGCTCATCATCGCGCTTTCCCATTGGTTGGAGATGTTCCTTTACAAACGCGCCACGCATATCCTCGTCAACTCGCCAGCCTATCGTGAATACATGCTTGCCAAAGGCGTCCCCGCGGACAAAGTCACCTACATCCCCTACGGAACCGACGTGGATATGTTCAATCCATCCGTTGACGGTTCGTCCATTCGCAAGGAGTTAAATCTCGAAGATAAATTCGTGGTCTTGTATGCCGGGGCGTTGGGACAGGCAAACGATATCGATACCCTTCTGCGTGCCGCGGAACGGTTGAAGAAAGAAGAAAGAATCAGATTTGTTTTGTTTGGAGATGGCAAAGAACGGACCCGGTTGGAGTCTGAAGCGAAAAGTAAAAATCTAACCAACGTCCTTTTTGCGGGTACGCGCCCCAAAAAGGACATGCCGCTCATCGTCGCCTCTGCCGACTTGTGCCTCGCCATCTTGCAGGATATTCCCGCCTTCCGCACCACGTATCCGAACAAGGTCTTCGACTACATGGCGGCGGGACGCGCCAGCCTTATCGTCATTGACGGCATCACACGCGAGTTGATCGAGTCGTCTCATGGCGGCGTGTACGTTCCTCCGGCAGATGATGCCATGCTCGCGCAGAAAATTCTCGAACTCTCGCAAGATCCGGCGCAGGTCAAAAAGATGGGCGTAAATGCGCGTGAGTATCTGGTGAAGAATTTGGATCGGCGCGATAAATTGGAAGAGACTCTTGTGTTGCTGACAAAGCTGGTGAACGCATGAAGGTTTTGGTCACAGGCGGTACTGGATTTACCGGCTCACGCGTGGTGCCGCTTCTTTTTCAGAACGGATTCGAAGTCCGGTGTTTGACGCGCCCCAGCAGTGACCGCGCGCCTCTTTCCACGCTGACAGTCGAGTGGGTGACCGGTGATTTATCGGACGCCGAATCCCTGACTTCCGCCATGCACGGTGTGGATGCCCTGGTCAACATCGCATCGCTCGGCTTTGGGCACGCGGACACGATTCTCGGGTCCATGAAAGAAGCGGGTGTGAAGCGCGGGATCTTCGTCAGCACTACCGCCATCTTTACGCAGTTGAACGCGGGCAGCAAATCCATCCGTCTTGCCGCCGAAGAAGCCATTCACACCAGCGGACTGGACTACACCATCCTGCGTCCGACCATGATCTACGGCAGTAACCGTGACCGCAACATGTGGCGGCTGATTCGTTTGCTGCGTATCACGCCTGCCATGCCCATCTTCGGTGACGGCGAGTCGTTGCAGCAGCCCATCTTCGTGGACGATGTCGCGCAAGCCGTGCTGCTTGCTTTGAAAACCAACGACACAATTGGCAGGAGTTACAACATCGCTGGCAAAGAACCGTTGACCTACAATCAGGTCATCGATACGGTGGCGGCTGCGCTTGGTAAACGGGTTTGGAAACTTCACTTGCCTTACATGCCCATTGTTCGTCTATTGCAATTCACCGAGCGGATCGGGTTGCGGTTGCCGATCAAAGCCGAACAGGTGCTGCGGCTCAACGAGGACAAGTCGTTCTCGTACGAAGAAGCGAAGCGGGATTTTGGCTATCGTCCGCGCAGTTTTGAAGAGGGGATTCGATCCGAGATTTCCAAACTCCCATAGCATTCAGCCTATTGATGGGTGTATGATGAAAGGGTGGAGGCACACATGGACGACTATCAGATCAAACAGGTTGAGAAGATCGAAGACCCAATTTGGGAAGCCATCGGCGGCGGGATCAACTCCTTCAACGAAGAGCAGGCGGGATCGGAAAACGCCAGGCGGATTTGTTTTGTCGTGTATGATCCAGAAGAGAAGGTCGCGGGTGGAGTCATCGCTCTGGCATACTGGAACTGGCTGTACATTGACCTGATGTGGCTGCGACCAGAGCTGCGCCGCAAAGGCTATGGCGCTCGTCTGCTGGCGCTCGCAGAAGATGAAGCCAGGAAGCACGGAGCGGAGCACGTGTATCTGGATACCTTCAGTTTCCAAGCGCCAGAGTTTTACAAGAAGCAAGGTTATCGCGTCTATGGCGAGTTGCAGGATTTCCCGAAGGGATTTCAGCGATATTTTATGACGAAGGATTTGTAGGTATTCTTTACAATAATATTTCAAATGCGCTAATGAGGCGAATGCATTCGCCTCATTAGCGCATTTGTGCCATTTGCAGTAAGCCTTTTGTTTAAATTCTCGTTTAGAATCACCTTCGTGACCTCCATCCTCATCTTCGCACTCCTCACCATCCTCTCTGCCCTCGGCGTGTGGATCATCCGTCAATACGCCGAACGCCGCCGCATCATCGACCATCCCAACGAACGCAGTTCCCATTCCGCACCCACTCCTAGAGGCGGGGGACTGTCCATCGTCATCGTCGTTCTTGTGGCGGGAAGTGTCGCCGCCTTCCAAAATAATCTAACTCAAAGCCTTATCTACCTTGTCTGCGGCGTGGTCATCGCCTACCTCGGCTGGCGAGATGATGTCCATTCGCTCAGTCCGCGTGTCCGCTTTGCCGTGCAAGGATCGGTCGCACTCGCGTCCGTGCTCGGCATGGGCTATTTCAAATCCGTCACCATTCCGCTCTTCGGACAACTGCAACTCGGCGTGGTCGGCTTCATCATCACCCTCCTGTGGATTGTTGGTCTCACCAACGCCTACAACTTCATGGATGGCATCGACGGCATCGCGGGCGGTGTCGCCCTCTCTGCCGCCCTCGGTTGGATGTTCCTCGCCGCAAACACGGATCAACACTTCGTCTATTGGATCGCACTCGCCATTGCCGCGGGCAGTTTGGGCTTTCTCTTTCACAACTGGTCACCCGCCAAAATTTTCATGGGCGACGCAGGCAGCACCTTCCTCGGGTACACCTTCGCCGTCCTGCCGCTCCTCTCCGCCGACGAAGGCGGCGACGCCCTCATGCTCGGCACCCTCCTGATGTGGACCTTCATCATGGACGCAGGCGTCACCTTCATCCGCCGCGCCCTCAAACGCGAGAACGTTTTCGCCGCGCATCGCACGCACGTCTATCAACGTCTCGTCATCGGCGGCTACAAACACGCCCAAGTCAGCGC
>ERZ761602.8627-NODE-8627-length-10185-cov-11.440474_pt1 | contig 10185 bp, 19 predicted proteins | sample MGYA00512165_ERZ761602 | MGnify/ENA primary metagenome ERZ761602 (study PRJEB28899, sample SAMN02445085) | bioreactor sludge metagenome | biome: EBPR sludge; isolation source: Thorneside wastewater treatment plant | place: Australia: Brisbane, Thorneside...
ACTGAGGAATAAGTATGGGACAAAAGATTCATCCTACTGGGTTTCGGCTGGCTGTTACTCGTGATTGGTCGTCGCGCTGGTATGCCAACAAGAAGAACTTCGCTGGCATGCTCAACGAAGATGTGCAGGTCCGTGAGTTCCTGAAAAAGAAGCTCAAGCACGCTTCCGTCGGCCGCGTCCTCATTGAGCGTCCGGCCAAGAACGCTCGGGTGACCATTTTCTCGGCTCGGCCGGGCGTGGTTATCGGCAAGAAGGGCGAAGAAATCGACAACTTGCGGGTTGCGCTGCAGAAAATCATGGGTGTTCCCGTGCATGTCAGTATCGAGGAGATTCGCAAGCCGGAAGTCGATGCGCAGCTTATTGCCGATTCGATTACCCAGCAACTCGAGAAGCGCATCATGTTCCGCCGGGCGATGAAGCGCGCCATGCAGAACGCCATGCGGCTCGGCGCGCAGGGGATCAAGATCATGAGCTCTGGCCGCCTCAATGGTGCCGAGATCGCGCGTCGTGAGTGGTACCGGGAGGGGCGGGTGCCGCTGCATACGCTGCGTGCCGATATTGACTATGCGACCTCGAAAGCGCTGACGACCTATGGTCTGATTGGCGTCAAGGTGTGGGTCTACAAGGGCGAGACCGTTAGTCGCCAGGACCAGACGCTTGCTGCTCCGGAAGGGGCTGCCGACGAGCAGGCGCGCAAACCGCGTCGTGTGGCTCGTCCAGGGGATGCTGAGCGGCCGCGCGTCGCGGTAAGGGCAAAGCCAGAGGGCCAGGAAGACGCGGCAAGCGTCGAGGGGGCCGCTCCGGACGCGAAGGCGCCGGTGAAACGTGTAAGAAAGGCAGGAACCACAGATGCTTCAGCCAACTAGAAGAAAATACCGCAAAGAGCAGAAAGGCCGCAATACCGGCCTGGCAACGCGCGGAGCCAAAGTGAGTTTCGGCGAGTTCGGACTCAAGGCAATCGGCCGCGGGCGTCTGACGGCTCGTCAGATCGAAGCCGCTAGGCGGGCGATGACCCGCCATATCAAACGCGGCGGCCGGATATGGATCCGCATTTTCCCGGATAAACCAATTTCGAAGAAGCCGGCCGAAGTGCGCATGGGAAGCGGTAAGGGAAACCCGGAATACTGGGTTGCCGAGATCAAGCCCGGCAAGGTTCTTTACGAGATGGATGGTGTAAACGAAGGCCTCGCGCGTGAAGCGTTTGCGCTGGCTGCTGCGAAGCTGCCGATTCCGACGGTTTTCGTAACGCGTATGGTAGGTTGATCATGAAAGTCAGTGAACTCAGAGCAAAAACCGTCGACGAGCTGAACAAGGAGCTGCTGGACTTGCTAAAGGCGCAGTTTGGTCTGCGGATGCAGCTGGCAACGCAGCAGTTATCCAACAACAGTCAGGTCGGTAAAGTGCGTCGGCAAATTGCGCGCGTACGCACGCTTCTTCGTGAAAAGGCAGTTCAACAATGAGCGAGACCACCAGCAACAAGCGCACCTTGGTCGGGCGCGTCGTTAGCGATCGCATGGAAAAGACGGTGACCGTCGTCGTGGAGCGTCGTGTGAAACACGCGATTTACGACAAAATCATGATGCGCTCGAGCAAGTATCATGCGCACGATGACAGCAATGATGCCAAGGCCGGTGACCTGGTCGAAATTCAGGAGTGTCGCCCGCTGTCAAAGAGCAAGTCGTGGGTTGTCACGAAGCTTCTCGAACGCGCGGTTGCCATTTAAAGCTTGCATTGTTCTCAAGAGCGGCTATAATGCCGCCTTCCTCGCGCTCGGCTGATCTCTCGCCTCTGAGCGTTTCTACCCCTACGGGTTCCAAGACTGACCGCTGCTGCGGGCCAAGTTGGAGTGACAGATGATTCAAGTACAGACAGTTCTCGACGTCGCCGATAATACCGGCGCGCGTTCGGTGATGTGCATCAAAGTGCTGGGTGGCTCCAAACGCCGCTACGCGGGTGTTGGCGACATTATCAAGGTCGCCGTCAAAGATTCGGCGCCGCGTGGCCGCGTCAAGAAGGGCGAAGTCTACAGCGCAGTGGTCGTGCGTACCGCCAAGGGTGTGCGGCGCATGGACGGCTCCCTGGTCAAGTTCGACCACAACGCGGCTGTCCTCCTGAATAACAAGATGGAGCCCATTGGTACGCGTATCTTCGGGCCGGTGACGCGCGAGCTGCGCGGCGATCGGTTCATGAAGATCGTCTCCCTGGCGCCGGAAGTGCTGTAAGGAAGGTCATGGAAAAGATTCGTAAGGGTGATGACGTCGTCGTCATCGCTGGAAAAGACAAAGGTAAGCGCGGTGCTGTGCTGCAGCGCACAGATTCGGAGCACGTGCTGGTTGCTGGCGTGAACCGCGTCAAGAAGCACGTTAAGCCAAATCCGGTGAAGGGTGTTGTCAGCGGGATCGTCGAAAAAGAGATGCCGCTTCACGTATCGAATGTATCGCTCTACAACCCGGCGACTAAGAAGGCGGATCGTGTCGGCTTCAAGAAACTTGAAGACGGTACGAAAGTGCGCTTTTTCAAGTCGAACGGCGAAGTGTTGGGGGGCTAAGGAGTAGTCATGGCACGTTTACTGGATTACTACAACAGCACGGTGGTGGCGCAGCTTACCGAGAAGTTCGGCTACAAGTCGAGCATGGAAGTGCCGCGCATCACCAAGGTAACGCTCAACATGGGTGTGGGCGAGGCGGTCGCCGACAAGAAGGTGCTTGAAAGTGCGATCGGCGACCTGACCAAAATCGCTGGCCAGAAGCCGGTGACCACCAAGGCTCGCAAGTCGATCGCCGGTTTCAAGATTCGTACTGGCTACCCGGTCGGGTGCATGGTCACGCTGCGCGGACCGCGCATGTTCGAGTTCATCGATCGCCTGGTCACCGTGGCATTGCCGCGGGTGCGCGACTTTCGTGGCATATCGGGCAAAGGTTTTGATGGTCGTGGAAATTACAACATGGGCCTCAAAGAACAGATCATCTTCCCGGAAATCGAGTACGACAAGATCGACGCGCTGCGCGGCATGAACGTCAGTGTTACGACGACTGCGAAGACCGATGACGAAGCGCGTGCCTTGCTTGGCGCGTTTAAATTTCCCTTCAGGAACTGAGACGAAATGGCAAAACTCTCTGTGATCAACCGCGGTGAGAAGCGGCGCAAGACAGTCGAAAAGTATGCCAAGAAGCGTGCCGAACTGATGGCGGTCATGAATGACCAAAGCTTCTCGGTTGAGGATCGCTTCGAGGCACGGCTGAAAGTGCAGGCGCTGCCACGCAACGCGAGCCCGGTTCGGCTGCGTAACAGGTGTGCGTTGACCGGCCGTCCTCGTGGTGTTTTTCGTAAGTTCGGTCTGGGTCGTGGCAAGCTTCGCGACTTCGTCATGCATGGTGAAGTCCCTGGAATGATCAAGGCTAGCTGGTAGGCAGGAGAGAACAAAATGAGTATGAGCGATCCGATCAGCGATATGCTGACACGCATCCGAAATGCCCAGATGGCAAACAAGGCCTCCGTCGCCATGCCGTCTTCGAAAGTAAAGATCGCCATCGCCCAGGTGTTGAAGGACGAAGGCTATGTCGAGGATTTCGGCGTCAGTCCTAATGACGGCAAGCCGATTCTGGAGATTGGCTTGAAGTACTACGCCGGTCGTCCGGTGATCGAGCGAATCGATCGCGTTTCGCGGCCAGGCCTGCGGATCTATCGAGGCGCCGACAACATTCCTCCGGTCATGAACGGTCTTGGCGTGGCTATTGTGTCGACGCCCAAGGGTGTCATGACTGACCGCAAGGCACGCGCCAGCCATATCGGCGGCGAAGTGCTCTGCGTCGTCGCGTAAGGGGTAGCTATGTCCCGCGTTGCAAAAAAACCAATCGTTCTTCCGCAGGGTGTCGCGGTGGATCTCTCGTCGGATCGAATTTCGGTGAAGGGCCCTCTGGGCGCCCTTGAATTTGCCGCCCATCCGGCGGTCATGATCTCGCTTGAAGACGGAAGCTTGTTGTGCAAGGAAGTGCCCGGAGCGGCCGAGTCGGTCGCCATGTCGGGCACCATGCGTGCTGTTGTGGCAAACATGGTGACCGGGGTGAGCGCCGGGTTCGAGCGCAAGTTGAGTCTAGTTGGCGTCGGCTATCGTGCCCAGGCGCAAGGTGACACTCTGAATCTGACGCTCGGGTTTTCGCACCCGGTTGCCTACAAGCTGCCGAAGGGTATCACCGCGACGACACCGATCCAGACGGAAATCGTCATCAAGGGTGTTGACCGGCAACTCGTTGGCCAGGTGGCCGCAGAGCTTCGTGCCTATCGTCCGCCAGAGCCTTACAAAGGCAAGGGTGTGCGCTACGTCGACGAAGTAGTCGTGATCAAAGAAACGAAGAAGAAGAAGTAAGGGTGCTGAGATGATTGACAAGAAACAGGCGCGTTTGCGCAGGGCTCGCAAAACCCGAGCCAAAATTGCCGAACTGAAGTCGGTACGTCTGTCGGTTCACCGCAGCAACTGCCACATCTACGCACAGGTAATTTCTGCCTGTGGGAGCAAGATTCTGGCTGCGGCCTCGTCGCTAGAGCCGGAAGTGCGCAAGAGCTTGCCGAACGGTGGTGATGTCGGTGCCGCGAAGGCGATTGGCCAACTGGTTGCCGAGCGTGCCAGGAAAGCCGGGATCGAGCAGGTCGCCTTCGATCGTTCCGGGTTTCAGTATCACGGGCGGATCAAGGCGCTTGCTGAGGCGGCTCGTGAAGCCGGCCTCAAGTTCTGACCGCCGCACCCAGCAAAGAATTGGAGTAATCAATGGCTAGACCACAAGGCAGAAAACCTCAGCAGTCTGACAGGCCCGATGACGGCATGCGCGAAAAGATGATTTCGATCAACCGCGTGACCAAGGTCGTCAAGGGTGGTCGGATTCTCGGCTTCGCGGCATTAACGGTCGTCGGTGACGGGGACGGGCGTGTCGGTATGGGCAAGGGCAAGTCTCGCGAAGTGCCGGTGGCTGTCCAGAAAGCCATGGAAGAGGCGCGGCGCAACCTGATCAAGGTTAGCCTCAAGGACGGCACGCTGCAGCATACCGTCTTCGGCCGTCACGGGGCGTCGACGGTGATGATGCAGCCTGCACCGGAGGGTACGGGAATCATCGCCGGCGGTGCGATGAGGGCTGTATTCGATGTGATCGGAATGACTAACGTGGTGGCCAAGGCACACGGGTCGACCAATCCTTATAACGTTGTCCGGGCAACGATCAACGGGCTGCGCTCGATGACGACGCCCGCTGAGGTCGCGGCCAAGCGGGGCAAGACCGTCGCCGAGATTCAGGGGTAAGAGATGGCTGAGAAGAAAGTGAAAGTGACCCTCGTCAGGAGCTTGATCGGTACCAAGGAGTCGCATCGTGCGACGGTACGTGGCCTGGGTCTGCGGCGGATGCATAGCAGCGCGATACTCGAAGACACTCCGGCGGTTAGGGGGATGATCAACAAGGTTGGCTATCTCTTGAAGTGTGAGGGCTGAGATGGAACTGAATACTGTTCAAGCTGGCGAAGGCGCCCGCACAGACAAGAAGCGTGTCGGCCGCGGCGTCGGTTCGGGCTGGGGCAAGACCTGCGGGCGCGGTCACAAGGGCCAGAAGTCGCGTGCCGGTGGTTTCCACAAAGTTGGTTTCGAGGGCGGCCAGATGCCTTTGCAGCGCCGGCTTCCCAAGCGTGGCTTCAAGTCGCTGACGGGTGCCCGCAATGTCGAGGTTCGGCTGTCGGAAATCGAGCGTTTGCCGGTCGATGAGATTGATCTTGCGACGTTGCGTCAGGCTAATCTGGTACCGCAGCAGGTGTTGTCGGCGAAAGTGGTTCTGTCGGGCGAAATCACGCGGAAAGTTTCGCTCAAGGGTGTTGGCGCGACCGCCGGCGCTCGGGCCGCGATCGAGGCCGCCGGCGGCAGCGTCTCCGAATAACGTGTTGGCAGGGGTGATATTTTTTGGCAACTAGTCCTAGCACGGTCAGCAAAGGCGGGAAGTTCGGCGACCTGAAACGCCGACTATGGTTCCTGCTTGGCGCTTTGGTTGTGTACCGGATCGGTTCGCACATCCCCGTTCCGGGAATCGACTCGCAGGTTCTCGCCGAGCTCTTCGGTCGGCAACAGGGCGGCATTCTGGGCATGTTCAACATGTTCTCGGGCGGGGCTTTGTCGCGGTTTACGATTTTTGCTCTGGGAATCATGCCGTATATTTCGGCGTCGATCATCATGCAGTTGATGACCCATGCCAGCCCGCAGCTGGAGGCGCTGAAGAAAGAAGGGGAAGCCGGAAGGCGCAAGATCACGCAGTACACGCGCTACGGTACGGTTGCTCTGGCCCTGTTTCAGGGGATCGGTATTGCCGTGGCGGTGGAGTCACAGCCAGGCTTGGTACTTGACCCTGGAATGATGTTTCGCTTCGTCACCGTCACCACGCTGGTCACCGGGACGATGTTCCTGATGTGGCTCGGCGAGCAGATCACCGAAAGAGGTCTGGGCAACGGAATTTCGTTGATCATCTTTGCGGGTATCGCGGCGGGATTGCCAAGTGCCATTGGCGGTCTGCTGGAACTGGTCCGGACTGGCGCGATGCATCCGCTGACGGCGCTTGTGATCTGTGTTCTGGTGGTCCTGGTCACTGCCTTTGTAGTCTTTGTCGAACGCGGCCAGCGCAAAATTCTGGTGAACTACGCAAAGCGGCAAGTGGGTAACAAGGTCTATGGTGGGCAAAGCTCGCATCTGCCGCTGAAACTGAACATGGCGGGTGTGATCCCGCCGATCTTCGCCTCGTCGATCATTCTCTTTCCGGCGACCATTGCCGGTTGGTTTGGCAGCGGTGATTCGGGCCGTTGGCTAAAGGATGTTGCTGGCGCGCTGTCGCCGGGGCAGCCGATTTACGTGATGCTTTATGCGGCGGCGATTATCTTTTTCTGCTTCTTTTATACGGCGCTGGTTTTCAATTCCAGGGAGACTGCCGACAATCTGAAGAAGAGTGGGGCTTTCGTTCCGGGTATTCGGCCGGGGGACCAGACGGCGCGCTACATCGATAAGATCTTGATGCGTTTGACACTGGTTGGCGCTCTCTATATCACCATCGTCTGCTTGCTTCCGGAGTTCATGATTCTGAAGTGGAACGTTCCGTTTTACTTTGGTGGTACTTCGCTGCTGATCATCGTCGTTGTGACGATGGATTTCATGACCCAGGTGCAGGCCTACACGATGTCTCACCAGTACGAGAGCCTGCTCAAGAAGGCTAACTTCAAAGGCTCCGGGTTACCGGCGAAATAGGATGGCAAAGGAAGACTTGATTGAAATGCAGGGGGAGGTCGTCGAAAACCTCCCGAACGCTACATTCAGGGTGAAGCTCGAGAACGGTCATGTGGTTCTTGGCTTCATCTCCGGCAAGATGCGCATGCACTACATCCGCATCCTGCCGGGGGACAAGGTGACGGTGCAACTGACACCCTACGACCTTAGTCGTGCGCGAATCGTCTTCCGCGCCAAGTGAGGAATCTCTACGCAACAATTCGGTGCCGGGCCGGCTGCGCCTCGTGCCGGGGAACCAGGAGTTAACAATGAAAGTGCTGGCCTCTGTGAAGCGCGTCTGCCGTAAATGCAAGATCATTCGCCGCCACGGTATCGTGCGGGTGATCTGTGCCGATCCACGTCACAAACAGCGTCAAGGTTGATCGCTGTACAAGCCACTCTTGTGGGTTGTCAGTCGGTTGAAGGTATAACTGTAAGTTTCGAATAGTTGGGGTGAATCAATGGCCCGCATCGCAGGCGTAAACCTACCGAACCACCAGCACGCCGAGATTGCGCTCACCGCGATCTATGGTATTGGGCGTCCGCGCGCACAGAAGATTTGTGATGCTGCTGGGGTTTCACGTTCCACCAAGATGAAGGATATGACGGAAGCGGAGCTGGAGCGTTTACGCGATCAGATCGGCAGATTCGCCGTCGAGGGCGATTTGCGCCGCGAAGTCACGATGAGCATTAAGCGCTTGATGGATCTCGGTTGCTACCGTGGCCTTCGTCACCGCAAGGGCTTGCCGTCACGCGGTCAGCGCACGAAGACCAACGCCCGTACCCGCAAAGGTCCGCGCAAGCCGATCGCCGGCAAGAAGTGATTAGGAAATAGGATCTGACCATGGCCAAGACCGCTGGAAAAGTTCGTAAGAAAGTCAAGGTAAAGAAGAACGTGGCTGAGGGCGTTGCCCATATCCACGCGTCCTTCAACAATACCATCATTACCATTACCGACCGTCAGGGTAACGCGTTGTCATGGGCAACCTCGGGTGGTGCCGGTTTCAAGGGCTCGCGCAAGAGCACGCCGTTCGCGGCGCAGGTGGCTGCTGAGGCGGCCGGCAAGGTGGCTGTCGAGTGCGGCGTCAAGAACCTCGAGGTGCGCATCAAGGGCCCTGGTCCCGGGCGTGAGTCTTCGGTGCGTGCGCTTAACGCGCTTGGCATGAAGATTACGGCGATTACCGATGTGACGCCGGTTCCGCACAACGGCTGCCGTCCGCCGAAGAAGCGTCGGATTTAAGGAGAAGATAGAGTGGCTCGCAACCTAGATCCGAAGTGCCGTCAGTGCCGCCGCGAAGGCGAAAAGCTGTTCCTGAAGGGTGAAAAGTGCTTTACCGACAAGTGCGCCATCGAGCGTCGCTCGTATGCGCCGGGGCAGCACGGCCAGAAGTCGGGACAACGCCTCTCCGACTACGGCGTCCATCTGCGTGAAAAGCAGAAAATTCGCCGTATCTATGGCGTCCTTGAGGGACAGTTCCGCAAGGTCTACAAGGAAGCAGACCGTCGCAAGGGTGTGACCGGCGAGGTGCTTCTGCAGTTGCTGGAAGCGCGGTTAGATAGCGTCGTTCATCGCATGGGCTTCGCGGCTTCGCGTTCGGAGTCCCGCCAACTGGTCAGGCATAATGGCATGCTGGTGAATGGCCGTCGGGTCAATATTCCCTCGTACCAGGTCCGCCCAGGCGATGTCGTCGAAGTCTGCGAGAAAGCGAAGGCGCAGCTTCGCGTCAAGGCCTCACTCGCAGCCGCCGAATCGCGGGGTTTCCCCGAGTGGGTTGAAGTGGACGCCAAGGGGCTCAAGGGCACCTACAAGGCGCATCCGGAACGTAGCGAACTGCCGCCAACGATCAATGAGAGTCTGGTCATCGAACTCTACTCTAAGTAGTAGTGGCTAGGCTTGTCGGTATCAGGCAAAGGACAGTACATGCAAAGCAGTGGACTATTTAAACCGCGCATCATAGATGTGCAGAGCTTGTCGCCGGTGCATGCGCGGGTGGTCATGGAGCCGTTTGAACGCGGCTACGGACATACTCTGGGCAACGCGCTGCGGCGGATCCTGCTCTCGTCGATGCCGGGCTACGCGCTGACCGAGGTGAGCATTGACGGCGTCCTCCACGAGTACTCGTCGATTGACGGCGTTCAGGAGGATGTGGTCGATATCCTGCTCAACCTCAAGGGCGTGGTCTTCAAGTTGCACAATCGCGAGGAAGTGGTCGTTCGTCTCGCCAAGGAAGGCAAGGGTGTCGTGCGGGCGGCCGATATAGAGGTCTCACACGATGTCGAGATCATCAACCCCGAACACGTGATTGCACACCTTTCGGCCGGTGGCAAGTTGGCCATGGAAATGAAAGTGGAGCGGTCGCTCGGCTATCTGGCGGGCAATCTTCGTGATGTTGGCGAGGGCGGAAAAAGCATCGGCAAGCTGGTTCTCGACGCTTCGTTCAGCCCGGTCCGTCGGGTCAGCTATACCGTCGAGAGCGCTCGGGTTGAGCAACGCACCGACCTTGACAAGCTGATCATGGAAATCGAGACCAACGGAGCGATTGAACCGGAGGAAGCGATTCGCACCGCGGCCCGCATTCTGATGGAGCAACTTTCGGTGTTCGCGGATCTTGCCGGAACGGCGTTGCCCGTCGAGTATCAGAAGACGGTTCAGGTCGATCCACTGCTGCTGCGCCCGGTGGATGATCTCGAGCTGACCGTGCGTTCGGCGAATTGTCTGAAGGCGGAAAACATCTACTATATTGGTGATCTGATTCAGCGGACCGAGAACGAGTTGCTCAAAACGCCTAATCTCGGGCGCAAGTCGCTTAACGAAATCAAGGAAGTGCTGGCCGCGCGCGGCCTGACGCTTGGCATGAAGCTTGAGAACTGGCCGCCGGCCGGGCTCGAGAAATAAGTCGCCGGAC
>ERZ761602.8628-NODE-8628-length-10183-cov-4.242694_pt1 | contig 10183 bp, 8 predicted proteins | sample MGYA00512165_ERZ761602 | MGnify/ENA primary metagenome ERZ761602 (study PRJEB28899, sample SAMN02445085) | bioreactor sludge metagenome | biome: EBPR sludge; isolation source: Thorneside wastewater treatment plant | place: Australia: Brisbane, Thorneside...
CCGCCGTATCGGGCCGCGGCGGTGCTGTGGGGGCTGCTGGGCGCGGCGGCGGTGCCGCCGACCTACCTGCTCGCGTGTCGGGTGCTGCCGACGGCGCGGCTGGCGCTGGAGTACGGCTTCTACGCCGCGGCCGGGGCGGCGGCGCTGGGCGTCCTGGTGGTGCTGCTGGCGCTGGTCCGCCAGCGCAGCGGCGGGGCGTTCACCGCGCTGCTGGCGATCGCGGCCGGGGCGGGGGCCGCGTATGTCCCATGGACCATGCACCAGAAGGAACAGAGCCTTCCGGCGCTGCACGACGTCTCGACCGACACCGCCGATCCGCCGGCCTTCGTCGCGCTCGCCAACGAGCGGGCGAATTTCGAGAACGGCGCCGCCTACGATCCCGCCAACGCCGCCAAGCAGAGGGCCGGCTATCCCGACATCGCGCCGCTGCGCAGCGCCATGCCGGCCGACCGGCTGTTCGCCAGGGCGCTGGCCGGGGTCAAGGCGCAGGGCTGGCAGATCGCGGCCCAGTCGGCGCAGGAGGGGCGCATCGAGGCGACCTCGGTCAGCGAATGGTTCGGCTTCAAGGACGATATCGTGATCCGCATCGCCGCCGACGGCGCCGGCGCGCGGCTCGACATGCGGTCCGCCTCGCGCACCGGCGCGCACGATCTGGGCGCCAATGCCGAGCGGGTGAGGGCGTTTCTCGCGGGCCTGAAATGAAGGCGGTCGTGCGGCCGGTGCGGCCGGACGAGCGGGCGGCGTTTCTGGAACCCGCGCTGCGCTCGTGGCGCGACGCCTATGTCGGCCACCTGCCGCAAGACGAGATCGACGCCGCACCGGCGATGCTGGAACGCGCCTGGGAGAAGCGCGCCGACGCCTTCCGGGTGGCGGTGCTCGACGGCACGATCGCCGGATTCTATTCGCTGGGCGCGGCGGACGATCCTGAAACCGTCAACTATCTCTGGCATCTCTATGTCGATCCGCTGCTCCAGCGGCGCGGCGTCGGGCGGGCGCTGAACGACGCGGCGCTGGCCGAACTGGCGGCGCGCGGCGCGGCGAAGGCGTGGCTCGACGTGCTTGAGCCGAACGCCAAGGCGCGGGCCTTCTACGCCGCGCTCGGCTGGCGCGAGAGCGGGCGCGAACGGACGGAACGATATGACCTCATCATCATGGAACGGGATCTGAGATGACCGAGATCATCGCCCATCGAGGCGGCGCCGACCTGTGGCCCGAGAACACGATGGCCGCCTTCAGGGGCGCGATCGCCTGCGGCGCGGACGGCGCGGAACTGGATGTCCACCTGACCGCCGACGGCGAGGTCGTGGTGTTCCACGACGAGGCGCTGAAGCCGGAGATCGTGCGCGCGCCCGGCGGCGCCTGGCTGGAGGCGACGGGACCGCTGCTGAAGGCAACCAGCTACGCGGCGCTGCAGACCTACGATGTGGGCCGGCTGAAGCCCGGCACCGGCTACGCCAGGCAGCACCCCCGCCAGCAGGCGGCCGACGGCGAGCGCATCCCGCGACTCGCCGATGTGATCGCGCTGGCGCAGCGCGAGAGCGACACGTTCAAGCTGTGGATCGAACTGAAGACCGATCTGATGCAGCCGGAGCGGGGGGCCGATCCGGCCGCGCTCGCCGACGCGGCGCTGGCCGTCGTCCGCCGCGCGGGGTTCGAATCGCGGGCGGTCTTCCTGTCGTTCGACTGGCGCGCGCTGGCGCGGATCAAGGCCGTCGCGCCGGACCTGCCGGTGCTGGCGACGACGTTGCCTCAGTCCTGGTTCTCGCCCGAAGGCCCGCCGAAGGAGCACTGGCCGCCGCCGCCCGGGACCCTCGCCCGGATGCGCCAGATGATGGCGGCCGGCGCCCCCTGGGAGGCCGGGCATCCCATGAAGGATCACCCCTCGCTGCAGCATGCCGTTGCGTCGCTGAAGGCGGACGCCTGGTTTCCCTACCATCCTGACGTCACGGCAGACTCGGCCGCGCGGTGCCGCAGCCTCGGGTTGCGCCTGGCCGCCTGGACGGTTCCGCCGGAAGCGGCGCCCCGGCTGGCGGCCCTTGGGTGCAGCGCAATATGTACCGACGATCCGGTGCAGACGAGACACAAACTTGCGGAAATAGAGTCCAATTCGGCGCGGGGCGGTTGACGTCACGCGAATTTCGCATAGGAGTTTTCCCGTCGGTATCTAGGCCTTGCACGCAACCGGAGAGTTGCGGCGGACAACAAGCCCAAGAACCCATGGGGGATTCAGAATGAGTGTAACCGTGCGCCTGTCGCACCTGCTGCTTGCAGGTGCCTGCCTGTCGATGATGTCCAGCGCCGCAGCGCAGACGCCCGCCGCCGAACCGGCCGCCGATCCGGCCGTCGAGACCACCGAAACGACCACGGTCGAAACCACCGACGACGGCTCGGAAGAGCTGACCGTCACCGCGACCCGCCGCGCCACCAACATCCAGGCGACGCCGATCGCCATCACCGCGATCTCGGAAAAGGCGATCGAGAACGCCAGCGTCCGCGAGACCCAGAGCCTGACGCAGGTGGTGCCGTCGCTGGCGTTCCCGCAGTCCGAATCGTCCGGCTCGGTGACCGCGCGTATCCGCGGCGTCGGCACGCAGGGCTCGAACCCCGGCCTGGAATCCGCCGTCGGCATCTTCATCGACGGCGTCTATCGCAGCCGCAACTCGGTCGCCTTCGGCGACCTCGGCGACATCAAGCGCGTCGAAGTGCTGCGCGGCCCGCAGGGCACGCTGTTCGGCCGCAACACGTCGGCGGGCCTCATCAGCGTCATCACCCGCGAACCCTCGCTCGACGAGACCGTGGGGACGGCGTCGGCGACGTACGAATCCTTCAACGGCTACTACCTGACGGGCGGCATCACCGCGCCGCTCGCCGAGAACGTCGCGGGCATCCGCCTGTTCGGCTCGGTGCGCCAGCGCGACGGCTTCATGGACATCCTGTCCGGCCCTGGCCCCGACGTGCGCGACGGCAACGCCAAGGAAGGCTGGAACCTGCGCGGCCAGCTGCTGTGGAAGCCGTCGGATTCGACCTCGATCCGGGTGATCCTGGACGGCGCCCACAAGGACGACGAGTGCTGCTATGCGGCGGTGTGGCGTCCGGGTTCGTTCGGCCGGGCCGGCGGTCAGACGGTCGCCGGCGTGATCCAGACGATCCTCGGCTATCCCGGCACCGCGACCGTCAACACGGTCGAGGAGCAGATCGGCTACGCCAATCGCGAGCACCCGCAGATCGTCGACGAGTGGGGCGGTTCGGTCGAAATCAACTCGAATTTCGGCTGGGCGAACTTCACGTCGGTGTCGGCCTATCGCGACTGGAAGCTCTCGGGCGGATCGGACGCCGACTACACCGCCGCCGACTTCCTCTACACGACGGGCGGCTTCCAGCACTTCAAGACGCTGACCCAGGAGTTCCGTCTCGACGGCTCGTCCGGACCGGTGGACTGGCTGGTCGGCTTCTTCTACGCGAACGAGGACCTGTCGCGCGAAACCTCGACGCTGAACGGCGTCGATACCGAGGCGTTCATCTCGCTCTACCGCCTTGCCGCCAGCCCGGTCGCGACGCGGGCGGTCCTCGCCAACGTGCAGGCGCAGCGTCCGGGTTCGCCGACCTATCTCTCGATCTACGGCAACACGAATACGCATGCGCTCGACACGGGTCTCAACGATTACTACGAGCAGAACTCCGAGAGCTTCGCGTTCTTCACGCATAACGTGATCAGCCTGTCGGACAGCCTCAAGCTGACCCTCGGCCTGCGCTATACGTCGGAGACCAAGGAGGTCGACGCGACCTACCGCACCAACAGCAACAATGGCTGCGCCTATCTTGAGAGCATCTACGGCCTGAATCCGGCCGGCGTCTCCACGGTCAATCTGGGCGGCGCCGGTGCGCCTGGCGCGTCCGCCTACTGCCTGCCGTGGACGCGGTCCGCCCTCGACGTCCTGACGGCGGCGGCGCCGCTCAACCAGACGAAGGACGAGAACGAGTTCTCCGGCATCGTGACGCTGTCCTACCAGTTCGACGAGAACGTCAACGGGTATGTTTCGTTCTCGCGCGGCTACAAGTCGGGCGGCTTCAACCTCGATCGCTATTTCAGCGTCGACAACGACACGTTTGCCGGCTCGTCGATCGTCCGCTGCCCCGACGGTAGCGACGGCTCGCCGGCCCAGCGCGACCTGCTGGGCAATATCGTGACCCCGGCGCGTCCCTATACCTGCGCCAACCCGACGGTAGCGGTCGCGCCGGACCTGTCGTTCGCGCCGGAATTCGTCGATGCGTTCGAACTCGGCCTGAAGGCATCGATGGCGGACGGCAAGCTGCAGGCGAACCTGGCCGTCTACCACCAGAAGTTCACCGACTATCAGCTCAACACCTTCACCGGCATCTCGTTCGTCGTGACCTCGGTGCCGGAAGTGCTGGCGACCGGCGTCGAGCTCGACCTGAACTGGTTCCCGGATATCGAGGGCCTGTCGCTGAACGGCGGCTTCGCCTACTCGAACACCCGCTACGGCAAGGATCTGGGCGACTTCAACACGCCCGGCACCTTCCTCTACGAGAACCCGAACCTGTTCTACCTGCCGGGTTCGAACCTGACGAGCGCCCCGACCTGGACGCTCACCGGCGGCGTGACCTACGAGTTCCCGATCGCCGGCGGCGCCTGGGTGGGTCTCGCCCATGCCGACGTGCGCTACGTCACCGACCACCGGACGGGCTCGAACCTCGACCCGGCCAAGACCCAGACCGACTATGCGCTGGTCAATGTGCGGCTCGGCCTCTCGACGGAAGACGAGCTCTTCGCGCTGGAGCTGTGGGCGAAGAACGTGTTCGACGAGCGCTATGCGCAGATCACGTTCGATGCGCCGCTGCAGGGCGACTCGCCGACCGCCTTCAACCGCGCGCCGGCGACGTTCAGCCAGATCGGCGCGTTCCTCGCCGAGGGCCGCACGCTCGGCATCACACTGAAGACGCGCTTCTGACACGCATCAGACGCGCTACCTGCCGGCCCGGGGAAACCCGGGCCGTTTCTTTTTGGGTTTGACGCGAGGGGCGGCGACGGATTCCATCCGGCTTCGGGAGATTCACCCATGCGCTATGTCCTTCTCGTCCTCCTCGTCGCGATCGCAGGGTTCGCGGCCTTGCTGGCGTTCGGCCCGTCGCGGATCGAGCCGCTTGCCTGGACGCCGCCCGCCAATCCCGGCCTCACCGGCCCCTATGCCCCGAACGAGGCGCTGAAAGGGGCGACGCTGGCCACGGTCGCGCCGGGCCGGGGCCCGGAGGACGTGGCCCTGGGGCCGGACGGCTTTCTCTATACCGGCCTGGAGGACGGCAGCATCGTGCGCCTCAGGGCGGACGGGTCGACGCCGCCGGAACGCGTCGCCCAGACGGGCGGGCGGCCGCTCGGCCTGGAGTTCGCCGCGGACGGCGCCCTGATCGTGGCGGACGGCCGGCGCGGGCTGCTGTCGGTCGCGCCGGACGGCACGGTGAGCGTGCTGGCCGTGAAGGCGGACGGCAAGCCGATCGCCTTCGCCGACGATCTGGCGATCGCCTCGGACGGGACGGTCTATTTCTCGGATGCCTCGACGCGCGGGCTGGACCATCTCGCGCTCGATGCCTGGGAGGGCCGGGCGACGGGGCGCCTGCTCGCCTACGATTCCACGACCGGCGAGACGCGGGTGGTGCTGGGCGAGCTGCGCTTCGCCAACGGCGTCGCGCTGGCGGCCGACGAGAGCTTCGTGCTGGTCAACGAGACCTTCGCCTATCGCGTCACGCGCGTCTGGCTGAAGGGGCCGAAGGCCGGCACGCACGACGTCTTCATCGACGCGCTGCCGGGCTTTCCCGACAATATCAGCGCCGACGCGGCAGGGCGGTTCTGGATCGCCCTGGTGCAGCCGCGCGACGACCAGGCCGACGCGATGGCCGGGCGGCCGCTGCTGCGGCGGATGCTGTTCAACCTGTTCGCCCTGATCGGCTTCCCCGAACAGGGCAGCCCCTATGGCTGGGCGATCGGCGTCGATGCGGAGGGCAGGGTCTTCGCCAACCTGCAGGATCCGTCAGGCCGGGTGACCAGCGTCACCAGCGTCAATCTGTTCGGCGACACGCTGGTGCTGGGCAGCCTGACGATGGATGCGATCGCGACGATCCCCGCGCCCTAGAGCCCTCTCCGTTCCGATGAAATCGGAACGGGGCTCCAGGCTTTTGATCGAGCATCATCTTTTCGAAGAACCGGCATCCACTTCTTCGGATGATGCCCTAGCCCTCGGCCGGGCGGAAGTCGAGCGCCACGCCGTTCATGCAGAAGCGCAGGCCCGTGGGCGCCGGGCCGTCCGGGAAGACATGCCCAAGATGGGCGTCGCACTTCGCGCATGTCGCCTCGATGCGCCGCATGCCGTGGCTCGTGTCCTCCTTCAGCGTCACCGCGGCGCGGTCGACGACGTCGAAGAAGGACGGCCAGCCCGATCCGGACTCGTACTTCGTCGCCGCATCGAACAGCTCGTTGCCGCAGGCGACGCAGACGAAGAGGCCAGGACGCTTCTCGTGCAGCCAGGGTCCGGTGAAGGCGCGCTCGGTGCCGCCGCAGCGGGTGACCGCGTAGGCCTCGGGCGAGAGCTCGGCCTTCCACTCCTCGTCGGTCTTGGCGACCCTGTCGTCGGGCATCGGTCTCTCCATCGCATCGGCGACCAGTATAGGCAAACGTTCACGCGGTTTCGAGGCCTGACGCCTTGACAAATATTCCAACGAATGCAAAAGAACATTCGACAGAATGGAAGTGGAGGCGGTCATGGCGCTGACGCGCAGAGGCTTCGTGCGGATCCTGGGCGGCGGCGCGGTGTTCGCGGCCGCGACGGGCGTGGGCCTGAGCCAGTGCGACCGGATGCCGGCGTCGGCGATCGAGGGCTGGGCCGGGCCGCCGGCCGGCGAAAGCGATCCGCGGCGGCGGGCCCTCGCCTTCGCGCTGCTGGCGCCCAATCCGCACAACCGGCAGTCCTGGCTCGCCGATCTCGGAAGCCCGGGCGAGATCGCGCTCTACGTCGACACGACCCGCATGCTGCCGATGACCGACCCGCCGGGCCGCCAGGTGATGATCGGCTGCGGCTGCTTCCTGGAGACCCTCATCCTCGCCGCCGCCGCAGAAGGCTGGCGCGCCGAGCCGACACTTCTGCCCGATGGCTTCGACGAGGCCGATCCGGGCGCACGGCCCTTCGCGCGGCTGCGCTTCGCCGCCGCGGCGGCCGCCGACCCGGACGGACTGGCGGCGCAGATCCGCGAGCGGCGTTCGGCCAAGATTCCCTACGAGGCCGGCCGGGCGCTGGAGCGCGGCCATGCGGCGGCGCTTGAAGCTGTCCATCGCGACGGCGACATCGCCCTGACGATCACCAGCGCGCCGGAGACGGTCGCCAGGCTGCGCGAGATCGCGATGCAGGCCTTCCGGATCGAGGTCGATACCGACCGGACCTTCCGCGAATCCGTGGAGCTGATGCGCATCGGCGCCGACGAGATCGCCGCCCACCGCGACGGGCTGCACATGCACGGGCCGTTCTTCTGGTGGCTGAAGCGGTTCGGCCTGCTGAGCGTCGAGGAGCAGATGCGCCACGGCTCGACGGCGCGCGACACGGCGCGCTCGTTCCTGGACGCCGACGCCGCCTCGACGTCGACCTTCGCCTGGCTGTCGACGGCGGCCAATACCAGGCAGATGCAGCTGCGGGCGGGGAGGGCCTATGTGCGGCTGAACCTGGCGGCGGCGAAGGCGGGGGCGGCGATGGCACCGTGGAGCCAGGTGCTGCAGGAGTATGCCGAGATGGCGGACCTGCAGCGGAGGTTCCTGGGCGTGGTGGGCGTGGCGCCCGGCGCGACGGTGCAGATGCTCTTCCGGCTCGGCTATGCCGCACCGCCGCCGCCTACCCCGCGGCGGCCGCTTGACGCCATCGTCCGGGCCTGAGAAGGCGGGACATGGATCCCGCACCGCCCCCGCTGGTCTTCCGGACGCTGACCTGGATCGGCATCATCGAGCAGCTGCAGCGCACCCGCGCGGAGCGGATGCTGAAGCCGCTGGGCCTCAGCTTCCCCGAGTTCTCGATGCTGGTCCATTTCAGCCACGGCCGGCCGCCGGAGAAGACGGTCACCGGGATCGCCGCCGACATGCAGCAATTGCAGCCGGCGGTGACGAAGACGGTCGCCAAGCTGGTCGCCAAGGGCCTGCTGAAGGCGGCGCCGAGCGCGACCGACGGCCGCTCGAAGCTGCTGACCATGACGGCGAAGGGGCGGGCGGGCCTGGCGCGCGCGCTGGCGGCGATGGGGCCGGCGACGATGGCGGCCTTCGCGGACTGGAGCGCCCGCGAGCTGGAGCAGCTGTTCGCCGGGCTGGACCGGCTGAAGGTCTATTTCGACACGCACCGGTGAAGCGCGCGGCGGCGCCCGGGATCAGGCGGCGGCGGGGCGGCGGTCCAGCGTCAGGGCGGCCCCGCGGGCTTGCGCGGTCTTCGACGGCGGGGCGAGCGGCATTTCAAGCGTGATCGCGGTGCCCGCGCCCGGGGCGCTGGAGACGGCGATGTCGCCGTTCATCGCCCGGGCGAGACCGAAGCAGATGGCGAGGCCAAGACCCGAGCCCTGATGGTGGCGGGTGAAGCTGGAATCGCTCTGGTTGAAGGGCCGCCCGAGCCGGGCGAGGACGTCGGCCGGCATGCCGCAGCCGCGGTCGGCGACCGTGAGCGCGCAGCGGCCGGGGCCAGCCCGGCGCCAAGCGATTTCGATGCGGCCGCCCTCGGGCGAGAACTTGATGGCGTTGCCGAGGAGATTGATGAGGATCTGCCGGAGCGCCTGATGGCCGCCCAGGACGTCGAGCGGTTCGGCGGGCGGGGCGACGGCGATCTCGATGCCGCGGGCCTGCGCGTCGGCGCTGACCATGCGCTCGGACTCGCGGACGATCTCGTCGAGCGCCACCGCCTCGATCTCGATCTGATGCTGGCCGGCGTCGAGCTTGGACATCAGCAGCAGGTCGTTGACGACCCCGAGCAGATGGCGGCCGCTGACATGGATGTCGCGGGCGTATTCGGCGTAGTTCCCGTGGCCCAGCGGCCCGAACGACTGGGAGGAGAGAATTTCGGAAAAGCCGATGATCGAGTTGAGCGGCGTGCGCAGTTCGTGGCTCATGTTCGCCAGGAAGAGGTTCTTGGCCTGGCTGGTCTGTTCGGCGGCGTGGGCGCGCGCCTCGCTGGCCTGGATGCGGCCGAAGACTCCGATCCAGACGGTGCCGATACCGAGCATGGCGGCGACCGCGCCGGCGATCAGCGTGAAGACGGAGGGGGTGATCGAGGCAAGGAAGTCGCCGCCGACGTCGCGCGAGACCCAGTGCAGCGTGTAGCCGGTCGGGCGGCCGAGCGGATCGATCAGCGCCACGCCGGGCATGCCCGCCTTGTCGACATGCGGTTCGCCGAGGCCGAAGTCGGTTTCCATCCCTTGCATCAGCGCACCGTCGATGGGGCGGAGCATGAACAGCACGGCGTTCGGCTTCTCGCCGGCGGCGATGCGCTCCTCGGCCGAGACGGCGACCGCCGCGGCGGCGACGAAGTGCGGCACGCCCTTGAATTCCACGACGCCGGCGATGGCGGTGGGCGTTCCGGGTATCTGGGTTTCGAAGGCGCGGTCCGCGACCTCGTTCAGGCGCCGGTGGTCGTCCTCGGTCTCGGCCGCCTCGCCGGCGGCGTCGGCGTGATAGTGGTAGATCACCTCGCCGTCGCGGCCGATGGCGATCGTGTGGTCGGCCTGGAACGCGTCGACGACATAGGGGCCGAGATTGTCGTTCGCCCAGGTCTCGTCGGTGGGATCCTCGAAGAAGTCGTACATCTCGTCCCAGAACGAGTAGTCGCCGACGACGTTCTGCAGATCGCCCTGGAATTTGCGGACGATGGAGCGGGCGAGGCGTTCCTCGCCGGCGCGCTGGGTCTCGTTCAGGCGGCCGGCGGATTCCGACAGCAGGGCGTAGAGCACGTAGCCGCCCAGCACGAAAAGCAGCGTCGTCGGCACGCCGAGCAGCAGGATCAGCGAGAGAGTCGACCGCGACGGCCGGGAGGCGAAGCCTGGCATCCAAATTCCCCGATGGCCGCAGTCTGGCCCGCAAGGCGTGAATTTCCCGCTTACGGCGCGCCGCGTTTCCGTCATGGTCGCCTAACGTTCCGTTAGTCCCCCCCCCCCC
>ERZ761602.8629-NODE-8629-length-10180-cov-12.533926_pt1 | contig 10180 bp, 9 predicted proteins | sample MGYA00512165_ERZ761602 | MGnify/ENA primary metagenome ERZ761602 (study PRJEB28899, sample SAMN02445085) | bioreactor sludge metagenome | biome: EBPR sludge; isolation source: Thorneside wastewater treatment plant | place: Australia: Brisbane, Thorneside...
CTCGCCCGTCGGGGCCGGCGACAGCGCAGCGGGCGCCGCCGGCACCGAGCGGCGTCCCGCATTCTCGCGGAAGGCGTGCGCGACGGCACCCGTCGCGCGCGTCGTGCCCGGCCGATGACGCGACGGCCGACGGACCGACCGGCGACGCCCGTACCCTGCCGCGGCGTGCACCGGCCGGGCGAGGCTACTTCGATGCGGCAGCGGGTGAATCGCGGGGGAGGCTTGTGAATCAAGCTCCTCGCGATTCGTCGCGGTGGATGTGTACTCATGCGTGTACTCAAGGTCCGCTTGTCACGCGGCATGCGCCTCGGGTTCGCGCCGAGAGGAACAGCGAACCTCTAACAAGGTGGGCCCTTTGCTCGCATGGTGAAGGCAGCCTATCGCATGAGGCCGGCTTCAGCACGAGGCGCAGCAGGGCGCTCGCGCCGGGGGCCACCTTGAGTCTGCCGCGGCAGTCATGGGGATCCGCCAAGAAATCGCACGCCGGGCGTGCCAATCCACGCCGTGAATGAATATCATCCATGTCGTGAAGACCCTGCCCCGCCTGGTGGACGACGCGCTCGCCGCGCGGCTGCGCGTGATGCCGGCCGTGGTGCTCACCGGCGCGCGGCAGACCGGCAAGAGCACCCTGGTCGAGAAGCTCCTGCCGGGCGAACGGCGCTACCGATCGCTGGACGACTTCGATGTGCGCGGCGCGGCGCGCCGCGACCCCGAGGCCCTGCTGGGGGGCGACGATCCGCTCACGCTCGACGAGGTCCAGCGCGAGCCGGGCCTGCTGCCCGCCGTGAAGCGGGCCATCGACCGCGACCGCCGGCCCGGGCGCTTCCTGCTCACCGGCTCGGCCAACCTGCTCCTGATGCGGCAGGTGTCGGAGTCGCTGGCCGGCCGCGCGAGCTACCTCACGCTGTGGCCCATGACCCGCCGCGAGCAGCTCGGGCTCGGCCGCGCCGGGCGCTGGGAAGAGCTGCTGGACGCGCCCGACGCGCAGTGGCGCGACCTGCTGGAGTCCGGGAACAAGGCGGGCGACGACCCCGAGGAAGACTGGCAGGCGCTCGCGCTGCGCGGCGGCTTTCCCACGCCGGCGCTGGAACTGACGACGCCGGCCGACCGCGCCATCTGGTTCGACGGCTACGTGCGCACCTATCTCGAACGCGACCTGCAGGACTTGGCCTCGATCAGCGCGCTGCCCGACTTCCGCCGCCTCATGCAGGCTGCCTGCCTGCGCGTGGGGCAACTCCTCAACCAGACCGAGCTGGGCCGCGACGTCGGCCTGCCCCAGCCGACGGTCCACCGCTGGCTCAATCTGCTGGAGACCTCGTATCTGCTCGTGCGCCTGCCGGCCTACGCGGTGAACCGGACCAAGCGGCTCGTCAAGTCGCCCAGGATTTTCTGGGGCGATACCGGCGTCGCGCTGCACCTCGGCGCCGCAGCGCCCTCCGGCGCACACCTCGAGAACCTGGTGCTGCACGACCTGATCGCCTGGCGCGATGCGCGGGTGGACCGCGTGGAGCTTGCCTACTGGCGCACCACGATCGGCGAGGAAGTGGACTTCGTGATCGAGGCCGGCGGCAAGCTGCTGCCCATCGAGGTGAAGGCCACCGCGAAGCCGCGCCTTGCAGACTGCGCGCACCTGCGCACCTTCCGGCAGGAGTACGGGCGCAAAGCGCGCGCCGGGCTGCTGCTGCACACTGGACGCACGGTCGAGTGGCTCACCCCAGACGTGCTGGCCGTACCTTGGTGGAGAGTGCTGTAGCCGAGGACATCCCGAACCGCGTCGCAGCGGATACCGCGTACCAGAACGCCAAGAAGAACTCGGACAAGCAGAACGCCCGCATCGAGCACGACAAGGCGCTCGCGCGCGTGATGACGGCGGTGCTCAAGGACGACACGGAGCTGTTCAAGCAGTTCATGGACAACGAGTCGTTCCGGCGGTGGATGACGGATGCGGTGTTCGGGATCACGTATGAGGAGAGGCGGGCCGGCTGAACCTTCGCCAGGGGATGTGCGCGCACGCGATCGCGCCGACACCTGCACCGGCTCGCTCATGTACTGACTGGGGCTCTTCCTCGTCAGTCTTCTCCTTTCGGTGGGTTCGCACGCGTTGCCGTCGTCGTTTCAGGTCAGTGTTTCTGTCCGTCCCGATCGCCGAGGCGAGGCGGGAACAGCGAGGGACGCGGGACACCACTCCCGCTCTGTGCCGTTGCCGCATCGCTGGCCGCCGCAGCACGCGGTATGGCCGCCGAGCACCTACTTGCCAATGCAGAACCGCCCGAAGATCTCGCCCAGCAGGTCGTCCGGCGTGAAGTGGCCGGTGATCTGGCCGAGCGACTCGTGGGCCAGGCGCAGTTCCTCGGCCAGCAGCTCGAGCTCGGGGTCGGCGCGCTCCAGGTGGCGTGTCGCCGCCTCCAGATGCCCGGCCACGCGGTCCAGCGCCTGCACGTGGCGCGCGCGCGCGGTGACCAGGCTTGCCGAGGCCGCCTGCCAGCCGGCGTGCCGCAGCAGCGCGGTGCGCAGCTCGTGCAGGCCGTGGCCCGAGCGGGCCGACAACGCCAGCGCGCCCTCGGGTGCGGGGCGGGCCTCCGGGGCGTCGAGCTTGTTGTAGACGTCCAGCCGCGGGACTCCTTCGGGCAGGCGTTCGGCGATCGCCGTCTCGCCGGCGTCGTAGTCCGCATCGCCGATGCGCGTCAGGTCGTGCAGGACGAGCACGAGGTCGGCGGCCGCGATCGCCCCCCAGCTGCGGCCGATGCCGATGCGCTCGACCTCGTCGGCCGCCTGCTCGTCGGCGCGCAGGCCGGCCGTGTCGGTGATGTGCAGCGGCACGCCCTCGATCTGGATGGACTCGCTGAGCCGGTCGCGCGTCGTGCCCGGGACGGGCGTCACGATGGCCAGCTCCGCGCCGGCCAGCGCGTTGAGCAGCGAACTCTTGCCGACGTTGGGCTGCCCGGCCAGCACGACGCGCAGGCCGTCGCGCAGCAGCGCACCCTGGCGCGCCGCCTGGCGCGTCTGGTCGACGGCACGGCGGATCGCCTCGAGCTGGCCGCGGGCGTCGGCGCGCTCGAGGTGGTCGATCTCCTCCTCCGGGAAGTCGAGCGTGGCCTCGACCAGCGTGCGCAACTGCACGGCGCGCACGGTCAGCTCGTCGATGCGCCGCGAGAAGTCGCCCGACAGCGAACGGCCGGCCGAGCGTGCGGCGGCTTCGGTGCTGGCGTCGATCAGGTCGCTGACGGCCTCGGCCTGCGCCAGGTCGAGCTTGTCGTTCAGGTAGGCCCGCAGCGTGAACTCGCCGGGCTCGGCCAGTCGCGCCCGCGGCAGCGCCGCCAGGCAGCGTGCCAGCAGCAGCTGCAGCACGACCGGCCCGCCGTGCGCGTGCAGCTCCAGCACGTCCTCGCCGGTGTACGAGTGCGGCGCCGGGAAGTGGATGGCCAGCCCCTGGTCGATGGCCGAACCGTCGGCGTCGCGGAAGGGCAGGTAGGTGGCGTGGCGGGGCTGCAGCGCGCGCCCGGTGACGGCCTCGATCAGCGGCGCGAGGTCGCGGCCCGACGCGCGCACGATGCCCACCGCGCCGCGCCCGGCGGCGGTGGCGATGGCCACGATCGGCGAATCGCGATCGCCCAGCGACTGCAGGCTCATCCGGTCTCCACGCGTGCTGTCCGACCCGACCGCGTCTTGCGGCGCACCGCTGCCGGGCCGGCCGGCTTTCTCCGCCGGCACATTGTGCTCCGCCTCGCAGCCGGTGTGCGGCAGCTCAGCGCGCAGGGGCACCGGCACCGCCGCCCGGTCGTCCTGTGCGGACCCCGAAAGGCGGACCCCGAAAGACAGCGCCCCGCGGTTCCGTCAGGAAACCGCGGGGCGTGTCGGCATTGGCGCGGGTGGAGGGGCAGTCGGGCCGGCATGGCCCGGCTGCCGAGCTCCTGAGCCGGTGCTCGTCACCGGGTCGCCCGCATGGGTTGCATCGTCGTCGGCTTCGACGGCGGGCTCAACCCCGCAATGCAGTGGCGCGGGGCTTCGGCGTGAGTGATGTCACGCGAGCCCCGGACGGTCTGTCGTCCAGGCGCGCGCGGCCTACTTGCCGAGCACCCCGAGCTGCTTGTTGATGAACCACTGCTGCGCGATCGACAGGATGTTGTTCGTCAGCCAGTAGAGCACCAGGCCCGCGGGAAAGATGAAGAACATCACCGAGAAGGCGATCGGCATGATCCACATCAGCCGCGCCTGCATCGGGTCGGGCGGCGTCGGGTTCAGCCAGGTCTGCAACAGCGTCGAGCCGGTCATCAGCAGCGGCAGGATGAAGTACGGGTCCTTCGCGCTCAGGTCGGCGATCCAGCCGATCCACGGCGCCTGGCGCATCTCGACGCTGGACAGCAGCACCCAGTACAGCGCGATGAAGAACGGCATCTGCACGAGGATCGGCAGGCAGCCGCCGAGCGGGTTGACCTTCTCCTCGCGGTAGATGCGCATCATCTCCTGCTGCATCTGCTGCGGCTTGTCCTTGTAGCGCTCGCGCAGGTCCATCACGCGCGGGTTGATGGCCTTCATCTTCGCCATGCTGCGGTAGGCGCTGGCGTTGAGCCAGTAGAACGCGGCCTTCAGCAGCACGACCAGCGCGACGATCGCCCAGCCCCAGTTGCCGATCATCCCGTAGAGCTTGTCGAGCAGCCAGAACAGCGGCTTGGCCAGCACGGTGAACCAGCCATAGTCCTTGACGAGGTCGAGGCCAGGCGCCAGCGCGGCAAGCTTCTTCTCCTCCTGCGGCCCCACGAACAGGCGTGCCTCGTGCGTGCGGGTGCTGCCGGGGGCCACCTCGCCGAGCGGCTGCACGATGGCCACCGAGTAGCGGTTGTCGCCGGTCTTCGCGGTACGGAACTCGCGCGGCGTGCCCGGGGCGACGAGCCAGGCCGAGGCGAAGTAGTGCTGGACCATCGCGATCCAGCCGTCGCTGGCCGATTTCTCGTGGGCCGCCTTGTTCTTCTCGATGTCCTTGAAGTCGATCTTCTGGAACTTCGCGGCGTCGGTGTACACCGCCGGCCCGGTGAACGTGAAGTAGAACTGCGACTCGCCCTCGGGCGGGTTGCCGTCGCGCTCGAGCTGCAGGTACAGCGACGGGTTGACCGGGGCGCTGCCCTCGTTGACCAGGTCGTGGCGCACGTCGATCACGTAGTCGCCGCGCCGGAAGGTGTAGGTCTTGACGACGCGCCGCCCGTCCTGCGGCGCCGACTCGAGCTTGATCTCCACCTGCGAGGCGCCGTCGGCCAGCGTGTGCTGCGTGCTCAGCACCTTCATCGGCGTCAGGTGGTTGGGCAGCGCCACACCCGGCTGCGCCGTCACCAGACCGCTCTGCGCCAGGTACAGGCGCTTGGCGGACTGGTCGAACAGCGTGACGTTGCGCGTCGGGTCGATCGCGTCGCGGTGTTTCAGCACCTCGAGCTGGACGATCGTGCCGCCCAGGGTGTCGAAGGTGGCCTTGAGCACGTCGGTGGTCACGACGACCTTTTCGCTGGTCGCCGGCGCCGCGCTGCCCGGCACCGGGGCCGCCGCCGCTCCGGCAGGCGCCGCGGCGGCCGGAACCCCTGCCTGGGCCGGCACCGACGCGGCGGCCGGTACGGCAGCCGAGCCGGCCGTGGCGGGCGGGCTGCCGGCTGCGCTGGTGGCCGCGGGCCGCGGCCCGCCGAACATCGAGGGCTGTCCCGTGTGCTTCAGCCACGCATCCCACAACAGGACCAGCGACATCGTGAAGACGACCCACAGCAGGGTGCGGCGAATATCAGTCATGGGCAGGCTCTCGGGAATCGGGTCGGGCCACGGGCGGGGCCTCGGCAGGGGCGGCGGGCGAGGGCACGCTGCCGAGGCCCAGGCGCCGGAACAGGCCGGGCATCTCGGCGGGTACCGGGTCGCACCCGCCGGCACACCAGGGGTGGCAGCGCATCAGCCGCGCCGCACTCAGCGCAGCGCCGGCCACGGCGCCGTGCCGCTGCAGCGCATCCAGCGCGTATTGCGAGCAGGTCGGCTCGAAACGACAGGCATTGCCCAGCGACGGCTTGAGCAGCAGCCGGTAGCCGCGCACCAGCAGCAGCAGCAATTGCCGCGGCAGATCGACGATGACGTCGAGCAGGCGGTTCATCGGGACGGGCGCGGCGGCAGCAGGTCGACGGTCACGGGGTCACCCCGGGGGCGGCAGATCCGCGGATTCTGGCTTGCGCGGGGCGCGGCCCGTACCACCGCCGCGCGAACCCGCAGCCTTGGGCAGCCGTGGGGCGGTGCAGCGCGCGAGGAGATCGTCGAGTTCCGCGCGCAGGGTACGGCGCAGGATCTCCGAGTCCGCCGAGCGGAACTGCGCCGGCGGCAGCGGCGAGCGCAGCCGCACGAGCCAGGCACCAGCCTCCAGGGCCGGCTCGACACGGGCCATGGCGGCCTTGATCTGGCGGCGGATGACGCTGCGCATGACCGAGCGGCGGGCGTGGCGCTTGGGCAGGATGCAGCCCAGCAGGCAACGATCACCGGATTCATCCACAGGATTTGGCGATAGGTCATCCGGATCTGTGGATAACTTTCCGGCCGACCCTCCCGCCTGGGCTTCGCCGATGCGCGTCGGCGCGTGGTGAACAGCGAAGTGAGCACTGCGCTCCCGGACACGGCTGCCCAGCAGGCTCTGGAACGACGCGGCGCCACGCAGACGCCCGATGCTCATCGGATCGGCGACGAAGGCGGTCGGCTGGCCACAGCGGCCGGACTGCCCGCGAGGGCAGCCGGCGGGTGTGTGCCGGCCGCGCTCAGACCTGCGACAGGCGCTTGCGGCCCTTGGCCCGGCGCGCGTTGATCACGGCGCGGCCGCCCCGCGTCTTCATGCGGACCAGGAAGCCGTGCGTGCGGGCACGACGGGTCTTCGACGGTTGGTAGGTGCGCTTCATGGCCATGGTGGACTCTCGTGTCGCTGGTTTCGGGGAGGGAACTGGTTGGGATCGCGCCGCAGGCACCCGCCGCGGACCACGCGGCCGCCCCGCATCCGGGGGGTTTCCCGCAGGTCGCCCTGTCGCGGCGGGCCGGGCGCCGTGGGCAACGCCGGCACGGGCGCCGGAACGCCGTGCAGGCCCCTGCCACAGGGCCTTCGACCGCAAAAACCGCGGATCATAACAAAGCGCACCCCGATGGCCGTCGTCGAGGCGGCTGGCCTGCTTCGCCGCCCGCGTCAAGCGGTGACCGCGCGGGCCGCTCGGCAACTGTGGATAACCCGTTCTGTCCGGGGCCTTTCGGCGCTAAGATGCGCGCCCTCGCCGGGACTTTTCCACACCATCGGGCCGCTGCACGCAGGCGCTGGCGCGCCCCGGTGATCGGGCTGTTCCGGGCGAGATGTCACGAGGAGTCCATGAGTCCCGACCTTTGGTCGCGCGGTTGCGAGCGGCTGGCCGCCGAACTGCCCGAGCAGCAATTCAACACCTGGATCCGCCCGCTGGCGCCGCCTCAGGTGAACGACGGCGGCGAGAGCGGGCTGGTGGCCTGCCTGCGCGTGCCGAATCGCTTCAAGCTCGACTGGATCCGCTCGCAGTACGCCGGACGGATCGAGAACGCCCTCGCCGACGTCGCCGGGCAGCCGGTGCGCCTGGAACTGATGCTCGCGCCGCGCGAGTTGCCGGTGCGGCCGGTGCTGGCCACGGCAGCCAATGCCGCGCAGGCGCGGGGGTCGACGGACGCTGAGCCGGCCCCCGCCCGGCCCGCGCCGGCTCGGGCCGCCGCGAGCGCCTCGCCCCCGCCGGCCGCCACGGTGCACCGCCTGAACGCCTCGCTGACCTTCGAGACGCTGGTGGCCGGGCGCGCCAACCAGATGGCCCGCACCGCGGCGCTGCATGTGGCCGGCGCGCCGGGCGTCATGTACAACCCGCTGTTCATCTATGGCGGCGTCGGCCTGGGCAAGACGCACCTCGTGCACGCCGTGGGCAACGCGCTGCTGAAGGACCGCCCCGACGCCCGCGTGCTGTACCTGCACGCCGAGCAGTTCATCAGCGACGTCGTCAAGAACTACCAGCGCAAGACCTTCGACGAGTTGAAGGCCAAGTACCACAGCCTGGACCTGCTGCTCATCGACGACGTGCAGTTCTTCGCCGGCAAGGACCGCACCCAGGAGGAGTTCTTCAACGCCTTCGAGGCGCTGCTGGCCAAGCGCGCGCACATCATCATGACCAGCGACACCTATCCCAAGGGGCTGGCCGACATCGACGAGCGCCTGACCTCGCGCTTCGACTCCGGGCTGACGGTGGCCATCGAGCCGCCCGAGCTGGAGATGCGCGTCGCGATCCTGATCCGCAAGGCACTGGCCGAAGGCGCCGAGATGCCCGAGGACGTCGCCTTCTTCGTGGCCAAGAACGTGCGCGCGAACGTGCGCGAGCTCGAGGGCGCGCTGCGCAAGGTGCTGGCCTACGCGCGCTTCAGCCAGAAGGACATCAACATCGTGCTCGCCCGCGAGGCGCTGCGCGACCTGCTCTCGATCCAGAACCGGCAGATCTCGGTGGAGAACATCCAGAAGACCGTGGCCGACTTCTTCAAGATCAAGGTCGCCGACATGTACAGCAAGAAGCGCCCGGCCAGCATCGCCCACCCGCGCCAGGTGGCGATGTACCTGGCCAAGGAGCTGACCAAGAAGAGCCTGCCGGAGATCGGCGAGCTGTTCGGCGGGCGCGACCACACGACCGTGCTGCACGCGGTGCGCAAGATCACCGGCGACCGCAGCAAGAACAGCGAACTGAACCAGCAGCTGCACGTGCTCGAGCAGACGCTCAAGGGGTGAGGCGCGGGCCCGCTGCGGCCGGCACAAGTCTGTGGACGATTCCCGGACAAGCCGGGTGAAATCCACAGGAAGTCGGTCAAGGCGGTTCTTTTCCCCATTCCGGGCCGCGGTGCCCGGGCCTCGACGCACAGGGTTCTGCCTTTGCTAAGCCCCTGAACAAACAGGCGAAAATGAGCTTGTTCACAGGATCGGCCGTCCTCTACTACGGACCACCACATTTAAAAAGATCGAAACAGCCATGATCGTCCTGAAAGCAGCCCAGGAGAAGTTGCTGTCGGCCTTGCAGTCGGTGGCCGGCATCGTCGAGCGTCGGCACACCTTGCCGATCCTGGCCAACGTGCTGATCCGCAAGAATGGCGCCGCGATCGAGCTGACCAGCAGCGACCTGGAGATCCAGGTGCGCACGACGGCTGAGCTCGGCGGCGATGCCGGAGCCTTCGGCACGACGGTCGGGGCGCGCAAGCTGATCGACATCCTGCGCTCGCTGCCGGCCGACCAGACCGTCACGCTCAGCGCGGCGCAGAGCAAGCTGACCCTGCAGGCCGGGAAGAGCCGCTTCACGCTGCAGACGCTGCCGCCGGACGACTTCCCTCTGGTCAACGAGGCCGTGGACTTCGGGCCGTCTTTCGCCGTGCCGCAGAAGACATTGCGCGGCCTGATCGAGCAGGTGCACTTCGCGATGGCGGTGCACGACATCCGCTACTACCTCAACGGCATCCTGTTCGTCGCCGAGGGACGCTCGCTGACCCTGGTGGCCACCGACGGGCACCGACTGGCACTCGCGCAGGCGACGCTCGACCACGACGTGCCGCGGCAGGAAGTGATCCTGCCGCGCAAGACCGTGCTCGAGCTGCAGCGGCTGCTGAAGGACGAGGAGACGCCCATCGAGATGCGGTTCGCGAACAACCAGGCGGTGTTCGCCTTCGGCGGCCTGCAGTTCGTGACCAAGCTCGTCGAAGGCAAGTTCCCCGACTACAACCGCGTGATCCCGAAGGCGCACCGCAACGCCGTGGTGCTGGGCCGTGCGCCGCTGCTGGCCAGCCTGCAGCGCGCGGCGATCCTCACCAGCGAGAAGTTCAAGGGCGTGCGCCTGAATCTCGAGCCGGGCACGCTGAGCATCGCGTCGAGCAACGCCGAGCAGGAAGAGGCCAAGGAGGAGCTCGAGGTCGACTACGCCGGCGACCCGATCGACATCGGCTTCAACGTCACCTACCTGATCGACGTGCTGGCCAACTGCAGCGTCGAGATGGTCAAGATCGAGCTGCAGGATGGCAACGCGAGCGCGCTGATCACGGCGCCCGACATGCCCGGCTTCAAGTACGTCGTGATGCCGATGCGGATCTGAGCCGCCGCAACTCGTTCGGCGCCTTCCCCAGGTGGGGGAGGGCGACGCCCGCGGCCGGG
>ERZ761602.8630-NODE-8630-length-10180-cov-6.282667_pt1 | contig 10180 bp, 10 predicted proteins | sample MGYA00512165_ERZ761602 | MGnify/ENA primary metagenome ERZ761602 (study PRJEB28899, sample SAMN02445085) | bioreactor sludge metagenome | biome: EBPR sludge; isolation source: Thorneside wastewater treatment plant | place: Australia: Brisbane, Thorneside...
TCACCGGCCCGGGCGCGCCCGTCCCGATGACGTGGTCGTCCACGCGCACGATCGGCACCACGCCGCGCGAGCTGCTGGTGAGGAAGGCTTCGCTCAGGCGCGGGACCTGGGCCAGCGGCACGGCCTCCGGCACTGTCTCCAGGCCGGCCTCGCGCGCCAGGGTCAGCACCACGCCGCGCGTCACACCGGCCAGCACACCGGCGCCGGCTGTGCGCAGACAGCCGTCCAGCACGCCGAAGAAATTGCTGGAGGCGCCCTCCAGCACGCGGCCGGCCGCGTCCAACAGCAGCAGCTCGAAGACGCCGGCGGCCGCGCGCTCGGGCTGCGAGTCGATCAGGAAGGCCGTGTTCTTGATCTGCGGCGCGTCGCGGTGCAGGGCCGAGGTGCTCACGGCGACGCCGCGCTCGTAGACTTCGGCCGGCAGCGCCTGCAGCGGCTGGAGCGTGAGGTAGAGTGTGCCGGGCGCGCGGCTCAGGTCCAGCGTCAACCGCACGCGGGCTTCGGCGGGCGGCGCCATCGTCGCGAGGGTCTGGCCCAGAGCCAAGCGCAAGGCGGCGCGGTCCGGCGGCTGTCCCAGGCCGAGCCCGGCCGCCGAAGCGTCCAACCGGTCCAGGTGCGCGGTCAGCCCGACCACGCGGGTGCGGCCGAGGTAGGTGCGGAAGGTGGTGTAGACGCCGGCGGGGAGTTGGGCGGAGGCGGCGTCCAGCGTCGTCGGCGCCGGGTCCAGCGCGATGGGTTGCAGGCCGCGCGCGTCCAGGCGCCAGGTGCGCGGCCATATTTCAAAGGAGGCTGACATTCCCCAATTGTACCGGCCGGCGGCCAGTGCGTCTGCGCCGGACGGGCCGGGCCTTTTGCCGTTACACTGATGAACCGGGGGCGCGTCCGCGCCCAGGCCGCATCCCAGGAGGAGACCCCCATGCGTTATCTGCGTCTGCTGCCGGTGCTGATCGTGGCTCTGACCGGAGCGCGCCTGGCTTTGGGCGGCGCGCCGAACACCACCGTGTACCTGCCGTTGGTGACGCACTACTCCGGCTCGCCCATGTTGGGAGGGTGCCCGATGTTCCCGCCGGACAACGCCTGGAACCGCGACATCTCCAAGGACCCGGTCGACCCGAACTCGGCCAGCTACCTCAATTACATCCTCCAATCGGGTGGTTATCTGCATCCGGACTTTGGCTCGGACCCGGACACCGGCGAGTTGTACGGCATCCCGTATCTGGTGGTCCCGGAGAGCGAGCCGGAGGTCGCCATCAACTTCACGGCCTATGGCAGCCAGAGCGATCCCGGGCCGTACCCGATCCCGCTGAACGCGCCCATCGAGGGCGGCAGCGGCTCCGGCGGGGACCGGCACGTGCTGGCGGTGCGCTCCGGCGAGTGCAAGCTGTACGAGCTCTACCGGGCTTTCCCGCAGGCCAGCCGCTGGAACGCGGACTCGGGCGCCGTGTTCGACCTGGCCGCCAACACCCTGCGGCCGGCGGGCTGGACCTCGGCCGACGCGGCCGGCCTGCCCATCCTGCCCGGCCTGGTGCGCTACGACGAAGTGGCGGCCGGCGTCATCCGGCACGCCGTGCGCTTCACGGTGGCGTCCACGCAGAAAGCGTATATCACTCCAGCCCGGCACTGGGCCTCCAGCAACCTCAACCCCAACGCGCCGCCGATGGGGCTGCGCCTGCGCCTGCAGGCGAGCTATGACCTGAGCGCCTTCACCGGGCAGGCCCGCGTCATCCTGACCGCGCTCAAGCAGTACGGCATGATCGTGGCCGACAACGGCTCCAGCTGGTACATCACCGGCGCCGCCGACGCGCGCTGGGACAACGACGACCTCGGCCAGCTCAAGGATGTGCCCGGCAGCGCCTTCGAGGTCGTCCAGGTCCAGCCCGGGACCCTGTGCACGCCGGCTTCGCCCGCCTCGGCCGACTGTAACCCCGACCCGTAGTGCTCGTCCGCTGGCTGGGGCGGGATGATGGCCAGTACCTCTTCACTCTGAGCAAGGCGCCTCCGGCCAATCGGGTGATGTCGTCCCGGCCCCGGCCCCCCACTTCGCTTCGCTGCGGGGGCCATGGTTCGCCGGGGTGAACTCCGGCCGGGACCCGGAGAGGGCGCTGCCCGGGCTGGATGGCCGGCCCGGCCCTTTCGTTGTAACGATTCTTCGCAGCCAGCGTCCATACAGCGGAATGCGCTCGGAGCTTTGGCCGGCCCCTCGACTTCGCGCCGCTCAGGGCCCGATTCTGGGCCTCCCGGGCCCAGGCACCCAGCCAGCGGGCTTTGGTGAAAGCCGGCGATGCGTTACAATACTCATGCAACTCTTTGCAAGAGCAAAAACTCCATGAGCCATACCACCACGGACTACGCCGAACGCATTCGCGCGCAGGGATACCGCCTCACCCCGCAGCGCCAGATGATCCTGGACGCCATCTGCGAGCTGGGCGGGCACGTCACCCCAGAAGTCATCTACGAACGCGTGCGGGGCAGGGCGCCGGCCGTCAACCGCGCCACGGTCTACCGCAACCTGGATTTTCTGTGCGAGGTGCGCCTGGTGGTGGCCGCGCACATCGGGCGCCACACGGTCTACGAGATCGCGGGCGCGCAGCCGCATCACCATCTGATCTGCCGCCAGTGCGGGGCGGTGATACAACTTGGGCACGAGGCGGTGCAAGGTTTCTTCGCCCAGATCGCCCAGCAACAGGCCTTTCAAGTGGATATGGACCATCTGACGCTGTTCGGGCTGTGCCCGGGCTGCCGTCCGGCCCCGTCGCGTTCGCGCGCCCGGTGAGGCGCTTTCAACCATTTTTGAGGAGGACCACATGCTGTTCAAACCCGTGCAACTCCACATCCCAGACGGCTTCCTGTCGACGCCCGTTTCCATCATTGGCTGGGTGCTGCTGGTGGTGACCGTGGCGGTGGCGCTGCGCCAGACGCGCGGCCAGCTGGGCGAGCGCCAGATCCCGCTGATGGGCGTGCTGGCGGCCTTCATCTTCGCGGCGCAGGCCATCAACTTCCCCGTGGCCGGCGGCACTTCCGGCCACCTGCTGGGCGGTGCGCTGGCCGCCATCATCATGGGGCCGTGGGCGGCCGTGCTGATCATGACCAGCGTCGTCGCCATCCAGGGCCTGATCTTCCAGGACGGCGGCCTGCTGGTGATGGGCTGGAACATCCTGAACATGGGCGTGCTGACCGCGTTCACGGGCTACTTCGTCTACCAGCTGATGCGGCGCCTGCTGGGCGAGGGCCGCAACAGCCTGCTGGCGGCCGGCGCGGTGGGCGCCTGGCTGTCGGTGATGGTGGGTGCGCTGGCCACGGCGATTCAGCTGGGCGTCTCGGGCACCTCGCCGCTGGGCGTGGCGCTGCCGGCCATGGCCGGCGTGCACGCCCTGATCGGTTTGGGCGAGGCCGTGATCACGGTGGGCGCGTTGACCTTCCTGTACGCCGCGCGCCGCGATCTGCTGTCCATCGGCGAGACGGCGCCGGGCAAGGCCAGCGCCAGCTGGGTGGGCGTGGGCCTGGGGATCGCGCTGGTGGTGGCCGCCTTCTCGTTCGCGGCCAGCCCGGATCCGGACGGCCTGGAGCGGGTGGCCGAGGACACCGGTTTCCTCGGGCGCGCCCTGGAGCCGGTCTACAACCTCTTCCCGGATTACACCTTGCCCTTCATCAGCGATCCGCTGGTCTCGGGCATCCTGGCCGTCATCCTGGGCACGCTGATCGTCTTCGGCGCGGCCTTCCTGCTGGCGCGCGTCCAGGGCAGCCGCAAAGCCGGCGCGTAGCGGCCGTCGGGAACAACTCCTGAGGGCGGGACCGCTGGGCGGCCCCGCCCTTTCCCTCGCCGTCCTCCGTCATGCTGCACATTGACCTGGCCGACCACTATCAACGCGGCACCAGCCCGATCCACCGGCTGGACCCGCGCGTCAAGATTGTGGGCACGCTGCTGTTCATCCTGGCGGCCACGCTGCTGCCGCCGGGGAGCTGGGCCGCGCTGGCCGTGCTCTTTCTGGGCAGCCTGGGCGTCGCCTGGCAGTCCCGGCTGGGGGTGACGTACGCGCTCAAGCGTTCCTTCGTGGTCCTGCCGTTCGCGCTGGCGGCGGTGACGCTGCCCTTCACGGTGCCCGGCGCGACGCTGGCGCAGGTGGGTGCGTTCGTGATCAGCGTCGAAGGCACTGTGCGCTTCCTGAGCGTGCTGGTGAAATCCTGGGTCTCCGTCCAGGTAGCCCTGCTGCTGGCCGTGACCACGGCCTTCCCGGACCTGTTGTGGGCGCTGCGCGAGCTGCGCGTGCCGCGCCCGCTGGTCAGCATCATCTCGTTCATGTACCGCTACATGTTTGTGCTGGCCGATGAGGCGCTGCGCCTGCAGCGCGCGCGGGCGGCGCGCTCGGCCCAGGGCCAGGACCCGCGCCGCACGGGCGGCAGCGTGCTCTGGCGCGGGCGGGTGGCCGGCGGCCTGGTGGGCAACCTGACCCTGCGCGCCTTTGAGCGCAGCGAGCGCATCTACAACGCCATGCTGGCGCGCGGCTTCCGGGGCGAGCTCAAGACGCTGACACCGCCGACGCTGACGCAGTTTGACCGCTACGCCCTGGCGGGCTGGGTGACGTTCCTGGCCATGGCTTCCCTGATCGGTTTTGTGTTTGCGCGCTAGCGGCGCGCTGGGAACGACGAGAGCGTATGCACCACACGATTGAAGTCCAGGCGCTGCAGTTCGCCTATCCGGACGGCCACACCGCTCTGCGCGGCGTGGATCTGAGCATCGCGCCGGGCGAGAAGGTGGCGCTGGTCGGCCCCAACGGGGCCGGCAAGTCCACGCTTATGCTGCACCTTAACGGCCTGCTGCAGGCCGGCGCCGGCGCCGTGAGCGTCTGCGGCCTGTCCATCCGCGCCGAGACCCTCGGCCAGGTGCGGGCCGCCGTCGGCCTGGTGTTTCAAGACCCGGACGACCAGCTCTTCTCGCCGACGGTCTTTGAAGACGTCGCCTTCGGGCCGCTGCACATGGGCCTGGCCGAGGCCGAGGTGCGCGCCCGCGTGGAACGGGCGCTGGCGGCGGTGGGCATGGGCGCGTACGCGCAGCGCGTCTCGCACCACCTGAGCGTCGGCGAGAAGAAACGCATCGCCATCGCCACCGTGCTGTCCATGTCGCCCGAGATCCTGGTGCTGGACGAGCCGTCCGCCGGGCTGGACCCGCGTGCCCGGCGCGGCCTGATCCGGCTGCTGAGCGAGCTGCCCCAGACCATGCTGGTTTCCACGCACGACCTGCGCCTGGTGGCCGAGGTCTTCCCGCGCACGGTGATCATGGACCAGGGCCGGGTGGTGGCCGACGGACCGACCGCGCGCCTGCTCGGCGACCCGGCGCTCCTGGATGCCCACGGCCTGGAGCCGGTCTGAGCCCCAACAAATCCCCAGTTGTCGGATCATGGCCCGTGTGCCAAAATAGCGCCCCATACTAATCGGCCCGGGGCTTTCCGGGCCGACCTATTCCGAGGAGGATGGCATGCGAGCTAACCGAATTTCTGCCTGGCGCGGCCTGGCCCCGCTGGCGGTGTTGCTGCTGGCCGCGCTGGCCTGCAGCCCGCTGGCCGCCGACCCCACCGCGACCCCGGGGACGGCCACACTCTACAAGGACGACTTTTCCAACTCCGACAGCGGCTGGGGCGTGGGCACGGATGACACGGGCTCGCTGCAGTACGAAGACGGCCAGTACCGCTTCAGCATGACCCAGTCCAAGTACTTCACCTGGGGCAACCTGGCGGAGGAGACGTTCACGAACATCCGCGTCATCACCGAGGTCGAGAACAAGAGCAACACCACCGAGCCGACCTTCGGCGTCATCTGCCAGTATCAGGACGAAAACAACTTCTACTATGCCGGTTTCGGCTCAGACGGGTTCTACGCCATCGTCCGCTCCGAAGGCGGCGAGGACACCGTGCTGACCGACATGAGCGAGGGCAACTGGCTGCAGTCCGACGACATCGCCGTCGAGGCCGACCGCTATGACCTGGAGGTGGAATGCGCGAACGGCGAGATCAAGCTGGTCGTCGACGGCAAGACCATCGCCACGGTGCAGGACGACACCTTCACCAGCGGCCAGATCGGCCTGTTCGTGCTGACCTGGGACGAGCCGACCGCCGACGTGCGCTTCGACAACCTGCGCGTCCTGGAAGCTGAGTAACCGCGGCCGCTCGACCAATAAGCCAGCCATGACCACGCCGCCCAACGCCATCGGCGTCGCCCTTAAACGAACGGCCGCGGCCGGTCATGCCGGCCCGCCAGCCATGACCACGCCGCCCAACGCCTACGGCGCGGAGCTGCAGCCGTTCGCGGGGCCGACGCCATCGGCGTCGCCCTTAAACGAACGGCCGCGGCCGGTCATGCCGGCCCGCCAGCCATGACCACGCCGCCCAACGCCTACGGCGCGGAGCTGCAGCCGTTCGCGGGAATTCCGTCCTTCATGCGCCGGCCGGTCACGCGTGACCTGGCCGGCGTGGACGTGGCCATCGTCGGCGTGCCCTTCGACAGCGGCACCTCGTACCGCAGCGGCGCGCGTTTCGGGCCGCGCCAGATCCGCGCCGCCTCGCTGCTGCTGTGGGGCTATCACAACCCGCTGGCCGTCAAACCGCTGGACGTGCTCAACGTCATCGACTACGGCGACGTGGACGTGATCCCGCCGTCGATCGTCGATACGATGCACCATATCGAGGCCGAGGTGGGCGCGCTGGTGCAGGCCGGCGTCACGGTGCTGGCTCTGGGCGGTGATCACTCCATCAGCCTGCCGCTGCTGCGCGCGCACGCGCGCCGCTATGGGCCGCTGGGGGTGGTGCACTTCGACTCGCACCCGGACACCTGGGAGACCGAGTTTGGCGGCCGCCCGTACAGCCACGGCACGCCCTTCCGGCGCGCGCTGGAGGAAGGCCTGATCGACCCGGCCCGCTACATCCAGGTGGGCCTGCGCGGGCCCACCAGCGGGGCCGCAGACTGGCAGCAGGCGCGCGACCTCGGCATCCGCGTGATCACCCTGGACGAGGCCGCGGCGCTGGGCGTCCCGGCCGTGGTGGCCGCCATCCAGGCGACGGCGCGCGGGCCGGTGTACGTGACCCTGGACATCGACGCCGCCGACCCGGCCTTCGCGCCCGGGACCGGCACGCCTGAAGTGGGCGGCTTCACCAGCCATCAACTCCTGCAGCTGGTGCGCGGGCTCAAAGGCCTGAACCTGGTCGGCTTCGACCTGGTGGAAGTCAGCCCGCCGTTCGACCATGCCGAGATCACGGCCATCCTGGCCGCCAACCTGGCTTTTGAGTTTCTGGCGCTGCGCGCCGTGCGCGCGCGGGCCTGACTCGAAATTCCCCTGACCGCAGCAGGGCCGTCCACCTGGGCGGCCCTGTTGCGTTAAGAAGGCTGGCCAGCACCGCTCACTCGGCGCCGAGGCCGCGCAGGGTGGTCTTGACGACGTCTGCGGTCTGCGGGCCGACCAGGTTATTGGCCGTGCTCTGGCCGTAGTATTCGGGGTAGACGGTGGTGGCGAAGACCTCGGCCCAGTATTCCTCGGTGGAGACGCCCGCGTACGGCTCGGCCGGGTTGCCGGGCGGCGGCTCCACGGCGCGCTGAGTGTCGAACACGCACGCCACCGACGGGTTGTCCAGGTCGCATTGGCTCGCGCCGGTCTCAGCGGAGACGGTCTGCGAGAGGTGTTTGTGGCTGCGCCAATCCAGGACGTGGCCGATCTCGTGGACGATCAGGTAGATGGCGTAATCCGCGCCGTGGTCGAAGTTGTAGTCGGTCAGGACGATATCGCCGAGCACGTCCTGGCCCACCGGCGGCGCGAAAGCGCGCAGCTCAGGCACGGGCACGCGCGCCATCCGCACCAGGCCGCCCAGCGTGGTCACGAACGCGGCCGGGCCGCCAACCGTGTCGGCGACGCGGACCACGGCCGTGGACGTCCATTCCAGCTCGTCGGTGGCGCGCCAGTAGCAGGCCGCGCCTTCCACGGCGCCGACGTCCACCTGGAAGACCTGCAGGAGCTCCCGCGCGATCTGCACAGCCCGCGGCAGTGTCAGGTCGGGCAGTTGGCGGTGATAGATGGCGGCCAGCGCCGCCAGGGCCAGCGCCACCAGCAGGCCGGCGAGCCACCAGCCGCGCGGGCGCCGGCGCGGCTTGAGGTCAAGATGCGCGGCAGGAGTCATGGGGCTGCCTCACGGGGTCGGCGCCACCGGCAGGGCCAGCAGCGTGGGGTGGGCGCGGCCGCGGTGGACGCTAAGCGTGGTCCCGGCCGTCCAATCCAGCGGCTCGGTGTGGCCGGCGTCCGCGCCCGTCAGAGTCAGCCGCAGGCGTTTGCCGGCCTGGAAGGTGTTGGAGATCGGCAGCAGGTCGAAGACCAGGGCCACCGGCTCGTCCGCGGGCAGGATCGCCAGATACTCCGGCTGGCCGGGGTGGTAGGGCAGGCCGAAGTTGGCGAAGGGTGCCGCGGCCAGGGCGCGGTACGTGGCGCGCAAAGCGCCCTCGGTAATGTACTCAGACTGGCCGCGCGCGTTGACTTCCTCCAGATATGCGAAGAGATCGAGGTCCGGCGCGGCGGTGCTGACGTAGACCGTGATCACGGGGCTGCCGGTGAGCGTGAGGTCAGTCTGCAGGACGGGCGTGGTGTAGGTGAGGCCCTTCTCGTCGTTGGGGCGCATCTCGCGGTAGTCCACGGACTTGCCGGCCAGGTTGTCCCAGCGCGTGGCGCGGCCGGTCGTGGTGGTCAGGTCGACGGTGTACAGGTCGGCGACCTCGGCCTGGGTGGGCGGCGCGGCCGCGAGCACGCCGTCGTTGCCGGACGCCACGCTGCCGGACGGGCCGGCGGCCGCGTAGAGCAGGGCCGTCTGCGTCTCCGGCGGCGGCCACGCGGACGCCGTGTGCCACGTCCACAGGCCGGGCGCGCGGACGGTGGCGTAGTGGATCGGGGCCTCGGCCATGACGCCGTTCTCGACGCCCTTCAGCCAGTAGTCGAACCAGCGCAGCATCTCCACCGGGCGCAGCTGCGCGTACTCGCGCGCGTAGGCGAAGCGGTTGCGGGTGGGGTTGGCCTCCCACGGTCCGATGGCCAGCTTGCGCGGGCCGGCCAGGTTGGCGTACCACAGCAGGCCGTCGCGCACGAAGCCGTCCAGCCAGCCGGTCCAGACGTAGACGGCCACGCCGGACCGGTTGAGCGCGGCCAGGTTGTCGGCCGGCGAGTCCAGACCCAAGCCGGCCTCATCGCGGAAAAGGCGCCGCCCCATCGCCGCCGACAGGTTCCAGTTGTTCGCGTGTTCGGCGCGGGCCTGGGCCAGCAGGCGGCGGCCGGGGTCGGCGTCCACGGGCGGCGGCGCGTACGCCTGGTCGATGGCGTCGATGAACTCGCTCCAGGCCTGCACGAACTCCTGGCGGTACATGCCGCCGGGGTAGACAAAGTCGAAGTAATCGAAGCCGGCCGAAGCCGGGAAGATGGCGGCCAGGTGCGGCGGGGCCTGGCTCATGGCCAGCAGTTGATTGGCCCCGTCGTAGCCGGAGCCGGTCATGCCGAGGCGGCCCGTGCTCCAGGGTTGGGCGGCCAGCCACTCGATGAGGTCGTAGGCATCGCGGGCTTCGGTGGGCGAGAGGAAGCCCTCGTAGCGCCCGAACGAGGCGCCGGTCCCGCGCGCGTCGGCGATGGCGAGCACATAGCCCTGCTCGAGCAACAGGCGCGCGTCCGGGATCACGTCGACGTAGCTCAGGATCTGGTCGCCGTAGTAGAAGGCGCGATGCTGGCGCGTGTAGATCAAGATGACGGGCAGCGGCTCCGTTGCGGGCTGGCCGTAGGCGTCGGTCGGACGCAGGATATCGACCGCCAGGCGGACGCCGTCCCGCATGGGCACGTACTGGGACGAGCGGGTAAAGCCGTGATAGCGCGCCTCCGAGTAACCGGCATATTGTCCGAAAGCGGACAGACGCGTCTCGGCGGCGGGCAAGGGTGGGGCGGTGGGGCGGGCGATGACGCGCGGCGCTGCGGTCGGCGAGGGCGCCGTGACCGTGGGCGCAAGAGTCGTGGTAGGCGCGGCTGTGGGCGGCAGCGTGGCGCCGGGGCCGCAGGCGGCCAGGCTCAGACACAAGACGGCGGCCAACGCCGAGACGGCCGGGCAGCGCCGAGAAACAGGTTGCGCGAGGGCAAACATGGCGGCACCTTGAATGGGATGACACCATGCTACTC
>ERZ761602.8631-NODE-8631-length-10179-cov-7.083959_pt1 | contig 10179 bp, 10 predicted proteins | sample MGYA00512165_ERZ761602 | MGnify/ENA primary metagenome ERZ761602 (study PRJEB28899, sample SAMN02445085) | bioreactor sludge metagenome | biome: EBPR sludge; isolation source: Thorneside wastewater treatment plant | place: Australia: Brisbane, Thorneside...
GTTGCGCAGCAGATAGGCCGGGTGGTAGGTGACGACCAGCGGCACGCCCTGGTAGCGGTGCACCCGCCCGCGCAGCTGGCCCACGGGCTCGCTGCTGCGCAGCAGGGCCTGCACGGCAAAGCGCCCCATGGCCAGGATCAGCCGCGGCTGCACCAGCGCGATCTGGCGCATCAGGAAGGGCTCGCAGGCCTGCATCTCGGCGGGCTCGGGGTTGCGGTTGCGTGGCGGCCGGCACTTCAGCGTATTGGCGATGTAGACACGCTGCGCCGGGGCGGCCGGGCCGTCGACGGCGCGCGTGAGCTGCAGCGCCGCCAGCATGCTGTCCAGCAGCTGCCCGGCAGCGCCGACGAAGGGCTCGCCCTGCTGGTCCTCCTGCTCGCCCGGGGCTTCGCCGACGACCATCCACCCGGCGTGCTCGTGGCCGACGCCGAAGACCGTCTGCCGCCGCGTGCGGCACAGGCCGCAGGCTTCGCAGCCGGCCACGGCCTCGCGCAGTGCCGGCCAGTCCAGCGTGGCGATGCGGCGGGCGCGGTCGTCGTCCGCGGGCCGCTGTGCTTGGGCCGCCGGGGCTTCGACCCTGGGCGGTGCACGCCCTGCCGGCGGCGCAGGCGGCGCGACATCTGCCGGCGGCGCGGCGGCCCGTGTCCATACGGTCAGGCCCATCAGGCGCAGCATCTGCCGCTGCCGCTCGGTCCAGCTCATGGCGCACCCGCCGCATCGGGCACGGCCAGCCGCATCACCACGGCGTCCTCTCGCGCGCCACGTGCCGCCGGGTAGTAGCGCGGCCGCCGGCCGACCTCGACGAAACCGCGCTGCCGGTAGACATGGCGGGCGCGATCGTTGCTGGCGCGCACCTCGAGCCAGAGGGTCGGCACCTGGTTCGCGCGGCAGCGCACCTCCAGCTCGTCGAGCAGCCGGCAGGCGTGCCCCTGCCGCTGCCATTCGGGGGCGACCGTGAGGTTGAGCAGGTGCATCTCGTCGACGCCGGGCATGGCGACGAAATAGCCGGCCAGTTCGCCCTGCGCGTCGACCAGCATTTCGGCCAGGTAGCCGGCGGCCAGCGAGTCGATGAAATTGCCGCGTGTCCACGGGAAGCTGTAGGCCCTCTGCTCGACCTTCAGCACACGGGCGATGTCGCCCGTGTCCATGGGCCGCAGCCGCAGGCCGGGCGCTGCCAGCGGCGCCCTCATCCGGCCTCCGCGGCGCGCTGCGCCTGGCGCTCGGCCGTCGTCTGCGCCACCTTGTCGCGCAGGTACAGGGGCAGGGCCTCGGCGGCGTCGACGCCGGCGCCGTCACGCCAGGCCTGGTCGGCCAGCTCGATCAGGGCCGCGGCGCGCGCCGCGCCGGCATCGATCCGGCACGCCCGCGGACAGGCGGTGTCGAAGATGGCGTCGAACAGGGCCAGCGCCGAGCCGGTGGCGGCCGGCGGCGGGTCGGCCGCCCAGCAGGCGGCCAAGGCCGTCGGCGACCACAGGCCCGGCGCCTGCAGCACCTGCCAGCGTGTGCCGGCTTGCCGGTAGCGTGCGGCATAGACCTCGCCCATGCGCGCGTCGATGGCAACGCCCACCTCGAAGCCGTCGCCGCCGCCGGCCTGCTGCCGGGCCTGCTCGGCCACCAGCAGCAGGCTGTCGATGGGCAGCGCCGGCCGCGCCAGGCCGAAGGCCAGGCCCTGGGCCACGGCGCAGCTGGTGCGCAGCCCCGTGAAGGCCCCCGGCCCGCGGCCGAAGCCGATGGCGGCCACGTCGGCCATGGCGCGCCCGGCTTGCGCCAGCAGGGCCTGCAGCGCCGGCAGCAGCGCGGCCGAGGCGGCGGCGCCGCCCTCGGCATCCTGCAGCCAGCGGCCCTCGGCAGTCTGCACGGCCACGGCCATGCGCTCCGTCGAGGTGTCGAAGGCGAGCAGGGTGTCGGGGTAGCGGGCGTCTGGCACGGCGGGCGGCGCCGCCGGCGAAGGGGGGTGCAGCCGGGGCAGCGGTCGAGTGTAGCCGTGCGATCATCGCCGCCATGCCCTGCACCGCGGGCCGGCGCGCCACCGCGCAGGCGCTGGCCGCCCTCTGCCTTGCCGGCGGCCTGGCCGTCGGCGCCAGCGCCTCGCCCGACCTGCCGCCCGAGGTCGTGCAGGCGCTGCAGCGTGCCCGCATCCCCGAACAGGCCCTGGTGGCCGTGGTGCAGGAGGCCGGCAGCGGCCGCAGCGTGCTGTCCTTGCGCGCGCAGACACCGGTCAACCCGGCCTCGCTGGCCAAGCTGTTCACCACCGCGGCCGCGCTCGACCAGCTGGGGCCGGCCTGGACCTGGTCGACGCCGGTCTGGCTGACCGGGCCGGTGCGCGACGGCGTGCTCGAGGGCTCGCTGCACGTCAAGGGCGGCGGCGACCCCAAACTGGTGGTCGAGCGCCTGTGGCTGCTGCTGCGCCGCGTGCAGCAGCTGGGCGTGCGCGAGATCCGCGGCGACATCGTGCTCGACAGCAGCGCCTTCGCGCCGGGCGACGGCCAGGCAGCCGACTTCGACGGCGAGGCCACGCGGCCCTACAACGTGCGCGCCGAGGCCCTGCTGCTCAACTACAAGAGCGTGACCTACACCTTCGTGCCCGACCCCGCGGCCGGCGTGGCGCAGGTGCTGGTGGAGCCACCGCTGGCCGGTACCACGATCGACCGCCAGGTGCCGCTGGCCGCCGGGGCCTGCGGCGACTGGCGCGGCCAGCTCAAGGCCGGCTTTGCCGACACGGCGCGCATCCGCTTCGCCGGCAGCTACCCCGCCGCCTGCGGCGAGCTGGCCTGGCCGGTGGCCGATGCGCAGCCGGCCAGCTTCAATGCGCGCCTGGTCGAGGGCCTGTGGCGGGAGATGGGCGGCCGCCTGGGCGGCACGGTGCGCGACGGGCCGGCCCCGGCCGACCAGCGGCCGGCCTTCGAGCAGCGGTCGCCGCCGCTGCTGGAGACGGTGCGCGAGATCAACAAGTTCAGCAACAACGTGATGGCGCAGCAGCTGTTCCTGACGCTGGCGCTGCAGCAGGACCCTTCGCGCCCGGCGACGCCGGCCGCCGCGCGCGACGGGCTGCGCCGTTGGGTGACCTCGCGCCTGGGCGAGCCGGGCCCCGAGCTGGTGGTGGACAACGGGTCCGGCCTGTCGCGAGAAGGCCGCGCGTCGGCCCGGCTGCTGGCCCGGCTGCTGCAGTGGTCACACGACGGCCCCTGGTCGGCGGAGCTGGCCAGCTCGCTGCCGGTGATGGGCCTGGACGGCACGCTGCGCCGGGCGCGCGCCACGCCGGGCCGCGCCCACCTGAAGACGGGCTCGCTGCGCGACGTGACGGGCCTGGCCGGCTACGTGCTGTCGGACAGCGGCCGCCGCTACGTGCTGGTGGCCATCGTCAACCACCCGCAGGCACAGGCCGCCCGGCCGGCGCTGGACGCGCTGGTGCAATGGACGATGCGCGACGCACCGGCACGCTGACGACGAAGGCCATCCGTGACCCCCACCGACCTGCTCGGCTACATGGCCGCCTCGCTGACCACGCTGTCCTTCGTGCCGCAGGCGCTGCTGACGCTGCGCACGCGCGACGTCTCCGGCATCTCGCTGGGCATGTACGGCGCCTTCACGCTGGGCGTGGCGCTGTGGCTGGCCTACGGCGTGGCCCTGGGCCAATGGCCCATCATCGTGGCCAATGCGCTGACGCTGCTGCTGGCGGCGGTGATCCTGGGGATGAAGATCACCGTCGAACGCCAGCGGCGCCGCCAGGTCGACCCGACCCTGTAGCGCCCGGCCCTGCGGCGCGGTGGCTCAGAACGGGTTGCCCACGGCGCGCGACACCGCCAGGCTGCCCAGGCGCAGGTGGCCACCGTAGGCCATGCGCAGCTCGTCGGCCCACAGCCAGGCGGCCGAACTGCCCGACTCGACCAGGGTCTGCTCGGTGCAGGCGGGCAGGCCCGTGGTGCACACGGCGCTGGTGGCATTGGTGACGCCGAAGACCTCGGGGAGCTTGACGATGGACTGCACGGTCTCGTCGGCCAGCACCAGGCCCACGTAGCGCCCATCGTTGAGGATGTTGGTGCGAACGCTGGCGTTGAAGGCGGCCACCAGGCGGCTGATGAGCGCCGAGCGACCGCCGTCCCCGGTGGAAGCGTTCTGGGCCAGTGCATAGGGCGACAGCCCGATGTCGGGCATGGTCGAGACGATCACCCGCGGCCCCAGCTCCACCAGCCGGTTGACCTGCTGCGCCAGCCTCGCGCCGCGTGCGCGCGCCTCGGCCACCAGCTGCGCCTCGGTCTGGTGCGGATAGCCGGCGTAGAGCTCGACGATGTCGTTGCTGCCGACCATCACCGTGGTCAGGGTCTTGGCGGCAAAGCCGCCGTTGGCGACCTGGTTGTCGATCTGCAGCTTGACGTCGTCGACCCGCGCCCCGGCCGCCGCGCGCATCAGCGCCTGGAAGTTGGTGGCACCCGTCGGGTTGCATTCGGCGAAGACGAAGCCGAACTGGTTGGCCACGGCCTGCGTCCAGATCGGCTGCGTGGCACAGTCGATGGCCCCGGTGGTGGCATTCAGCGGATTGACGGTGTGGCGACGGCCGTCGGGCAGGATCAGACTGGATTCGTCGCCGAACACCACGTACTGCTCGGGCGCGAAAGGCTCGAACTGCGAGGTGCCGCCGCCGCAGCCCGCCATCAGGATGGCCGCGACGCAGCCGGTGAGCACGAGGCGCGCGAGGCGCGCCGTGCGACGCCCAGGTTTCATGGTCAGCTCCGAAGTTGTGCAGCGTGGTGGCCGGCGATCAGGCCGCGGCGGCACGGACCAGGCGGTCACGCACGCCGTCCCACGCGGTGCCTGGCGGCGGCGTCTCGACCCAGATCAATCGCGCACCCTGCGCGTCGAAATCGCGCAGCACCGCAAACAGCTCGTGCGCCACCGCGCCCGGGTCGTCCGGCATGGCCCGCAGGGCGATGCCCGGCGGCGCACGCCGCACCGTGCGGGAATATACCGCGAGCCCCTGCGGCGCCGGGGCGCCCTGCAGCACCTCGAGGGCGTTGCCCAGCATCGGGCCGTCCATCAGCCGCAGCCGGGCATTCGGCGCATAGTGCGCCTCCAGCGTGCCCGAGGCCCGCGGCGCGTCGCGGCCGGCCGCCTGCAGCGCCCCGCCCAGCACGACCTCGATGGCCCCGCGGTCGAGCACGCCGGGCCGCAGCAGCGCGGGCATGCCGCGCGTGCAGTCGACGATGGCCGACTCGATGCCCAGCGCGCAGTCGCCGCCGTCGAGCACCATCAGCCCCGGCCCGAATTCGTCGGCCACGTGCACGGCGCGCGTGGGGCTGACCCGGCCGAAGCGGTTGGCGCTGGGCGCGGCCACGCCGCGCACGCCACGCGCCGCCGCCGCCCGCAGCAGCGCCAGGGCCACCGGGTGCGAGGGCATGCGCAGCCCGATGCTGTCCTGCCCGCCAGCCGCCGCGGCGCCCACGCCCGGCCGGCGCGGCACGATCAGGGTCAGCGGCCCGGGCCAGAAGCGCTCGGCCAGCTGCAGCGCCGCCGGCGCGGAGAGGTCGCCGAAGTGCCGCGCATCGTCGAGCGTGGCGACGTGGACGATCAGCGGGTGGTCCACCGGCCGGCCCTTGGCCGCGAAGATGGCCGCCACCGCCGCATCGTCGTCGGCCCGCGCGCCCAGGCCGTAGACCGTCTCGGTGGCAAAGGCGACGAGGCCACCCTCGGCCAGGCGGTCGGCGGCGGCCGTGACCGCGGCCTCTTGTTGCCCGTCGAGGATCGGCATCGTCGGCGGCCGCGTCAGAAATCCGGCAGGCCGAGCCGGCGGGCCGCCTGCCCGGCGGTGGCCCGCGCCGCCTCGGGCGTGGCCGCCGTCACCGTGAGGTGGCCCATCTTGCGCGAGCGCCGCGGCTCCAGCTTGCCGTACAGGTGCAGGTGGACGCCGGGCAGGGCCAGCACGGCCGGCCAGTCGGGCTCGCGCGGGGGCGCGTCGGGCGCCGCCGCATCGAACCACAGGTCACCCAGCAGGTTGAGCATCACCGCCGGCGAATGCTGGCGCGGCACCGTGAGCGGCAGGCCCAGCAGCGTGCGCAGCTGCAGGTCGAACTGCGACACGTCGCAGGCGTCGATGCTGGGGTGGCCGGAGTTGTGGGGGCGCGGCGCCATCTCGTTGGCCAGCACGCGGCCGTCTTCGAGCACGAAGAACTCCACGCACAGCACGCCCACGTAGCCCATCGACTCGGCCAGTCGACGCGCCATGGCGGCCACCTTCTCGGCGGTGGCCGCATCGACATCGGGCGCGGGCACCTGCGTCACGGCCAGGATGCCGTCGCGGTGAAGGTTCTGCTGCACCGGCAGGTGGACCATGCCGCCATCGGCCGCCCGGGCGACGACCACGCTGAGCTCGCGGTGGATGGGCACCAGGGCTTCGAGCACGCAGGGTCGGCCGCCCAGCGTGGTGCGCCAGGCGGCTGCGAGCCCGGCGCGGTCGGTCACGCGGCACTGGCCCTTGCCGTCGTAGCCCAGCTGCGAGGTCTTGAGCACGCCCGGCAGCAGATCGCCACGCACGGCCTGCAGATCGGCCTCGGACGCCACCACCGCGTGCGGGGCGCAAGGCACGCCGCTGGCCATGAAGTGCGCCTTTTCGCGCGCACGGTGCTGGCAGATGCGAACGGCCTCGGCGGCCGGCGAGACCGTCACCGACGCCGCCAGCACCTGCAGCGATGAGGCGGGCACGTTCTCGAATTCGGTGGTCACCGCGCAGCAGATGCGCGCCAGATCGGCCAGCGCGGCAGGGTCATCGTAGGCTCCGCGCAACAGTCGGTCGGCCGCCTGGCCGGCCGGGCACTGTGCGTCAGGGTCGAGCACGACGGCCCGAAAACCCATGCGCTGGGCCGCGTGGACGAGCATGCGGCCGAGCTGCCCGCCCCCCAGGACGCCCACCGTGCGCGCGCGCAACGCCGCGTCGGCGGCAGCCCCATCGACAGCCGCGACGCTCACTTCAGGTCCTGCGTCATGGCGCGTGCGGCATCGGTCTGGCGGGCCCTGAATGTGTCGAGCCGCTGCCTGAGCGCAACGTCGTCGAGGGCCAGCATGGCCACTGCAAACAGGGCCGCATTGGCCGCCCCGGCGGGCCCGATCGCAAAGGTCGCAACGGGAATGCCCTTGGGCATCTGCACGATGGAATAAAGGGAATCCAGGCCCCGCAGAAAACAGCTGGCCACGGGCACGCCCAATACCGGCACAGTCGTCTTCGCCGCCACCATGCCCGGCAGATGCGCGGCACCCCCCGCCCCGGCAATGATCGCCTTCAAACCCCGCCCAGCGGCACTTTCCGCAAACGCGAACATGTCGTCGGGCATGCGGTGCGCAGATACCACACGGCGGTCATAGGTGACCTGAAATTCGTCGAGCACCGCGGCGGCGTGGGACAGGGTGTCCCAGTCGCTGGAGGAGCCCATGATGATCGAAATCTTGTGCATCTTTAATCAAAACGACGTCGACGGATCATGTGTCACCGGTATTAAACATAGATCAAATTAACACACCGGAAGAAGGAAGGCCCGCCATTTTAGCGACAATATCAAAATTGGACCTAATATTATCCAGCGCCCCCGCCAACTCAGCAGCCGTTGTTTGATAATGAGCAGTCGCGCCATCCCGAATTCTCATATATCTCTCGAAATCAACTGAATCTTCCGAAATTTCATTGAGTTCCTCGATAAAGGATAATGCCAACAGTCTTTCATTTGAATCGAATTTCTCGATACGGTCGAGGCATTCAGAAAAGATGAAGCCACCTGGTCCAGTTCCGTGTAATTTAGCCTCGCACCAAGCAATCTCCAGCGCCAAAAGGGCATCGCTTACACCGCAGCGAGTAGCGGCTCCACTCCTCTGGATCGCGCTTAGAGAAAGAACGGCATCCGAAAACTCATCGAGTAGTTCATGCGTATACGCATCGCAAAGATCAAGCAATTCTGAAAGCGCACTGACATCAAATCCGACGTGAAGTCTTTTAACAGACTCCAACTCAAGAAGCCATTGCCGGCGCATTGCCTCTCCAGCCCGTCGGTGAAGGGCACGTTCAATGCGGATTCTCGAAAGGCCCATGCCGAGTCGATTGTATTCAATGGCCGCCATTATCGCGTGATCATGAGCATGACGTGAAAATATTCGCGCAAGCGTATACCAACCAGACGCAGCGGCACTTCCTTCCAGATACTGGCTGCCGTCAGCAACCAATAGGCAAGCGCGAGCCTTTAAACCATCATCTAACAGCTCAAAACTCGCAAAAACCTCGCGAAGTGAATTTTCAAGTACTTTATATTTCTCAAAGTTATAAGCCAAATGCGAAATCCAAACCGACACTTCGGCATACAAATCTCGAAGATCTATTGCCTTTGCAAGCACGAGCGCTCGATTGAGACGATCAGACGAATCATGCAAGTTGTCGTAATACGAAATCACCCCCTCAAGCAACAACAATCTAATAGAAACCCTCGGCGCACGGCCGGATGAAAAGTCTCCGCGAACTTGACTGAGGATGGATTTGGCTTCATCCATTTTGCCGAGCTGAGCCAAGCACAACGCCAACTTGAGAAGCGACTCAGCCCGCGGCTCAGGCGCTATCGCAGATGCCACGTCCGATCTGAGTCGTTCAAGCGCACTTGTCACGTCGACCTCCGCTAGAGCCGAACCTACAACCGATCTCACTCAGTCAACACTGCATGACGGCAAAGTATCGCAGCGCTGCTCCCATCAAGCGCTTTAGCACAAGCTGCCCGTGCCCTACATCGACGTTTGTGCTCTTCCCGCGTCGCCCCTGACTTGCCCTCTATGACCTGCAAACTTGATCGGTTGCATTGATCGTCGAAGTCGATATCCGAATGTCCGCGTTGATCTGCGAAGCGACGCTAGTCATCACAGTCTTCTCACTAGGTAGCACACGCATTACCATGCTTGTCGGCGTCGTCCCTAGCAGTGCCGCAGAGCACATCACAGGGCGACGCACGCACACTAACTCTGATGGAGCAACGAAATGGCAACTGCAAAGAAGGCACCAGCAAAGAAGGCGGCACCTGCCAAGAAGTCTGCCGGTCCCGCCACGAAGAAGGCGGCACCTGCCAAGAAGGCAGCCCCGGCGAAGAAGGCTGCGCCTGCGAAGAAGGCAGCGCCGGCCAAGAAAGCCGCCCCCGCCAAGAAGCGCACACCCAACGCCGCCTTCATGAAGGCCATGACGCCGAGTGCGGCGCTGGCGGCGATCATCGGTGACAAGGCCATGCCGCGCACCGAAGTCACCAAGAAGGTGTGGGAGTACATCAAGAAGAACGGCCTGCAGGACAGCGCCAAGAAGACGATGATCAACGCCGATGCCAAGCTGAAGGAGATCTTCAAGAAGGCCCAGGTGTCGATGTTCGAGATGACCAAGCTGATCAGCTCTCACCTCAAGTGACGGCCGGCCGCCTGAAGGCGGCCCCCGGATGGCGCAAGCCGCGGTCCCGGTCTCCCGACCGGCCGCGGCTTTTTCATGGCAGGCGGCAGCCCCAGGGCCGCCGCACCGGCCGCCGGATCAGTGCACGACCTGGGCCAGTTCGCCGCGCGCGTATTTCGTGGCCACCTCGACCAGCGTCATCGGCTTGATCTTGGGCGCCTGGCCCTCGCAGCCGAACTCCAGGTAACGCTGCCTGCAGATCTTGTAGGCGGCCTCGCGCGCCGGCTTCAACCATTCACGCGCGTCGAACTTCTCGGGGTTCTCGGCCAGGAACTTGCGCACCGCGCCGGTCATCGCCAGGCGGATGTCGGTGTCGATGTTGATCTTGCGCACGCCGTACCTGATGGCGTGCTGGATCTCCTCCACCGGCACGCCATAGGTCTCCTTCATCTTGCCGCCGTACTGGCGGATGACCTCCAGCAAGTCCTGCGGCACGCTGGAGCTGCCGTGCATCACCAGGTGGGTGTTGGGTATGCGGCGGTTGATCTCCTTGATGCGGTCGATGGCCAGGATGTCGCCCGTGGGCTTGCGGGTGAACTTGTAGGCGCCATGGCTGGTGCCGATGGCGATGGCCAGCGCATCCAGCTGCGTCTGCTTGACGAAGTCGGCGGCCTGCTCGGGGTCGGTCAGCAACTGCTCGCGCGTCATCGTCGCGTCGGTGCCGTGCCCGTCCTCCTTGTCGCCCTTCATGGTCTCCAGGCTGCCCAGGCAGCCCAGCTCGCCCTCGA
>ERZ761602.8633-NODE-8633-length-10178-cov-4.624815_pt1 | contig 10178 bp, 7 predicted proteins | sample MGYA00512165_ERZ761602 | MGnify/ENA primary metagenome ERZ761602 (study PRJEB28899, sample SAMN02445085) | bioreactor sludge metagenome | biome: EBPR sludge; isolation source: Thorneside wastewater treatment plant | place: Australia: Brisbane, Thorneside...
ACTACCTTCCGCTCGCCGCGCGCCGGCGCCGCGTCGTGGCCCCCGATCTGCCCGGCTTCGGCGACAGCGCGCCCGCCGCGGAGCCCTACGGCCTCGAGGCGATGGCGCGCACGGCGCTCGGCCTCGCCGATTCGCTGAAGCTCGGGCCGTGCCACCTCGTCGGCCACGACGAGGGCGGGGCCATCGCGATCGCGATGGCGCTCGCGGCGCCCGCGGCGATCCGCTCGATCACGATCGTGGCCAGCCCCGCCGCGGCGCCGTCGGGCGACGGCGTCGAGAACCTCGCGCTCGCCCATCCGCCCGGTCCGCGCTGGAGCCGCGCCGCCCAGGAATGGGCGCTGGCGCGCATGTCGCACGATCCGCACCACGTCGATGCGGCCCTGCTCGACCGCTGCGCCGAATGCGCGGGCCTGCCGGCGCATCGCGCGGCGGCGGCGCGCAAGCCCGGCGAGATCGCGCTCGATCTCGCCCTCAGCGTCGCGCGGGCGAAGGGCCACTTCTACACCGCCTGCCGCGACGGCGCGTTCCCGGTGCCGGCGCAGCTCGTATGGGGCGCGAACGATCCGATGACGAGCCTCGAGCACGCGCGCGTGCTGTACGCGATCATCGCCGCGCGCCAGCGCGCGACGCAGCTGCACGTGCTGAACCGCACCGGGAATTTCCCGTTCCGCGAGGATCGCGGCGCGTTCGATCACGTGCTCTCCGCGTTTCACGACGGCTTGGCCACGGGTTGAGGCCGGACGCCCCATGCGCGGCGGGCGTGAGACCAGCGCAAGTTGGCAATTGCAGCGGCACCGTACCGAAGCCTAGCGTCGGCGCGGTGGCCCAGATCGAGGGAGCGGCACGATGAGCGCGAAACGTCCTACACAGAAGGAAGTCGCGGCGGCAGCGGAGCGCGTCGGTCTCGCGCTCGATCCCGTCGACGTGGCCGAGTTCGCGGCGGCGATCGGCGATACGATCGAGCAGCATTACCGGGTGCTCGACCGCATGCCGGAAGCGATGCCGCCGGTGAAATTCCCGCGCGGCGGCTGGCGGCCGGCTACGCCCGAGGAAGACCGCCACAGCGCGTGGTACGTGCTGTGCCGCATCGAGGGCGCCGCGAGCGGCAAGCTCAAGGGCAAGACGGTCGCGATCAAGGACAATGTCTGCGTCGCCGGCGTGCCGCTGATGAACGGCGCCTCGACGCTGCAGGGCTACGTGCCCGACATCGACGCCACGGTCGTCACGCGCACGCTCGAGGCGGGCGCCACGATCCTCGGCAAGTCGCATTGCGAATATTTCTGCTACTCGGGCAGCAGCCACACCAACGCGATCGCGACGACGCGCAACCCGCACAATCCCGACTACACGACCGGCGGATCCTCCTCCGGCAGCGCGGCGCTGGTGGCGGCGCGCCAGGTCGATCTCGCCATCGGCGGCGACCAGGGCGGCTCGATCCGCCTGCCCGCCGCCTTCTGCGGAATCTACGGCATGAAGCCCACCTGGGGCCTCGTGCCCTACACCGGCGCGTTCGCGGTGGAGCCCACGCTCGATCACCTCGGCCCGATGACCAACAGCACGGCCGACAACGCGCTCTATCTCGAAGTGCTCGCCGGCGCCGACGGGCTCGATCCGCGCCAGTACGCGCCGCGCCCGGCGGAATACACCAAGGCGCTCGGGCAGGGCGTCAAGGGCCTCCGCGTCGGCGTGGTCACGGAGGGCTTCGGCTTCGACGTCAGCGAGCCGCGCGTCGATGCCGTGGTGCGCGAGGCGGCCAAACGCCTCGCGTCGCTCGGTGCCGCGGTCGAGGACGTTTCGGTTCCGATGCACCGCGCCGGCATCTCGATCTGGGCCGCCATCGCGATCGAAGGCGTCTACGCGCACGTGTTCCACGAGAACGGGCTCGGCAAGGGCTGGAAGGGCCTCTATGGGACCGGCATGCTCGAGGCGCATTCGGCGTGGCGCCAGCGCGCGAACATGTTCTCCGAGATCCTGAAGCTCGGCGTGTTGGCCGGCGAACACATCCAGTCGGCCTATCGCGGCCGCTACTACGCCAAAGCGCAAAATCTGAGCACGCAGCTGCGCGATGCCTACGATCGGGCCCTCGCGCGCTACGATCTGCTGCTGATGCCGACCGCGCCGGTGGCCGGGGTCAAGCTGCCGCCCGCCAACGGCACGCGCGCCGAGCAGATGTCGCCGGGCTTCATGCCGATCGTGAACACGGCGCCGTTCGATTGCACCGGGCACCCGGCCATGAGCGTTCCCTGCGCCTTGCGGGACGGGTTGCCCGTCGGCATGATGCTGATCGCCAGGCACTGGGACGAAAGCACGATCTACCGGGCGGCCGATGCGTTCGAGCGGTCGGGCGATTGGCACGGATTTTGATCTGCCAGTGCGGCGCGACGGCGGCGAGGCAAGCGCCCCGGCGCGCGCCGGTACCCACCTGCCATTCGAGGGAGAAGCAACCATGTCGAAACGGAACAACGGAATTACACGGCGCAGCTTCGTCGCGACGACGGCTGCGGGTGCCACGGCCCTGGCTTTGCCCGGGAACGTGCTGGCGCAGGCCAAGGACAGCCTGGTCATGGCGTGGCCGATCGATCCGCCCACCTTCGATCCGATCATCCGGACCAATCCGGGCATCCAATCGATCTACAAGATGATCTTCGACCAGCCCGTCACCCAGCAGCCGGACCTCAAGGTGATCCCGGCCGTCGTCAAGGCCTGGAAGGTGTCCGAGGACGGCAAGACGATCGATCTCGAGTTCCGCGACGACGTGCTGTGGCACGACGGCAAGAAGCTCACCGCCGAAGACTTCCGCTACACCTACTTCGAGCGCAGGGAAAAGGGCCACAAGTCCGACCTCGCCTCGGTGTTCCGCAACCTCACCGACATCAAGGTGGAATCGCCCACCAAGTGCCAGATGATCCTGTCGCAGGCGATGCCGACGGTGATCCAGTGGATGACGTTCCTCGCGAACTACATCGTGCCGAAGCACTATGTGGAAGAGGTGGGCCCCGAGAAGTTCGCCGAAAAGCCGATCGGCAGCGGCCCCTACAAGCTCGTGTCCTACGAGCGCAATTCGCGCATCGTGCTCGAGGCGTTCGACAAGTATTGGGGCCCGAAGCCCACGATCAAGAAGATCACGATCCTGATCATGAAGGATCCTTCGGCGCGCGTGGCGGCGATCCAGTCCGGCCAGGCCGACTGGGTGCCCGAGGTTCCTATCCGCGAAGTGGAGCGCCTCGGCAAGGTGGCCGGCCTCACCGCCGAGATCCTGCCGATCACGCGCGTGATCATGCTGCAGATCCGCAGCGATCGCGCCTTCGCCGACCAGAACGTGCGCCTCGCCGCGCACCACGCGATCGACAAGGCGGCACTCTCTCGCGCGCTCTATGGCGGCAAGGCGGTGCCGCTGTCCGTGGTGGCGACACCGGGCACGCCGGGCTTCGTCGAAGGCTTCAACTTCCCCTACGATCCCAAGAAGGCGCAGGAGCTGCTGGCGAAGGCGGGCTTCTCGCCGTCGAAGCCGCTTCAGATCGGCATGGCGTCGTTCAACGGCGTCTTCCCCGGCGACTACGACATCGCGCGCGCGATCGCGCAGATGTGGAAGCGGATCGGAATCGAGGCGAAGATCGACGTCATCGAGCAGCCGAAATACTTCGAGCTCAACCGCGGCAACCAGCTGCCGGAGGCGACGCTCTACTCGTGGGACAACGCCACCGGCGACCCCGAGATGTTCGCGGGCTACCTGCTGCATCCCAAGCTGCCGTTCTCGGCCTGGAAGGACGAGAAGATCGGCGGCGAGATCATGAAGCTGTTCGCCGTCGTGAACTACGACGAGCGGATCAAGGGCTACAAGGAGGTGAACGTGAAGGCCGCGAGCGAGGGCGCGGTGATGCCGCTCCTCCAGTCGGTGATGACGTTCGTCTACAAGAAGGGCCTCAAGACCGTGAACTACGCCAACGGCTGGAACCTGCCGCAATACTGGTCGTGGAGCTGACGCCAGGGGGAGGGCGGCCGTCGCCGCCCTCCCGTCCACCTTCGGCCGCGGTCGATCGGGCATCATGAGCGGAGGCGTTCTCGGCGTCGCGCTGCGGCGCATCGGCGTTTCGCTGCCGCTGGTCTTCCTGGTCTCGGTCCTGGTGTTCGTGGTGCTGCGGCTGATCCCCGCAGACCCGGTGGCGATGTCGGTACCGCCCAACGCCACGCGCGCCGAGATCGAGGCGCTGCGCGCGGAGATGGGCCTGACGCTGCCGATCCACGAGCAGTTCTGGATCTGGTTCGCGAAGGCGGCGGGGGCCGATTTCGGCAAGTCCATCGCGTTCGCCCAGCCGGTGTCGCGCCTGATCGGCCAGGCGCTGCCGGCGACGATCGAGCTCGTGGTCGTGGCCGCGGTGTTCGCGACGATCATCGGCCTCGCGGGCGGCCTGCTGATGTATCGCGTGGCCGGCGGGCGCGGCGAGGCCGCGTCCGATCTCGCCAGCACGCTCATCATGTCGATTCCGGAGTTTCTCTGGGCGATCTTCTTCATCCTGCTGTTCGGCGTGGCGCTGAACATCCTGCCCTTCACCGGGCGGCTCGATGCCGGCATCACGGTCGGCCGCATCACCGGGTTTCTCCTCGTCGATACGCTGATCCAGGGCCGCTTCGGCGCGTTTCTCAACGCGCTCTCGCACCTGTTGTTGCCGTCGATGTCGCTGGCGCTCGGCACCGCGCCGCTGCTGATGCGCGTGCTGCGGTCGAGCCTGATGGAGGTGGGGAACGAAGACTACATGATGATGGCGCGGCTGCGCGGCTTCTCCGAGCGCCGGGTCCTCGTCCACCATGCGTTCAAGAACGCGTTCCTGCCGACGCTCAATCTCATGGGCGTGCAGTTCTCGTTCCTGTTCGGCGGAACGCTGCTGGTCGAGGTGATCTACTCCTATCCGGGCCTCGGCAGCCTGATGGTGCAGGCGGTCGCCAACACCGATCTGCCGGTGATCCAGGGCGTGGCCCTCGTCTACGCGGTCGCCGTTCTGCTCATCAATCTCGGCGTCGATCTCGCCGCCCTGATGCTCAACCCCAAGCTCCGGATCGCCAAATGAGCCGCAGCCAACCGGCGGCGGGGCAGGCGGGCGCGTTGCCGGCGCCGCGGCGGCGCGCGAGCCTCCGGCCCTGGCGGCGCGCGATCGTCGGCGGCGCCATCGTCGCGGCGATCATGCTGGTGGCGATCTTCGCGCCGCTGCTGGCGCCCTACGATCCCAACGAGCAGGACTTGCTCAACCAGCTCCTGCCGCCGGTGTGGGCCGGCGGCAACTGGGATCATCCGCTCGGCACCGACAACCTCGGGCGCGACACGCTCTCACGCCTCATCTACGGCAGCCGCGTCGCGATGATCGTGGCGGTGGCCGCGGCGTCGGGCGCGCTCGTGCTCGGCACCGCGCTGGCGATCGTGGCCGGCTATTTCGGCGGCATCGTCGACTGGATCGTCTCGCGCCTCGTCGAGCTGTGGCTGTGCTTTCCGCCGGTGGTGCTGTCGCTGATCCTCATCGTGGGATTCGGGGTCGGCCTGCGCAACGTCATCCTCGCGATCATCCTCGTGGATTGGACGCGTTTCTGCCGCGTGGTGCGCGCCGAGGTCCTCGTCGTCCGCCGCAACGACTACATCGACGCCGCGCGCCTCGCCGGCTTCTCGCATTGGCGCACGATCCGGCGCGAGGTGCTGCCGGCCGTGGCGCCGCTGATCCTCACGATCCTGAGCCTCGAGATGGGCATCGCCGTGATCGTCGAGGCGATCCTGTCCTTCGTCGGCATGAGCGTGGAATCCACGATCCCGGCCTGGGGCGTGATGATCGCCGACGCGCGGAAGGACATGTATCAGGCGGTCTGGGGCCTCGTGCTGCCGATTCTCGCGATTATCGTCACCGTGCTCGGCTTCAACCTGCTCGGCGACGGGCTGCGCCGCGCGCTCGATCCGAAGCTGCGCCAGCGCGTCATCCAATGAAGGCCTTGCTGGAAATCCAGGGCGTCGTCGTCACGGCGCCCGTGGGCGGCGGCCGCGTCGCCGTGCTGCGCGACATCGATCTCTCGGTGAAACCGGGCGGCGTGCTCGGCCTCGTCGGCGAATCGGGCGCCGGCAAGTCGATGATCGGGCGCCTCGTCGGCGGCGTCCTGCCGCCGGCGTTCCGCGTCGACCGCGGCGCCATGATCTTCGCCGAGCGCGACCTGATCGGGATGCCGGCCGCGGAGCGGCGCGGCCTGCTCGGCCGCGAGATCGGGTTCATCCCGCAGCAGCCGATGACGTCGCTCAATCCGGTGCGCAATGTCGGCTCGCTGTTCGACGAGCACCTGGCGAAGCTCGGGGTCGCGGGCCGCGCCGAGCGGCGCGCGCAGGCCGTGGCGGCGCTCGAGGCGGTGCATCTCCCCGAGCCCGCGTCGCTGCTCGGCCGCTACGCGCACGAGCTTTCGGGCGGCATGTGCCAGCGCGTGCTGATCGCGATGGCCTTCGCGAGCCGGCCCAAGCTGCTGGTCGCCGACGAGCCGACGACGGCGCTCGACGTCATCACGCAGGCGCGCATCGTGGCCCTGCTCGGCGATCTCTGCCGGCAATACGGAACGGCCGTGCTGTTCGTCACGCACGATCTCCGGCTCGCGGCGCAGATCTGCGACGAGATCGCGGTCATGTACGCCGGCGAGGTCGTGGAGCGCGCGCCGGCGCGCGACCTTCTCTCGACTCCGCGCCACCCCTATTCCCAGGCTTTGCGGAGCTGCAGCCCGAGCCTCGACGGCCCGCTCGCGCGCCTCGTCTCGCTGCCGGAGCACATGCCGGGGCTCGGCGCCCTCGCGGGCATGGCGGGCTGCCGGTTCGCGCCGCGCTGCCCGATCGCCGACCATCGCTGCGCCGGACACGCGCCGCCGCTCGCCGAGACCGCGCCGGGGCGCTGGGTACGCGCCGCGGGGCAGTGCCTGTCCGCCGCCCTGCCGGCGCGCGGCGACGTCCCGCACGGCAAGGGCGATGCCGCGGGCTGGCCGCCGAGGGCCTGCACAAGACGTTCGTCTCGCGCCATCCGCTGCTGTTCTGGAAGAAGCGCCGCGTCGATGCGGTGAAAAACGTGTCGTTCCGGCTGCGCGCCGGCGAGTTCCTCGGCATCGTCGGCCAGAGCGGCAGCGGCAAGTCCACCGTGGCGCGCATGCTGCTCGGGCTCGAAGTGCCGAGCGCGGGCCGCATCGCGCTCGACGGCGCCGACGTCACCGGCCGCTTCTCGGCGCACGCGGCCGAGCGCACGAAGCGCATCCAGATGATCTTCCAGGATCCGCAATCCGCGCTCAATCCGCGCCGGCGCGTGGCCTCGATCGTCACGCAGCCGATGGAGGTCATCGGACGGTCGGCCTGGCCCGAGCGGCTCGCGCGCGCGAAGAAGCTGCTCGCCGAAACCGGCCTGGCGCCGGAAATGGCCGAGCGGTTCCCGGCGCAGCTCTCGGGCGGCCAGCGCCAGCGGGTCAACATCGCGCGCTCGCTCTGCAACACGCCGCGCGTGCTCGTGGCCGACGAGATCGTCTCGGGCCTCGACGTCTCGGTTCAGGCGCAGATACTGAACCTGCTCGCCGATCTCCGCGACCATCACGAGATCGCGCTGGTGCTGATCAGCCACGACCTCTCGGTCGTGCGCTACCTCTGCGACCGCGTGATCGTGATGTATCGCGGCGAGGCGGTGGAGGAGGGCGAGACCGAGGCGGTGTTCCGCTCGCCCAGGCACTGGTACACGAAGGCGCTGCTCGCGGCCGTTCCGCCCGACGACGTCAATCACGTCTGGGATCCGCACACGGCGTCGAGCGCGCTGTCGCGGCTGGATCCGGCGATCGAGAGCTGACCGCGGGCGGCCGAGCATGAGGGCGTTGCGGCGGGCGGGCAGCGCCGCCGCCGCGATCCGTGCTACTGCCAAGGGCGTGAATAGGAAGGAAGCCATGGTCACGCCGAATCCGCTGGCGGCGCGCATGCCGATCGCCGGGCCCACCGCCTGGTACGGCCGCGATCTCGCCGGACGCACCGACTGGATCCTGCGGCTCGACGACGGCCACCTCGCGGAGCTCGAGGCGGCCGCGCGCGCCGCCGCAGCGCGCGGCCTGGCGTTCCGCGAGCTCGCGCCGGCGGCGTTTCCGCTGCCGCGGCTCGGGCCGCTGCTCGCGGGCCTGCGGCCCGAACTGCGGACCGGCCGCGGCTTCATGCTCGTCAAGGGAATCCCGGTCGGTCGCTTCGAGCCGGCGCTGCTGCGCACGGTCCATGTCGGCATGGGAACGCATCTCGGCATTCCGGTTTCGCAGAGCTATCGCGGCGACTATCTCGGCGAGGTGAAGGACTATCGCGAGCCGGGCAACGAGCGGCCCTATCGGCGCGGCGGCGCCATCGAGATGCACCGCGACCCGTGCGACATCGTGGGCCTGCTCTGCTACCGCAAGGCCAGGGAGGGCGGGTTGAGCCGCCTCGCCAGCGCGGCAACGGTGTGGAACACGGTGCTCGTCGAGCGCCCCGATCTCGCGCCGGTGCTGCTCGAAGGGTTCCGGCTCTACGCGACACGCGACGACCGCAGCGCGACCCCGCCGCTCACGCCGGTGAAGATTCCGGTGTTCGCGCTCGATCCCGACGGGCCGCTGCATTGCACGCTGATCGCCGAGCTGGCGCAGTGGGCGGTGGAAAAGGCCGGCGAAGCGTGGCCGGCGCGCGGCCCCGAGGCGCTCGCCTTCGTCCACGACGTCGCGAACCGCGAGGGTGTGTTCCTCGACATGGCGATCGAGCCCGGCGACATCCAGTTCCTCAACAACCGCACCACCGTGCACGGCCGCACCGACTATCGGGAATGGCCGGAGCCGGAGCGCCAGCGCGTGATGTTCCGCCTCTGGCTGATGTGCCCGGACTGGCCGCAACCGGCCACCGCCGTGAACCGCCTGCTGTTCGCGAACATCGATCGCGCCGACGGCGGCATCGCGCCGCGGCTTTCGACCGCGGCATGAGTGGCCCGGCGCCCGCTTCGCTCGCGGCGCTCGGCGTGGATATCGCGTCGGGCCGCCGCCGCTCGGAAGACATCGTCGGCGACTGCCTTGCGCGCATCGAGGCGCGCGAGCGCACGATCCGCGCCTGGGTCCATCTCGATCCGACGGCGGCGCTGGAGCAGGCGCGGCGGCGCGACGCGGAGCGGCCGCGCTCGCCGCTGCACGGCGTGCCGATCGCGGTGAAGGACATTTTCGACACGGTGGACATGCCCACCGCCTACGGCTCGCCGATCTACGCCGGCCACAGGCCCGTGCGCGACGCTGCAGCGGTCGCGCTGCTGCGCGAGGCCGGCGCCGTGATCCTCGGCAAGACCGTGACGACCGAATTCGCCGCCGCGTTTCCCGGCCCGACCGCGAACCCGCGCAATACCGCGCACACGCCGGGCGGCTCCTCGAGCGGCTCGGCGGCGGCGGTCGCCGACGGCATGGTGCCGGCCGGCCTCGGCACGCAGACGCTCGGCTCGGTCATCCGGCCCGCCACGTTCTGCGGCATTCCCGGCTTCAAGCCCACCTACGGCCTGGTTCCGGCCGACGGCATCAAGCCCGCCGCGCATTCGCTCGATACGGTCGGGTTCCTGCTCGGCGATATCGGCGACGCGGCGCTGCTGCTCGGCGCGCTCACGCCACGCTGCGACTGGCAGGCCCCGCTTCCCGCGGTGCCGCGGATCGCCGTCATGCGCGGCCCGGCCTGGACCATGGCGCAGCCGGAAACCGTCGCCGCGGTCGATCGCGCCGCCGTACGGTTCGCGCGCGCGGGCGCCTGCGTCGCCGAAGTTCCGCCGCCGCCCGCGCTCGAGACGCTGCGCGAGGTCGCGTGGACGATTCTCTGCTACGAAACCTATCAAAACCTCACCCACGAGCGGATCGCGCACGGCGATCGCATTTCGCCCCCGATGCACGGGCTTTTCGCGCAGGCGGCGGCCATGACCGTCGACGAGTATCGGGTGGCGCTTGCCCGCATGATCGAAGCGCGGGCCGCGCTCGATGCGGCGGTGTCCGGCTACGACGCGGTGCTCACGGCCGCGACGCCCGGCGAGGCGCCGCGCGGCCTCGAGGCGACCGGCGACGCCGTCTTCAACCGCGCCTGGACCGCCGCGCATCTTCCGTGCGCCACGCTGCCGGCGGGCGCCGGGCCGAACGGGCTTCCGGTCGGCGTCCAGCTCGTCGCC
>ERZ761602.8637-NODE-8637-length-10172-cov-6.342196_pt1 | contig 10172 bp, 12 predicted proteins | sample MGYA00512165_ERZ761602 | MGnify/ENA primary metagenome ERZ761602 (study PRJEB28899, sample SAMN02445085) | bioreactor sludge metagenome | biome: EBPR sludge; isolation source: Thorneside wastewater treatment plant | place: Australia: Brisbane, Thorneside...
GCTTGGGTGCGCACTTTGAGCGTGCCCTGCTTAAGAATGGTCGCGCCTCGCACCTGCGACCCGATGCCTGCTTCCACCGGTATCGACTCTCCCGTCACTGACGATTGGTCCACTGCCGCGTGACCGGAGATGACTTCGCCATCTACAGGGATCTTTTCGCCGGGGCGCACAACGACGATCTCATTCAATTGAACTTCTACAATTGGAATTTCTTTTTCTTCGCCGTCACGTTCAACGCGAGCGGTTTGCGGAGCCATGGCGGTTAAGTCTTTCACAGCGCGACGCGCCCCTTCAGCAGTGAGACGTTCGGTATAGCTGCCGATGTGCATGAAGAAGATGACGACCATGGCAGTCGTCCATTCGCCGACGAAGAGCGCGGCAATGGCGCCGATGCTCATCAACGTGTGCGCAATGACTTGTCGATTTAATGTGGCGCGGATGACGTTGAGAAAAATAGGTGCGCCGCCAAGCAGGACGAGCGCAATCCCAACAGGGAAGGGGATGAGTTGGGTCAGCCCGTCGAGCAACCCCATCCATTCGCCAAGGACCACGATGATAATAACCGCACCGAAGGCAAGCCCGAAAGCGGTGAAAATGCGGCGGGAAAATTCTGCCAGTGCAGTGTTGGGTGTTTTTTCATCCTCTTGCTGTGAAGCGACAGAATATCCTGCATTCTTGACGGCAGTACGAATGTCTGCCATTTTTACAAGGGACGGATTCATTTGCACAATAGCTTTTTCAGACGAGAGAAATACATCCACTTTCTTAACCCCGCTTACACCAGAGATGGCTTTTTGGACGTGCTGAGTGCATTCGGTACAGTCCATGCCTGCGATCGGGATTTCAATGGTTTGGATTTGTTCCATGTTTATTCCTTATCAACAGCTCTATTGTGGGTTAGGCTCTCCGACAGAGCTGTTAAGCATGCTGATGTTCGTGGATCTCGCAATAGAGCATACCGTTCCCGCAACCTTCGCATTCCATTTGCAGGGTTGCGTGTTCAATATTGTAGTTGTGGGCGAGCAGTTCATTTATATTCTGCTGGATGGTGACCCCTTCACCGACAGAGATATTGTCGATGACGACATGGGCGGAGAGCATGCGCAGGTTTTCGCTGATGCTCCAGACGTGCAGATCATGGACACCAAGCACACCATCCACTTTTTGCAGGTCGGCTACCATGCTGTCCATGTTGATGTTTTCGGGGGTGCTTTCGAGCAGGATGTGGATGGTCTGTTTGAGGATGCCCCAGGCATTGTAGAGGATGAATGCGCCGATGAGGACGCTGACGAATGGGTCCAGCCAGTTCCATTGCGTGAAAGCAATGATAATGCCTGCAATGACCGCACCAAGTGTGGACATGACATCTCCCATGAGGTGCAGGAAAGCACTGCGCAGGTTGAGGTCATGTTCACTGCCTTCCTTAACCATCAAGGCAGTGACGAGGTTGATGATAAAAGCTACAGCACCAACTGCGATCAGAAGGGTTGAATCCACTTCGGGCGGGGCGATGAAGCGTTTGTAGGCTTCGAAGAAGATCCCGAAGGCGATCAAGATCAAGGTCGTGGAGTTGATCAGCGCCACCAGAATCCCAACGCGGTGATAGCCAAAGGTTTTACCAGCGTGTGCAGGTTTGAGAGCGATCTTGAGCGCGTACCAGCTTAGCCCCAATGCGATGACGTCGGTGAAGTTGTGCGCTGCATCGGTGAGGAGTGCGAGGCTGTTGCCAAAGATTCCCGCAACCACTTCAACGACGACGAATGCTCCAGTGAGGACCAATGAGAGGGTAAGACGTTTTGTGGTTTTCTTGGTGAGATCGCCGATGTGGGAGTGTGTGTGCGAATGTGTATGCATGAGGTTTGTTATTTTTCAGTGGGCAACCCTGCGGCTTCCCATGAGGTTATGCCGCCTTCAAGCATCCAGATGTTGGTATAGCCTTGTGTGACGAGAGTAGCAACCGCTTTTTTCGACATGCCGCCGCTCAGGCAGTACACCAGGATCTTTGCGTCTTTGTCTACGGGAAGTTGATTTAGGTTTTGTTCAAGCACATCGTAACCAATACGCAGGTCGGTTTGTGGAATGTCTTTCTCCCATGGGGTATATACGTTGACCATGACGAAGTCTTTGCCTTCCAGCATGGTTTGTAATTCGGGCACATTTACGACCTGGTAGGAATATCCGCCCATATCGGCTTTGATGCCGATCTCAGGCTCTTGTTTCGCTGCCTGACAAGCTGTAAGTAGAAAGATGGCGACGAATACAATTGACATGAAGCGAGATTTGTTATACATGACTTCCTTTATGGTTCGATGGGATACCCAGAATTGAACCAGGCTTCAAAGCCGCCAAGCAAAGGGGTGACGTTGGTAAAACCATTTTCAATGAGGATGAACGCCGCACGGGCGCTCGATTCTTCGTTCGGTCAGGTGCAGTAGGGGATGATCCAGTCATTCGGGTCGAGTTCTGCGAGGCGGGTTTCTATTTCTGCTGTGGGGATGTTGACCGCGCCAGAAATATGTTGCGCTGTAAATGCTTCTGCCGAGCGAACATCGAGAAAAACCGCCGACCCAGAATCCAATGCAGATTTGGCTTCTTCGATGGAGACACGGGCAATTTCAGGGTAGGGGATCTCTTCGGCAATTGCTGCGGGTGTATTGTTCTGGTTGATAAGCAGAAATGCAGCTGCGATCAGTGCAATTCCACCGCCGACGAACAGAAAGATGGGAAAGGGAGATTTGGTCTTCTTTCTTTTTGACATGTTCTATTCCTTGATTAAGAATTCTTTTTATCCATGTTGGACATGGTCTAGTCCCAATGAAAAGAGGCGGGCAACATGGTCGTCGTCGATCGAATAAAAGACCTGCCTGCCCGATTTGCGCGCGCGGACGAGGTGCATTTGGCGCAACCCGCGCAGTTGATGCGAGACGGCGGATTCGGTCATGCTGAGCCCATCGGCGAGGACGCGGACGCTCATTTCTCCGTCCATGAGTTGGGCAATGATGCGGATCCGGCTTGCGTCGCTGAGAGAGCTGAAAAGCTCGGCAAGTTTGATGGCTTTAAGTTCAGTAAGTTTCATGGTTGAATATATGAACAACTATTCATATATTAGCGCTTAAAATAAACCCTGTCAATGTGATGTTTGGCAGGGTTTATTGGTTCGAAAATAATTATGGCTCGCAGTAGAAACTGCTGAGGTAGGCACTGTCAACACCTTCGCGGACGGCGCAAAGCTCTTGAATATTGCCTTTCTCAGACATGAATTGGAAGCCAGTTTCGGCGGCATTCATCCATAGGGATATTTCGCCGCGTTCACTGTATTCCCCGTTGGCGCGCCAGCCTTTGCCCCATTCCATAACGCCGGTGAAGGTTTCGTAGTCATTGTCGTTTTCGTCGTAGATAGTGCCGGTCACGTTCTCGCCGACTTGTGTGAGGATCATATAGCTGCCCGGCAGAAAAACAGATTTGGATGGGACGATCCACTTTCCGCTGAAACCACAGCCTGCGGGAAGTTCCATATCTACGCCGCGAATGCCGCAAAAAGACAGGTCAGTAGAAGTGGATCTGAATGTATTTTCGCTGTTGAGCGCAAGTGTAAAACTGCCCAATACTTCGGTGTCAAAAACTGCTTTGCCGTTCTCGTTGATGCTTCCAGTAAACGTTTCATTCCAGAAGCCGCCGTATCCTTCAATAGTACCGGTCAGCTCATTTCCGTTTTGCATAAAGTTGATCGTGCCAAGGTTGGTTGTCCATGTGCCTGCGAAAGAGCTTGCTGGGGTAAGCGGACCGCAACCGGTTAGGGCAATGGCTGCCACGAGAATGATCGTCCCAGCCCAAAGAATGTTTTTCATGTTTTGATTTCTCCTATAAAGGATACTTTACAGGCATTCTCTGGGCTGGGCAATCCGACAAAAAGGGGATGGAGGGGTATCTGCCGATCCATGCGCCGATGATAAAGACTGTCACTCGATGATTATGCCCAGCCTAATAAACGTGCCAAGCTTGCCGTTAAGAACGTGACCAAAAAGGCTGTGCCTAATGTGATGACCACGCTGACGGTTGCCCATTTCCACGATTTTGTTTCTTTATAGATGGTGATGATCGTTGTGGCACATGGGTTATGTAAGAGAGCAAATAGCATCAAGTTGATGGCGGTGAGCATCGTCCAGCCGTTGCCGTTGACTAGTAGATCAAAGATCGCGCTACTTGAAGAGGGACCGTCGATCATCATGCCTGCGCCCATATAGACCATCATCATGGTCGGGACAACGATCTCATTCGCAGGGATGGCGATGATGTATGCCAGCAATATCACGCCGTCGAGACCGAGCAGCAAGCCGAAGGGATTCAACCAGTCTGCGATGGCGCGTGCCAGGTTGACGTCACCGTAGGGGATGTTCGCCAGGATCCAGATGATCGCTCCCGCAGGAGCGGCAGTCTGCATGGCGCGCCAAAGGACGAAGATCGTGCGGTCAATGATGGAGGTGTAAAGGATGCGCCCGACATTCGGCTTGCGATAAGGCGGGAGTTCCAACGTAAAAGCGGATGCTTCTCCTTTGAGCACGGTGCGGGACAAAAGCCACGACATAAGGAAAGTGAACGCGACCCCGATCAAGACCACGCCGACCACTGTCCCTGCGGCGACGAAGGAGGTCAACGCTGCGGGGAAGGCAGAGGCTACGAAAACAGTAGCAAGCATAATTAAAGTCGGGAAGCGCCCGTTGCACGGGACGAAGTTGTTGGTCAGGATGGCGATCAAACGTTCACGCGGCGAGTCGATCACACGAGTCGCCACCACACCAGCGGCATTGCAGCCGAATCCCATTGCCATGGTTAGAGATTGTTTGCCGTGCGCACCCGCTTTCTTAAAGAGCCAGTCCATGTTAAATGCAACGCGCGGTAAGTAGCCCAGGTCTTCAAGGAAAGTGAAGGCGGGGAAGAAGATCATCATGGGCGGCAGCATGACGCTGATGACCCAGGCAAGACCAAGGTAGACGCCGTCCCAAATAAAGCCGGTGACCCACCACGGAATGAAGCCGAGGGAGTTAAAGAAATTTCGTCCGAGGTCGCCCAGACCAAAGAGTAAAGTCGCGATTGCTTCAGAGACAACATTGGCGCCGGAAACCGTAAGCCAGATGATGATACCGAGCAGGATGAGCATGATCGGTAGACCCGTCCACGGGGAGGTAACGAGACGATCGATCTTTTGGTCGAGGTCGTATTTTTTATCTTTGGCGGTTTTGACGGCGCGCTGGGCGATTGTCTCCGCTTCGTTGTATATGGATTTGACGATCTCGTCGCGGAAGCCAGTCGATAAATTGTTTCGAAGCGATTCTGCCTTTGCGATTACATCGTGCGGGGTAATGGTATCCATTTTATTGCCGTCCTTCTACCGACATCTTCTTGCTGAATTGCACGTCGGCGCGGGTCTGACGGGAAACGATCTCGCCAAGTTCGCCACTGAGGATGGCTTTTTGCACGCGGGCGTCACCGTCTAATAAACGAATGGCAAGCCAGCGCGCATTGGGAATACCTGGCGCCATGCTTTCGATCATCGGTACCAGTTCATTGACCGCTTTTTGAAATTCATGTGTGCCTTCCACACGGGTCGGTTTGACCGATACCTTGCCTTCAATAACTTCAGCGACAGTGGAAAGCAGAGTGGCGATCCCTTCGCCTGTGCGGGCTGTAATAGGAATGGCGGGCACGCCGAGGTCGCGGGCAAGACTGCGTGTATCTACTTCAATGCCTTTGCGATGAGCTTCATCCATGAGATTGACCGCTACCACGACCTTGTCCGTGATCTCCATGACCTGCATCACGAGGTTCAGATTGCGTTCGAGTGCGGTCGCATCGGTGACAACGATGGTGCAGTTGGGCTGACCGAAGAGAATAAAATCACGAGCCACTTCCTCATCCTGACTGGCAGATAAAAGCGAGTAGGTTCCGGGCAGGTCAACGATCTTGTATTTCACATTATTGAATTGAAAACCGCCTTCTGCGCGGGTGACGGTCTTGCCGGGCCAGTTTCCTGTATGTTGTTTGAGCCCGGTCAATGCATTGAATAAAGTGGACTTGCCTGTATTGGGGTTGCCAGCCAATGCCACAACCCGGTCGAAGTCACCGACTTTGATGCCCATCTGTTCCAACTGTGTAAAGGCAGGGCAGGTTTCGCAATGTTCGGTAGGGAGGTTGATTTTTGTGTTTGTCATGTAAGTTCCTTTGAACTAAATGGGTTTTACCCAAATTTGCGACGCTTGATCGTTTCGTAATGCGATCGAGGTTCCGCGAATACGATAGGCACGCGGTTCGCCAAAAAAATTTGTCAGCTCGGGGTAAATTGTCGTACCAGGAGTCAGCCCGAGGTCCAGAAAGCGGCGGCGCGTAAATCCCTGCACCGAGTCATCCAGCGTAACGATCTGCGCGCGTTGGTCCTGCGCCAGTTCTGCCAGCGGAATAGCTTCACGCTTCAACATTTCACTTTCCGGTAGTGCTGACACGAAAATGTTTGATGCTACGGCGGGAGCTAGCTTGTATTCACTCTCGCCATCACTCAAGATATAACGGTTCTGATTTTTTTCAATGATGCGGATATCCTGCCCTAGGCGGAGCCCAGCCGCCAGGATCTGTTGATACGCCAAAGCTGGTTCATCTTCGAGGTGCACGATTCTTGCCGGACGATCTGCCTGCCACGCCGTAATGGACATTCCCTCCGCCCGATTCATTTTCCCCTCACGCGAAGGGATCGGGTCACCGTGCGGGTCACGGGTGGGATGACCAAGCGCCGCATCCAAATCGTTGAGCTGTGCCTCGGTCAGTGAGTGTTCACGCTTCTGCGCCTCCCCGTGGATTCGGTTCAACGGCATTCGCGCTTCATCAGCAAGATACCTCTCCCATAAGCGATGTGCGCGGACGACATGCAGTGCCCAACGTTCACCGCTGGTGGTCAGATGCAGGTCGGTTCCGCGCGATTCGATCAAACCCTGCTCTTCCATCTTTTCGATGAGATGGGTCACTTCTGTACGTGGCAAATCGAGCGTTCCGCCCAGCGACTCGGGCGAAGCATGCTTGCCCTGATTTTCGCGATCGAGCAAATGCTTGAGCGCATCTTCCACTTGCTCACGATCTTTTGCGTTGCGCCATGCGAGATAGATCGCAACGACTCCCACGCGGGGTGTAAAGACAGCGAACAATAAAACGATACCAGCAATGATCCAGAAAGTTGTATTCATAGACTTCTCTTGTTATAGGATTTTTGGAAGAAAACGTCCCGTTCTCTTCATATATTCTCGATACTCGTCCCCGAATTTCTCGATGAGGTTTGCTTCTTCTTTGGGGGTACGGATCGCCATGACGATGAACGCCAGAATTCCCATTAGGATGATGAACCAGCTATCTGACATCAAGCCGAAAGAGATATATAACGATGACCCGACGGAGTAAAGCGGATGGCGTACCCAACGATAAATTCCATGAGTCACAAGTTTGTGGTTTGATCGAGTGGCGCTCACAGGGGTAATTCCGCCCTGGATACTGGTGAATAACCAGTAGATTAACCCAACGACGATGATTCCAAAGCCAAAGCCAATCCAACGCATCGACTCTGTCAGCCCGATCTTGGACCATGACATCCACAGCGGGTTGAGCAGATAAACGATGGGGCTGAGCCACAGGATCAAGCCGAAGATGCGGATGACCAGCATCATCGGAGTCCCGTCCAATTTGCGGGAGAGCTTTTCTCCCGAGTCGCGGTCTGCCTTGCGGCGGAAGTATATGGAAATACCGACGCCGGTGAAGAGGATGAGAGCAGCCAGAATTCTAAAAATAGTTTCATTCATATCAGTAAAACCTTTCTTCTTGCTAAGTTATTTTTCGCCTTTCATTTCTTTGATTACTTCAAGATATTTTTCGCGCGGTTCGGCAGTCAGACCGTTGATTCCACGTTTTGGAAAATACACGCCGTGTAGATAGATTTGTCCGGCAGTCATCAGGGCAATGACTCCCCAAAAGGTAACTCTGCCAAACAGGATGCCGATGACAGCCAGCGTCCCTGTGACGATGAACAGTTTGACCACTCTTCTACGGGTTTGCAAATGTTTTTCAAAGTTATTGAATACAACGAAGTATGCGAGGCTTGCGAGCGTAAGGACGATCAGGAGTTCAAACCAATGGACTGGCGAAAAGGCGGAGAGGATCAAAGGCTGGGTGAGCACGGATCAACTTTCTGCGATGAATATTTTGCTGGTAATGCTTAACCCAAGCACATGGGTTTTCTTATTGACCTTGATCGTCAAGTTGTGATCAAACACGGAATGGTCGAGCACTTCAATGAACGTATTCGGGGTGAGTCCGAGTTGAGTGAGATACCGGAGCAGGTCCGCATCTGCGGCTTTGATGCATAAAATCTTCCCGGACTGATCTTTTCGCAAAGCAGAGAGCGGGGTCGACTCATCCAGCGGCATCTTAAGATCGGCGGTGGGGATCAGCTCTCCATGCGGGTCACGAAGCGGATGCCCCAAAGCTGCGGCGATGCGCCGCTCGAAATCCTCTGAAATGACATGCTCCAACCGCTCCGCCTCTTCATGGACTTCGTCCCATGAATAGCCGAGGGTTTGCACCAGCCAGGTTTCCAGCAGGCGATGATGGCGAATGACCTCCAGCGCGGCTTTTTTGCCCGCTGCCGTAAGAGTAGCCCCTTGATGTTTTTGATACTCAACCAGCGCCGGTTTTTCCGCGGCAAGTTTCTGGATCATGCCTGTTACAGAGGCGGGTTTGACGTTCAACTCGCGTGCCAGATCGTTAGTGCTGGCGGGAAGCCCTTTTTCAGTTAGCTCGTAGATGCGCTTGAGGTAATCCTGGATGGAAGTGGATGTTTTCATCGGTCAATTCCAAAGGGTGAGTGTGGTGCAGATAAAGAACGCCATATAGGCAATGTTGAAACCGGCGCCTTCCGTCCAATCGCGGATGAACTGCGGCAATATGCGCTTGACGAGCAGCCAGACGATGGTCATCGTCAGCGGAGTAATACCAGCCATCCATACGGGGAAAGACGTCTGCCCTGATGCTACAAGAACGGAAAAAAGGATGGACGCAAGTACGATAAAGACCAACAGCGGCGCATATGTGATCAACAAAACTTTTTTGTGGCGCTCGATCATCCCAGCGATCACAGGTTGAGATTCTTCCTTTACTTCATTGAGCGCATGGACGTACTCGCCCATGTAATAGAATGAACCATGCACGAATGCGCCGATGATGGTGGCGGATCCGAACAAGCCGAAAACTATCAGCGCTCCCCAGGCATTGACTCCGCTCAAGCCTTTGTACGCATGCCAAAAACCGAACAGGATCAGCGGCGTCGTAAATACTCCGATCAGCGCACCCCACATCAAGCGGGTGGGGGAGAGTGCTGTCATGCGTTCAGCGCTGGAGAGTAATTTTCCATATGGCTTGAGTTTGGGGTATTCCTCGACCGTGGCTTTGGATGCCAACAACAGCACATCTCCGATGGCATAAACTGTTGCGCCAACGAATGCCAGAATTCCAAGAAGATTGGAAGGGATGAGTTCCATGGGTAATGCCTTATCGTTATAATTTAGTCTAACCTAAATTATTTTATTTCCAACCCTAAAATTTGTCAAGAGATTGGGGACTTGACTTGTGGTGGGGAAGTTTGTAAAATCACTTTGTTAGTACAGTGAATTTACAAAGTATTGTAATTGGTTGTATTTTTTGCGCGTAGGCAGTTTGGCTGAAAACCATGAAAAAGGCTACTCACCAGCAAACCAAGCAACACAACCGTGACCTCGTACTGCGCACCATCTTTGCGAACGAGTCCATCAGCCGTGCCGAAGTGGCGCGGGTGACGAATTTGACGCGCACGACGGTTTCGGATGTGGTCAATGGCTTGCTGACTGAGGGTTTGGTGGAGGAAGTTGGCAGAGGCGAATCGATCGGGGGGAAATCGCCGATCCTGTTGAGCGTCATCGCCGACTCGCGTTATCTGATCGGTTTGAATTTGGCTCAGGATAAATTCATTGGCGCTATTGTTAACTTGCGGGGAGAGATCAAAGAGATCGTGGAGGCGCCGGTATCGAATGGAAACGGTCAGAGCGCGCTCGATCTTGTGTATCAGATCATCGACCAATTAACCAAAAAACGCATCAAACCGATTG
>ERZ761602.8639-NODE-8639-length-10171-cov-6.429023_pt1 | contig 10171 bp, 8 predicted proteins | sample MGYA00512165_ERZ761602 | MGnify/ENA primary metagenome ERZ761602 (study PRJEB28899, sample SAMN02445085) | bioreactor sludge metagenome | biome: EBPR sludge; isolation source: Thorneside wastewater treatment plant | place: Australia: Brisbane, Thorneside...
GCACGCAGGCGCGGCAGCCGTCGCAGTAGGGCCGGTAGGTGAACATGCCGCTGCGCCGGAAGCCGCTGGCGACCAGCCCCGAATAGGTGTCGGCATGGATCAGGTGGCTGGGGGTGGCGACCTGCGAACGCGCCTGCCGCCCGGGCAGGTAGCTGCACGGGTAGGGCGCGGTCGCATAGAACTGCAGCGACCGCAGCGGCAACTCGTTCGGATGCGTCACGCGGTGTCCGGGGCAGGCGGTGCGGGCGGCCGGGCTTGCGGCGGGACGGCGTCCAGCAGTGTCGCCCAGTGCGAATCATCATAGGTCCAAAGCGGCGCCCGGGTGTCCCCCGGGGTGAGCGGGGGCGGCTGGTCGACATGGGCCGCCAGGTGCGCCTCGAAGGCGGCGCGCGGGATCTCGCGCGCGCCCAGCGACGCCAGGTGGCCGGTATTCTGCTGGCAGTCGATCAGCGGCACGCCGCGCGCCCGGCAGGCCGCCACCAGCGCGGCGAGCGCGATCTTGGACGCGTCGGTGCGGTGCGCGAACATCGACTCGCCGTAGGCCATGCGGCCGATGGCCACGAAATAGAGCCCGCCGACCAGGCGCCCGTCGACCCAGGTCTCCACGCTGTGCGCGCCGCCGCGGTGGTGCCAGGCGGTGTAGGCCTCGACCATCGCCGGCACGATCCACGTGCCTTCCTGGCCGGCGCGCGGCGTCAGCGCGCAGGCCTGGATGACCTGGCGGAAGGCGCTGTCGAATCGGATCTCGCAGCCCGGCGTGCGCAGGAAGCGGCGCAGCGCCTTGCGCAGCGACGCCGAGAGGCGGAACTCGGCCACCGGCAGCACCATGCGCGGGTCCGGGCTCCACCACAGCACCGGCTGGCCGGGACCGTACCAGGGGAACAGGCCCTTGCGGTAGGCCTCGGCCAGGCGCTCGGGCGTGACGCGGCCGCCGGCGGCGACCAGCCCGGGGGCCTCGCTGTCGGGGCCGAGCGCGCTGCTGCCCGGCGGCAGCGCGGTGCCGTCGTCGATCCAGGGCAGCATCGCCGGGCCCGCCGTGCGCCTCAGCGGCCGCCGAGCGTGCGCCAGAGGAAGCTGTACTCCAGCGCCATCATCTGCGCGCGCTGGGCGTTGTCGGCGGCGCCGCCGTGGCCGCCCTCGATGTTCTCCCAGTACAGCGGCGCGTGGCCCTGCTCGCGCATGCGCGCGGCCATCTTGCGCGCATGGCCGGGGTGCACGCGGTCGTCGCGCGTGCTGGTCGTGAACAGCGCGCGCGGCATGCGCTGCCCGGCGCGCAGGTTCTGGTAGGGGCTGTAGCGCGCCAGCGCGGCCCAGTCACCGGGGTCGTCGGGGTCGCCGTACTCGGCCATCCACGACGCGCCGGCGAGCAGCTTGTGGTAGCGCCGCATGTCCAGCAGCGGCACCTGGCAGACGACCGCGCCGAACAGCTCCGGCCGCTGCACCATCACCGCGCCGACGAGCAGGCCGCCATTGCTGCCGCCCATGATGCCCAGCCGCGACGGCCGCGTGACCTTGGTCGCCAGCAGGTCCTCGGCGACCGCGATGAAGTCGTCGAAGCTCCGCTGGCGGTCGCGCTTCAGCGCCGCCTGGTGCCAGCCGGGGCCGAATTCGCCGCCGCCGCGGATGTTGGCGAGCACGAAGACGCCGCCGCGCGTGGTCCAGGCGCGGCCCTGGGTGCCGGAGTAGTACGGCGTCATCGGCACCTCGAAGCCGCCGTAGCCGTACAGCAGCGTCGGGTTGTCGCCGTCGGCCTTCGCGCCCCTGGGCCAGATCACGAAATAGGGCACGCGCGTGCCGTCGCGGCTGGTCGCGAAGCGCTGCTCGACGCGCATGCCGTCGGGGTCGTAGAAGCGCGGGCGCGACTTCAGCGTCTCTCGCGCGTCGCTGCCGCTGCGGCCGAGCAGCAGCGCGTCGGGCTGCAGGAAGTCGGCGGCATTCATCAGGTAGGCCTCGGCCAGCGCGTCGGGCTCGGCCAGCGGGTCGTGCAGCGCGCTGACGCTGAGCTTGCCCGGGTGCGGCGCGTCGACCTCGCGGCGCTGCCAGCGGCCGTCGGCGAAGCGCCATTCCTCCAGCCGGCTCGCCACGTTGTCCAGCACGTTGAGCAGCAGCGTGCCGCGTGTCGCGGTCCAGCCCTCGAGCGAACGCGTGGCGGTCGGCGTGAACAGCGCCGTCAGCTCGCGCCGGCCCGCCAGGTAGGCCGCCGCGTCGGCGATCAGCAGCGAGCCGCGCGCGAAGGTCTGCCCGCCGACGGTCCAGTCGCTGCGCAGGTCCAGCAGCACGCGGTCGCGCCAGAAGCTGAGCTGCGCGTCGTCGGGCTTGGCCACCGGGACCGGCTTGCCGTCCTGCAGCAGCGCGACATGGCTGACGTAGAAGTCGACGACGCGCGTGAAGGTCGTGCGCTCGAAGCCCGGCGTGTGGTCCACCGTGGCCCAGGCGCCGAGATCCGCGGGCTGGACCTCGAAGACCAGCGGCGCGTCGGCCAGCGCCTGGCCGCGCTGCCAGCGCCGCACCGTGCGCGGGTAGCCGGAATCGGTCATCGAGCCTGGTCCGGTGTCGGTGCCGACATAGACGGTGTCGGCGTCGATCCACTCGATGCTGGTCTTGGCTTCCGGCAGCGTGAAGCCGCCCTGCGCGGCGTCCACGAAGCGCTTGTCGACGAGATCGAACTCGCGCACCACGGTGGCGTCGGCGCCGCCGCGCGAGAGCTGCAGCAGGCAGCGCCGGTAGGCCGGGCCCAGGCAGGTCGCGCCGCCCCAGGTCCAGTTCTCGCCCTCGCGCTGGCCGAGCGCGTCGACGTCGAGCACCGTTTCCCAGGCCGGCTGCGGCTTGCGGTATTCGTCCAGCGTCGTGCGCCGCCACAGTCCGCGCGGGTTGGCAGCGTCGCGCCACAGGTTGTAGAGGAAGGGTCCCAGGCGCGTGACGTAGGGGATCTGTTCGCGCGAGTCCAGCACCTCGCGCAGCCCGGCGCGCATCGTGTCGAAGCCGGGTTCGGCCTGCAGCACGCGCTCGGTCTCGGCATTGCGCTCGCGCACCCAGGCCAGCGCGCGCTCGCCGGCGACGTCCTCCAGCCACAGGTAGGGATCGTCGGCGGTCGCGTCGGGCCGGTTCTCGGCCATCGGGGTCTTGCTCGGTTCGTTCGCCATCAGCGGGGTCGTCCAGGCCAGGCAGGCCGTCAGCAGCAGGGTGGGCAGGGGGCTCGGGGTCGTTCGTCTCATCGCTTCGGGGACTGCAGCGCGACCGGGTGCAGTTCGGCGCTGGCGCGGCCGTTGCCGACCCAGACCTGTCCGTCCTGCACGTTGACCTGCAGTTGCATCGATCGTTCACACAGCGCGGCCAGGGCCTGGCTCTGCTCGGCCGGCAGCTGCCAGACCGCCAGCTTGTCCTGGCGCGCGAGCGCGCGCGCGACGCCGCTCCACCAGATCGGCGCCGCCGCGCTGTAGCAGTAGACGGTGACGCGATCGGCGCGCCCGCAGGCGCGGGCCAGGCGGCGTTCGTCGGGCTGGCCGACCTCGATCCAGTGGCGCAGCTCGCCGGCCAGGCCATGCTGCCAGAGGTCGGGCTCGTCGGTGTCGGACAGGCCGCGCGCGAACAGCAGCGCGCCGTCGTGGTCGTCGGCGGGCACCTGCAGCGCGAAGGCGAGCAGCCGCACCATCAGCCGTTCCTCGGTTTCCGACGGGTGCAGTGCCAGCGTCAGCGCGTGGTCGGCATACAGGCCGCGGTCGATGTCGGCGATCTGCAGCTGCGCCTTGTGGATGGTCGACTTGAGCGCCATTCAGCCACCCGCGCCGCCATGCTTGCCGCGCTGCCAGCCCTGCGCGGCCAGCCAGCGCTCGCCGTCGGCCGCCGCCGGCGCCTCCAGTTCGGTCGCCATCGCGTCGTTCCAGCGGTTCAGGAAGCCGAACAGCGCGACGACGCCGGCGATCTCGACGATGTCGCCGTCGTCCCAGTGGCGCCGCAGCTCGGCGGCGATGGCCGGCGTCACCGCACCCGGCACCTGGGCCGCGGCGGCGGCAAACTCCAGCGCCGCGCGTTCGGCGGCGCTGAACAGCGGGCTCGTGCGGAAGTCCCAGACCGCCTCCAGCCGCGCCGGCGCCGCGCCCTCGGCAGCGCCGAAGCGCGCCGCGGCGCGGATGGTGTGCGCCTCGCAGTAGCGGCAGCCGGCGACGCGGCTGGCGACATGGCCGACCAGCCGCTTGAGCTCGCTGCCGACGCGGCCCTGGTTGTCCATCACCGCGCGGTTGAGCGCCGTGAAGGCGCGCGCCAGTGCCGGCCGGCGCATCATCGTCAGCACGCTGTTCGGCGCGAAGCCCAGCGTGGTCGAGAAGAAGGCCGCGAGTTCGGCGATCTCGGGGTCGTGGTCGGCAGGCAGCGGATCGACGAGCGGCATCGGCAGGGGCGGGCGCGGGCAGGGCCACGCACTGTGCCACAGCGCTGCCGGCCCTCGCGTGCGCGGCGAGGCCCCGGCGCTCAGGACTTCTCGGCCAGCGCCTTCAGGTTGGCCAGACCGGCCTCGAAGTCCGCGCCGACCATGCCGTCGGCGAACAGCGCGAACCAGCGGAACAGCGGGTTGCTGCCCATGTCGCCGTCCATCGTCCAGGTCACGCGGGTGGCCGCGCCCTCCGCCGCGAAGCGCAGGTCGCCGCGCGAGGTGGTGCCGAAGTCGGGGAAGTACAGGTCGTACGCGACGCGCGCGCCCGGCTGGGCGTCGGTGAAGGTCATCTTGCCGTCGCCCTCGGAGGCGCTCTTCCAGGCCCAGGCGGCGCCGGCGCCTTCCGGCGGGCCGGAGTATTCGATCTGCATCGCCGGGTCGCGCCGGTTCCAGACCGACCAGTCCTTCCAGCGCCGCGGGTCGGCGACCAGCGCATAGACCTTCTCCGGCGGTGCCGCCACCGTGACCGAGCGGCTGACCGAGAACTTCGGCGACAGCATCCAGCCGCCGGCCACCAGCACCACGGCCAGCAGCAGGACGATGCCCAGCAGCCATTTCAGGATCTTCATCGTGCGGTCCTCCTCGGGGCCGACGCTGCGGCCCTGCTGCCCCCGGGGCCGGCGAGTGTCGCGCCGGCAGGCGGCGCTGGCAAGGGTGGCAGAATCCGGCGCTTCGCCGGACGGGCCGGCGGCGCTGCGCGGGCCGGGCCCGTGCCGGGCGCCGCCGCGCCGCCCTCCCACCCGGCTCCACGACGAAGGATTCCCGATGAGACTGAGCACCGCGTTGCGTCGCGGCACGCTGGGCGCGGCACTCGCCGCCGCGCTCGCCAGCGCCGCCTGGGCCCAGACCGCCAGCCGTCCGGCCGGCCCGGCCTCGGCGCCGGCCGCGGACCGGTCGCTGACGATGGGCGGCGGCAGCGGCCCGCTGCTGACGCGCGACGAGCTGCGCGCCTGCTTCGAGCGCCAGGACACGATACGGGGCCGCATCGCGAGCGTGGAGTCGGCACGGGTGCCGCTGGAACGCGAGCGCGACGCGATCGCGACCGAGCAGGAGACGCTGCGCGCCGACCGCGCCCAGATCGAGGAGCGTCGCCGGCAGATCGATGCGCTGGCGGTGCGCATGACGGCCTATGGCGAGCGCGTGACCGACTGGAATGCGCGCGTCAAGGAGTTCAGCGATGCCAACCGCCGCGGCCCGCAGGCCGATCGCCAGCGCTCGAAGCTCAATCGCGAACGCGAGGACCTGGAGAAGGAACGCCTGGCGCTGGAGGCCGAGAAGGCCGTGCTGGGCACCGGCGGCGAGGAGATGATCCGCGCCTACAACGCCAGGGCGACCGAACTGGATGCGCGCGTCGCCGCCTGGAACGACCGCAACCGGCAGTGGCACGACGAGTCGTCCCTGGTCGAGGCCGAGCGCAAGGACTGGGTCAACAACTGCGCCAACCGCCGCTACCGCGAAGACGACGAGATCGCGATCAAGCGCGGTCGCTGAGCCGGAGCCGCCTAGCATGAGCACCGCCACGACCGCGACGACGACCGACAACCCGCTGCTGCAGGACTGGGACACCCCCTACGGCCTGCCGCCCTTCGCGCAACTGCGCCCCGAGCACTTCGAGCCGGCGCTGTGTGCGGCGATGCGCGAGCACCTGGACGAGCTCGCGGCGATCGCCGGCAACGCCGAGGCGCCGGACTTCGACAACACGGTGGCCGCCTTCGACCGCGCCGGGCGCCGGCTCGACCACATCGCGGCGACCTTCTACACGCTGACCGCATCGGCCACCAGCCCCGCGCTGCAGGCCGTGCAGCGCGAGGTGGCCGCGCCGATGGCGGCGCACGGCAGCGCGGTCTACCTGGACGCGGCGCTGTTCGCGCGCATAGACGCGCTGCACGCGCAGCGCGAGTCGCTGGCGCTGACGCCGGAGCAGCGCCGGCTGCTCGAGCGCATCCACCTGGACTTCGTGCGCGCCGGCGCCCGCCTGGCCCCGGCGGCGCGCGTGCGCTACGCGCAGATCATGGAGGACCTGGCGACGCTGACGACGCGCTTCGCGCAGAACGTGCTGCACGACGAGTCGTCGTGGCAGCTCGCGCTGGACGGCGAGGACGCGATGGCCGGGCTGCCCGACTTCGTGCGCGCCGCGGCGCGCCAGGCGGCGGCCGACCGCGGGCTGGACGGCCACGTGATCACGCTGTCGCGCTCGCTGATCGTGCCCTTCCTGACCTATTCGCTGCGCCGCGACCTGCGCGAGCAGGCCTGGCGCGCCTGGGTCGGCCGCGGCGAACACGCCGGCGAGCACGACAACCGCGGCATCGCGCGCGACATCCTGCGCCTGCGCAACGAGCAGGCGCGGCTGCACGGCCACACCTGCTACGCCGACCATGCACTGACCGACACGATGGCCGGCACGCGCCAGGCCGTGCAGCGGCTGCTGGACGAGGTCTGGCCGCGGGCGCTGGCCGCGGTGGAGCGCGAGCGCGAGGCGCTGAACGAACTGAGGGCGGAGGAAGGCCAGGCCGGCGGCGAGATCGAGCCCTGGGACTGGCGCTTCTGGGCCGAGAAGGTGCGCCAGCGCCGCTATGCGCTGGACGACGCCGAGATCAAGCCCTACTTCCCGCTCGAGCGCATCGCCGCCGCGGCCTTCGACTGCGCGCAGCGCCTGTTCGGCCTGTGCTTCGTGGCGCGCGACGACATCCCGGTCTACCACCCGGACGTGCGCGCCTACGAGGTGCGCGACGCGGCCGACCGCGTGGTGGGCATCTTCCTGCAGGACAACTTCGCGCGCCCGAACAAGCGCAGCGGCGCCTGGATGAATGCGCTGCGGCTGCAGGCGCGCAACGTCGCCGGCGTCGGCCAGCAGCTGCCGGTGATCCTGAACAACAACAACTTCGCGAAGGGTTCGCCCGGCGAGCCCACGCTGCTGGGCCTGGACGACGCGCGCACGCTGTTCCACGAATTCGGCCACGGCCTGCACGGGCTGCTGTCGGACGTGACCTACGAGCGGCTGTCGGGCACCCAGGTGCTGCGCGACTTCGTCGAGCTGCCGAGTCAGATCTTCGAGCACTGGATCACCGAGCCCGAGGTGCTGCAGCGTCACGCGCGCCACTGGAAGACCGGCGAGCCGATCCCGCTGCCGCTGGTGGAGCGCATGCAGCGCGCGCGCCGCTTCAACCAGGGCTACGAGACCGTGCGCTACACGGCCAGCGCGATCGTCGACCTGGTGGTGCACTCGCTCGCCGACGCCGAGCCGCCGGCCGACCTGTGCGCCTTCGAGGCCGAGCTGCTGCGCGCGCAGGGTCTGCCGCATGGCGTCGGGCTCAACCACCGGCTGGTGCACTTCCAGCACCTGTTCGCGGGCAGCAGCTATGCCGCGGGCTACTACGTCTACCTGTGGGCCGAGGTGCTGGACGCCGACGGCTACGACGCCTTCACCGAGGCCGGCAGCCCCTTCGCCGCCGACGTGGCGGCGCGCCTGAAGCGCCACATCTACGCCAGCGGCAACAGCGTGGACCCGGCGGCCGCCTTCGCCGCATTCCGCGGCCGCGCGCCGACCGTCGAGCCGCTGCTGAAGAAGCGCGGGCTGCTGCCCGAGGCGGAACCGGCCTGAGCGGGGCGGACCGGCGCCGCCCGCGCCGGCCGGGGCATCGGCGACGCGGGGCGCGCGTGAGCGCGCCCCGCCTCACTTGAGCCTGGCCATCACCAGCTCGAGATAGCCCAGCAGCAGCGCCGAGACGACGAAGACCAGGTGGATCGCCGTCATCCACATGATCTTCGTGTTGTCGTACTGCTGCGCATTCAGGAACACCTGCAGCAGGTGGATCGACGAGATCGCGACGATGGACGACGCGACCTTGATCTTCAGGCTGCCGGCGTTGAGCTTGCCCAGCCACGAGATGTCCTGCTCGCCCTCGTCGAAGCGGCTGACGAAGTTCTCGTAGCTGGCGATCATCACCATCACGATCAGGCTGGCCACCAGCGCCGAGTCGATCAGCGCCAGCATGGCCAGGATCATGTCCGCGTCGCCGAGCTCGAACACCGAACCCGCGACCTTCGCGAGCTTGGCGATGAACGAGACGGCGTAGATCGCCAGCGCGACGCCCAGGCCGGCGTAGAAGATCACCAGCAGCCAGCGGCCGGCCAGGATCGTGCGTTCGACGAACAACTCGATCGGCTTCATCGTGACGGCTCCGCGCGGCCCGGTCGCTGTGGCAGGACCAGGATGCTAGCCTGCCGGGGCCCGCGCCCGCTGCCGCCCGCGCCCGCGCCCGCGCCGTGCCGGCCGCCGGGCGGCCGCGCGAGGCCGAGGCGCATCACGGCGGCGCGCGGCCGAACAGCGTGTCCAGCGCACCCAGGAAGGCCTTGAAGTCCAGCGGCTTGGTCCAGTAGTCGGTCATGCCGGCGCGCAGCGCGCGCTGGATGTCCTCGGGCATCGCGTTGGCCGACAGCGCGATGCACGGGATGCCGGCAGTCGCCGGGTTCGCGCGCAGGCGGCGCAGCACCTCGAAGCCGTCCATGTCCGGCAGCTGCATGTCCAGCAGGATCAGCGCCGGCTGCAGCTGCGCCGCCTGCGCGAGGCCGCTGGTGCCGTCGGCGGCGACATGCAGCTGCAGGTCGTCGCGGCGCGCGATCAGCTCGCCGATGATCATCGCGTTGACCGGGTTGTCCTCGATGTAGAGCAGCTGGTGCGCCGCGCCGCCGCGCGCCGGCGCCGCCTCGGCGGGTGCGGGCTCCGCGGCGGCGGCCGCCGGCGCGCCCTCGGCCGCGGGCAGGTGCAGCTCGAAGACGCTGCCCGCGCCGACGCGGCTGCTGACGCGCACCTCGCCGCCCATGCGCTCGACCAGCGCCTTCACGATCGCCAGCCCGATGCCGGTGCCCTCGACGCTGTCGTCGGCGCCAAGCCGGTTGAAGGGTTCGAAGAGCTGGCGCAGCTGCTGCTCGTCCATGCCCAGGCCGGTGTCGGTCACGCGCAGCACGACGCGGCCGTCGCCGCCGAAGGACTCCACGCGCACCTCGCCGCCGGGGCGGTTGTACTTCAGCGCGTTGGACAGCAGGTTCAGCAGCGCCTGGCGCAGCCGCGTCGGGTCGGCGGCGACGACGCCGGGCAGCGGCCCGCAGCGCAGCCGCACCTGGCGCAGCTCGCGCAGCGGCTCCAGCAGCGGCAGCGCCTGCTGCACCAGAGGCTCCAGCGCCACCGGCTGCAGCGTGATGCGCACCTCGCCGCCTTCCAGGCTGGCGAGGTCGAGCACGTCGTTGATCAGGTCCAGCAGGTGCTGGCCGGCCGAGCGGATGTGCTCCAGCCGGCGCCGGCGCGAGGCCGCCGCCTCGTCGCGGCCGCTCTCGTCGGACAGCAGCAGCTGCGCGAAGCCGAGCACCGCGTTCAGCGGCGTGCGCAGCTCGTGGCTCATGCGCGCCAGGAACTTGCTCTTGGCCTGGCTCTCGCGCAGCGCCAGCTCGCGCTCGCGGCGCGCGGACTCGGCGCTGCGGATCTCGGTGACGTCCCAGTTGACGCCGATGCGGCGCAGCGGCCGCCCGGCGTCGTCGAACATCGTCGCCGCGCGCGAGGCCAGCCAGCGCACGCTGCCGTCGGGCCAGACGACGCGGAACTCCTGCTCCACCGGCTCGTGCGTGGTCAGGCCGTGCTGGATGCGCGCGCGTGCCGACTCGCGGTCGTCCGGGTGCGCGATGGCGAGCAGTTCCTCCGACGTGGGCGGCGCCTCGCGCGGCGGGCGCCCGCGCAGCCGCCACATC
>ERZ761602.8640-NODE-8640-length-10171-cov-4.167457_pt1 | contig 10171 bp, 8 predicted proteins | sample MGYA00512165_ERZ761602 | MGnify/ENA primary metagenome ERZ761602 (study PRJEB28899, sample SAMN02445085) | bioreactor sludge metagenome | biome: EBPR sludge; isolation source: Thorneside wastewater treatment plant | place: Australia: Brisbane, Thorneside...
CTACAAGGCCGCGCCCGATCTCACCAAGGCGCTGCTCGCCGCCGCGCCGGAGGGCATCGACGTCTATTTCGACAATGTCGGCGGCGGCCACCTGGAGGCGGCGCTGAACGCCGCCAAGCCGCATGCCCGCTTCGCCATCTGCGGCGGCATCTCGGCCTACAACAATATCGGCGCGACGCCGGGGCCGAGCAATTTCCTGCTGATCGTCGGCAAGCGCATCCGCATGGAAGGCTTCATCGTCTCCGACCACGGCGACATGGCGAAGGACTACGTGCCCCAGCTCGCGGCATGGGTGAAGGAAGGCAAGGTCGATGTGCGCGAGACCGTCGCGCAGGGCATCGAGAATGCGGTCGATGCCTTCCTGAAGCTCTTCAGCGGCGGCAATTTGGGCAAGATGCTCGTCCGCCTGTGAGGGCCGCTTGAAACGCCGCAAGCTGATCATCGACTGCGATCCGGGCGTCGACGATGCGACGGCGCTGCTGCTCGCCTTCGCCGCGCCCGACGCGCTCGACATCCTCGGCGTCACCGTCGTGGCGGGCAACACGGGGCTCGTCCAGACCGCGCGCAATGCCCGCATCGTGCGCCAGATCGCCGGCCGCGCCGACGTGCCTGTGTTCGCCGGCTGCGCCCGGCCGATGGTGCGCGAGGCCGTCGACGCTGGCGCCTTCCACGGGCCGAGCGGTCTGGGGACGCTCGCCGTCTTCGAGCCCGATGCGCCGCTCGCCGAGGGACACGCCGTCGACTTCATCGTCCGCACGCTGCGCGCCGCGGACGAGGCGGTGACGCTCGCCGTCACCGGCCCGGCGACCAATCTCGCCCTGGCGCTGGTGATGGACCCGGCGATCGCCGCCAAGATCGACGAGATCGTGATGATGGGCGGGGCGCGCAGCGCCGGCGGCAACATCACCGCCTCGGCCGAGTTCAACGTCTTCGCCGATCCGCACGCCGCCCATGTGCTGCTGACCGCCGGCTGCCGGGTGACGATGTTCGGGCTGGACGCGACCTATCAGGTGCTCTCCAGCCCGGAGCGCGTCGCGGCGCTGGAGGCGGTCGGCACCGATGCGGCGCGCGCTTCGGCGGAACTGATGCGCTTCTCGAACGGCATCGAGGCCGATCCGGGGCGCCGGGCGGGCGCGCCGCTGCACGATCCCTGCACGATCGCCTGGCTGCTCGACCCCAGCCTCTTCATCGTCAGCGGCGCGAAGGTGGCGGTGGAGACCAATGGCGGCCTCGCCTTCGGCCACACGGCGGTCGAGTTCCGCGCCGGGCCGCGCGAGGTCAACGCCAACTGGGCGGTCAGGGCGGACGGGGCAGGGGTCTTCGCCCTGCTGAATGAAAGGCTGGGATCGCTGTGAGCGAAGCGCGCATCGTCATCGTCGGATCGGTCAATCTCGACATCGTCGCCTCGGCCGCGACCCTGCCCGCGCCGGGCGAGACGGTGACCGGCGCGAGCCTCGCCTTCCATCCCGGCGGCAAGGGCGCCAACCAGGCGCTCGCGGCGCGGCGGCTGGGCGGCGCGGTGACGCTGATCGCCTGCGTCGGGGCGGATGCCAACGCCGAGGCGGCGCTCGCTTTGCTGCGCGCCGACGGCGTCGACCTGACGCTCTGCCGCACCGACGCGAGCGCGGCGACCGGGGTCGCGCTGATCGCGGTGAATGCGGCCGGCGAGAACCAGATCGTCGTCGCCTCGGGCGCCAACGCGAAACTCGTCGCCGCCGACGTGAAACTGCCGCCCCATGACGGCGTGCTCTGCCAGATGGAAGTGGCGCCCGGCGTCGTCGCGGCGGCGGCCGAACGCTGCAAGGGCTTCTTCGCGGTCAATCTGGCGCCCGCTCTGCCGGCGCCCTCGATCCTCTTCGAGCGGGCCGATCTCATCATCGTCAATGAGGGCGAGGCGGCGGTCTATGGCGGCGCGCTCGATCAGGCGCGCGGGCTCGTCGCCGTCACCTACGGGGCGCGGGGCGCGGCGCTGTTCCGCCAGGGCCGCAAGCTGGCCGAGGCGGCGCCCCCGGCCGTGACGCCGGTCGACACGACCGGGGCAGGAGACTGCTTCTCCGCCGCGCTGACCCTGGCGCTGGTCGAGGGCCGGCCCAAGGAACAGGCGCTGCGCTTCGCCTGCGCCGCCGGAGCCGCCGCCACCACCCGAGCCGGCGCGCAGACCGGCATGCCCTGGCGCGCCGAAGTCGAGGCCCTGTCGCCGCCGCCGGTCTGAGCGGCGCTTGCGAATTGAGACAAGGCGGCGGGAAGGGCTATCCTGGCGGCCATGACAGACGGCGTCCCCACCCTCAGCCTCAAGGCCTTTACCGCCGGCGACGCGGCCGCCCGCGCGGCGTTCTCGGCCGATCTCATGCGCGGTCTTCAGCGCTACGGCTTCATCATCCTCGCCGACCACAATGTGGACGAGGCGCTGCTCGACGAGGCCTACCGGCTCAGCGCCGCCTTCTTCGCCGAGGACGAGGCCTTCAAGCGGCGCTACGCGGCGGGCCTGCGCGGCTACACGCCGTTCGGCGTCGAGCACGCCAAGGGGCGAAGCGTCGCCGACCTGAAAGAGTTCTGGCAGCTCGGCCGCGACGCCTACGATCCCGAGGCGCCCGACGGCGACTTCGCGCCCAATGTCTGGCCGGAGCGCCCGGCGGGCTTCGAGCCGGTCTTCAAGCGCCTGTTCGCGGCGCTGGACGAGACGGGGCGGCTGCTTCTACGGGCGCTTGCGCCGCAATTGGGGCTCGCCGAGGGCTATTTCGATCCGCTGGTGAAGGGCGGCACGTCGATCCTGCGGGTGCTGCACTATCCCCCGGTGCCGGACGACGCCCCGCCCGGCGCGGTGCGCTCGGCGGCGCACGAGGACATCAACTTCATCACCATCCTGGTCGCGGCCCGCGGCGCCGGGCTGGAGCTGCTGGACCGCGACGGCAGCTGGCTGCCGGTCGAGACCCGGCCGGGCAACCTTATCGTCGACAGCGGCGACATGCTGGCCCGCCTCACCAACGGCGTCATTCCGGCGACCACGCACCGCGTGGTGAACCCCGCCGGCCCCAATGTCAGCCGCTATTCGATGCCGTTCTTCATGCACCCGACCTCGGCGACGCCGCTGGACGTGCTGCCCGGCTGCATCGGCGACGGCGCCAAATTCGCGCCCATCACGGCCGGCGCCTTCCTCGCCGAACGGCTGCGCGAGATCGGCCTGAAGAAATAGGCCGGCCGCCTATTCCGTCTTGCCGTTCTTCGGCTCGACGAAGGCTTCGACCTTGCCCTTCAGCTTCAGCGTCATCGGGTTGCCCTTGCGGTCGACCGTGTTGCCGACCGAGACGCGGATCCAGCCTTCGGAGATGCAGTATTCCTGCACATTGGTCTTTTCCGCCCCGTTGAAGCGGATGCCGACGCCCCGGTCGAGCGCCGCGGCGTCGTAGAAGGGGCTCTTGGGATCGGCGCAAATGCGGTCGGGCAGGGTGTCGGGCAGGGCCTCGGACGGGGTCTCGGGCGGGGCGTCGGTCATGGGAATCGGCCTTCAAACGCGGCGGACAAGAGGGTCTGGCCGGGGGTGATAGCTGGTCAAGCGGCCGATTCCAATCTAGGGGATGGGCTTGCGAGGGTTCGCCCCGCCCCCGAAAGCAGGATTTTCCGGCGTCATGCCGTTCCCCACAAGCAATCCCTCCATCGCCGAAGCGCTGGCCGCGCGCGGCTATGACGAACCCACCCCCGTCCAGGCCGCCGTCGGCGCCTCGGACGCGAACGCCGATCTCCTGGTCTCGGCCCAGACCGGCTCGGGCAAGACGGTCGCCTTCGGCCTCGCCATGGCGGCGACGCTGCTGGGCGAGACGCCGCGCTTCGAGCAGGCGGCGACGCCGCTCGCCGTCATCATCGCGCCGACCCGCGAACTGGCGCTCCAGGTCCACCGCGAGCTGGACTGGCTCTACGCCAAGACCGGCGCGCGGGTGGTGAGCTGCGTCGGCGGCATGGACCCCCGGGCCGAGCGGCGCGAGCTGGCGCGCGGCGCCCACATCGTCGTCGGCACGCCCGGCCGGTTGCGCGACCACATGGAGCGCGGCGCCCTCGACACCTCGGCCCTGCGCATCGTCGTGCTCGACGAGGCCGACGAGATGCTCGACCTCGGCTTCCGCGAGGATCTGGAATTCCTGCTCGACGCGATGCCGGCCGAGCGCCGCACGCTGCTGTTCTCGGCGACCATCGCGCGCGAGATCGCCAGCCTCGCCAAGCGCTTCCAGCGCGACGCGGTGCGCATCGACACGGTCGGTCCGGTGCGCAGCCATGCCGACATCGCCTATCAGGCGGTGCGCATCGCCCCCAACGATGTCGAGCACGCCGTCGTCAACCTCCTGCGCTATCTCGATTTCGGCGCCTCGCTGGTGTTCCTCTCGACCCGGCAGGCGGTGAACCGCCTACATGCGAGCCTCGCGGAGCGCGGCTTCGCGGCCGTGGCGCTGTCGGGCGAGTTCACCCAGAACGAGCGCAACCACGCCCTCCAGGCGCTGCGCGACGGACGGGCGAAGATCTGCGTGGCGACCGACGTCGCGGCGCGCGGGCTCGACCTGCCCGATCTCGGGCTGGTCATCCACGCCGAGCTGCCGCGCTCGCGCGAGACGCTGCTCCACCGCAGCGGCCGCACCGGACGTGCCGGGCGCAAGGGCGTCTGCGCCATGCTCGTGCCGCACACCAAGCGGCGCCAGGCCGAGCGGCTGTTCCAGGCGGCCGGCATCGACGTCGCCTGGGGCAACCCGCCGACCCCGGAACAGATCCGCAAGCAGGATCAGGAGCGGCTGCTGGAACACCCGGTCTTCGGCGAGCCGCCGACCGAGGAAGACAACGCGCTCGCCCAGGCGCTGATCGCCAAGCGCAGGCCGGAGGAGATCGCCACCGCGCTCGCCCGCCTCTACCGCGACCAGCTGCCGGCCCCGGAGGATTTGTTCGAATCCGGTCCCGTCCAGCGCGACGAGAAGAAATGGACCCCGACCCGCGACCTGGCGGGCGAGGGGCCGGCTCCCGGTCCGCGCCGCGAGCGCGAGCCGCGCACCGACATGCAGTGGTTCCGCATGAACGCCGGGCGGCACAACAACGCCGATCCGCGCTGGCTGATCCCGCTGATCTGCCGCCTCGGCCACATCACCAAGCAGGAGATCGGCGCGATCCGCATCTTCGACAAGGAGACCAAGTTCGAGATCGCGGTGCACGCGGCGCGCGCCTTCATGGACGCGGTCAACAAGGCCGAAGACCCCGAGGTCCGCATCACCCCGGCCGGCGCCCCCGCCGACAAGGACCGGCCGCGCCACAAGGGCGGCCCCGGCGGCCCTGGCGGGTTCAAGGGCGGCTACAAGGGCGGCCCCAAGGGCGGTCCCGGCGGCGACAAGGCTCCGCGCCCCTATCCCGGCAAGTCGCCGGGCGGTCCGAAGGGCAAGGGCAAGCCCGGCAGCAAGCCCGGCTGAGGCGGGACCGGTTCAGCGCCGGCCCTTCACCTTCAGCCGCCAGGGCGCGGCGGCGAACGTCGCCACCAGAAAGTCGGTCAGCGCGCCGACGCGTGCCGGGCGGAGCCCGCCCGGCGGCATCACCAGATGCAGCGCGATCGGCGGCGGCGACCAAGAGGTGAGCACCGCCTCGAGCCTTCCGTCCCTGAGGTACGGCGAGACCGAGAAGTCCGGTTGCACGGCGAGCCCCTCGCCGGCGAGCAGGGCTGGGGTCAGCGCGTCGGCGTTGTTGGCGCGGAAGCGCAGGCGCGGCTTGACCGCGACGCTCTCGCCGGCGGCGTTCGCGAACGTCCAGGTGTCGGGCGTCTTCAGATAGGCATAGGCGAGGCCATCATGGCCGGCGAGGTCGCGCGGGTGTTTCGGGCGGCCGTGCCGCGCGAAATAGGCGGGCGCGCCGACGACGAAGCGCTCCACCGCGCAGAGCCGCCGGGCGACGAGCGAGGAATCCTCCAGCGTCGCGATCCGCATCGCGGCGTCGAACCCCTCGGCGACGAGATCGACCTGCTCGTCGGAGAGGTGCAGGTCGACGGTGATCTCGGGATAGGCGGCGAGGAAGGCCGGAAGCGCGGGCGCGACATGGGCGAGGCCGAACGACATCGGCGCGGCGAGCCGCACCGGACCGCGCGGCGCGGAGGCCCGGTCGAGCGTCTCGCTTTCGGCCGCCTCGGCCTCGGCCACGACGCGGACGGCGCGGGTCAGCAGGGCGCGCCCGGCTTCGGTCAGCGACAGGCGCCGCGAGGTGCGGTGCAGGAGCCGAGCGCCGAGCCGGCTTTCCAACCGCGTCACCGCCTTGGAGACGGTCGCCTTGGAGAGGGCGAGGTCCTCGGCCGCGTGGCCGAAGGAGCGCGCCTCGGCCACCCGGGCGAAGATGGCGAGGCCTTCGAAGTCGGGGAGCTTGTGCATGACGATTTCCGAAACGATGAGTTTATATCGTTTCACTTTATTTGGATCATGCAATCCCCAACTCTTGTCCCGTGAACGCCGGGTCGGTCCGGCGATGGAGAGATCGGATGATTGTGCGCAAACCCTTCAAGACCCTCGGCGGCGCGGATCACGGCTGGCTCAAGGCGAAGCATCATTTCTCGTTCGCGAGCTATTACGACCCGCAGAACATGGGCTGGGGGCCGCTGCGCGTCTGGAACGATGACGAGATCGCGCCCAAGTCGGGCTTCCCGCCGCACCCGCATTCGGACATGGAGATCGTCACCTATGTCCGCCAGGGCGCAATCACCCATCAGGACAGCCTGGGCAATACCGGGCGCACCGAAGCGGGCGACGTCCAGGTGATGAGCGCCGGCACCGGCATCCGGCATTCGGAATACAATCTGGAGGACGAGACGACCCGCATCTTCCAGATCTGGATCGAGCCGGCGACGCGAGGCGGCCAACCGGCCTGGGGCGCCAAGCCCTTTCCCAGGGACGGACGCGCGGGGCGGTTCGTGACGCTGGCCAGCGGCATCGACGGCGACCTGGATGCCTTGCCGATCCGCCCCAACGGCCGCGTCGCCGGCGCGACGCTGAAGGCCGGCGAGACCGCGACCTATGAACTGGGCGAGGGGCGCTATGCCTATCTCGTGCCGGCGACCGGCCGGATCGTGGTGAACGGCGTCGAACTCGAGGCCCGCGACGGCGCCGCCGTGAAGGACGAGCCGCGGCTGAGCGTCACGGCGCTGGAGGACAGCGAGGTCGTTCTCGTCGACGCTGCCTGAGCCGGCGGCGCGCTCGTCTTTCGCGTCCTGCGCACCTATGGTCGCGCGTCAGCCGGGAGCCGCACATGAGTCTGCAGATCGACGCCGATTTCGAGGGCGGCAATATCGAGATCGTCGCCCTCGACGGCGACCGCGCCGACCTCGCCATCCGGCCGGATTCGGGCGGGCCGTGGACGCAGTGGTTTTCCTTCCGGGTGCGCGGCGCGGCCGGCCGGGCGCTGACGCTGCGCATCGTCAGCGCCGGAGCCTCGTCCTATCCCGACGGCTGGGAGGACTATCGCGCGAGGGTCAGCGACGACGGCGCGGACTGGGTGCTCGCCGACACGCGCTTCGACGGCGCGGTGCTGGAGATCCGCCACACGCCGCGCACGAACGAGGCGCGCTTCGCCTATTTCGTGCCCTACGAACTGGACCGGCATGAGGCGCTGCTGTCCCGCATCGCCGCTGCGCCGGGCGTGACGCGCCGCACGCTCGGGCGTTCGCTCGACGGCCGGGCGATCGACGTGCTGGAGATGGGCGAGGGAGCGAAGCACGTCTGGGTGCTCGGCCGCCAGCACTCCGGAGAGACCATGGCGAGCTGGTGGATGGAGGGCGCGCTCGCCCGCCTGACCGACCCCGCCGATCCGCTCGCCTTGCGGCTGCGGCAGAGGGCGCGGCTGCACATCGTGCCGCTGGTCAACCTCGACGGCGCGGCGCGCGGTAATCTGCGCGGCAACGCCGAAGGCGTCGATCTCAACCGCCAATGGCGCGACCCCAACCCCGACAACGCGCCGGAAGTCGCGGCGATCCTCGCCGCCATGATCGAGACCGGGGTCGACGTCTTCCTCGACGTGCATGGCGACGAAAGCCTTCCGCATGTCTTCATCGACGGCTGCGACGTCGATCCGGAATCGAGCCCGGCGCAGGTCGCGGGCGTCGAGCGTTTCCGCCAGGCGCTGCTGAAGGCGAGTCCCGCCTTCCAGACGGCGGTCGGCTATCCGCCCTCCTATGGCGGGGCGGAGGCCAACGGCATCGCGACGCGGGCGATCGGCCTGCGCTTCGGCGCCGTCGCGGTGACGCTGGAGATGCCGTTCAAGGACGCGCGGGAGGATCCCGACCCGCAGGAGGGCTGGTCGCCGTCCGCCTCGGCCCGGCTGGGCGGGGCCTGTCTCGCCGCCCTCGACGCGGCGCTTGACGAAGGCGCCTGACGGGTGCGCTCCTGCGCTCAATCCAGCCGGCCGCCCGAGGGGGCGCGGTCCGGCGTTCACATCAACGCGGACCCGGTCTGAGGGGTCCGGCGGGGCCGTTCCATGAGTTCTTCACACGATGCGCCGCGCTCGGAGCTGACGCTGCGCGGCATTGCGCTGGGCGTGGCCATCACGCTGGTCTTCACCGCGGCGCAGATCTATCTCGGCCTCAAGATCGGCCTGACCTTCGCCACCTCGATCCCGGCGGCGGTCATCTCGATGGCCTTGCTGCGGGCCTTCCGGACGGCGACCATCCAGGAGAACAACATCGTCCAGACGATCGCCTCGGCGGCGGGCACGCTGGCGGCGACGATCTTCGTGCTGCCCGGTCTCATCATCATCGGCTGGTGGGCCGACGTGCCGTTCTGGACGACCTTCTTCGCCTGCGCCATCGGCGGCATCCTGGGCGTCATGTACACGATCCCGCTGCGCCGGGCGCTGGTGACGAACTCCGACCTGCCCTATCCCGAAGGCGTCGCCGCCGCCGAGGTGCTGAAGGTCGGCTCGGGCTCGCGCGAGGGCGCGGCGGAGGGCCGGGCGGGCCTCTTCGCAGTCGCCGCCGGGTCGGTCGCCTCGGCCCTCTTCGCCGCCGCCGTCGCCGCCAAGCTGTTCGCCGCCGAGATCATCGGCTTCGTGCGGCTGGGGGCGGGCGCGACCGGAATCGGCGCCTCGAGCTCGCTGGCCCTGCTGGGCGCCGGCCACCTCGTCGGCCTGACCGTCGGCCTCGCCATGCTGACCGGCCTGGTGATCGCCTGGGGCATCCTGGTGCCGGTCCTCACGATGGCGACGCCGATGCCCGATCTCGACGCCGCCGGCCACGCGACCAAGGTGTGGGCGACGCAGGTCCGCTTCCTCGGCGCCGGGGCGATCGGCGCGGCGGCGATCTGGACGCTCGGCAAGCTGATCGTGCCGGTCTGGCGCGGGCTGATCGGCGCGCTGGAGGCCGGGCGCGCCCGCCGCAACGGCGGGGCGGCGCTGCCGCGCGTCGAGCAGGACATCCCCATCGGCATCGTCGGCCTCGTCACCGTCATCCTGCTGGCGCCCGCCGGCTGGCTGCTCGCCTCGTTCCTCGCCGGCGGTCCCCTGAGCGAGATCGCGATCCCGCTGGTCGCGATGGGCATCGCCTATCTGGTCTTCGCCGGCCTGCTGGCGGCGGCGGTGTGCGGCTACATGGCCGGCCTCATCGGCTCGTCCAACAGCCCGGTCTCGGGCGTCGCCATCCTCTCGATCCTCGGCGCGGCGCTGCTGACCGGCTTCATCGGCCACGGCATGACGAACGGCGAGTCGGGGACGGCGCTCATCGCCTATGCCCTTTTCGTCACCGCCATCCTGCTCGCCGTCGCGGTCGTCGCGAACGACAATCTCCAGGACCTCAAGACCGGCCAGCTGGTCGACGCGACGCCCTGGAAGCAGCAGGTCGGCCTGATCATCGGCGTGATCGCCGGCTCGGCGGTGATCCCGCCGGTACTCCAGCTCCTGAACGAGGCCTATGGCTTCGCCGGCGCGCCGCGACTCGACGCGATCTCGGACCAGCCGCTCGCCGCGCCGCAGGCGACGCTGATCTCCACGCTGGCCAAGGGGGTGATCGGCGGCGATCTCAGCTGGAGCCTGCTCGGCCTCGGCGCGCTGATCGGCTTCGCCCTGGTGCTGGCCGACATCGCGCTCCGGCGGGCCAGCGCCAAGCGGCTCAGCCTGCCGCCGCTTGCCGTCGGCCTGGCGATCTACCTGCCGAGCGCGGTGACGCTGCCCGTGGTGATCG
>ERZ761602.8641-NODE-8641-length-10171-cov-3.691578_pt1 | contig 10171 bp, 9 predicted proteins | sample MGYA00512165_ERZ761602 | MGnify/ENA primary metagenome ERZ761602 (study PRJEB28899, sample SAMN02445085) | bioreactor sludge metagenome | biome: EBPR sludge; isolation source: Thorneside wastewater treatment plant | place: Australia: Brisbane, Thorneside...
CTACGCGACGCTCTGGTCGCCCGGCCTGGGGGGTGTACCGGTCAAGGGGAACGACCCGAAGAAGTTCGCGACGACCGAGGTGGGCGTGTTCCCCATCCAGTGGAAAGACGCGGTCGAGACGATGTCACCAGACCCGGGCGCGCCGACCGTGTTCTGGTTCGCCGACGTGCCGTGGATCCAGTACGTGCACGCGCCGATGGCGATGCACGTCGCGTACTGGCACGATCGCTTCGGCTACCCGATGAGCGCCGAGTGCTTGAACGTCTCGGCCGCCGACGGCGAGTGGCTCTTCGGCTTCACCCTGACCAAGCTCCCCGCGGGCTGGGGAAGCGTGGGCGCGGGGCGGCAGAACGGGCCGTCCACCAAGATCAACATCGTCCCCTGAACGGATGGTGAACCCCACCAAGTGGGAATCACGCGGGGCGTCATGCGATGATGCTCTCGTCGCATGCGGCTCGGAATCGACCTCGGCACCACGCGCACCATCGTGGCCGTCCACGATCGCGGGAACTTCCCCATCGTCAGCTTCGCGCGGCCCGACGGCGATCTCGTCGAGCACTACCCCACGATCACCGCCGACATCGATGGCGAGCTCGTCCACGGGCTCGAGGCGGAGGCCGCCGAGCGTGACGGCGCGCCGTCGATGCGCTCGTGGAAGCGCCTGCTCCACCAAACGCGGCAGGACGAGCCCCTCGTGATCGGCTCGGTGACGGTCACCCCCGTCGAGCTCGTGACGAGCTTTCTCGTCTCGCTGCGCCGCGACCTGTTCGAGCGCTCCAACGTCGCGGGCCTCATGACCGAGTCGCTCGAGGCCGTCGTGTGCGTCCCCGCCAACTCGCACTCCACCCAGCGGTTCGTGACCCTCGACGCGTTCAAGCGCGCCGGCTTCTCGGTGCGGGCCGTCGTCAACGAGCCGAGCGCGGCGGGGGTCGAGTACGCGCACCGGCACAAAAGCACCCTGTCGTCGCGGCGCGAGCACGTGATCGTCTACGACCTAGGGGGCGGCACGTTCGACGCCGCGCTCGTGCACATCGCGGGCGGCCACCACGACATCGAGCTCACCTCCGGCATCGCCCTCTTGGGCGGCGACGACTTCGACGCCCAGCTCTGCGCGATGGCGCTCGAGATCGCAGGCCGCGGTTTCCCGGCGTCGTCACAGGCGCGCGCCGATCTGCTGCGCGAGTGTCGCGCCGCCAAAGAGAGCATCCACCCGAACACGAAGCGCATCGTCATCGACCTCGCCGCGCTGGGCGACGACGCGCCCGCCGCTCCGGTCGTCGTTCCCATCAACGACTACTACGACCGCGTCCGGCCGCTCGTGCTCGAGACCCTCGACGCGCTCGACCCCGTCGTCTCGGCCTTGCGGGACGAAGAGCAGATCGGCGGCGAGCTGGCGGGCATTTACATGGTCGGCGGCGCGAGCGGGCTGCCCATCGTGCCGCGCATCGTCCGCGAGCGCTTCGGCCGGCGAGTGTTTCGTTCGCCGAACCCCGCGGCCGCCACCGCCATGGGCTGCGCCATCCTGGCCGCCGACGATCGCGATCTGGGCGCGGCGGCGACGGTCTCCGAGCGCTTCACCCGCCACTTCGGGGTGTTCCGCGAGGCCGAGCGCGGCGAGCGGACGATCTTCGACGCCGTCTTCCCCAAGGGCACGCCGATGCCCACCCGCGACGCCGGGCCCGTCGTGGCGACGCGCCAGTACCGCGCCGCCCACAACATCGGCCACTACCGTTTCGTCGAGTCGGCCTACGTCGACGAGCACGGCGACCCGATCGGCGATATGACGCCGCACGCCGAGATCCGCGTGCCGTTCGACGATAGCGCCGCCGATGCCTCCGCGGTGGGCCGCTTGCACGGCGAGGGGCCGCGGATCGAGGAGCGCTACGAGGTCGACGCCGCCGGGGTCATCGCGGTGACCATCACGAACCTCGACGCGAACCGCGCAGCCAAGTTCGTCCTCTGATCGGTGGCCGCTCCGTTCGGCGGCCTCGCCGGGCGCCGCCCGTTGCCTTACGCTCGACGCGTGCGCTCGATCCACGCCGCCGTCTTCGCCATCGGCCTCCTCTCCTGCGGCGACCGCGCGACGCCGCCTACGCCCACGACGTCGAGCGGCGCCCGGGCGCCGAGCGCGGCGGCCTCGTCTCGACCGGAGACCTCGGCCGCGTCGAGCGCGCCGGCGCCCTCGGCCACGGCGGCAGACGCGCGCCCGCTCTACTTCGACAAGTCGATCGAGCCGGCCGATCTCGACGGCCGCTCGCTCCGCGAGCTCTCGCTCATGCGAAACACCATCTATGCCCGCGCCGGCAACAGCTTCCGGCGGCCGTGGCTGGACGCGTACTTTCGCGCCCAGAGCTGGTACGCGCCCAAAGACGCGATCGACGCCTCCAAGATCACCGCGCTCGACAAGGAGAACGCGCGCAAGATCGGCGACTACGACGCGTCTCTGACGCGCGAGCAGCTCGAGAAGATGCGCGACGCGGTGGTCGCGCGCAAAGCCGCAGGAAAGGCCACCCCCGACGACGCGATCGAGCTGTCGCTGCTCTCGCAGCGGCTCGGCACCTACGTCGGGGGCGAGAGCGCCGGCGGCGAGCCGTCGCCGCTCGAAGACCCCTCGAGGCTCGACGCTCTGCTCCGGGTCGAGGAGCTCTCGACGCTCTCGCGCCGCGACCTCAGGATCCTGCGCAACACGATCTACGCGCGCAGGGGCCGGCCCTTCGACTCCAAGGTGGTGAAGAGCTACTTCGAGAGCGCGCCCTGGTACAAGCCGCGCGCCGACTACCACGACGGCATGCTGAGCGAGATCGACGGCAAGAACATCGCGATCGTGCGCAGCGTCGAGGACTCGCTCGGCGGTCCCCTGCACGAGAACCCGGACTACGGGAAAGACGGCTGGTTCATACAGGCCTGATAGGCCGATGGCGCCCCGGGCGGGCGCCCAGTCAAAGCCGGGTCAGAAGAAGGCGGTGCCCTGCCAACGAGTGAGGCGCGTCGAGCCGAGCGCCTCGAGCAGATCGAGCATCAGCTCGGGATCGTGCGACGGGCGGGCAGCAGCGCCCTCGAGGCCTGCGTCGATCGGGACGATGCGCGCGCCGACCCTCGATCCGTCGATCGAGACACGCAGGATCGCGCCGTCGATCTCGCTCGTGCAGTCGCACGAGAAGAGCAGGTTGCCGAGCCCCCAAGCGATGACCGCGTCGCCCCGGCGCTCGACCGGCCCCACCGCGTGGCTGCCGTGCGCAGCGACGACGAGGGCGCCGCCGATCTCGATGGCGGCGTCGACCGCGGCGCGCAGCTCGGGCCGTGGCAGGTAAGACGGCGGCCCCGTCACGTGAAAGGTAGCGACCAATACGTCGGCCGATGCGCGGGCGCGTGCGAGCTGACCCTCGAGGTCGGCGATCGGACCCAGGGACAGATCGTGCGCGGTGATGGCGACGACGCGTCCGCCTCCGGCTTCGACGAGCGCGACCCCGGCCTCGAGGCCGGCGGGGATGAAGCCGGCGCTCCGCGCCGCTTCGGCCGTGCGCCGAGGACCTTCCTCGCCTGAGTCGAGGGCGTGGTTGTTGGCGATGCCGACGACGCGAACGCCGGTCTGGTCGAGCGCAACCACCGCGGCCGGATCGTTGTGCAGACGGAGCCCGTCACCCGTCGCCGCGTCGTCTGCGATGGGGCCCTCCAGGTTCACGATTCCGACCGCGCCGCCGATCTGCGGCCACAGCGGGTAGAGCCGGTTCGCCCTGTCCTCGGCCACGTGCACGTCACCGCCGAGCCAGAGCTCGATGGGTGGCTCGACGCGCGGCGTCGGCTCCGGCGGGGCGTCGCTCGATCGCTCGCTACAACCGATCGCGACCGCGAGCACGACCGCGAGCTCAGCTCTCCGCAACGCGCTCCGGCTCCTTCGGCGCGGCCCGGGCGCGGCGCCCAAGGACCCTCCGCAAGAGCGACTTCAGCCGCGCCATGTCTTCGTCGTCCAAGCAAGCGGGGCATGTCGCGATCATGATCCAGCTGAAGATGGGGATCAGCATCGTGGTGTCGATGCCGATGTGGAACATGACCCCGGCCGCGAGCACCCACGGCCGCGCGCGCCTGAACCAGATGAACAGCGGGAACGACAGCTCGAACACGAGCGTCGACCAGGTGAGCACGCGAACGAGCGGGGTGAAGTCGATGTACATCGGCCACTCGGCGAAGACGGGCGACGACAGCACGTCGCGGAGGGCCAGCCCCGTGCGCCAGCGCGTGTTGCCGAGCTTGGCGAGCGTCGAGTTCAGGTACACGTACGCGAGCTGTAGCTGCAAGAGGCGCAGCCCCCAGACGTTGGGGGCCGGAAGCGGGGGCCTACCGCGCAGCTTTCTCAGCCACGCGTCGACGCTGAACCGGTAGCCGAGGGGCACCGCGACCGCCAGCGCGCCCACGATCATGAACAGGCGGTCGCCGCTGTTGAGGATGAACGGGTTGCGGTACTGGAACGACAGGTGCACGTAGGCGACGACGAGCGTCGCCACGCGCGGATAGAACCCGACGAGGAGCGCAGCCGTCGCCAAGCTGAAGACGACGGCCATGCCATAGAGCAGGGTTCGGCTATCGGGCGCCCAGAAGAACGGCGTCAGGAACTGGTGCTTGTCGCCGCCCACGATGTCGTAGGGGATGAGCCCGTCATCGCTCCAGAACCGCTCGAGGTTGAGCCAGATGCCGAGCGCTTGCCACGCCGCGAGGAGCCCGTACGTGACGCGGAACACCGCCGCCGACTCGCCGTTCGTCGGCGCGCAGAAGAACGCGAGCCACAGGCGCTCGAGGCGCTCCATCCGCGTCACAGCTCGCCCTCTGCGCCGGGCGCGGCGGGCGGCGGGCGGCCGGTCGCGGGCGGCCGGGGGAGCCACGACTTGTATGGCGCGTTGCCGGCGCAACGCCGCGTGAAGAGCACACGCGTCGAAGCGGCGCGGGTGACGTTGCCGTCGTCGTCGCGAAGCTCATGCAGGACGTTGGTGGCGCGCACGACGCGCACCTCGGTGTGCCCGGGCGGCGGATGCCGGCAGAAGTAGTCCAGGTAGGCTTGGCCGAAGCGGTTGCGATCGCCCTCGTCGCTGAGCTTGGCCTGGATCTTTCGGATGCGCGTGTCGCGGACGCGCTCGAACGGCGAACGGCCTTGCCCCTTCGTGGTCGAGACGACGAGGCCGCGGCCCTCTTTGGTGTCCACCTCGATCGTGACGTGGGTCGTGTTGGGCGGCTTGCCGAACATGCCCCACGAGTTCGTCATCCGCAGCCCCTCGCTGTAGAAGCCGAGCACCGGCTCGAACACCTTCTTGACCTGCGGGATCGCGCCGCCGGCGAGCACCGCCGCGAGGTGGTAGAGCGTGAACGCGATCCCGGCGGCGCGGAGCATCCGATCGCGAAACCCGAGCTCGGCATAGAGCTTCGGCCCGCTCGCGCCCGCGTCGGCGCCTGCCGCATCGGCACCAGGCTGCTCGGACGTGGGCGAGGCGTCGGTCATCGACGGCTCACGCTGATCGGTCTCTTCGTCTGACACCTGGTACCATCATGGCCCTCCCCGGCCTCGCGACAAAGCTGGTATGTGGCGGGGGCCCCCTTACGTAACGCCCCATGACGTTCGTCATCTACCCAGGCGACCGAGTAGCCGGTCGCTACCTCCTCCAGAGCGAGATCGGCAGAGGGGGTCACGGCACCGTTTTTCGCGCGGTCGACACCGAGCTGAACCAGCCCGTCGCGGTCAAGGTGTTGAACGGTGAGATCGCCGACGAAGACCAGTACGTGCTCCGGCTGTGGCGCGAGGCGCAATCTCTCGCCGCGCTCTGGGGCACGAGCGTCGTGCAAGTGCACGAGTTCGACACCGACCCGCGCGGCTTCGTCTACATGGTGATGGAGCTGCTCGAGGGCGAGCCGCTCGACGCGCACCTCTACGAGATCGAGAGCTTCGGCGACCGCATGAGCCCCGCATCGGTGATCGAGGTGCTCGAGCCGGTGGCGCACGCGCTCGGCATGGCCCACTCGAAGGGCATCATTCACCGCGACGTGAAGCCGTCGAACATCTTCCTCATGGACCCGACGATCGGCGGCTGATGGACTTCGGTCGGGCCAAGACCCCCGACTTCGAAGAGATCACCGACGCGGGGATGATCGCCGGCTCACCCAGCTACATCGCGCCCGAGATCTGGCGCAGCCACCCGTTCGATCACCGCGCCGACCTCTACTCTTTCGCCGCCGTCGTGTTCCGCACTCTCGCCGGCCAGCCGCCGTTCACCGCCGGCTCGACGCTGCAGCTCTACGAGCTGGCCACGACGGCCCCGCGCCCGCGGCTGACCGCGTTCCGACCCGAGCTCTCGCCCGCGGTCGACGAGTGGGTGAACCGGGCCCTCGCGATCGACATGCGCGATCGCTACGGCCACATGCAAGAGATGTGGGCCGACTTCGTCGAGGCGCTGACGCAGAGCGAGACGCCGAGCCTGCGGCGGTTCAAGAGCGGTCTCTACCGCCGCTAGCGCTTCTTGGCGGGCGCCTTCTTGGCCGGCGCCTTCTTGGCCGGCGCCTTCTTGGCGGGCGCCTTCTTGGCCGGCGCCTTCTTGGCAGGCGCCTTCTTGGCAGCAGGCGCGGCTGCGCCGCCGGTGAGCTCGGCGAGCACGGCGTCGACGTGCCCCGCGACCTTCACGGTCGGCCACGCTCGCTTCACCTTGCCGTCGGGCGCGACGAGGAAGGTGCTGCGGATCACCCCCTCGACCTTCTTTCCGTACATGTTCTTTTCGCCCCATGCGCCGTACGCGCGGTGCGTCGTGAGATCGGGGTCGCTGAGCAGGCGGAACTTCAGCCCGTACTTGTCCCGGAACTTCGTGTGGCTGGCGATCGAGTCCTTGGACACCCCGAGCACCACCGCGCCAGCGCGGATGAACTTGTCGATGGCCGCCGAGAAGTCCTTCGCCTCGACCGTGCATCCCGGCGTGTCGTCGCGCGGGTAGAAGTAGACGACGGCGTGCTTTCCCTCGAGGGCGGCGAGCGAGACCGTCGAGCCGTCGTCCGCAGGGAGGGAGAATGTGGGAGCCTTTTGGCCTGCCTGAACCATGGCGGTGGAGCGTACAGACCAGCCTCCTGGTTGTTAAGGCCTGCGCGCGACGTGCCGTAGCCGGAGGAGCACCGTCATGTTCTGGCGCAAGGCTGCGAAGACCATCGAATCGCCCGCCCCCGCGCAGGTCAGTCCGGTCGCGCCGGAGAGCGGCGCCTCGCTCGACGACGCGCTCGACGCCGCGGCGGAGATGCTCCGCGCCCTCGGGCGCCACGCGTTTCCGATCGGCGAAGAGGACGCCGGCAGCATCGGCAAGGCGTTCGAGCGCTGCGCGGAGCACGTCCTCGTCGTCGCGCCGCTCGATACGTCGTCGCGCAACGACGAGGCCCAGCCGAGCTCGAAGCGGCAGTGGCGCCGCGTGGTGCGGTTCGTGGCCGATCACCGCAAGAAGGAGCAGGCGTACGTCGAGCGATCGACGAAAGAAGCGCGCGAAGCGATATGGGCGCTCGTGGACGGCCTGGGGCGCGCGTGCGTCGAGCACGGCAAGGCAGACCAGACCCTCCGCTCACAAGCGGCCCGCTTGGGCCAGGCGACCGCGGCCGAGTCGCTCACCGACATCAAGCGCGAGGCCACCGCGTTCGCGGCTACGGTGGTCGCGTTCCTCGAGCAGCAGAACCAGCGCCTGCAGGAACAAACACGCGATCTGCGCGAGCGTCTCGCGCGGCTCGAGACCCAGCTCGACGAAGCGAAGCGCGAGGGTGGGACCGACGCGTTGACCCGCCTGGCGAACCGCCGCGTCTTCGACGCGACCCTGGCTCAGCAAACTGCCCTCGCGACGGTGACGGGGCGCCCGCTCAGCTTGGTGCTCTTCGACGTCGACCACTTCAAGGCCGTCAACGATCGGTACGGCCACCCGGCCGGCGACCAGGTGCTCCGCGAGATCGCCGACGCCGCCATCCGCGCGTTTCCTCGCCGGACGGACGTCGTCTCGCGCTACGGCGGCGAGGAGCTCGCCGTGATCCTCCCCGATACGACGGGAGCGAGCGCGCGGATGCTCGCCGAGCGCATGCTCTCCGCGATCCGTTCGCACGTGGTCGACGTCGGCGGCGCGCGCGTCTCGGTCACGGTGTCGGCCGGCGTCGCGGGCTTCACCTTCGGTGACGGGCCGGCCGAGTTGATCGCGATCGCCGATCGGCGCCTCTACGTCGCCAAGCAATCGGGGCGAGACCGCGTCGTCGAGAACGACGACGTGGCGCCCCGCGGAGCGAGACCGGAGACGAGCAGCGGCGAGCCGATGGAGAGCTGGGCCGCCGCCCGCTGACAACGGCTCGCGCCGCTCCAATCAGCGCACGGCGAGAGGGGCCGGAGAGAAGCTCACGCGGCGCGTCTCCACCATTCTTCCGGCGTCGATCCGGCCCTCGACGATCTCGTAGCCGAGGAGCGCGAACGTTCGGCCCTTCACGAAGATGGGCCGGGCATTGCCGTACCAATCCACGCAAGAGGCCTTGCAGCCGTCGGCGACGTTGCCCTCGCCGCCCGACGCGAGCTCGCCGAGCTCTTTGAAGTCGAGCGCGTCGTTGCGAACGAACGCGATCGACGCCGAGCCGTGCCGCAGCTGGTCGGAGCCGCTCGCGCCGTTCGACCGCAGCGGCAGGCCGAAGACGCCCGCTCGATCGCCGTCGGATTTGTAGAAGAAGCCGTGGCTCCGGGTCTCGCCCTGCGAAGCTCCGCGCCGGACGTACTTGCCGGCCACCCCGGGCGACGCATCGAGCTCGACGGCCGAGAACACCAGGTCGCTCCCGTCGGAGCCGACGACGAGCGCATCGCCTCCGAGCGCCTCGATCCGGTCGACCCCGTGGCCGAGGTGGACCTTCTTGGGCTCGGCGCGGTCGCCGAAACGGTACGCGACGACGAAGCTCTCGTCGGCGGTGGTGGAGCGACCCCAACCGGCCCCCGCGCCGTAGAGCAGCGTGCCGGCCACGAACCGATTCGTGAGCGCGTGTCCCTGCCCTGCCCGAGGCAGCGCGTCGTACGACGCGCGACTCACGGGCGTGGCCTGCCCGTCGAACGCCGAGATGGGGATGCGCACCGCGGCGAGGTCGCCGGGTTTGGTCTCGGCGGCCCACATCGCGTCGCCGGAGCCGTCGGCGCGGACCAGGACGTCGAGGTGGCCGTCGCTCTGGTTGAACGAGAACTGATCGATCGGCGCGCCCTGGACCCGGACTACCCCGGGCTCTGAGCCGTCGAGGGGCATCCGGTAGACGAGCGAGCGCGAGGCGTCGTCGATCGGGAACAGCGACGTCGCGCGCCGCGCCCCCGCCGTCATCCAGACGTACACCGCGTCCTGGGAGACGTAGAACACGCGACCCGAGGGCCCCATGACGACCGTCGACTCGCAATCGAACGCGCCCTTGGACAGATCGCACGACGTGACGGTGTGGAGCGCCTGAGTCGCGTCGGGGTCGATGGGCCGGTAGACCTTGGTCGGCTCCACGAGCGAAACGAAGTCGCTCGCCGTCGCGCCCGCGTGCCACTTGCGCACCGCGGGGAACGAGGCGAGGGGGTCGTTGCCGCCGCTCAGGTAGAGCGGCGTGTAGAAGACCAGCTTGTCGCCGACGAGGCGGCTCGCGTAGTTCCGCGACGAGTAATAGTCGTTCGAGCGGAGGTGGTAGGTGTCGCGGTGCGACAGACGGCCCTCGCGATCGATGTCGAACAGGCCCACCTCGGTGCCCCCACGAGCGTAGCTGTAGCCAATGACGATGACTTGGTTGTCATGAACCAACATCTCGTCGTACCAGGCGCCGCGCCCGTCGAGGCCCGGCGCAAAGGCGTCGACCGCCGATACCGGGGTGAGGTCTCCGCCGCCGACCCTGACCGTGAACAGCTTGCCGCGGCGGAGGACCACCATGTGGTCGCCGTGCATCTTGACGATGCCCCCCTCGTCGACCCCTGCCGTTTGGTTGTTGGTGACGGACTCGTCTTTGCCGTCGGCGCCCTTGGCCGCCGAGTCGGCGGCGGGGGCGGGAGCGGCCTCGGCCGCGCTCGCGGTGGCCTGCTCACCACCGTGCCGGGGGCGACGCGGCCGGTGCGTCTTGATGAACTCGGCGATCTCTTCCTTCGAAGAGAAGGCTGCGAGCGACCTTTTCTTGGCGCCGTCGCGGG
>ERZ761602.8642-NODE-8642-length-10170-cov-3.768067_pt1 | contig 10170 bp, 9 predicted proteins | sample MGYA00512165_ERZ761602 | MGnify/ENA primary metagenome ERZ761602 (study PRJEB28899, sample SAMN02445085) | bioreactor sludge metagenome | biome: EBPR sludge; isolation source: Thorneside wastewater treatment plant | place: Australia: Brisbane, Thorneside...
CCTTCAGGCAAGCTCGCCCAGCATGGGCATCGCAGGCCGGGCCGCGCTAGACGGCGAACCGGTCCTCATGGCTGACCGCGACAGTGATGCGCAATTCGGTGGACGCGAAAGCATCATCCGGCAGCAGATTCGCAGCGCGATGTGCGTGCCACTTCAGGTGGAAGACCGCATACTCGGCTCGATTTACGTGGATTCGCGCAGCACGGAGGTCGCGTTCACCCAGGAAGACCTCGAGCTTTTTCTATCGCTGGCGGCACAATCAGCCATGGCGATTGACAACGTCCGCCTCTATGAACAGATGCTTGAAGCGGAAAAGAAACGGGCAAGCCTTGGCCGCTTTCTATCCCCCAGTATCGTGGAAGAAATCATGAAGCAGGGCACTTCGCTCGTGCTCGGCGGCGATAAGCGAACCGTGACGACCATGTTCTGCGATGTGCGCGGCTTCACACCGATTGCCGAAAGAATTTCGCCCCACGATCTCGTTGACATGCTGAACGAACACTTCACGGCGATGACCGCCATCGTATTCGAAATGGAAGGGACGCTGGACAAGTACATCGGCGACGAGATCATGGCAGTATTTGGATCGCCGGTGTCGAAGGGCGAAGATGCCTTGCGCTGCGTAAAGGCGGCGCTATTGATGCACGCAAAAAACAATGAGTTGAACGAAAAACGCATGGCAGAAGGCAGACCAGCCTTTGAACTGGGGATTGGCGTTGCCACGGGGGAAGCGGTGGCAGGCTTTATCGGCTCGCCGGATCGCATGGAGTTCACCGTGATAGGCGATCGCGTCAACACCGCGCGGCGCCTCTGCTCAATCGCCGAACCGGGACAAGTTATCGTCAGCGATGCCACGCACGAGGAAGTGAGGGATCACGTTAAGGCAAAGCCGATTGGCACGGTGATACTGAAAGGAAAAGAGGAGCCCGTGCACGCGTTTGAAATTGAGGCGATGCTATAAACGTCAGGAGGCAATCATTCCGGAGAACCGGGCGGCTACTCTTCCAGAATCATGAGTTTTACGATGATTCCAATGACGACAATCGCGCTGAGCACCAGCGCCACCTGAGGCCCCCACACCAGCAGCGGATTCACGGGCTGCTTTTCGATGACTGCCGGCGTGTCACTGATGGCTACTTCCGGTAGTTTCAGGCTGGATTCGAACTCGACAGCCGCGGTCTTGGCACGCTCGGCGAGGTCAAACTCATCTTTTGGGACCCGAACGCCGTTCACCGTGCGAAAATATCGGTCTTCCTGCTCCTGAAGCTTGTCTCGGGCGATTTTCAGCGTAATGGGAATCAGCTCAACGTCCTTGCGCAACACGGTGATCGGCGATCCGACGCCGTTTCGGGTGATCGGGCGGAGTACGTAGCTCGCGGAATTCTCGTTCTTGTCCGTGCGTTCCGCGAAGTAGGAGGAGCCGTTCTCTTTTACGCGCACTTCATAGACATTTCGATCATTAATTTGATCCGCCTGCGCCAGAAACGGCAATAATACGGTAATCAGTATCGCGCCCATAAGCTCCCTTCCCGGCCGCAATGGTATCTGACTGGGCGCTGCGCGGCAACACTGCGGCCAAGCCGCGTGAGGACGACCCACAGGCATGAGTATTCCAGACTGGCTTCCCCCCCTTGTTTGCGCGGCGATTGGCACTGCGATCGTGGTAGTAATGACGCTCCGTGCGCGCGCGAATGAGGCGCAGCATGGCGTGCGTGCCGTGGTGGCGCGCGATACCGCGCAACTGGCGTGCACCATTTGTCAGAAGCAAATGGTCATACCCGCTGAAGATCTGAAACCGCTGCAAGGGGTTGAGATGGCGCTTTGCGTGCGCGACAATCCCGCGCTGGCAGGGCGAAAGCTGGCCGAATACACCTGCCCATATTGCGAAGCCACGCACGTTTTCGCGGTGGACAAGCGCGCGCCCGAATGGGTCGGCGCGAACATGTTCTCGCCGCAAAGCAAGGGAACGCGTTGCCTGAATTGCAGCAAGCCCCTACGAACGGCGCCCTGGGGCGAAGGGGCGTACGACAAACGCCTGAACGAGGCCCCCTTGCAACCGGACTACGGACTTCAGTGTTCGAAGTGTAACGCCGTTGTTTGCGTTGCCTGCACACTGGATGCGACAAGGAACCGAACGAAGGATGGCTCCTTTGTCTGCCCGAGGTGCTTCCGCTCGCCAGTGGATCGAACCTATCATCCAATTTAGTGCAAAGTAATGAAACTTTGGGCAATGTCAGGGTATTGTGCAGAAGGGGCCGCATCTCCATTGAAAGGGCAATCATGGGTCTTCGCTACCTCGCGTTCCTTACGGTCGCATCCGTAGCGATCTTCGCTTGCGCAACTGGCGGGAAGTCGGAGGCGGCCGCGCCGCTCCCACAGGACGAGCCGGGCCGCGCCGCTACGCTTCCACCCCTGAATCCCAACGAAGTGTATCGGCCGGAAGTCGCCGCGAACGCGAAAAAACCAGAGGCACGAAAATCCGGGCGGGTCACCATCGAAAAATCCATCGAGACTGCCGGGAACGTCGTGCGCGCAATTGGAACGCAGGCGGGCGGAAACATCGTGCTGATGAACGGCGTCGAGAATCGCATGTTGTATGACATCGAGTTGAAGCGGGAGTCCGTCGCAGACAGCATCGCGATTGTTGCGGCAGGTAGTGGGTTAATCGTAAACGATACGCCGCAGTACGTGTTCCTCATTCCCGAGGGATACGAGCAGCTTCTCAACCTTTCTCTTGCCGGTAGAATCGATCAGCGGTATGCGAATATCACGACGGATGCAACCTTTGGTTCAGGCCTTCCGCTGTTTACGGTCTTCATGTGGATGGGCTATGCGCTGGACATTTCCATCGTGGCGGACAACTCCGTCGGCGAAGAACGGTGCGGCGAATTGGCCCTGCAACAAGTTCCTGTGGAAATCGCGCTGGAGGCAATCCTGAAGTCCGCGCGCGTCGTGGCGCTCGCCGCGGATTCCACGCCGGAATACATCTTTTTCGGGACGCCCGCAAACCAGAATCCCGCATCGCTGTTGCTGGATGAGGCATCGCTGACGGAACAACAGCGGGCGCTTCTGGACAAGCAGGTTTCCCTCGCGCTGCCGCGCCCGCTGCGCACCGGAGAGCGCATGGAACTGCCCATGCACGCAAGCAAGCTGGGCGACATTCTGCCGGCGTTGTCGGAGCAATTGGGCGTTCAGGTGGTCGCGGAAAAGGGTCTCCTTTCGTTCCCGGTAAACCCGATTCATCTGCACAAGGTGCGCGTGCGGACCGCTATGGATCTCCTCCTGCGCCAATGGCTCGAAGCGAACTACGGTTACCAGGTCACCAAAGACCGCATCGTCATCCGCCGAAAGTGATCGGCGTTTGCGGTTGACGCTTGCCCCCTTCGCGTTTACACTGGCGGCATGCCCAGCGACACACTGATTCTTCTGCCCGCCTTCAACGAGGAATCCAATGTTGGCGGCGTTATTGCCGCGGTCCGCGAATCACTTCCAGATGCCACCGTAGCCGTCATTGACGACGGCTCCCACGACGCAACCGTCGAGCGGGCACTGTCGGCTGGCGCGATGGTGCTCTCGCTCCCCTACAACCTCGGATACGGCGTGGCATTGCAGACGGGCTACAAGTACGCGCTGCGCTCGGGGTTCTCGTATGTGGTGCAACTCGACGCGGACGGGCAACATGATCCCGCGTGCTTGACGCGGTTGCTGGACCATGTGCGCTCGGACAAAAGCGACCTGTGCATCGGCTCACGGTTTCTCGAGGGCGACACCTACGCGATCCCGCTGGCGCGGCGCGCGGGTATGTACATTTTCCGCAGGATTGCTTCGCTCCTGCTTGGCAAGACGATTACCGATCCGACGAGCGGCTTTCAGGCGATGAACCGGCGCGTGCTCGAATTGTATTCGCGCGATTCCTATCCCGTGGACTATCCGGACGTGGATGTCATCGTGATGCTGCACCGGCATGGGGTGCGCATCGACGAATTGCCGGTGACGATGTATGCGAGCGCGGGAAAGTCCATGCACGCCGGGTTGCGGCCGCTCTACTACCTTTTCAGAATGGGCCTGGACATTCCGCTAAACCTGATTCGGCGGGCAGTGTTCGGCATCACCCTGCTTGCGTTTGTGATCGAGCTGGTGCGACGGCGCAAACTTCGGGTGGAATACTCGTGGTTGTGGATCTGCGCGGGCATCGCAATTGTGGTGATCGGCCTGAACTATCCGCTGCTCGAATGGATAACGCGCATGATCGGCGCAGGCTGGACGTCCTCCACCCTCTTCTTCTTCGGCATCTTCTTCGTGCTGGCGCTTTCCCTGCAATTCAGCGTAAAAATCTCCCGCCTTGAAACTGAAGTCAAGAATTTGGCCCAAGAACTCGCGCTTCGAGAACCGAAGTTTCAAACCTTGGATACACAACTGGCCGGAGATGGTCAACGTTCAAAAAGTTACTCAGCCCACGAAAAATAGACAAAGCGTAGCAATTGCCTCTCGCCTCTCTCGAAGAACAAACTTGTCAGACTTACAAATCGACGAATTTCAATCTAGCAAGGACCCAACTATGCAAGCCGCTGACACAATCAGGCCAGAAAAGCCAATGACAGGCTACTAACACCATCCATCGAGGTATGGAATTGACGTGTATTGATTATGTGTAATCGTATTCTTGATCTTGCATCTATATCCAGTCCCATACTCCCCTTCACATGTCGCATTCGTATCTACTTGATCACACAAATTTCGTTGCCTTAGTTAGATACGCTCGCAAGCGCGCCCGGCACATCTTCAACAGGGGTCAGTATTCCATCCTGCAACAAGTAAAGGCCATCCGCAACCGACGTTCCGCCCTGATTTGGAACAATCTTCTTCGCAAGAACCTGCTCGGGCAACTGCAGGCTCGCCAAACTTGGGGTTGCCCCTTCTCCATCCGATAGCCACTTAAAATTGTCAACGGTAGTAATAACCCGTTCCCGTGGAACAGGAGAGTTACCTATCTGAACAATATTCTCCTTTCTGGTCAGAATCCATGCATTCCCGATCTGGCGGTAATCCTTTTTGCAAATTCTCTTATACTGCTCTACCTGATTATAAGGCTCGAATAAAGATTCGGTAACAGCATAACCTTTTTTGGGGTCAATCTGGACTGTCAAGTCGGGACGAGGTTGTCCTTCCAGCGTACGCTTCAAAGTGTAGCCGTTCATGGATTCTTCGCTTCCCGGAGTAGCTTCTTCTACTTCCCACTTCCATTTGGACCCTTCATGACGCGATGAAGCGATTGCAGCCTGCAGAGTTTCTCCATTTTCTACTTTCATAGAAAGAACTCTAGGATCATCGCCAAGCCTTCTTTGCACGAGTCCTCCCAATTCACGGGCAGCCTTCGATTCTTTCCAATCGGGCATCTCGTACAGCGTTATTGATGCTTTGGAAGAATCCAACCATTCAGCAAAAATATCCTCATTCAAAACGTGGCGCGATACCTGCCGCGACACTTCACGCCTTCTATCTCCGTATTCATTGACAACATTCTGCTCGCAAGTTATTAGCAATCCCTTACCTTTGATTACAACCTTAGAGAGCGTATTGATCGGCACGATCAAATCATTACTCCGACTTTCGCCGTTAATCGATAGCTGATACGAACAATCGTTTAAGACTAAGCCGTTTTGGGACTGCTCATCGACAATGAAATCGATTAAAGCACTGTCCGTGTCGGCAAAAACTGAACATGTTGAAAAGAACACAAGTAATACAGCCAGTCGCCAGCGCAAAATGTGGATGGAGAGAATTTGCATCGAACGATCCTTTCGTCGAAACAGAGTTGGCAATCAAAACACAAAGCGGCAAATAGTGCTGTACCCCGCATCTAGAGTAGACTAAAAACAGTTTTGAGTCAATCGGAGATTTTTCAAATTGTCCATAAATTATCGCAACACATTGTCTTACAATAGCTCAACGCCCCAACCTGTCGCTGGCGGGAATGCAGAAACAGGTTTAGTGAACTCTCGTCTGTACGGTCGCAACTAGCTTGGTGAGTGGTAATATGAAGAATCGTAGAGGCGTAAGAGTCGGCATTTTCTATGCTCGCGGGTTTACTTCACTATATAAACCGTAACAGATCAAGTAGCTGCTTTAAGCAATCATAGCCCTCATTTTCGCCCGATCCGCGTTTCAAATGCACGCCGCGCAAGCCCGCATGCTGGGCCGCATTTACGTCTTCGTCAAGCGAATCGCCGACATGCAACACTTCACCCGCGTTTACCCGAAGTCGCTCCACGGCGATATGAAATACTTGCGGTGAAGGCTTGCTCACACCGGCTTCCGCGGAGGTTAGTATGAACTCAAATCGATCCGCTATTCCCATCGCTCTCAACAGACGCGGTAGCCGTGAATCCCAATTGGAAACAATGGCGATGGGAATGTTGCGCGCTGCCAGCGCATCAAGCGTCGGCATCACGTCATCGTATAAACGCCACACCTCAGGCTGTTCGAAGCGCAGATAAAGCGCGTCGAAGAAGGGATCAAATCGGTCTGCAAATGCGTCCCCTTCGCACGCTTGATCGAACACACGCGTGACGAGTTCTCGCCACCACGCACGTTCTATGGCCTCTGAGGTATGAAACGGCGTGCCGCCGTCCACTGATGGCCGGAGTTCCCGCCATACCGTCTGAAATGCAGCGTTGAGGGTATCGGCAGATACGCATACACCGAAGCGTTCTGCCTCGCGCGCATAGACGTCACCCACGGACGGTTGCACGTGAAGGAGCGTGCCCGCAGCATCAAAGAGGATCGCGCGGATCATTCGGTCCCACCAATGCTCGGCAAATACGTACGATCAAAAATGGGAGTGGATACCTCGCGCATAATAGTGAATCTAATGGTTCATTGGGAGCATGCAGGCAGAAAACCCGCATACTGTAAGCAAAATCCTGAGTACGAGGCATCGCCGCGCGAATATTGGTCAGGCGTAAAGTAACCGGCCTTTAGGTTGCGGAATCGGACGGCCCAGCGCTGTAGCGGTTTCAATCCATTCGTCAATCACTACCTGAATGTTGGCAACGGCGTCCGCATAAGTAGCCCCATCGGCCATGCAACCTGGTAGCTCCGGCACTTCGACGACGAACGCGTTGTCGATTTCACTCCAATAAATAATCAATTCATATTTCGACATCGTCATTGTCTCCCAGACGGTATTTTACGATGAGATCTCAAACTTGCTTCACTTAATACGCCTTGGCCATTGATCCCTTTGGCTGGGTATTGACTATTTCGATCACGCCATTCCTCGTGAAGATATGATGGCCGCCGCGAATACGTTCCTCGAAATTTAGATTGCCCAGCAGCAGTCTCAAATCGGCAAAAGTAACATTGGCGTCTGCGACGCCGCTGAGAACTCTCGCTAACACTTTGTCGTGCTTCGCCACACTGAAAGGCTAAAGGATGCGAGACCGTTATTCAAAATAAGGGTGGCGACTCATCCCGGAGAGTTGGAAGCTTTTGTCCGCTACGTAATGATCCCGGCAGCGAGGACGGCCTCTCCGTCGTATAGCACGGCCCATTGGCCGGGCGTTACGCTGCGCTGTGGTTCGTGGAAGGCGAGTGAGAATGTTTCGGAATTGGTCGCATCCGGCGTAACGGTGCAGGGCACTGGGATGCTTTTGTAGCGCGTTTGCACCGCACAGTCGAAGGGTTCGGTTTGTGGCGGGATTGCGCACCAGCTTACTTGTTCCGCCATAAGGCCTGTGCTGTGCGCTTCTTCCTCGTGCCCCACGACGAGCGCGTTGCGCTGCATGTCGATCTTCACGACGTAGTAGGGCTTGGGCGCGGCGATGCCGAGTCCTTTCCGCTGGCCCACGGTGTAGTTCACGAGGCCGGTGTGGTGGCCCACGAGTTCGCCCTGCAAATTTACGATCGGACCGGCGAGGGGCGCATCGACGCGACTCGCGAGGAAGTTCCGGTAATTGTCATCCGGCACGAAACAGATTTCCATGCTCTCAGGCTTGTCAGCCGTGACGAGTCCGAGCGAGCGCGCGATGGCGCGCGTGTCTTCTTTCGTCATTTCGCCCAGCGGAAACATGGCGCGGCCAAGTTGCGCCTGGCCCAATCCCGAAAGGGTGTAGCTTTGGTCCTTGTTCAAATCCACGGCGCGCATGAGGGCAACGCGATCGCCGCGTTTCGCTGTACGGGCGTAGTGGCCGGTGGCGATTACGTCGGCCTCAATTGCGAGTGCCTTTTCGTAGAGCGCGCCGAATTTCACGCGCTGGTTGCAGCGGGAGCAGGGATTGGGCGTTCGCCCGGCCATATATTCGCTGATGAAGTCTTGAATGACTTCGCGCTCGAAGCGCTGTACGTAGTTGATGACGTAGTGCGGTATGCCCAGCTTGTCCGCGACACGGCGGGCGTCCTGGGCGGCATCCAGCGTGCAACACGCCTTGCTGGACGTTTCGCGGCCTTCGCCGGACGCAACGCGCATCGTCATGCCCGTAACGTCATAGCCTTGCTCGACAAGCAGGGCCGCGGCGACGGAGCTGTCCACGCCGCCCGACATCGCCACGAGTACGCGGCGATTCCTGGCGCGGGATTCTGTATTTGGCGTCGAAATGGGCATGATCAGGCAAACCTTCGCGAAGTATACACCATGCGGGAAGGATGATTTAATCTGGAGAAGTGCAGACGCACTTCTGCCTTGTCCAGTGATTAACTTGGAACAGCGTGTTGCTTACGGTTCCTGCGAGACCGGCTGTTGCGGCGGACGGGGCTGCTGCTGTTGGCCGCTGCCGGCTGCCGGGCGCTCTTGCTGGGCCGGTTGTGGCGGTTTCATCGTGCACTTACCCTCGAACAGCACGCCTTCGGCAATGCTGACGCGGGGGGCCACAATATCGCCCAGAAGTTTGCCGTTGGTGGCTATTTCCAGACGGTCCTGCGCGAAGATATTGCCTTCGACTTCGCCGGCAATCGTGACTTGCCCGGCGTACAGATCAGCCTTGACGCGGCCGGTCTCCTGTACGACGATGGAATCTTCGCTGTGAATACGGCCGGAGACTACGCCTTCGATACGGATTGTACCTTTGGACTTTATCTCGCCGATGATCGTTGTGCCTTGTCCGATTACTGTGACCACTTTTGTATCACCATACACTCGTTTTTTTGCTGCGTCTAACATACTTGCTTCTTATTCGACAAGGTAGCGTTCGGGGTCCACCGACTTGCCGTTGATTCGAACTTCGTAGTGGAGATGCGCGCCCGTGCTGCGTCCCGTGCTGCCGAGCTTTCCGACCTCCGTACCCTTCTCAACCACATCGCCTACAGACACTGTCGTCTTCTGCATGTGACCGTAGACCGTAACCATGCCGCCGCCGTGATCGATGCGCACATGATTGCCGAGATACTTGTCCCATCCGGAGGATATAACGGTGCCTTTGCCCGTTGCAATGATCGGCGTGCCGTATGGCGCGCTGATGTCGAGTCCGTCGTGGTAACTCAAGTCGCGCGTGAAGGGATCTTTGCGGTATCCGAAGCGCGACGTAACGATGGAACGTTTGGTGCGCGAAACCGGCCAGATTCCGGGCGTGCGATCGATTTCTTCTTTCTTCGCCTTGCTGGCAGCGAGATACAATTCGTTGTATTCGCGCAAGCTGTCGGTGCGAATGTTGATTTCCTGCACGATGAGATCGGCGCTGGGGTTTGCCAATCCGTCGATCACCGAAGGAGGACGCACGAGCGCGTCGTTCGCGACGGGCGCATCGCCATCCGGACCATCCGCTGGAGGACCACCCTTGCCGCCTTCGTCATTGCTTACGTTCTCAACGTAGCCCGCAGGCTTCTTCGTGCGCGGGGGAAGACCGTTGTTCTTGCGGAAGTTCTTCTCGACGTCGTAAAGCTCGCTGAGTTCGCTGGTGATGGCGACCATGCGGGCTTCATATTCCTCGCGGACTTTCTGCTCGATTGCCGTGCGTTCCTCTTCGGAGAGCACAGCGGCAGGCTGCTGGGCAAGCGGGGTCGCCTGGGCGCCGATCTCGCGCTTCTCGCGTTCGAGGCGCTCAACGTCCTTCTTGGCAACCTTCGCACTCTGGTACGAGTAGGCCGCTGTAAACGCCAGTACGGCGAACACGGCGACCAGCGTGTACAGCTGGAGTGCGTACAGATTCAGGCTTCTAGTGTTCCCCTGCCCGTGGG
>ERZ761602.8643-NODE-8643-length-10170-cov-3.278398_pt1 | contig 10170 bp, 4 predicted proteins | sample MGYA00512165_ERZ761602 | MGnify/ENA primary metagenome ERZ761602 (study PRJEB28899, sample SAMN02445085) | bioreactor sludge metagenome | biome: EBPR sludge; isolation source: Thorneside wastewater treatment plant | place: Australia: Brisbane, Thorneside...
GATGGCAGCAGGGTACGAGCGGCCAGCGCCACATTCGGCGCCGACCTCGGCCCCACCGCCGCCGCCGCCCCCTTGTCCTCCGCCCCCTGCCCCCGGCTGGCATTCGACCGGATGGTGGGGTGCCTCGGTCGTCGGGTCGAGCACCTCCGAAAGGCGAAGCACCTCGGCGACGGCCCTATTCTGACCAACTTGAACGGGGCCGACGAACGTGTCTTCGTCACGCCCGAACGCGACCACGATCTTCTCGCCGAGCGGATCGAGGACCGCTGCGTGGGCGTAGCGAGGCGTGTGAAGCCGGCTCGGGAGCGCCGTGAATTGTCCGGCCTCGTAGAGCGTCAGCTCGGCGACGGGGCGGCCCAGCTCGCTCGGCGTCGCCACGCCGCCGATCGGCATCGGATCGCCGCCCCCGCCGATCAAGAGCACCCGATCGTCGCCGAGCAACGTCGCGGTGTGACAAGCCCGCGGGACGGGCATCGACAGGAGCTCGAAACTATCCGTCGCGGGGTCGTAGAGCTCGGCCGAGGCGATCCCCACGCAGCGGCGGCAGATGGCGTCGTCTGTCTTGGGGCACTCGAAGTAGAGCTCGCCAATCGGCGATTTGCGATCCGTGCCGCCAGCGATCAACACCTTGCCGGACGCAGGGAGCAGCGTGCCGGTGTGGTGCGTTCGGGCGACGTTCATCGGCGACGCCGTGCGGCGGAAAGTGTTGCTGGCGGGGTCGTAGCGGAACGCGTGCGTGACCGCGGCTGCTTGCCCCACGCCGAGAACCTGGTCGAGGTTCGCGCCGCCGGCCACTAGCACCGTCCCGTCGTGCAGCGGCACCGCTACGTGATCGATGAGCGGGGTGCACGCCGTTTCGCCGCTCGGCTGGAGCAAGGGCCCGGCCGACCAGACACCGGCCATCGGATCGTAGATCTCCGAGGAACAGAAGAACTCGCCGCCGACCGCCGAGTCCGAGCTTCCGCCGATGACGATGACCTTGCCATTTTGCAGGAGCGTGGCGGTCGCGCGCGCGCGCACGACGACCGGGGTCGACGCGCTCTGCCACTCGGGATCGATGAGCACCGGCCGGGGCGCCGCCTCCGCGACCTCGAAGAGCACGCGACGCCCATCGAGGCGAGCCTTGACCGGCCACGTCTCACCGTCGGCATCCCAGGCCGCGGGCGCCGTCACCCTCAGACGCGGTCGGCCGGAGGCGTCGGCGATCTCGACGAGCCCGTCCCAGCCCGCGGGGACTCGGGCGCGCCACCCCAACGGAAGATCGAGCTCGTAGCCGGCCTGCTCGGTAGGGTCGTCCTGCGCGAGCAGGTCTTCGACACCGGAGGTGCGAGCGACGATGATCGATCGCACGGAGCCCGCGCGACCGCGCGACACGACGGCGTTGTCTTCGATGGCTACCTCGAGCTCGGATTCTCCCAACCGGCGCGCCTGGATGGAGCCCCCGGGCGCGTCGATTCGAAGCGCGCCGCCGGTGTGGCTCACCTCGACCGTCACCCTCGTCGGCGCCGAAACGTACCCCCCGCCCTCACCGGCGGTCGGAGCAGCGCGCACCGAACCGACCAAAAACCCACGCAGCGTCCGCATCGGCGGGGAGGCCTGCGCCTCTTCGAGCATGGTCATCGCTGCGGGCGCCTGGTCCACCGCAGCTTCGAGCGCTGGACCTGACGCGGCGTCGCACGACCCGAAGCCCGCAAGCGCGAAGAGGAGGAGGGCCGAGAGCCAACGACCGCACCTGTGCACCACGACCCCCCTCATCACTTCAGCCATCGTTCGCACCTAGCCCGGAAGTCGACCGAGGAACATGTCGGAGAACGGCACCAGACGGCAGCGACGCGGAACGTGCAGCTGGATCTCGCTCGCGGCGTCGAGCATCCCGCTGGCGATCACGCGCACCACGTGGACGCCACGGAAGACCGGTGGCGTCAAATCGACGATGCATACGTCTCCCTCTGGCATGATCGAGGCGACGCGCTCGACGATCGTGTCCACGTGGTCCCATGCCGACGCCCCCGGCTGCCCGAGCGGTTTCCGCTCGTCGGCACGCCGACGGCCGGCCCGGCGCTCGAACGCCTGTTTGCGGTAGGGGTACACGTCGAACCGATTCGCGGACGACGTCTTGAGGCCGGCGGTTCCCACCGACGTGTCGAAGAACAGCGATTGCGCCGCCTCGGTGATGGCCCGGCGCGTCGCGACCGCGGGATCGAGGTGCGCGCCGTAGCCGACTTGGTGATGGTGGATGTACTCGTCGTCGCAGACGATCTGGAGCTCGACCACGGGCACCCCGAACGCCGACGTGATGTCGCGCAGCTGCGGCGTGTACCCGGCAGCGGCCATTCGCTCGAGCAACGTTCTCGATTGCTCGTCGGCGATCGATTCGTGATCGATGACCGGACATTCGAGACCGTTGCGGAGGGCGGTGTGGTGCGCGTCCCGTTCGATGATTTCGAGCAACCCCTGGAGGGTCGCATCGCCGAGGGTGCACCCCGCCGAGAGCCCGGACGAGCCCGGTGACGGAAGCTGCAAGCCGTGGCCCAGGAACAAGGCGCCCGACAGGTAGACGAGCGCGGCCGGTACCAAGATCGGACGATCTCGCCGAAGGCAGTGACCCCAAACCCAGTCGATCGTCTCGTCATCGGAATACGCGCGCGTCTGCTCGAGTGGCATCCCGTCAAGCAAACCGGATGCCAGGAACGGCATGTCGATCGCGCGCTCCCTGACGTCGGCGTAGCTCGCGCGCAGAATGTCGCGGTCGCCGGTCCAACCGGCGAGGTTACGCTCGAACCACTCGAACATCGCCGAGCACCGGGCCTGCTGCTCGGTCGTGCCCTTGCCGAAGCACGTCTCCACGAGAGAAGGGAAAAGGACGGGGGCATCCGGGGAGAACGATGGCGCAGCGACGACGTGGAAGTACGGGCACCCTATCGCGAGCAGCCGCTCCGGAGCAGCCGCGGGCAAAGGCCTGCAATCGAGCTCCACGCCGAGCATTTTGGCAGCGGCCTCGGCACGGCCGACGGCGTCGAGGGCCGTGATCGAGCGCGTCCCGCCCGTCGAGTCGACGACCTGGCTCACCTCGCGAGCGAGCCGCGTATCCGATGTGGTCGCCGACGCATCGTCGAGCCGACCGCGATGATGGCCGCGACAGAGCGGGCACGAGGTCACGGCCATGACGACCTCGGTGCGCTCGCCCGACGGCCCGACGCGAAGAGCGCTACCCAGGCGCTTCGGGTAGCCGCTGCCACGAACGCGCTCGAGCTCGGCGCGAACCTCGGCGGCCGCCCGCACCGCCAACCACCGACCGCGCGCATCGACCGCACCGAAATGGAGCAGAGGCACGACATCGGCGGCCCCGGAGTCGAACTTCGGGCGCAGAGTCGTAGAAAGGCGGCTGCAGGAGAAGCATGGCGTCCTGCCCGGCACGTTGAGAGGACCAACGACGGCGTCGGGCCCCTCGATCACCGCGAAAAGTGTTGGAACGCCGAGACGCAGGCAAGCCTCGTTCGCCTCCATGATCAGACGCCCGTGCACGTCTTCGAGCGCACAAACGACGACGTCGACTTCGGAGACGCCATCCATGGTTGCGTACCCGGCGGCGTCGAACGCGGGCTCGAGGCGGAGCTCGACCAGCACCGCCCGGGCGAGCTCGCCCGAGCCGATCACCGCGACGCGCGTCGGCCTGGGTCGGTCGACGGTGGCGTCGACCACGACCCGCAACACGCTGTCGAGCAGCAGCTCGACAAGCGCGACGACGTCGTCGCCAGCGAACTGCTTCTCGAGCGAAGAGACGATCGCTCCGACTGTCCGCGCGCCATCGATCTGGGCGAGGACAGCGGAGACGCCCTCGGGGTCGACCTCCTCGAGGCAGAGAAACTGCCCGTCGCCCCCGAGGCCCATGAAGCCGTCGCCCGCGCGGTGGAGCTGCGCGCCAGGTTGCCACGCGAGGACGTCGCCCGTTCGGAGTGGCCCGTGGCGCATCGTCACTGTGGCTCAGCCGCCGGAACCGCCCGTGCCACCCGCGCCCCCGTTTCCGCCGTCACCACCGCCGCCGCCACCACCGCCCTGGGGCGGCCAGAGATCACAGGCTGCGAGGCCGAAGCAATCCGGGCAATAGCAGCCCTCACTCCACGGATCACAGATGCCGTCGAGCGTGTTTTCGTCGCTGCAAGTGGGGAGCGTGCAGAAGGAGTCGGTTGCACAATCGACACAGAGGCAGTCGTCGGTGTCGATGTCGCACAAGCCGTCGTCGACGCACCCGATGCAGACACAGTCATCATCCTCACCGAGGCAACCGGTGTCCGGGGGCCCCATGAGGGTCGGCCCAGTCAGCTCGAGGCACTGCGATGCCCCACCGGTACCCGAGGAGGAGCTGCTCGCGGTCGAGCTCACCGAGGAGCTGACCTGCGTCGAGCTGGAGGTCGCGGACGAAGCAGACGTGGAGCTCGAATCGCCGCCCCCGGAACCCGCGCCATCTCCACAGGCCGCTCCGATCGCGACCGCCGACAGGAAGAAGCCCGACCAAGTTCGTTTCCGCATGCCGCCTCCATAAGCAACGATGGGACCAGACGTCGCAGCTTCAACGAGACCATGGCGCTCAGGTAGGCTGCAAGCCGAATGCGGGGCACGCGAGACGACAGGCACCAAGCGGCGGGCTTCTTCGTCCTCCGCGTACCCGCGCTTCCCTTCGATACCCTCGAGGCGTGGGCGGAGGGCGTCGTTGCTCGCCGCGCCGAGCGCGATGGGCTCGAGGGTGCGGTCGCTCGCGACCGCACCCTCCTCGCGGAGCGGCTGGGGGAGATCGCGGGGCGCCCGGACTTCCGCGAAGCCCTCTACTGCGCTTCGCCGACGCTCGAAGCTGCCACGGCGAGCTGGCTCGAGCAGGGCGCGCGCAGCGACGCCGAGGTCGTCCGCAACCTGGCGCGTTATCTCACGAGGATGGCCGCGCGGCCGACGCCGTTCGGGTTGTTCTCCAGCCACGGCTGCGGCGAGCTCGGCGCCGCCAGCGCTCTCGAGCTCGACGCCGAGCGGCCTCGCCGGTTGACGCGGCTCGACCGCGCCTACGTTTCTGCGCTCGTCCGCAACCTCGAAGCAGACCCCGCGGTCCGCAGCGCGCTCCGATTCGGGCCCAGCTCCACCCTGCATCGTACCGGACCGCAGATTGGCTGGTGCACTCCGGTGGAAGTCGGCGGCGAGGTCGTCTTCGAGCTGCACACGCTCGAGGCCACGCCCGAGGTCGATGCCGCGCTGGGCGCATCGCGAACCGGAGCGCTCCCACGAGCGATTGCGCAGGCAGTGACGCAGGCGGTGCCCGGCTGTCGACTGGACGAGGCCGCAGGCATGGTGGACGAGCTGATCGCGCTCGGGTTTCTCGTCTCGGAGCTCGAGCCGCCTGTCACCGGGCCACGAGCGACGGAGCACGTGATCGAAACACTTCGCGACGCCGAGGTGGCGCATGCGACGTGCGCGACGCTGGAGAAGGTGCTGGCCGAGACCGCGAAATTCGACGCCGACGGACGGGCCGACCGTGATGCCTACGAGCGTTTGGCCTCGGAGCTCGAGTCGCTCGGCGCTCCGGTGGATCGAGCAAAGCTCTGGCACATCGACCTGGCGCGGGATCTCGGCGCGCTGACACTCGGTTCCGACGTGACGCGAGCGATCGCAGAGGCCGCGACGCTCCAGCATCGACTGGGCGTTCGCGCGCCACCGTCCGAGCTCATCGCCTTTCGCAGCGCGTTCCGCGACCGCTACGGCGACGGCGAGGTCCGTCTGACCGACGTCCTCGACAGCGAGATGGGTCTCGGGTTCGGTCCGAGCGGCGGACTTCCTACCAGTCTGACGCGAAATCTCGCCCCCCGACGACGCGGAGCGCCCGAGTCGGAGGTCGCTCCCGCCCGCTTGGAACGGCTCACCCGTGCCGCGTTCCGGTATCGCGATCCTGGAGGGCGATCGTGGGAGCTCGACGACGAGGACGTCAGCGCCCTTTGCTCGAAAGAAGAGCCTCTTCCGGAGGTGTTTTGTGTGCTGGCGCAGATCGCCGCCGCGTCCGAGGAGGCACTCGCCCGAGGCGACTTTCGCGTGTATCCCCAGCCCGCGTGGTACGGCGGAGCGAGCCTGTTCGGCCGGTTCTGCCACGCCGATCCGCGACTTCGAGAACACGTCGCCAGGCTCCTCGCCGAAGAAGAAGCCTTCGAGCCGGGCGCGATCTTCGCCGAAATCGTTCACCTACCGAACGGCCGTGTCGGGAACATCGCGGCGCGGCCCATCATGCGGAGTTGGGAGATTCCCTACCTCGGGCGAGGCGGCGCGCCTCCTGGGCAACAGATCACGGTCGACGACCTCTGGGTGTCGCTCTGGGGCGAGCGGCTCCGGCTGCGCTCGGAGAAGCTCGATCGGTTCGTGGTGCCGCGGATGACCAACGCACACAACGCCGAGGCCAACCTCCCCGTTTACCGGTTCTTGACGGCGCTCCAAGCGCAGGACACCCCGCTTCTCGCGCAGTTCGGCTGGGGTCCGCTTCGGCACGCGCCGCGCCTGCCGCGGGTCACGCGCGGCAGAGCGGTGCTCTCGCTCGCGCGCTGGCGCCTCGATTCCCGCGACATCGCGGCGCTGACGGGCTCGGCCGCCGCCCGGTTTCGCGCCGTTCGAGAGCTGCGCGAGCGTGTCGGCCTGCCGCGCTGGGTGACGATGCGTGAGGGGAGTGACCTCGTCATGCCGCTCGATCTCGACAACGTCCTCTGCGTCGACGCGTTCGTCGAGAAGGCGAAGAGCATGGGCGGCGTGACGCTGACCGAGCTGTTTCCCGCGCCTGACGAGCTGGCCGTGCGCGGGCCCGGAGGGCGCTACGCGAGCGAGGTGCTCGTCCCGTTCATCTCTCGCCGCCCTCCGAAACCGGCGCCTGCTCCCCCACCGCGGCCCTCGATTCGTCGCTCCTTCGGCCCCGGCTCGGAGTGGCTCTTCATCAAGCTCTACGCGGGGCCAATCACGGCCGAAGACGTGCTCACGGACGTGGTGGCTCCGCTGGTGCGAGCGGCGTTGTCCGAAGGGGATGCCGATCGATGGTTCTTCCTACGTTACGCCGACCCTCGACCGCACCTCCGGTTGCGCCTTCATGGCGATCCGGCGCGCCTCCTCACGCGCTGCCTGCCCCGCCTGCACGACGCCACCGACGCCTGGATCACGACCGGCAAGCTCGAGAGCGTCGTCATCGGCACGTACGAACGGGAGATCGAGCGGTACGGCGGTGACACCGTGATCGAATCGGCCGAGGCGCTGTTTGAAGCCGACAGCGAGGCGGTGCTGAGGATCGTCGGGCTTTACCGGGACGGGGAGGCGCGCTGGAGGCTCGCCCTCTTCGGGATCCACCACCTCCTCGATGCGCTCGGCCTCACCGAGGCGGAGCGTCTGGTAGCGCTGCGCTCGCTCTTGCGCGGGCAGTACGAGGCGCTGGGCTTCGACGGGTCGACAGAGCACCAGGTCGCGAAGAACTTCCGCGAGACGCGAGCCGAGCTCGAGCGCCTGCTCGACTCGTCCACGACCGATTTCGGCGAGTTGACCGAGGGAATCGCGGCGCTTCGAACGCGGGCCGACGCCGTCACCCACACCGCAAGGCTGCTCGAACGTGCCCACACGCGCATCGAGGATCGGCTGCGGGTCGCGGGCAGCCTGATCCACATGCACGCGAACCGGATGCTGACCGACGACGCGGGCATCCAGGAGGCCGTGCTCTGCGACTACCTCGTTCGAGTCTATGAATCCCGGCTCGCTCGCCGGAAAAAGGCGGCCCCGCTCCCCGGCAGGTGAAGGTCACTCGTGGTCGAAGCTGATCGGGAAGGGAATCGTCACCTCGGACGAGCCCTCGGCGCGAGGAAACTCGAGCCGGTGCACGAAGCTCTCGATCAGGCCCGTGAGCGCTGACGGATCGCTGGCGTCCGGCGCGACACGCCGGACGGTGTCGAGGAGGCGCTCGACCTTCTCCCCCCGGCCGCTCGCCGCAACGGTCAGTCGGATCGAGAAGAGACCGTCGACATCGGCGAAGTCCGCGATCTGCTCGTTCAGGAGCGGGAACGACCTCTCCAACGTCTCGTCGACCTGTTCGAGGCTCAGAGCACCCTCGACGAAGTGCCCGCCGTCGCGGAGATGGCCGTGGATGGCGACGCGCGCCTCGCGCGCGTCGGTGCTCCGGTTCTGGACGGGGCGAACCGCGTGCATGACACGATCGTCGAAGACGAGCAGCTGATTGAAGATCGGCGGAATGTCGGTGGCGATGCCGCCTTTCACGTGGAGCGAGCCGCCCGATAGCCAGTAGTCGTCGTTCACGATCAACGTCTCGCCCCCGGCCAGGCTCTTTCCCCAGCTCGTCGTCAGGGAGTACACGAAGCCCCACGAGCCGTTGTTCACGTCGTTGTGAAGCTCGAGCCGCATCCCCGGAATGTAGAAGCTGAGATACGGCTCGCTCAGAACGTTCAGGCCAAGCTTGCGGCGGCCGTACGAGAGCAGTCTGTCGGCGAACCGGGCGTACAGGTCGGGAGGAAAGAACTCATCGGCTGGCGTCAGCATCACCGTCGTGAACCCCGGGATGTTGTGGTAGCGCCAGATGTACGGCGACCGCCCCTCCTCGGCCGGCTTCGAGAAGAACTCGTCGTAAACCGACCGCAGCTGTTCTGCCTCCGTGAAGAAGTCCCTTTCGACGAAGAGGCGATCGAGCGGCATGGGCATGACTCTACCGCCCCGAGCAACTGCCGCTCCAGCCACGCCTGCGTGCCGTCCGCTCGCGAAGCAACCGGCTGCGCGCAACCAGATGCTCGATTCGCAGAGCGGTGAGCGAGCACGCAATCCCTTGCGCACGTTCATCGAGCAACCGATTGCGCGGCATCTCGGTGACGACCGGGCCGACGCGGGCTAGCTTCGACACGGATCTTGCTCGCCGCGACCACGGCTCCGCGTATGAACATCATCGGTCTGTCCGCCGGGTACCACGAGAGCGCGTGCTGCCTCCTCCGCGACGGCCGGCTCGTCGCGGCGGCGCCCGAGGAGCGGTTCTCTCGGCTGAAGCACGACGCATCGATCCCGGAGGCCGCGTTTCGGTACTGCCTGCGCGAGGGCGGCATCGACATCCGGCACGTCGACGTCGTCGCCTATTACGAGATGCCGGTCCCGAAGCTCGCGCGACAGCTCTGGGCGGGACACCCCGCGTCGATCGCCGACGGTCTGCCGTGGCTCGATCACCGGCGCATGGAGCGCGAGATCCGCGAGCGCCTCGGTTACGAGGGGCCGATCGAGACGTTCGAGCACCACGCGTCGCACGCCGCCGGGGCCTACTACTTCTCTGGATTTGCCGATGCGGCGATCCTCACGATGGACGGCGTCGGCGAGTGGGCGACCACCACCTACGCGGCCGGCCGGGGGAGAGAGCTCGAGATCGTCGAAGAGGTCCAGTTTCCCCACTCGGTCGGGCTCTTCTACAGCGCCATCACCGCGTACCTGGGCTTTCGCGTGAACAGCGGCGAGTACAAGGTCATGGGCCTGGCCCCTTACGGCAAACCGCGCTTCGCCGACGAGCTGCGGAAGGTGATCGCTCCGCGCGGCGGCGGCGCGTTCGCGCTCGACATGAAGTACTTCGACTTCGTGACCGGCACCCGGATGTTCTCTCCTCCGTTGGAGGGCCTCCTGGGCTTCGCGCCGCGCGACCCGAGCGACGACTCGTTCCGCGAAGAGGACCACGATCTGGCGAGGAGCGCGCAAGTGGTGCTCGAGGACCTGCTCCTCGAGAAGGTCCGCTACCTCCGCACGCTGGTGCCCTCCGACAACCTGTGCCTCGCCGGGGGCGTCGCGCTCAACAGTGTCGCCAACGGTCGCATCGTGAAAGAGAGCGGCTTCTCGGACGTCTTCATCCCGAGCTCACCGGGCGACGCCGGCAGCTGCCTGGGCGCCGCCGCCATGGCGCACGTGCGCGCGACCGGGCAGCATGTTCGCGAGCGTCTGCGCTCCGATCACTGGGGGCCTCGGTACGACACCGACGACATCGATCGGCTCCTGCGCACGCTTCCGTTCTCGTACGGCGACTACCGCGGGCGCGAGAGCGAGCTCCTCGACGCCGTCGTCGATCGGCTGCTGCGCGGACGGGTCGTCGGCTGGTTTCACGGCCGGATGGAATTTGGCCCGCGCGCGCTCGGCGGG
>ERZ761602.8644-NODE-8644-length-10168-cov-4.159695_pt1 | contig 10168 bp, 8 predicted proteins | sample MGYA00512165_ERZ761602 | MGnify/ENA primary metagenome ERZ761602 (study PRJEB28899, sample SAMN02445085) | bioreactor sludge metagenome | biome: EBPR sludge; isolation source: Thorneside wastewater treatment plant | place: Australia: Brisbane, Thorneside...
CCACACGCCCGACCCGGTGACGGCCGGCAAGCACGCCGTCACCGGCAAGGCGATCGCCCCGCTCGCCCCGGGCGCGAACCCCGAGCGCTTCACCAGCGCGGCCAAGGTGGAGAAGTGGTTCCGCCGCAACTGCAACGACGTCGCCGGCCGCGCCTGCACCGCGCAGGAGAAGGCCGACATCCTCGCCTGGCTCATCGCCGCGAAATAGGAGTGCGCCATGAACCCCGTCCGCAACGCCCTGCGCCTCGCGGCGATGTACGTGATCGCCGCGGCCACCACCGCCCACGCCCTCAGCGCGCACGCCGGCGACCACGCCTACCGCCTCGACAACGCCGCCTACCGGCAGGAGTGCGGCTCCTGCCACGTTGCCTTCCCGCCGAAGCTGCTCGCCGCCCCGTCCTGGCGCGCCGTGATGGAGGGCCTCGACATCCACTTCGGCGACGACGCGACTCTGGAGCCGGCCGTGCAGCGCGAGATCGCCGCCTGGCTCGAGGCCAATGCGGGAAGGCGCGACACGAGCGCGAACGGCAAGCCGATGCTGCGCATCACCGCCACGCCCTGGTTCCGCAAGGAGCACCGGCGCGAAATCGAGGCCGGCGTCCAGCGCCGCCCGGAGGTGAAGTCCTTCGCCAACTGCGGCGCCTGCCACACGGGGGCCGACCGCGGCGACTATTCGGAGCGCGGCATCCGCGTGCCGGGCGGGGGGCCGCGATGAGCGCGATCCTCGACGGGCACCCCGCCGCGGGCGAACCGCGCACGGTGAAGGTGTGGGACATCCTCGTGCGCCTCTTCCACTGGAGCTTCGCCGCCTGCTTCGCGGGCGCGTGGCTCACGGCGGAGAGCGAGCGATTCCGCGACGTGCACGTGACGCTGGGCTACACGATGGCCGGCCTCATCGCCTTCCGCCTGCTCTGGGGCCTCGTGGGGACGCGGCACGCGCGCTTCGCGAGCTTCGTGCGCGGGCCGGCGGCGGTGGCGCGCTACCTGCGCTCGCTCCTCGCGGGCCGGCCCGAGCACCACGTCGGCCACAACCCCGCCGGCGCGGTGGCCATCGTGCTCATGCTCGCCACGGCGGCCGCGGCCATCGCCACCGGTTGGGCCACGTACAACGACCTCGGCGGCGAGTGGCTCGAGGAGGCGCACGAGTTCCTGGCCGGGCTCATGCTCGCGCTCGTGGGCGTGCACCTGGCCGGCGTGGCGGTCGCGAGCTGGCTGCACCGCGAGAACCTCGCTCGCGCGATGCTGACCGGGCGCAAGTCCGCAGGCAGCCAGGACGCCTAGACTGGCGCTTTCGGACAGGAGGGCGGCGGGGTGAGAGTGCTGGTGGTCGAGGACGACGCGCTGCTGGGCGACGCCATCCAGGCGGGGCTGCGGCAGCACGGCTTCGTGGCCGACTGGGTGCGCGATGGCGCCGCCGCCGACCGCGCGATCGAGGACGGCGCCTTCGCCGCCGTCGTGCTCGACCTGGGACTGCCGCGAAGGAGCGGCCTCGAGGTCCTCGCCCGCCTGCGCGCCCGCAAGGACGCCGTGCCGGTGCTCATCCTCACCGCCCGCGACACCGTCGAGGACCGCATCGGGGGCCTCGACGCCGGCGCAGACGACTACCTCGTGAAGCCTTTCGACATGGGCGAGCTGGCGGCGCGCCTGCGCGCGCTCTCGCGCCGCGCGGCGGGCAGCCCCTCGCCCGCGCTTCGCGTGGGGTCGCTCTCGCTCGACCCGGCCACGCGCGAGGTCCGCTGGCGCGGCGAGGCCCGCGCCCTTTCCCGCAAGGAATTCGCGCTCCTGCACGCCTTCATGCGCCGGCCCGGCGCGGTGCTCACGCGCGCCCAGCTCGAGGAAGCCCTCTACGGCTGGGGCGAGGAAGTGGAATCGAACGCGGTCGAGGTGCACCTGCACCACCTGCGCCGCAAGCTCGACCCCGGCGTCGTGCAGACGCTTCGCGGCGTGGGCTACGTGATGCCCCGGGAGCTCGCGTGAGCGTGCGCGGGCGCCTCCTCGCCATTCTCCTCGGCGGGCTGGTCGTGGCGTGGGTCGCGGCGGCCGTCGCCCTCGCGGTGAAGGCCGACCACGAGATCGAGGAGGTGCTGGACGCGCAACTCGCGCAGAAGGCGGCCATCCTCGCGCTTCGCGCGGACGACGACGAGGAGGCGATCGACACGGAGCACGCGCCGGCGCTGCACAAGTACGCGAAGCGGCTCTCCTTCCAGGTGTGGAAGCGCGGCACGCGGCTGGTGCTGCACTCTGCCGACGCGGGCGGCAAGCGCCTCTCGGGCGAGGAGTCCGGGTTCTCCACCGTGGATTCCGGCGGGCGGCGCTGGCGCGTCTTCAGCCTTTGGGACGGCGAGCGCAAGTACCTCGTGCAGGTGCGCGACTCGCTCCGCGACCGCGACCACCTGGTGCTCGACATCCTCGCCGCGCTCGCCTGGCCGCTAGGCGTGGCGTTGCCGGCGCTGGCGCTGCTCGTGTGGGTCTCCGTGGGGAGTTCGCTCAGGCCGCTCGCGCGCGTGGGCGAGGAGATCGCGCGGCGCGACCCCGCCTACCTCGAGCCGATCGCGGGCGAGGTGCCGGCGGAGATCGGCCCGCTGGTGGCGCGGTTGAACGCGCTGCTCGCGCGCGTGCGCTCCTCCCTCGACGGCGAGCGCCGGTTCACGAGCGACGCCGCACACGAGCTGCGCACGCCGCTCGCGGCCCTGCGCGCGCAGCTCCAGGTGGCGCAAGGCGCCGGGGACGCGGCCTCGCGCGACCGCGCGATCGCCAACGCGCTGCTGGCCGGCGACCGCGCGACGCGGCTGGTGGAGCAGCTCCTCACGCTCGCGCGGGTGGAGCAGGGCGCGTGGAAGGCGGCCGCGGCGCCCTTCGGCCTGCGGCAGGCGGCGGCGGAGGCGATCTCGCAGCGGGCCGGCGCGGCGGCCGCGAAGCGCGCCGTCGTTTCCCTCGAGGGCGAGGAACCCGCCACGGTGACGGGCCACGAGGGCCTCGCCGTCGTCGCCATCGGCAACCTCGTCGACAACGCCATCCGCTACGGCCCCGAGGGCGGCGCGGTGAGCGTGCGCATCGAGCGCAGCGGCGCCGGGTACGCCGTGCGCGTGGCCGACGAGGGGCCGGGCATTCCCGCCTCTCGCCGGGAGGCCGCGCTGCGGCGCTTCACGCGGCTGGAGGGCGCCGCCGGCGAAGAGGGCAGCGGGCTGGGGCTCTCGATCGTCTCGCGCATCGCCGAGCTGCACGGCGGCACCCTCGAGCTTCGCGACGGCCCGGGTGGCCGCGGCCTGGAGGCCGTCCTGCGGCTCGCGTGAACAAAGCGTTACGCGGGGAGGGCGGGGGGCGGCTAGAGTATGCTTCCCGCTTCGTCCGAGACGCCCCATGCTCGCCACCGTGGAAGCCCGTTCCGCCTCGCCTGCCAACGCCGCATCCACCGGCCCCCGGCCGAAGGTGCTGCTGGTCGAGGACAACGCCCGCCTCGCGGCCTCCATCCGCGACTACCTGCAGAAGCACCAGGTCGACGTGCACGTCGAGGGCGACGGGCTCGCGGTCGCCTCGCGCATCGAGCGGCTGCGCCCCGATCTCGTGATCCTGGACCTCATGCTCCCCGGCAAGGACGGCCTCGCCATCTGCCGGGAACTGCGCCGCACGGACCGCACGCCCGTGCTCATGCTCACCGCCAAGGGCGAGGACATCGACCAGGTGCTGGGGCTGGAGATGGGCGCCGACGACTACGTGGTGAAGCCCGTGGAGCCGCGCGTGCTGCTCGCGCGGATCGAGGCGATCCTGCGCCGCTCGCGGCCCGCGCAGGGCGCGCCCAAGGAGGCGAAGCTCGCCGCCGGGCGCCTCGAGATCGACGCCGGTCGCCGCAGCGCCGCCATCGCCGGGCGCGCGCTCGACCTCACCACGGGCGACTTCGACATCCTCTGGCTCCTCGCCTCGCGGCAGGGCTCCGTCGTCACGCGCGACGAGATCCTGCGCGTGGTGCGAGGCATCGACTACGACGGGCTGGATCGCTCCATCGACGCGCGCATCTGCCGGTTGCGGAGGAAGCTCCACGAAGCCGGCGGCGCCGAGGCGATGATCAAGACGGTCAGGCTGCGCGGTTACCTTTTCGCGGGAGATGCGTAGGAGGGATCCGCAGGCTTGCGCGCCTGGCCGGGTTACTTGATGCGTTTCCCCTGCGCTTGCACCCCATGCTCAAGCTTTTCCTGCGCCTCTACCTGTTCCTGATGCTGCCGGCGACGGCGGCGTTCGTGGGGTTCATGTACCTCACGGACCAGGTGATGGCGCAGATGCATGCCGAGCAGCAGCGGAAGCGGGCGGGGCAGGCGTTCGACCGGGCGGAGCGGATCATCGGCGCGAAGGAGGTGCCGGACTGGCGCGGGCGCCTGAAGGAAATCGAGGCGACCTACCGGCTGGAGCACCGCATCCTGCCGCTCGCCGAGGTCGCCGACGACTGGTTCATGTCGCCCTCCGAGAAGTCGCGCCTGCAGGCGGGCGAGATCGCCTTCCGCGACCGGCCGGGCGGCGGGCAGGTGTACCTGCGGAAGCTCCCGGGCGGCGCGGAGGTGCTGCGCATCGAGTGGGTGGGGCTCTACGAGTACCTCGCGCTCTACTACACGATCATCGTGGCGCTGGTGACGCTGGGCCTCGCGCTCATCCTGCTGCGCTGGGTGAAGCCGCTCTACCGCGACCTCGAGGCGCTCACGGCCGCGGCCCAGCGCGTCGGCGACGGCGACCTCGGCGCGCGCGCGCGCGTCGGCAGGGCCTCGCTCGTGGAGCCCATCGCGGGTGCCTTCAACGCCATGGGCGAGCGCGTCGAGCGGCTGCTCGAATCGCACCGCGACCTCGAGCAGGGCGTGGCGCACGAGCTGCGCACGCCACTCGCCCAGCTCAAGTTCGACCTCGAGCTCGCGCGCGAGTCGGACGACGCGGCCGAGCGCGAGGCGCGCTTCGAGGCCATGGGCCGCGACGTGGCCGACCTCGAGGAGCTGGTGAACGAGCTGCTCCTGCTCGCGAACCTGCGGCAGGCGCCCCCCTACGCGCCGAAGGAGATCCCGGCCCGCGTGCTCGTCGACGACGTGATCCGCCGCGCGAAGGACGAGATGCGCGCCACCGGCCGCGAGGTAGAGATCCAGCCGCCGGCGCAGCTTCCCGAGACCTTCACCTGCGACGGCAAGTTCCTCGCGCGCGCGCTCGTGAACGTGGTGAGGAACGCCGTGCGCCACGCGAGCGCCCGCGTGGCGATGACGGTGGAGCGCGAGGGCGCCCGCACCGTCGTGCACGTGGACGACGACGGCCCGGGCATCGCGCCGGAGGACCGCGACCGCGTCTTCGAGCCCTTCATCCGCGCCGAGCCGGGCCGCGAGCGCGAGACGGGCGGCGTGGGCCTGGGGCTCGCGATCGTGCGCAGCGTGGCCGAGTGGCACGGCGGCGCCGCGCGCGTCGGCACCTCGCCCCTCGGCGGGGCGCGCGTCTCTATTTCCTGGTAGCGCGCTTCTTCCGCGCCGCGGGCTTCCCCTTCGACTGCTTCGCCAGCCAGCGCTCCAGCTCCGCCACCGGCATCGGCGGGCAGGCGAGGTAGCCCTGGTACGAGGCGCAGCCCTGGTCGCGCAGGAAGGCGAGCTGGGCGGGGCGCTCGACGCCCTCGGCGATCACCTCGAGGCCCAGGCCGCGCGCGAGGCCCGTCACGGCCGAGACGATCGCCGCCCCGCCGCTTTCCGCCGCGCGCCGGCCGTCGCCGTCGATGTCGGCCACGAACGACTTGTCGATCTTGAGCGCGTCCAGCGGCAGGTGGCGCAGGTGCGAAAGGCTCGAGAACCCGGTGCCGAAGTCGTCGATGGCGATGCGGAAGCCCAGGCGGCGCAGCTTCCTCAGCGTGAGGCTCACGCCTTCGACGTCCTTCACCATGCTGGTCTCGGTGATCTCCAGCGCGAGCCAGTTGGGCGAGCAGCCCGTGGCGCCGAGCGTCGCCTCGAACTCCGCGACGATCGTGGAATCGCGAAGCTGGCTCGCCGACAGGTTCACGCCGACGACGATCGGCCCCGCCCCGCCCGCGTTCCACCGCGCCGCCTGCCGCGAGGCCTCCTCGAACACCCACTGGCCGAGGTCGCGCATCAGGCCGGCCTCCTCCGCAACGGGGATGAAGGTCATGGGCAGCACGGTGCCGCGAGCGGGGTCGTTCCAGCGCACCAGCGCCTCCACCTGCGAGACGTGGCCCGTCACGACGTCGAGGATCGGCTGGTAGTGCAGCTCGAACTCGCGGTTGCGGATCGCGCGCCGCAGCGCGGTCTCCAGGCCCAGGCGCTGGTCGCGGCGCTGCGCGAGCGCGCGCGAGAAGGCGCGCCAGCTGTTGCGGCCCAGTTCCTTCGCGTGGTACATCGCCGCGTCCGCGTTCTTGAGAAGGGTCTCGGCGTCCGCGCCGTCCTCGGGGTAGAGCGCGTAGCCGAGGCTCCCGCTCACCTGCACGTCGTGGCCCTCGATGGCGAAGGGGCGCAGCACCTCGTCCAGCACCTTCTGCGCCACGCGGTCGGGGCCGCCGTCGCCCTCGAGGTCCTCCAGCACGATCACGAACTCGTCGCCGGAGATGCGCACCAGCAGGTCGCTCTGGCGCAGCGCCGCGCGCAGGCGCCGCGACAGGACCTTCAGCAGCTCGTCGCCCACGCGATGGCCGAGCGTGTCGTTCACGTCCTTGAAGTGGTCGAGGTCGAGGAAGACCACGCCCACGCCGTGGCCGGAGCGCTGCGCGCGCGCGAGCGCGGCGGAGAGCCGGTCGTTCAGCACCAGCCGGTTGGGCAGGCCCGTGAGCCCGTCGTGCGTGGCCATGTACTGCAGCCGCTCCTCGGCCTGGATGCGCGTGGAGACATCCTGCGCGAAAGAGAGGATGGACACCAGGCGGCCCTCGGAATCGCGAAGCGCCGAGTTGTGCCACTCCACCCAGATGACCGAGCCGTCCTTGCGGTAGTTTCGATTGAGGTTCGTGGCCTGCGACTCGGGCCCGCGAATGAGGCGCTTGAACATCGCGTCCACGGCCGGCGCGTCCTCCTCGAACACGAGCCGCCAGTCCCAAAGCGCGCGCCCCAGGGCCTCGTCCGCGCTCCAGCCGAAGAAGGACGCGGCGTTGCCCGACCAGCGCACCACCCGCAGGTCGGGGTCGAATTCGATCACGGCGAGGGGCGTGCCCTCCACGTGGGCCGACAGGACGGAGTGCGTGCGCCGCAGCTCCTCCTCGGCGGCCTTGCGCTCGTGGATGTCGCTCGTGGTGACGTAGCAGCCGATCACGGCGCCGGTGGGGTCGCGCCGCGGCGTGTAGCGGATGCTCATCCAGCGCGTGCGGCCGTCGGCGAAGGCGATGGGCCGCTCGAGGGCCACCGTCTCCCCCGAGAAGATGCGGTCGAGGTAGGGCTCGAGCGCGACGCCTCGCTCCTGGCCAAGCACTTCGCGGGCCGTGTGCCCGATGACCTCTCCGGCAGGCCTGCCCACGTAGTCGAAGAAGGCGTCGTTCGCGTAGCGGTAGCGGCGCTGCGCGTCCATGTAGACCATCGGCGTGGGGATCGAGTCGATCACCTCGCGCAGCTCGCGTTCCTTTTCGGCGATCGAGGTCTGCGCCGTGATGAGGTCGTGGATGTCGTGCGACACGACGTAGAAGCCGAGGACGCGCCCGTCGGCGCCCTTGCGCGGCGTGAGCTTCACGCGCACCCAGCGCTTGCGCCCGCCCGAGCCCGCCCAGTCGATCTCGCGCTCGTAGGAGACGGCCTCGCCGGCGATCACGCGGTCGAACGACGGCTGCAGCAGCGCCATCTCCTGCGGGCCGTAGACGTCCTTCGGGAACTTGCCCAGCAGGAACTCGCGCGTGAACCCCCGCGTGGCGAGGAAGACGTTGTTCACGAAGGTGCAGCCGCGCTCGAGGTCGATGTAGACGATCGCCTCGGGAATGTTCTCGGCGAAGAAGCGCAGCTCCTCCTCGCGGGCGAGCAGCTGCTTCTGCGCGTCCTTGAGCTCCTGCACGTCGTGGCCCACCACGTACATGCCGCGCACCCCAGCACCCAGCGCCGCTCGCCCGAGGGGAGCGCGAGCCGGCGCTCGTAGGTCATGGTTTCGCCCGCGAGCACGCGCTTCACGATCGGCGTGAGGGCCTCCGCGGCCTCCGCGCCCAGCACCTCGGCGGAGGTGCGGCCGATGACCTGCGCGGGCTCCAGCCCCCGGAACTGCGCGAAGGTGCGGTTCACGAACAGGTAGCGGCGCTGCGTGTCGAGGTAGGCGATCGCCACCGGCACGTTGTCGGTGAAGAGGCGCAGCTTCGCCTCCTGCTCCTCGACCCGCGCCTGGGCGAGCTTGATCTCGTGGATGTCGGTGCCCACCACGTAATAGCCCGCATAGGCACCGTCGTCGCCCATGTGCGGCTCCAGGCGCACCTGGAACCAGCGCTGCTCGCCGCTCTCGGGCCCCGCGAGGCGCTCGTAGGAGCAGGCCTCGCCGCGGCGCAGGCGCTCCATGAAGGGCGTGAAGTAGAGCGCCGCCGCCTCCTCGCCCAGCACCTCGGGGACGGTCCGGCCGATGATCCCGGCCGCCGGCATGCCGCGCACGCGCTCGAAGGTCTTGTTGGCGAACTCGTAGCGCCCGTCGCGGCCGACGAAGGCGATGGCCTCCGGGATGTTCTCGGCGTAGAAGCGCAGCTGCCGCTCCTGGCGCGCGAGCGCCTCGTTGAGGCGCCGGTCGTCGTCGATGTCGATCATCACGGAGAAGATCCCGTGGACCTTTCCGTCGATCGCGTCGGGCGTGAGGCGCACGCGCACCCAGCGCTGCTCGCCCCGGGCGTTGGTGCCCAGCCGCTCGTAGACGACCTGCTCGCCGGCGAGCGCGCGCGCCACGAGGGGCTCGACGCGCCGCAGGACCTCGGGCGGGTAGATCTCGTCGAGGGTGCGGCCCACGACGTTGGCGGTGTTGATCTCCTGCGGCCAGTCCGGCCCCGGCGCGTTGGCGAAGCGGAAGCGGCGGTCGGCGCCGATGTAGGCCATGGGCACGCCGACGTTGTCCATCACGAGCTGCATCTCGCGCGACTTCGCGAGAAGGGTCTCCTTGAGGCGGTGGTCCTCCTCGATGTCCATGAGGATCGCGAGGATGCCGCGCACGGTGCCGCCCCCGGCGCGAACGGGAATGTAGTGCAGCCGGATCCAGCGGCCCTTGGGCGGGCCGTGAAGGGCCTCGCGGTCGAAGGTGAGCGACTCGCCCGCAAGCGCCCGGTCGAGCGCGGCGCGCCGGTCGTCCGGCGGCGGCGGGCCGAAGACCTCCTCGACCGTGCGTCCGACCATGTCTTGCGCACGGCGATCGAAGTAGCGCTCGTAGGCCTCGTTCAGGAAGCGGTAGCGGCGCTGCCGGTCGATGACATAGGCCGGAAAGCCCAGGAGCGCGAGGCCGGGGCGGATCGACGCCAGGACGGGATCCAGGGAGTCCGCTGGGAGGCCGGGGGGCATGGCCATGGTCGTTCTTGTCTTGTTGCGAGCCAGTCTATGGCAAGTCCTGCATTGTCCCAAGCCGTGGCGGTAAACTGCCACGGAATTGTCGGCAGTCGAAGCGCCCATCGGCCGACAGGCGGCGCCTTCTCCCGTACGAACGGCGGTTCCGGCGCGCGCGATTGCACCTGTAATGCCGCTCCCCCAACTCCCCGATACCCCCCCATGAACCTCCACCGTCTCCTCCAGGAACGCGAGGCCGCCTCGCGCCCCGTCCGCGTCGTGCTGATCGGCGCCGGCAAGTTCGGCTCCATGTACCTCTCGCAGGCGCGGCGCACGCCCGGCATCCACCTGCTGGCGGTGGCCGACCTCGACCCCGCCCGGGCCCGCGCCTCGCTCGTGCGCACGGGCTGGCCCGATGCGCTGCTGGGCGCGAAATCGCTGGACGCCGCGGCGAGGGACCGCACCACCTGCCTCACGGACGACGCGGCCGCGGCCATCGCGCACCCCGCCGCCGAGGTAGTGATCGACGCGACGGGGAGCCCCGCCGCGGGCGTGCGCCACGTGCTCGCCTGCTGCGCGGCCGGCAAGCACGTCGTGATGGTCAACGTGGAGGCCGACGCGCTTGCCGGGCCCCTGCTAGCGCGCAAGGCCCGCGAGGCCGGCGTCGTCTACTCGCTCGCCTACGGCGACCAGCCGGCGCTCATCTGCGAGCACGTGGACTGGGCGCGCGC
>ERZ761602.8646-NODE-8646-length-10166-cov-10.935120_pt1 | contig 10166 bp, 4 predicted proteins | sample MGYA00512165_ERZ761602 | MGnify/ENA primary metagenome ERZ761602 (study PRJEB28899, sample SAMN02445085) | bioreactor sludge metagenome | biome: EBPR sludge; isolation source: Thorneside wastewater treatment plant | place: Australia: Brisbane, Thorneside...
TGTGCTGCCTGGTGCTGTTCGCGCTGGCGCTGGCGAGGCTGCTGCTCGCGCCCGTGCCCGCCGTGCAGCGTCGGCTGGACCCGTTGCTCAATGCCGTCGCGCAGGCCTGGATTGCCGGCAACAGCGGCTGGATGCACCTGACGCAGGACACGCGCTGGCAGGTCGACGGGCTCGAGCAAGTGCCCGACGCGGCCTGGACCCTGGTGGTGTGCAACCACCAGAGCTGGGTCGACATCTTCGTGCTGCAGCACCTGCTGAACCGGCGCCTGCCGCTGCTGAAGTTCTTCCTGAAGCGCGAGCTGATCTGGGTGCCGGTGATGGGGCTGGCCTGGTGGGCGCTGGGTTTCCCGTTCATGCGCCGTCACTCCGAGGAGGTCCTGCGGCGCAACCCCGAGAAACGCCGCGAGGACCTGGACGCGGCCCGGCGCGCCTGTGCGCGCTTTGCCGACGCGCCGACCAGCGTGATGAACTTCGTCGAGGGCACGCGATTCACGGCGGCCAAGCACGCCGCGCAACACTCGCCGTACCGCCACCTGCTCAAGCCGAAGGCGGGCGGCATGGCGACCGCCCTGGCCGTGCTCGGCGATCGCTTCGACGCGCTGGTCGACGTGACCATCGCCTACCCGGGCGGCGTGCCCGGCTTCCGCCAGTTCCTGCGCGGCGAGGTGCCGCGCATCGTCGTCTCGATCGAGCGCCGGCCGATCCCGGCGGAACTGCACCGGGCCGACGGCGACCCGCAGCAGCGCAAGCACGTGCAGCACTGGCTGAACGGGCTGTGGCAGCAGAAGGACGAGCGGCTCGAGCGGATGCTGCACGGGGCCGCCTGATCCCGCGGGCCGCGCGGCCGCGGTCAGGGCACGACGAAGCGCAGCGCGCCGTTCCAGGGCAGCCAGCCGCCATAACCCGCCGCGGGAAGGACATCGACGCCGTCGAAGGCCTGCGCGCCTTCGCCGCGGTCGATCACGACGCCGGCGGCCGTCGTGGCGAGGACGGCGCCGCGCGCGGCGATCGACTCGACGTAGAGGTTGCGATCCTCGCCGTTGAGCAGCGCGTCATTCGTGAACACGACGTCGATGCGATCGCCCGATGCGATCGGCGGCGTCGCGAAGACAGCGTCCTGCACCGTCGTCGACGAGATCACCCGCGTGGCCACGAGCGCGCCGTTCACGCGCAGTTCGACCTGGACCCCGACGCCGGCGGCGAGCGTCGCACGGGCACGCACCGTGACCGTGCCGGCGTTGCCACCCGGGAGGAAGCGCATCGCGCCGTTCCACGGCATCCAGCCGCCGGTGCGCGTCGCGTCGACGACGTCCTGGTTGTCGAAGGCCTGCGCGCCGCTGCCGGTGTCGATGACGACGCCGGGCGCGTTGGCCGGCAGCGTGCTGGCGCGGTCGACGGTGAGGGACTGCACCGCGAGGTTGCGGTCCTCGCTGCCGACGGTCGCGTCGTTCTTGAAGACGATCTCGACGACCGCATCCTTGAGCAGCGTCGCGACGTCGAAGAACAGGTCGACCCAGCCGGCCGAATCGAGCTGCCCGGCACCGACGACGGCACGATTGACGCGCACCTCGTAGGCCGCGCCGACCTTGTCGGCCAGCGTCGCCAGCGCGCGGACGACCAGGTTCGCCTGGCTGGCCGGTGCCGCGGCTTCGTCGGCGTCGATCTGCCGGACATAACTCGCGAGGTTCGCCAGTTCCTGCGGCGACAAGGCAGGGCCGCGGTGCGCCAGGATCGCCGCCTCGAGCGTCGGCGCCGACCCGTCGTGCAGGTAGGGTGCCGTGGCCCACGCCTCGCGCAGCGTCGGCGTGTCGAGGCCCGCCAGCGGGCGACCGAGCCGCTGGCCGCTGGCCGTCGTGAGGGTCCCGATGTCCGGGAGCACGCGGTCGCGGCTGTTGGAGAAGTCGCTGCCGCCATGGCAGCCCGCGCATTTCGCGGCGAATACCGTGCGGCCGGCCGCAGCCTCGGGCGTCAGGCCGCCGCCCGCGCGCCAGGGACTGGCCGCGAAACGGTCCAGCGACGCGACGTAGGCCGCGAGCGCGTCGAGGTCGGCGCTGGCCCCGGCCTTCGCGTCGCCGAGGGGCTGGCTGCGCGTGCCGCTGTTGAACGCGGCATCGGCCATCAGCCCGCTGCCGCCGGCCAACGTGCGGATCTGGCCCTCGAAGTCCTGCACCTCGTCGAAGTTGCCGCTCCAGTGCAGCCGGCCGTGCGCCCCCGCCCGACCGCGCAGGCTGATCGTGTTGCGCAGCCCCTCCCCGAAGCCGCTCAGGTCCCACACGCGGCCGTCGTGGCCGCCGTCGTGGTGGCACGCCGCGCAGCTCATGTAGCCGTCGCGGGCCAGCCGCGGATCGCGCGCGTCGTAGAACAGCTGCTTGCCGCGCAGCACCTGGGCCGGCAGGCGCTCGCGCAGCACCGACTGCCAGGTGGCCACGGTCGGCACGACGGCCAGGCCCTGGGTGAGCAGCGGGCGCAGGTCGTGGACGCTGACCGTGCGGTCCATGAAGTTGTGGACGAACAGCGTGAAGCCGTCCGGTGACACCACCAGGCCCTGAGGCGCGCGGCCGACGTCGAAGCGCATCAGCTGGCCGCCCGTGTGCGCGTCGATCACCGCGACCTCGCGGCTGGTCTCCAGCGCGACGAACATCAGCACGCCGCGGTTGTCGTAGGCGGCAGCCGAGGCCAGGCTCGCGTTGTCGTGGTCGATGCGCCGCGGCAGGTCCTCGGCCGAGGCCGAGCCGCCGACCAGCGGGATGCGCGAGCTGATCGCCCGCACGGTGTTCTGGAAGTTCAGCGGCGAGCCGTCGCGCAGCGTGCCGCGCAGGATGTTGTCGAGCTTGCCGGGGACATAGCCCTGGCTGTAGTCCGGCGAGATGCTCATCGCGCCGAGGTAGTTCGGAATGCCGCGGCCCTGGCTCTCGCTGTCGGGGCGGGCCGATGCCGCGAGCACGATCGTGCGCGTCAGCGTCATCGCGGCCGCGTCGATCTGCAGCACCTCGCCGCCGCGGTCCGGCGGCGTCAGCACCGTGGCAGTCGACTCGCCGGGCATCGGCGGCGTGATGAAGCGCGTCACGTAGACCTGCCGGCCGTCGCCGGTGACCGTGACATGACGCACGTTCGGCCCGACCGCGAGGCGGCCGGTCTGCGCGAAGCTGCTGGTGTCGAAACGCAGCACCTCTCCGGAGCCCTCGAGCGCGACGAAGGCCTGCGCGTCGACCGGCGACGCCGCGATGCCGAACGGCTGCGCGCCCCGTGCGAGCGGGATCGTGCGCACGACGACCAGGTTGGCCGGGTCGATCACGCTGATCGTCGAGTCGGACTTGTTGGTGACCCACAGCAGCCCGTTGGCCGCGACGGTGATCGTGCGCGGGGCGGCACCGACGGCGACTTCGCCCAGGCGCTGCTGCGTCAGCGTGTCGAAGGCCGTGACCGAGTCGTTGTCCGGATTGACCACCCACAGGCGGTCGACCCCGTGGACCACCGGCGTCGCGATGACCATGTTGCCCGAGACGGCGGGCGCCTTCAGGCCGCCGTTGCCGAGGTAGACCGTCTGCACGAAGCTGCGGCTGATCACCGCGCCGCTGCCGTCGCGGATGCGCACCGTCACCGAGTAGATGCCCGGGCGGGGGTACGCCTTGTAGACCTGGCCTTGCGCCGACCACGGCGTGTCGCCGCTGCCGTCGCCGAAGTTCCACGAGTACTCGACGGTACCGGCACCGGTGGCGCCGGCGGCGAAAGCGGCCGAGCTGCCGGCCAGGCTCGCGCCGGGCGTGGGTGCCAGGGTCAGCGTCAGCGGCGTCTGCGGCGTGATCGTCCACACGAAGCCCGCACTGTCGCTGTAGCTGCCGTCGCTTGCCGAGACGACGACGTCGTAGCTGCCCGGCGTCGCCGGCGTGCCGCTGACCAGGCCGGTCGTCGGGTTGATCGACAGCCCGGGCGGAAGGCCCGACGCGCTGAACGTCAGCCGGTCACGGTTCGGGTCCGTGGCCGACAGCTGCACGCTGGTGGCGACGCCGGGTGTGCCGGTGCGCGCGCCCGGGTTGGTGATCGACGGCGCCTGCAGCGAGTTGCGCGGACCAGCGACGCCCATGCGCAGGATGCGCGCCTCGGACGGCACGCCGGCCTCGTCGAAGACGAAGAGCATGTAGTAGCCGGGCGTCGCCTCGCCGGGCCGCGCCGGCGAGTTGACGGCCAGCGAGTGCCCGCCGGAGGGCGTGGCCGTGCGCGTGAAGCTCAACTCGATGAAGCGCTGGTCGAAGTTCCAGCCATGGGTCGCCGACCCGGTCTTGACCAGCACGACGCGCGAGACCGAGCTGCCGCCGGTAACCTGGACGTTGAAGGTGCGCCCGATCTCCAGCCAGTCCGGCGTCGCGGTGATCACCGGCCGGGTCGCGCGCACGCCGCCGGCCTTGAACAGGTACGGCGGGTAGTAGATCTGCACGTTGCGCTCGCCGATCGACGGGCCGCCGACCGGCGCCGGCGCACCGCCGCCGCCGACGAGCACGCTGGCGTCGGGCAGCAGCAGCGCGGTCGAGTGGTACAGGCGGGCCCGCGCGCCCTCGGCGCCCAGCGTCCACTGCCCGTCCACCGGGTTCCAGATCTCGGCGGCCTTGTTGGCCCCCGGCAGTTCGTTCCACACGGGGCTGCCGCCCGTCACGAGCACCTGGCCGTCGGCCAGCAGCGTCGCGGTCATCGTCTTGCGCACGGTGCTGGTCGACTGCGTCGGCGTGAACACCGGATTGCCGCTGGTCACGTCGATGATCGCCGCGGCGTTGGTGTTGCCGCCGATCTGCAGGATGCGGCCCGGTCGGAACATCGCCGAGCTGCCGATGCCGAAGTACTGCATCGGCAGGATCGTGCGCGCCGAGACGGTGCCCGTGCCCGCCGTGTCGACGAAGTACATCCGGCCTTCGTAGTCGTAGCCGAACAGGCGCCCGTCGGGCATCACGTAGTTGCGCGGGTAGGACCATGCGAGGAAGCTCGTGTCCGCCGTGGTGAGCGTGCGGATCGTGCCGTCGGCCTGACGCACCTCCGGGCGGTCGGCGCCGCCGGCGCCGCCCTGGATGTAGACCTCGCCGTTGACCAGCGTGGTCGTCGACGCGTACCAGCGCGGGCGGGTCATCTCGGTGCCCTTGACCAGGCCGCCCACCGCGCCGTCGTAGACCGTCTGCCCCTTGATGCCGATGAAGGTGCTGCTGATGCCGTTCCAGGCGTCGCCGCCGGCCATGAAGACGGCCGGCGCGCTGGCCATGTCCGGCGGCGGCAGCAGCAGGTGGGCCGAGCAGAAGATGTCGTTGCCGGTGCCGTTGGCGATCGACAGGTGGCCGCTGGCCGGGTCGCCGGCGTTGTCCCAGATGTCAAGGCCGAAGTACGCGGTCGAGCTGCCGTCGGGCCGGCTGCCGAAGGTCATCACGCGCCCGTCGGGCATCAGCACCGAGTGGATCGGGATGATCGGCCAGTCGTGAACCGCGCTCCAGGTGCCCTTCACATGGGCATCCGCCGGGATCGACTCCGGCGAGCTCGCCAGCGGCCGCTGGCGGCCGTCGAGCGGGGCGGCGGCCGGTTCCGGCGAGGAGCCCCCGCCGCCACAGGCACCCAGGGCCAGCAACGCCACCAGCGCGCTCGCCGCCGCGATGCGGCGATGGCCAACGGCGCCCATGCGCGGCTGACGGGGTTCCCTCGACGTCCTCATGCGTTCGTCCTCCAGCTGTCTGCACCGGGGCGATCCGGTGCAGCCCTGCGGGCCGGTCGTGTGGCTGAAGGACGCGATTCTGGAGATCCGCTGCGCACGCGCAGCCACCCGTCCGGGGGGCGGCACCCGGTGCGGGCCGGACATCCCCCGGAAGATGTCACGAACCCGCCGCCGGGACCTGCAGCGGCCAGGTCGGCCCGGCGGCCGCGGCGCTGTCGTCAGGGCTCGATGTCTTCGGCCTGGGCGCGGCGCACGCGCTCGATCAGCGGCTGTTCCAGCATGCGCAGCCGGCTCGTGAACTCATCGACCGGGCGCGCAGGTGCCAGACGCAGCGACGGCGGCAGGAGCACCGGGCTGTAGAGCTCGGCGAACAGCCGATCCTGCTGTTGCCGCGTCGTGACCATCTGCACGCCGGCCGCCAGCACGACGAGGACGGCGGCGACGAGGCGCACGCTTCGCGCGTGCAGCGGCACGATCAGCGACAGTTGCTGGACGACGAGCATCGCCGCCAGCACGCCCGCGGCCAGCCCGGCCACGCGGCTGAGCAGGGGCCAGTCGAGGACGAAGGCCAGCGCCGGCAGCGCGAACTCCGCCGTCGCGATCGCCAGGGCAAAGGCCAGCGTCAGCAGCAGGTGCGGTCGAACGGCGAAGTGCCCGCGGAACAGCTTGGACAGCAGCGCCCAGACGAGGACCCAGGCCGCGAGGCCGCCCGCCGCGACCAGCAGCGGCGCGAGGTAGTCGATCCAGCGGCTGTCGGGGTCGCGATCGAGCCATTGCACCGCGAGCGTCCACAGCGCGACGAGCAGCCCCAGAAGGGCCACGGGGGCGGCCGACGCGGCGGCTGGCGTGGCCGCCAGCACCTGCTCCGGCGTCAGCGGATCGTCCGGCAGCCGCAGCCGCAGCACGGTGTGCCCCAGCCTCGCGCGCGCCGGCTGAGCGAGCGCCGCCTGCTCGCCATCGCTCAGGCGGCGCACGCCGGCGGCGTGTTCGATGACCACGCCATTGCGGCTGGGCAGGGCCTGCAGCATCGGCACGCCCTGCGCATCGAGCACGATGCGGGCATGGTGGGCCGCCACGTGGGCATCGGCGAGCACGACGTCGTTGTCCAGTGCCCGGCCGAGCGTCAGCGGCCAGCGGGTGACGTCGACGATCTGCGCCAGCCGGCCGTCGCGCTCGCGCAGCTCCAGCACGGCGAGGCGGCGCGGGGGCAAACCCTGCGGCGGCGTCACGGACGGGGCTTGCGGTCCGTCCATCCGAATCCGTCCAGGTAGTGCCGGACCAGGCGCATCGCGTTCGCGAAGTCGACGCCCTCGGCATCCAGCCGGCCCTGCGCGCCCTGCGTCGGATGGTCGACGGTTGTCGTCAGCACCGACAGGTTGTACAGGCCCTCGAAGCGCTTCAGCGCGGTCAGGCACACGACGGTGCGCAGGGCCAGGCCGTCGCGGTCGACGAAGCCCTCCCGGCAGCGCGGTGGCGTGGTCGAGCCCCCGCCGGGAAAGACCTCGTTGCGGAAGCTCGCGCTGTACAGGCGCGCGAAGCGCAGCGCGCCGAGCCGCGATCCGTCGTAGATCTCGTGGCGCACCGAGATCGAGCCGGTCTGCTGGCGCGGCGAGATGAAGACATCGTGGCTGGTCTCGCAGTCGCTTCGGTCGAAGCTGATGTACTTCTGCTGCTCGGGCGATGGGGTGCCCCAGCAGCGCATGAAGCTCTCCTGCGGGACCGGAACGCGGTAGCGCGCGTGGTTGGCGCTGCGCCAGGGTTGCGCGAGAAAGCGTTCGACGAGCTGCGCCTGGTGCGCCTGCAGCTGCCGCGTGACCTCGGCGTACAGCGGTTGCGTCAGCGCCATCGCCTGCCGGCCGCGCTCGAGCAGGCTGCGCGCCGGCGCCGCGGGCACGAGGAAGCCGATCTGCTCGCCGTCGCGGCGCGCGGCGACGTTGACGCCGATCACCCGCCCCCGGGCATCGACCGCCGGGCCGCCGCTCATGCCGCCGCTCAGCGAACCGCCGAAGAAGATCTGCGGCAGCACGCTGCGCTCGACCAGGCCGTTGTAGACACCCTCGCTGACCGCGAAGCCCACGTCCAGAGGGTTGCCCAAGGCATACAGGCGCTCCCCCTTGAGCAGCGGTTCGGCATCCGGCCGGAAGGCCAGCGGCCGCAGGCCGACCGCGGCGGTCGGCCCGGGCTGCGGCACGAGCCGCACGAGCGCGAGGTCGTTGACGACATCGATCGCCAGGAGCTCGAGCGCGCCGCTGCGTCCCTGCGCCATCCGGAACGCCAGGCGGTAGCGCTCGGGGCGCAGCGCGTACTGGCTGACGACGTGGTAGTTGGTGATCGCCAGCCCCGCCGCATCGACGACGAAGCCCGAACCCACCGAGGCCTGGCTGTCCTGGTCCTTCAGCAGCGTGCGCACCTGCAGCAGCTGCTCGCGCGTGGCCTCGACGATGCGCTGGCCCCCGACGGCGGCGGCCAGCGCATCGGCCGACGCGGCACCGGGGCTGGCCGGAGGGCGAGCTTGTGCGCAGGCGGCCGCCGCGGCCAGCGCGATGCCGGCCGCGGCGACGCCCGCCACGACGATCCGGCGCAGGCGTGAGCGCGAAGACATCCGGGGCATTCTAGGGAGGAGCGGCGCGATCGGCCCGGCAGCGTGGCGGTGCGCCCTCCGCATCGGCCGCGGTCCTCGGGTGCAGCCGCGCGGCCGGGCCTGGTGATGCTGCACGCGATGTGTCTTGTTAGAGCCATTGCAATGTCGCAAACTGGTGTCATATACTGACCCATGAGCTCCCGAGACGCCTCGTCCTCCCAGCCCTCCCGAGAAGGCCGGGACAGCGCACGCTACGACCTCGACCAACTCGCCAGCCTGGCCGGCGTGACGCCACGCACCGTGCGCTTCTACATCGCGCAGGGCCTGCTGCCGCGGCCGCATGGCGAGAAGCGCGGGGCGCACTACGTGCAGCATCACCTCGAGCAGCTGCTGCAGGTGCGCCGCTGGGCCGACGCCGGGCTCAGCCTGGAGCGCATCCGCGAGCTGCTCGCCGGAGCGCCGCCAGACCCGCCACCTCGCGGCGCCCGCGCGGGCAGCGTCGAGGTCTGGAGCCGCGTCACGGTCGCCGACGGCCTCGAGGTGCACATCGAACCCGGCCGCGCCGGCCTCTCGCCGCAACAGCTGCGCCGCTTCGTGCGCGGCCTCACCGATCTGTATCGCGGGGTCCGCGCCAGCCCCGCGGATGACGACGCGTCGCCGACGCGATGAGCGCACCTGACGGAGAAGACGAATGAACGACACGAGAACGGCCTCTTGCCTGCTGACCAGTCGCCGCCCCGGCGATGCCGCCCCGGTCCTGCGGCAGGTGGACCTGCAAGGCCGCGTCGACGGCATCCTGTTCGACTGGCGGCTGCGCCAGACCTACTGCAACGACAGCGCGGACGTGCTCGAGGTGGTCTACACCTTTCCGCTGCAGCCCGCCGCCACGCTGCTGGGCTTCGCCGCCGAGATCGGCGGCCGCCGTCTGGAGGCGGAGGTCATCGCCCGGCAGCAGGCCGAGGCGCGCTACGAAGAGGCGCTGGCCGAGGGCGACGCACCGGTGCTGCTCGAGCGCGCCGCCGGTGGCCTGCACACCGCGAACATCGGCAACCTGAAGCCGGGCGAGACGATCGTCGTCGAGCTGCACGCGGTCGAGCTGGTCACGCTGGACCAGGGACGGCTGCGCCTGGCGATCCCGACGACCATCGCGCCGCGCTACGGCGATGCCCGGCGCGCAGGGCTGCAGCCGCAGCAGGTGCCGTCGATCGCGCTGGACGTGGACTACCCACTGCGGCTCGAGCTCGTCGTCGCCGGCGACCTGGCCCGCGGCGTGATCGCGTGCCCGAGCCACGCCGCCGTCGTGACGCCCGGCCCCGAAGGCGCGACGCTGCGGCTGGCCGAGGGAGCCTCGCTGGACCGCGACGTCGTCGTCACGCTGACCCCTCGCGAGCCGCAACCGGGCTACGTCGCGACGGCCGCCGACACACGCTCGGCCGACGCGCCGCAGGTCGCGGTCGCAGCGCTTCAGCTGCCGCCGCTGCGCCAGCGCGAGCACATCGTGCTGAAGCTGCTGGTCGACTGCTCGGGCTCGATGGCCGGCGACAGCATCGCCTCGGCACGCCGCGCGCTGCGCAGCCTGATCGAGGCGCTGACCCCGCAGGACCGCGTCACGCTGACACGCTTCGGCTCGAGCGTCGTGCACGAGCTCGGCGACAGCCAGCCGGCCGGCGACGTGCGCAGCCGGCTGCTCGGCAGCGTGGACCGCGCCGACGCGGACCTCGGCGGCACCGAGATGGAGCAGGCGCTGCGTGCCGTCTTCCGGCTGGGCAGCCCGCGGCGCGACGAGCCGGCCGACGTGCTGCTGGTCACCGACGCCCATGTCTGGCACAGCCGCGAGATCGTCGCGGCGGCGCGCTCGAGCGGCCACCGCATCTTCGTGATCGTCGTCGGCTCCGCGCC